>Ga0307412_10001094_pt1 | contig 15530 bp, 16 predicted proteins | sample DK1Cmetagenome_3_FD_203823 | JGI IMG/M metagenome (GOLD analysis project Ga0307412, IMG submission 203823) | Maize rhizosphere microbial communities from greenhouse at UC Davis, California, United States - DK15-C-1 | ecosystem: Host-associated > Plants > Roots > Rhizosphere > Soil | place: USA...
CCATAGCTCAAGCGTTGTCTCGATTGATGCACTTGCCATCCATGACCTCCGAATCATGGAGACCTATAGATTCAGAATACACAGATTTATGCAACTGTAATGCTAGGCGCGCTCTACCAAAGCGATCAACACTTCCGCGCAAATTGAGCAGCATCAGCCTTGCTCCATTACGGCAATCCGATCGCGATATCTTTCTTGCCTCATCCCGATCCATCCTGCGACGACGATCACGGTGAGAATAGCAATGCAGCCGAGCAGAAAAATAGTTGTCGGCGCATTCGAATTCGCTTTGGGTGTTTTTCTCATCGCACCAAATTTCGGCCGTCAAAGGAGGGCATTAGCCTGGATTTGATGAGGCGACGCGCGGTTCCCAAGAGGGCCGAGAGTTTACGCTTCTCAACGGTATTGATGCCGAACTTTCTGCAGTGTTCTGCGACGTTTCGGTAGCCAGGATCATTAATAAGGACGACGCGGTTGTCTTGCGAGCGAACCATTGTTTGTTACCTCCCGATTCATAACGTCGAGAGGACGTCAAGGTTTCTGTCTGCAACCGGATTGCAAGAAAATGTCTGTATTTCAATGTAGCCTCGGAACGATCGGTTCATCCCGTCATTTCTCTGGTGCTCATGGCGGGAATATGGATCTGTCAGGGAATATGGAGGATGTTGTGAGGTTTTTTCTAGAAGTAATGGATGGTTCAGCAGATGGACCGGTGAGAATGTCCATCGACTTCGAATCCGAGGAAGAGGCCGTTCGGGAAGCTCATGTGGCATTAGCTGAGATGGCGCGGGATGGCCTTCCCAAGGAGCCTGTAAACGTGATGTCGGTAGAACTATTCGACGAGCACAAACGACCTATAACCGAACTGCGGCTTACTTTCGAAGTTATCCCTAAGTCAATTCGCCAGTAGGTTTTCGGAATTCCGCAATTTGAGATATCGGGGCGCCCGAATGTTCCTGCGGCCTTCTCACCTGCTTATCGACGAGTGGATTGACCGGACCCAGCAGGATATTTGTCGAACGGCGCTTCCGACTGAGCATTAGCCGCGTGAGGGCTGCAACATTTCGCCAAAGAGAGGTGCTCTCAGAAGTACATTTTAAACACCCGGACGCAGACGTGAGGGGTCAGTTATACGCGCCGCGGAACACGTCGTGTTATCTCCAAAAATGACCTAGTCATTTCATGCTGAGGAGCCTGATAACGGCAGGAATTAGCGTTGTAGGCTGGTCAACCTTAAGGCTCGAGAGCCTTCCGCATGCCCCGGTTCGGCGATCTTCGACCAGCGTGTTCAGGTGCACTCAATCCGCGGATTGCACTGCTCGGCGCGAACGCCTCCAGGCCTCGCTCAGCTTTCGGATGCTTTCCAAACCGATGCTCGAGTTGTCGTGAAAGTTCAACAGGATCTGTCACGCCTTCGGTGAAGAGCCTAATCAGCAGCGCCCCGGCGACATCTGCTTCGGTATCGTCGGGGGTCGTTCTAATCAAGTAGCCAGCGTCCCGCAACACTTGTTGCAAGACGCAAAGCTCGCCGGGGCTGACTTTTGGCGACATTCCGGACCTCGTAATCTGAAACCTGTATTAGAACGGAGATGCTCGACAATAGTTCCGAGGTTGTCCGGTACCGTACAGAAGCAGAGCTTCGATTGCCTGTGAGGTTTGGAAGACGCTGTGGCCATGTTAGCAGCCGTCAGGGCATCTTCTAAGGTGACCAGCTTTCCGATCGAAAATCGGCTAAAGATCGGTTACCTACATTTCAACTTTCTCGTTGTCGCCCATTTCAGGTTTCACGCTGCTCATCGCGGCTGCCGCCATTTTTATGTAGCTGACAATCGTACCGGGGCTATTCCAATATTCGGCAAAAGATGGCGTAATCTTCAGCACCCTAATGGTCGGATCGTCCGGGCTGTCCCACCATGCCTTAGCAGGTGTTGACCACAGTTCCTTGATGCGTTCACGATCATTGCTGACTTCAGCTGATCCCGATATGGACACATACTTCTGTCCTTTGCTGTCGGCAAACGCCAAACACACCTGCGGATTTTGAGCTATCTCATCGTCTTTGTGGCCGTCCACATCTGTGAGAAAATAGAATGCGTTCTCCAGACGCTCAGCGTGTGCAGCCATTGGGCGTGCGCGAAGATCTCCAGCTGTGTGGGTCGTTAGCATGCAAAAGCCAATTTTTTCGGCGAGGTCCCATACGGTGTCGAGGTTGCTGATATCTGTCATGACTGTCTCCAATTCTCCCTAGTAACGAGCGGCGGCGGTTGAGGTTCCTCAGCCGCATAACATCCATCACGGCCGCTACAGGAAACTAAGTCGATGCGAAGCCCGCGATGCGGGCACCTTCCGATAAGCGGCGGGTCAGACGTTCGGAAGGCTAGTTGTCGCCGATCTTGGGCGTCGGCCAGTTCGACGAAGGTCGCGCTTGAGCGCAGAGCAATAGAGCAAGCAGTGCTGCCAACCTAGCAGATGTCTCCGCCTTCGATCCACCTCGACCTCCTAGTCATCTCGGGTGTAGCCCTAATGCTCTTCCGACAAATTTTTTCTGCGGCCGCAATTGGCTTGCTAACCCGGAGTTCGCGCTCAGCGCCGTATGGGTGATCCAAGACGGACTATTTTAGCGCAATTCCTTTAGCGGCGAGCCCGTCCTTAAGCCTGTCGATAACTTCATACCGTGTTTCAGACCAGTGCGCGGTCTGCGCCCAATATTGCAACGTCAAAACTGTCCTATCGGCGGTCAGATCGTTTGAAAACACCCGAGGCGGAGGTTGTTTCTGAACGCGATCATCGGCCAAGACGATCGACATTATCTCCTCTTTGACGGCCTTCGCATCAGCATCGTTGCCGATTGCGACGGATAGTTCCTGTCGGCGGCTGGTTTCCCGGCTGTGATTGGTGATTGGCGTATTCCACAAGGTTGAGTTTGGTGCCATTAGGTAAAGGCCATCCGCGGTCTTCATCTCCGTTGCAAATAGTCCGATTTCAACGATGTACCCTTTGACATTACCCGTCTCGATGTATTCGCCAACTCGCAAAGGCCGAAGCACGAGAAGCATGATCCCGGCTGCGATGTTTTGAAGGGTTCCTTGGAGAGCCAATCCGACCGCCAGGCCGGCGGCGCCCAGTGCGGCGATAATGGAAGCAGTCTGTACCCCAAATTGGCCCAACACAGTGACGAAGACCAATACTAAAAGTCCATAATGCAGCACGTTTTCGAAGAATCTTGCCAGCGTTTCGTCAATGCCGTGTATTCGCGAGATGCCCTGGTATGCCCATCTGCTGATAATGCCCGATAGCATCCAGCCGCCAACGAGCAGGAGGAGGGCTCCGACGATTGAGAAGCCGTACTGCACAGCAAGGGCGCTCGCTTGCGTGAACGCGGTCCGTGTAGCGACGATGACATTTGCGGCTGGTGTTTCCATGAAGTTGCCCCTCGATGTTTTTCCCTCGTTGGAAAGAACCCCATTGAGAGGACCCGGTTCCCTCATCGTTGCGCACAAAAGAGACCGCGTATCATCTTCACCGGCCTCGACGCTCGACTTATGCCGATGACATGGCGTTGAAGGAGGCTGGCGTGCCGAGAAGCAAGGTGGACTTGGGCTTGCTGCGGCCTCATTTCGCGGTAGTCGCTATAAATTACGCACGGAATTCTGTCTGCGGGAAGTGTCCCCATATTTTTCTAGGTCTTCCTTCGTGTCGATATCGAAAATGGCTGCCTCGCCGATTTCTACATCCACGACGTCGAGATCAGAGGTTTGGATAACGCCCTTGGCGCCTCGATCCCCTTGCAAGTCAAGAGCCCGCGCATAAAGCGCATTTGGTAGAATGACTGGGTTGCCAGGAGTGCCAGCGTGGCTTGCCCGGACAATCGCGCGGCCATTTGACGTCTCGAACGCCGCGATCAAGTCATTTAGGCACTTTGCAGTAATGGCCGGCATATCCGCTAGGAGGATCAACGTCCCGTCATGATCCATCACGCCGGGGATTTTCAGGCCGGCGACCAGGGAGCTTGCCATGCCAGAAGCGAATGCTGGATTGAAGGCGATCGAAATTTGGAGGTCAGCAAGGCAATCCCCGATGTCTTCATGCCGGAAGCCAGTGACCACGTAGACATGCGTGGCCCTGCTTTCAATCGCCTGCATGGCGACACGCCGCACGAGCGGAACGCCGTCTACCGCCACGAGCAATTTGTGGCCAAAATCAGAGGACATTCGTGTCGATCTTCCAGCGGCGAGTAGAATGACCGCAACTGAAATTTCAGACCTGCAAGGGCTGCAGGGAAGATCTTTCTTGTCAGTCACGCGACATCTCCTATCGAAGATACGGACAATGGCCGATTATCGGCCCTTCGTGCAAGTGCGTAGTCTGCCGATGATCACTTGGACGATCCGGTGCCCGTTTTTGGCAGTCGGGGGCGTCTGGATCGAGTAGGTCGCGAACAGCGTGTGAGAAAGTCGGGGAGTCAAGATCATCTTTCACCGTTCCCACTTTGATTGCAGACCTCACAAGTTGGTCGAAGGCGCCATCAGGAGCGGCGTTCCGATGGAAACAATGGGGGATTCGAGGTGAACAGCAACTTCGGGCTGCTGGCCATGCCATCTTTGGTGCCATGTAACTCACGAAACGTTGCATGCATTTTGTCGAGCGCGAAAACGGGTCCATAATCGGCCGACAATCCGCTAGCGGCGCCAGCGACCAATCCAGTTCACGCCTCTAAACCACCTTGCCGAGATGTTCGCGCATTGGAAAGGGTGTATAATGCCTCACGGCCGGCCTCTCCAGCGGGCAAGACGTGCAAGCCTGCCAAAGGTGTTGCTGGCATCCACATACTCGCCGACACCTTGACGGGTTTGTCACGCGATCAGCGGCGGCTGATGGAGTGGGGGGTAACGTCAGAACTCGAATTGTGCGGGTCCGTAACTGGCTGCTTTTTTTGCACGTTTCGCGGCGTGGCCGAACAGCAACAACTCGCCAAATCAGGTGAATCTTGGCTGATCGCCCTATTCCAATTGGAAGGAAGCGCTGTAGGTACCAAACGGTTTATTTCGCCGAGGTACAATGCGTATTGCGATCATCTTTTCTTTCTTGATATTGGCGTCTTGCGCCCGCCCAGAGCCCGAAACCTTGGCGCTGGTCAACGAGCCTCCGGGGCAAAAAACGGTTACCATTCTTGTAGCCTCGGTTCGCGTTCCCGCAGACGATCCACCTTATGCATTCACAACCGGCCGTGCCGACAGACTCCGGTATCGCGAGGTGACGATTGCCATTCCTCCCGGACACAAGCCTCCCGAGATTGAATGGCCAAGAGGTAGGCCTGATCCGCGAACATCGTTCGCCGTCGTTGACAGAAAAAATCTAACCAGGGACCAGTTCGTTGCTGCAGCACACGCTAAAGGGCCATCCGCTCGGTCCGCGGGCATATTTATCCATGGGTATAATTACAGTTACCAGGAAGCGCTTTTTCGCTTGGCCCAAATGTCAGCTGATTCCGGCGTGAGCGGACCGCCGATTCTTTTTGACTGGCCGTCTCAAGCTACCATCACCGGTTATATCGCTGATCGTGATTCAGCGGCATTTGCCCGCGACGACCTAGTTTCAGTTCTAACGGATCTCGGAAAATCCAACGTGAGAACCACATTGCTGGCACACAGCATGGGCGCTTGGTTGGCGGTCGAGTCGATCCGGCAACTTAGCCTCATGGGACGAGGAGACGTCCTCGACAAAATCGACCAACTGGTGCTGGCATCGCCCGACATCGATGTCGACCTCCTGCGCAAGCAGCTCGCTGCAACCAAACCACTGAAACGCCCGATCGTCGTACTTGCTTCAAAGGATGATCTGGCACTCGCCCTCTCCAAGCGCTTGGCGGGGTCAGCGGCTACTGCCGGCTCGCTCGATATCGAAGACCCCAGAACCAAGAAACTGGCCAAGGAGGAGAACCTGGAAGTGGTCGACATTTCGTCGCTGCCGTCCCTCGGAGGTACAAACCACGATCGTTTCGCGGCGCTGGCGGCTGTTTACCCTCAGCTTCAGAATACAAGCAGCAAAAACCTTGTGGCAGGTACAGGCGCTCTGGTGCTGAACGGTGTGGGTGCGTTCGTTTCGGCTCCCTTCCGCATCGGGGGCACCATCCTCTCCCAATAGAAGCAATATCCCCGGCAGCGGGAAGGAATGACGAAGGTCTTTCAACACCAAAGCCTCAGGAAACCGTGCATGGCACGCCGCATCGGTTTGGTCGAGCTTCAGCACCGTCAGGCCGCTTCGCAGTTTGAAGTGCCGCAAGCATAGCCCACACGTGCCGAAACAATGCCGTCTGATAGATCATCGAGCATTGATGAGCAAATGGTCCGCACGGTTGCGACAGCGGAGTTAAGACATCTTCCGGAGTCAAATTGAAGACAGCGTCTGGCAACACCGCCGAGCTCTGCCTGAGAAACGCCCTATCGACTGGAATGTCGACAGGGCGCTTTTGGTTTTGTCTTACACAAGCGGTCCGCGGCCCGCAAGGAGGATGTCCTCCTCATCGTCGCGCTGGCGACCTCCGAGGGCTGCTGCAGCGCTCGAGATAAAAGCGCCGATTAAAAGCGAGATTGCTCCCAGGAGCGCCGTTGTGGCGCCAGCTTTGCGAGCCTTGTCGGCGGCAGCTTGTGCGGCAATCTTTGCGTCGTCGATCTGCTTCAAGACCGTGTCTACGCGGCCACGAGCGTCTGCCTCCGACAATCCGGTGCGTGCGGCAACGATACTCGCGATATAGCTCTTGTCACCTTCGGGAACTTCGCCCTTTGCTGCATCGGCGAGAAGGATCCGCGAAACTTCGGCCGAGGCGGCACCATCATCCCTTGCAGCATTCGGGCTGACGCGCTCAGGCCGCAAAAGGAGGTCGGTAAAATAGGACGTAGAGAGGTCCGGTGACGACGAGCTCGAAGACGCAGTAGCTGCCGTTCCTGCGGCGCCAACAGCTGTCACCGCGGCACCGGCGGCGCTTGCTCCTGCGCCAGCGAGCGAAGTCAGCGACGACGCCAGAAAGCCAGCCACGAACACCGTAGCAACGGCCCAACTAATGAAGCCATGGGCCGTATCGCGGAAAAACACTTCGTCCGTGTGGATCGCTGCCCATTTCGTGCGCAGTCGCCCCGTCAGATAACCGCCAAGAGCCGAAGACAGCCACTGTACGACGATAAGCCAGATTGCGGCGGTTACGCCAACCGTCGTAGCCGAACTGCTCTCCCCAGACCACGGCGAAACCATCGTCAGGCCAACGCCAGACCCGAGCAATAAAAGTATGAGCGTAACGCCAATTGCCGCAAAGGCACCACCGAAGATCGGGCCCCACGAAACGGCCGACTTGGAGGATTCGACGGGAAGCGCTCCCTGTGTTTGCGAAAGAGACATCGATTGCTCCTAACGCACGAACAGAGCGAGGAGGATGATGATCGGCAGTGGAACGCCAAGAAGCCAGAGTAAAATACCGCGACCCATGAAGGTTCTCCCATTTAAAATTGTAATTTGCAGTCGCTTTAACGTCGGTGCTGCCTAAGAGTTCCGATCGGAAGATGCAGAGATTTTTCATGAACCAGAGCTTACCGAGAGAACACTCACTGACCGGCCCTTGGTCTGCGCCTGACCCTATCGAAGGACGTCTCCTGCAACCGTTAAACCACACTATGAAGATACGCACCGTTCTTGTGCATTGCTCTGAGCCTCAGGGTCTTTTGTGAAAAATGCCGGGACCTTTTCCCGTGGCGGGCGTTGTTCTGTAACAATCGAGTATATGAGTCCGGTTTCGGTCGTCACGCTCGCTTAGAAAATCGACAGGGGTGTCCTGTTCGAACAAACGTTATTAGGAGGCAGATCATGGTTATCAAGAATAACGACGCCGGATCTCCGGTGGTCACTGAAACCGCGACGGAGGCCCGTCAAGGCAGCTACGGTAAACCGGTCTTCCTTGTCCTGGTTTGCGGCATGCTGTTAGCACTGCTCGTGTGGGGCGGGGTTGAAATTTGGGGAGAAAGCATTGACAGAGACGCCGGTCAGGCGGCTTCGACAAAGCCTGATCCAATCAATGCACAGCCATCCGGATCGGGCGCTTTCGACAACAACCCAGCCGACGGCAGCAGCCGTCCCCCCGAGGCAACTGATAGATCTCCCACGCCAAGTGGTAGCGGCAGCGGACCGACGCAGGTCACGACGCCAAACGGAGCTGAGAAAACCCAGTAAACATGCGATTCCGGTTGCCCTAGTCATAACATCGCGCGCGAAGGGCGGCAAGATCCGGCCGATCTCGAAGAGCATCCGTCAAGATCGCCCAGGGTTGACTCTCTGCGCACGCACCACTTCCGGGTCCCGGCGATAGTTCTAATGGAATTTGATTGCTATTTTGCAAACAGTCGACGCCGTCGCTGCCGGAGCAGTCCAAATGCGCTAAAGACCAGCCTTATCCCTTCGAAACTCGAAGCCGCCCACACCGAGCAATCGTTCGATCACGCCGACATCGAGCGACAGTACCTGCGGTGTGCCGCTCCAGGCCAGCCGGCCGCGCTCCAGGATAATCACCTGGTCGGCGAACTCCAGCGCGGTCTGGATACGTTGCTCGACCAGTAGGATGGTCATGTCGCCGGTTCTAGCAAGTTGGGTGAAGGCGATCATCAACTCCTCGCAGATGACGGGCGCGAGGCCCTCCAGCGGCTCGTCTAGCAACAGTACCGAGGGCCGACCGAGAATCGAGCGGGCGGTGGAAAGCATCTGCTGCTCGCCGCCGGAAAGCTGGTTGCCAAGATTGCGGCGGCGCTCCTTGAGACGCGGGAACATCTGGTAGGCTTCTTCGATCGCCGTCTTGGGACGCCCCTTCAGGCCAACAAAAAGGTTTTGCTCGACCGTCAGGGTTGGGAAGATGCAGCGTGCCTGCGGTACATAACCCAGACCCTGGTGCGCTCGTGCCGCACTCGGTATAGCGGTGACATCCGCGGAGCCCAGCTTGATGCGACCGTCGTAGCGCTTCGTCTGCCCGGCGAGCGTCGCGAGCAGCGTGGTCTTGCCCATGCCGTTGCGGCCAAGCACGGCCACGCGGGCTCCGGCGGGAACCGAGAAGGACACATGGTCGAGCACCAGCGTCGGGCCATAACCGGCCGATAGGTTCTCGACCTCAAGCGACGTCGCTGGCATTGGCATAACTCCCGAGATAGGCTTCGCGCACGCGGACACTCTTGGTGACGTCAGCAGGTAAGCCGTCGAAAATGATGGCGCCGGCGGCAAGCACGATGACGCGTTTGGCAAAGCGGAAGACCAGATCCATGTCATGCTCGATCATCAACACGGCGAGATCGGCAGGCAGGTCTGCCAACGCCTGTTCGATACGTCCAGTGTCGCTCTGTGGCACGCCTGCGGCTGGCTCGTCGAGTAGAAGCACCTTTGGCTTAAGCGCCATGGCGACGGCGATTTCCAAGAGGCGCTGCTGGCCGTAGGCAATCTCATCGACCTTGCGATGCATCAGGCTTTGAAGCCCCAGCGTATGCAGGATGTCGGTTATCTCGTCCATGACCCCAGGCATTGACAGGAAGTTGCCGAACATGCGGCCGGTCCGTCCGTCGCGCTGCAGGACCGCGAGCGCCACATGCTCGGCGGGCGTCATGTCCTGGAAAAGCCGCGTGACCTGGAATGAGCGGACCAGTCCCCGCTTGACGCGGCCGGCTGCACCCACCCGCGTGATGGTCTCCCCGCCCAGCCGCACATCGCCGGAATCGGGCGCGAGATTGCCCGTGACCAGATTGACGAAGGTGGTCTTACCTGCACCGTTAGGGCCAATCAACGCGACGCGGTCACCAGGATGCATCGAGATAGACACATCGTTAGTGACAGTTAGTCCGCCGAAAGATTTCTTTAGGTTTTCAACTTCGAACACGGCGCTCATTCAGTGGCGTCCTTGCGCCGCAAAAATAGGTCCAAAGTCGTGCCATAGATGCCCTTTGGCGCAAAGAGCACGACAATGATCAACAGCGCGCCAACCATGGTCAGCCAGTGGAAGGGGTTTGCGGCCGAGACGTAATCCTCAAAGAGCATAAAGATAACGCTCCCTGAGAGCGCGCCGAACAGTGAGCCGGTTCCGCCGAGTACGAGCATGACGAGGCTTTCAGCCGATAGTGTGAAGGACAGGCTGTCGAGGCCGACGACCTGCGTGGAAATCGCGGCCAGCGCTCCGCCGACCCCGGCGACAGAGCCAGATATCACATACATTTTCATCAGCGCCGCCTTCGGCGATGCGCCCATGGCCGTTATACGCAGCGGATCTTCCTTGATGCCGCGGCAGAGCATGCCGAAGGGCGATCGCACCAAGAGGCGCAACAAAACAAAAACGACGAGGAGCAGCACGACGCCGAAGGCGTAGGCAGTATGGCCGTAAAGGTCGAATTCGAAATAGCCAAGCAGAGGATCGGTGGAAATGCCGGAAAGACCGTCGCTCCCGCCCGTCCAGGACGAGGCCTTGTTTGCCAATTCGTGAAAAAGATTGATCAGTGCAATCGACAGAACCAGCTGCGGCAGCCCGTGGGCGCGCAGGATGATCGCGCCGCACACTAGCCCCGCAAACGCGCCCCCGAAGATACCCGCCAGCGTCATCAGCAGCGGATCGGTGATGCCATAATGGGCGGAGGCGATCCCTGCAGCATAAGCGCCGCTGCCGAATAACGCTGCATGGCCCAGGGTGGCAATGCCGCAATAGCCGGTGACGAGGTCGAGCGACAGCACCAGCAGGGCAAGCGCGATGATGCGCGTCAAGAGCGCCAGATTGTCGGGGAAGAGCACGTAGCCGATCGCCGCGAGGATGATGATCGAGCCGATGCCTGCGAGGTCGCGTCCGGCGGAGCGGTGGCGACGCGCGGAGGCTACGGCTGTCTTAGTCGTGTCGGAGTTCACGGCGAACGTCATCCTCTATTTCGCCCTTCCGGCAAAGCCACGCGGGAAGATGCAGATGATGGCGATGACGGCGAGGTAGAAGAAGAATTCGCCGAACTCGGGCATCAGGTAGCGGCCAGTGGTGTCGATGCCGCCGAGCACAAGGCAGGCGATCAACGCGCCGGGTATCGAGCCCGCGCCGCCGACCGAGACGACGACCAGGAAGGTCACCATATAGCGCAGCGCGTAGTATGGCTCGACCGGCAGCAGCTCGGCGCCGACAACGCCACCGAAAGCCGCGAGCCCGACCGCGACGGCGAAGCTCAGCGCATAGATGATCTCGGTGCGCACCCCAAGTGCGGCCGCCATCGCGGCATTGTCGACAGAGGCGCGCAGCTTAACCCCGAAGCTCGTGCGTTCGATCGTGAACCAAAGTGCCACGGCGACGCCAAGGCCGCAGACGATTGCAAAGAGCCGGTGAACTGGGATGGTGCGGAAGCCCAGATTGGCGGAGCCCTGTAGGCCTTCAGGCAGCGGAATGGTTTTCAGCGTCGGCCCCATCGCAAAGTTGGCGATGCCGATAATGCAAAAGGTGATGCCGATCGTCATCAGCACCTGCGTCAACTCAGGCGCCCCGTAGATGCGGCGATAAAGGAAACGCTCCAGCGGAATGGCAATGATGATCGTGCCGACCACGGCGGCGATGACGCCGATGCCATAACCAAGCCCAAGGTCGCGCACCGCATAGGAGGCAATATAGCCACCGATCATCGCAAAGGCGCCGTGCGCGAGGTTGACGACCCGCATCAGGCCCATGGTTACCGAAAGGCCGATCGAGATCACGAACAGCACCATGCCATAGGCGAGCGCATCGACGGCTATGCTGAATACAGTTTGCATGGGTTCGGTATGGTCCTTGTTATTGGTGGGCGGCGGTCAAGATAGCGAGGCGCCCGCGACCCCCTCATCCGTCTGCCCGCACCTTCTCCCCCGGAAGCGAAGAGATTTCAGAGTTAGCCACTCATTCCCCTCTCTCGAGCGGCGAGAGGGGAGGGTGACGGGCTACGGGCGCAAAGACCGGCTGGCTGCGTTGCTCACTTCACAGCAGCAAGGCCCGGATCGCCCTGCTTCTCGAAGGTCTTTATTTCCTTGTTGATGAACTTGCCGTCGTCACCCTTGGCAACCTCGCGCAGATAGATGTTCTGCGTGATGTGGCGGCTCTCGGGATCGATGGAGACAGGACCGCGCGGGCTGGCCCAGGTAAGGCCCTTGACCGCGTCGACAGCTTTTTGCGCATCCTGCTTGCCGCCGGTCGCTTCAATCATCTTGTAGATGACATGCATGCCGTCATAGGCGCCGACAGCAGGGAAGGTGAGTTCCGCCGGGCTACCGATCGCCTTGTCGGCCGCCTCGACGAAAGCCTTGTTCTCAGGGGAATCGTGCGAGACAGCGTAGTGGAAGGTGGTGAGCATGCCGAGTGCCGCATCGCCGAGCGCCGGCAGGTCGGATTCCTGGGTCAGGTCGCCGGGGGCGAAGAGCTGGATATTGGCGCCCTTCAGCCCGTTCTCGTTATAGGCCTTGACAAAGCCGAGCGTCGTCGGGCCTGACGGCAAGAAGGCGAAGACGCCTTGAGCGCCGGAGTCCCTGATGCGCTGCATGATTGGGCTGAAATCGTTGGTCGCAAGCGGCATGCGGATCGCCTCGACGACTTCGCCGCCCGCCTTCTCAAAGCCCGCCTTGAAGGCGTTTTCGGCGTCGACGCCCGGCCCGTAGTCGCTGACGACCGAGATGATCTTTTTGACGCCCTTGTCAAAGGCAACCTGCGCCATTGGTGTCGATGTCTGCCAAGTGGTAAACGAGGTGCGCACGACAAGCGGGCTCTTTGTGACGATAGCAGAGGTCGCAGCGTTCATGACCACCAGCGGCGTATTGGCCTGCTTAAGGATCGGCGTGACGGCCATCGCATCAGGAGTGAAATAGAAACCAGCCAGATACTGGACCTTTTCCTTGACCACCAGCTCCTGGGCGAGCGACTTCGACTGCGCGGGGTCGGCGGCTGGGAGGTCGCGATAGATGATCTCGACCGTGTTGTCGCCGACCTTGTTTCCGTTGGTCGCCATGTAGGCGTCGATCCCGGCCTTGAAATTCTTGCCCTGTAAGGCGAACGGTCCGGAGAAGGGCCCCACTACGCCGACCTTGATCGTGTCGGCGTAAGCGCCCGAACCCATTAACAGGGCCGCGGCGGCGGCGGCCTGAAGCAGCTTCCTCATTCTTTTCTCTCCCTTTTAGGCGACTCCAACGCCTTAGTTTTCAGGCCAGTTTGTCATGCAAAACGGTAATGTAAAATGAAATAAAGGCCGAAAATCATGTCCTGCGGGTTATGGATCAGCGGATCCCAGGCGGCTTACATTGCCCGCCAGTTCGTGCGCCAGCCGCAGCGCGGCACCCGTGGAAATCACCATCTGGGGCAGGACCAGCCATTCGAGCGTCCAGCTCGCACCGGAGCGCTCCTGTTCATGCACCATCGAATGGTGCATCGCGGATATCTGTGTCGCGTTGAAGCGCGCCAGTGCTACCAGCGTCTCGGCCGCGATGGGGTTCTGCTTGTGCGCCATGGCGGATGACGCACCGCCACCCGTCAGGCCGATCTCGTCTCCGGCCTGCGCCATCAGCGCGACGTCCTGGCCGAACTTGCCGAGGCTGCCCGAAATCAGCGTGAGCAGACCGGCAAATTCCGCGATGACGGCCCGTTGGCTCTGCCATTGCTGGATATCGACTAGACCAAGCTCTTGTGCCAGCGAGCTCCGCACCGTTGCTGCCTTTTCGCCGAGTTTATCAAGCGTCCCGGCCGCCCCTCCGAACTGCAGGGGAAAGCGCAGCGCAGTCAGTGTCTCGCGGTAGCCGCCCAGAGGCGCGTGCCATGCGCGCAGCCGGTCGGCGACAGTGACGGGAATCGCCGCCTGCATGCGGGTCCGGCCCATCAGCGGCCTGTCGCCGAAGGCTTGGTGGAGCTCCGCGAAACGCAGCTCAAGTGCCGCAAGACGGGCTGCGAAAACGGATGCGACGGGCTTCAGCCTCAACATCAAGCTGCTATCGATAACATCCTGGCTCGTGGCGCCGACATGGACGTGAGGGGATGCGTCGCCGATGGCGGCGCGCAGTTGGCGAACGAGTTCGGGAACGACGACGCCGTCGCGGGCAGTAGCGGCGCGAAGAGCGGGAACGTCAGTGCTGAAGGCGGCGCAGGCGGCGGAAATCGTCTGCGCGGCAGGCTCAGGGACGACGCCATGGATTGCCTCGGCGCGCGCAAGTGCCGCCTCGAATTGCAACATCGCGCGAATATCGGCCTCGGCCGTGAACCAGGCCGATGTCTCCTCGTCGCCGACAAGGCCGGAAAGAAATGGGTGATCGAAGGCAGTTGCGCCCATGTGTCGTCTCATCGTTCGTGCTCATCAGTGGATGCGCAATGACCCGTTCCCCACCGTCGTCAGATGTCGAGAAAGACGGTCTCGTTTTCTCCCTGCAGCCGGATGTCGAACGTATAGGTAGAACCATCGCGTGCGGCAATAAGCGTTGCAACGCGATCCCTGTGTTCGATGCGCTGAAGCAGCGGGTCGGCGCCGTTCGCCTCGGTTTCCTCAGGGAAGTACATGCGAGTATGCAGGCCTATGTTGATGCCGCGCGCGACAATCCAGAAGTTGATATGGGGCGCTTGCCTGCGCCCGTCCTTGAAGGGGACCTTCCCCGGCTTCACGGTATCGAAGTTATAGACGCCATCCTCGGCGCGGGTGGGGCATCGGCCCCAGCCGGTAAAATTCGGATCGGCGGCGCCGCGCATTTCCGCCGGGCTATTGTAGATCCCGGCGCTGTCAGCCTGCCAGATCTCGATGACGGCATCGCGCACCAGCGCGCCTGCCCCATCGAAAATACGGCCGGTGACGGTGATCCGCTCGCCTGTTGTCTTGTCGTTGACCATCGCGACGCCGAGATCGCGTTCGTACACGCCCCTTATGTCGCAGAAGTTCGGGGTCAAGCCGATATGGACGTAAGGGCCAGCCGTCTGCGACGGCGTTTCCTTGAGATAGCGCAATTCCTGGGCCATCAGTTGCCCTCCAGCCTATTTTCGAACATCGTCGAACGCCGCCCGCGCAGTACGATGTCGAACCTGTAGGCTCGGCTGTCCATAGGAATGGTGTTGCCCCAATCCATCGGCGCGATCAGCTGTTCGATGGCGGCCTTGTCGGGGACGGTGCCTACGATCGGACACTTCCAGATCATCGGGTCGCCCTCGAAGTACATCTGGGTGATCAGGCGCTGCGAGAAACCGTGGCCGAATATCGAAAAGTGGATATGCGCCGGGCGCCAGTCGTTGACGCCGTTCGGCCATGGATAGGCGCCGGGCCTCACCGTGCGGAAAAAATAGCGGCCGTCCTGATCGGTAATCGCGCGACCGCAGCCGCCGAAATTCGGATCGATCGCCGCCAGGTAGCTTTCCTTCTTGTGGCGGTATCGCCCGCCGGCATTCGCTTGCCAGAACTCGACCAGCACACCGGCCTGAGGCCGTCCACGTTCATCGAGCACCTGACCATGGACGATGATGCGTTCGCCGATGGCGCTCTCGCCAGGCTTCGCGAAGTTGTGAA
>Ga0307412_10001096_pt1 | contig 15517 bp, 13 predicted proteins | sample DK1Cmetagenome_3_FD_203823 | JGI IMG/M metagenome (GOLD analysis project Ga0307412, IMG submission 203823) | Maize rhizosphere microbial communities from greenhouse at UC Davis, California, United States - DK15-C-1 | ecosystem: Host-associated > Plants > Roots > Rhizosphere > Soil | place: USA...
CGGCAGTACCGGTACGCGAAAAGACGGTGCGGATCTCCGGCATGCCCGCCAGCGACTTCTCGATTTGCGCCTGCATCTTCTGGCTCTGCTCGACCGAGGTGCCCGGCACGCGGAAGGCCGAGACAAGCACGTCGCCCTCGTCGAGTTGGGGCAGAAACTCCTGCCCGAGCGTGGTGTAGGCGGCGCCTGCCAGCGCGAGGGCGCCGAGCGCGACGCCGATGGTCAGCTTCGGCCGCCGCATCGCCCGGTCCAGAGTGGGTTCGTAGCGTCGGCGAAGCCATGCGACGATACGGCCCTCCTTCTCGTCGACCGGCCTGGACAGCGCCACGGCCACCGCGGCCGGTACGAAGGTGAGCGAGAGGACGAAGGCAAAGGCGAGCGCGATGATCACGGTCAGCGCCATCGGCTCGAAGGTCTTGCCTTCCACCCCGGTCAGGGTGAGCAGCGGCAGATACACGAGCATGATGATGGCCTGGCCGTAGACGGACGGGCGGATCATCTCCCGTGCCGAGGCGGAGATGGTAGCGAGGCGCTCTGGCAGGTTGAGCACGCGCTGTTCGGCATGCTGGCGTTCGGCGAGGCGGCGCAGCGCATTCTCGACGATGATCACCGCGCCATCGACGATCAGCCCGAAGTCGAGGGCGCCGAGGCTCATCAGGTTGGCCGAAACGCCCGCCTGCAGCATGCCGAAGCCCGTGAGCAGCATCGTGATCGGGATCACCATGGCGGCGATCAGCGCAGCACGGAAATTGCCGAGCAGCAGGAACAGCACGACGATGACGAGCAACGCGCCCTCGGCGAGATTCCGCGAGACGGTGGTGATGGTCGCGTTGACCAGCTTGGTGCGGTCCAGCACCGGCTCGATCACGATGTCGCGCGGCAGCGACGGCGCGATCGCCTTCAGCTTGGTATCGACGCCGGTGGAGACCGTGCGGCTGTTCTCGCCGATGCGCATGATCGCGGTGCCGGTGATCACTTCCCGACCATTTTCCGAGCCGGCCCCCATGCGGATACCCTGGCCGAGACGCACCTCGGCGACCTGGTCGAGCGTGATGGGCGTGTTCTCCCGCATCGCGATCACCGTGGCCCGCAGCTCTGCCAGGCTGCGAATGCGGGCATCGGCGCGCACCGCAAGACCTTCGCCATTGCGGTTCACCGTGCCGCCGCCGGTGGCGACATTGTTGCGTTCGAGCGCCTCTGCGAGATCGGACAGCGACAGGCGCAAGCTCGTGAGCCGCTGGACGTCGGGCACGACCAGATATTCCTTCTCGAAACCGCCGAGCGAGTCGATGCCGGCGACACCGTTCACGGTTTTCACCTGCGGCGCGACGATCCAGTCCTGCACCGTGTGGAGATAGGTCGCCTTGTCCGCCTCGCTGGCAAGCCGGTCCCCTTCAGGCGTGATGTAGCTGCCGTCGGGCTGGAGGCCGGGCTCGCCGGGGCGATGATCAGCGTGTCCGCGCTCCGCGTAGCGCAGCGTCCAGATATACACTTCGCCCAGCCCGGTCGCGATCGGCCCCATCTCGGCGCGGGCGCCGGCGGGCAGGTCTTCCTGCGCTTGCGACAGGCGTTCCTGCACCTGTGCCCGCGCGAAGTAGATGTCGGTCGTATCCGAGAAGATCGCGGTGACCTGGACGAAGCCGTTGCGGCTGAGCGAACGGGTGCTCTCCAGCCCCTTGATCCCCGAAAGCGCGGTCTCGATCGGGAAGGCGACCTGCTTCTCGATCAACTCGGGCGAGAGCGCAGGTGCCAGGACGTTCACCTGCACCTGGTTATTGGTGATGTCCGGCACGGCATCGATGGGCAGGCGAGAGAGCGCGCCGGCACCGACAATGGCGGCGATGAGGGTGAGTAGGAGGACGAGCCAGCGCTTGTCCACCGCCCATGCGACGATGCGATCGATCATGGCCTCAGTCCTCGTGCCCGGCTTCGGACGCACCGAGGGCCGATTTCAAGGTGAAGCTGTTCGCTGCCGCGATGGTTTCGCCGCCGGTCAGCCCGGACGCTACGATCACCATCGCCCCGTCCCGGCGGCCCAGCGTAACCGGCGCGGCGCGAAAGCCGGTCGCGGTGCGGACGAAAACGACGGTGCGGCCCTCGACCGTCTGCACGGCGGTGGAGGGCACCCGGGTCGCGCCGTCGCCGTTGCCCGGCAGCGCGATCGACGCGGTGACCGGCTCGCCCGCGCGCCACTGGCCGGCCCGATTGTCGAGTTCGGCGAGGACCGGCACCTGCCGGGTCTTCTCGTCGAGCACGGGGGAGATGAAGCGGATGCTTGCCTGGCCGGTTCGATCGGCGGCACGGACCTGCACCGCGGCCCCGACACGAATGCGCGCCGCATCGGTAGGAGAAACGGAGAGCGACACGCTCAGCCGGTCCAGGCGGGCAATGCGGAACAACTCGGTATCCGCGGCATCGGCGGCGAAATTCTGGCCGAGCACGGCGGTGCGCGCGATTACCTGCCCGGAAATCGGGGCAGCGAGGACGATGCGGTTGTATCGCCCCCCGCGCGATCCACTGGCGGCGACCTGCTCGCGCGCGAGACGAAGCGCCACGTCCGCCTGCTTTGCGGCTGCACGCGAGATGTCCACCTCGCGCAAGGGACGGAAGCCCTTGGCGTACAGCGCCTCATCCCGGGCAAGTGTCTTGTGGGCAAGTTCGGCGCCAGCGGCGGCGCGCTGCACTTCGGCCTGCAGACCGGCGGCCTCGCGGCTTTCGAGCACGGCCAGCGTTTCGCCCTGACGAACGCGGTCTCCAAGGTTGCCGCGCAGCTCGACGATGCGGCCGGGTAGGGTGGCGGCAACGATCCGCGTCGCCTGCGGGTCGCTTTCCAGCAACGCGGGCAGCTCGATAGTGCCCCCGCTGCGGCCAAGCACCGGGTGGGTCAACTCGATGCCGGCTGTCGTGATCTGCTGTGGGGTCAGCGCAACGACGCCTTCCTCGGCGTGCGCGGTCTCGGCCGGCTGGGTCCGGTTGGTTTGGTTGGTCTGGTCGGTCTGCGGTTTTCCGCCGCCGCCGCAGGCGGCAAGCGTCAGGGTAAGCGGCAGGGCCGCGAATAGCATTCTCATCGATCGGTTTCCTCGGCCGGGCTACGCCGGCAAGTGCGGTCGGGGTGGTCAGAGCGCTGGCGCGCGTCTCAGCCTCTGGGCGGCCGCAAGGCTGGATCGATGAGGCGCGATGCAAGGACGGAGGGACGCGGTGCCACCGCACCGCCCGTCAGCGTCGAATGAAGGGCAGGCGCCGGCGAACCGGTTTCGAGCGCAATCGCATGGCCGTGGCAGCCGCCATGATGGTGCGGTATGTCCTGATCGGCATCGGCGGGCACCTGATCACCGTCGCCATCGGCGTGCGCCTCGCCGGCGCATGCGATCGCGGTTCTGCCCAGCGCCTCTCGGGAGTGCACTGCTGCACTCGTCGTCAGCGCGACGGCGAACAGGGTGATCAGCAGGAGCCAGGCATGCCGCAGCATGGCGCCGCCTTAGCGGATCGCGGCCCGTCTGTCATTCGCAGGATGTCGCGTCCAAGGCCGTCGACCTTGGTGCGGCCCGAGAGGAAGAACACCGCAGCAATCCCCAACCGAGCGATCAGCAGAAGTACCGCAGCGGGGAGCAGCGCAGACGCACGCCGAGCGGGGCGGTCGTACGAGGCGACGGGTGCGATCATGATCGTCTGCAAAAAGCGGCCGGGGCGTGAGGGCTTCACCCCGGCCTGAAGGCGATCAGATTGGGGGAGACGCGGATCCTCGTCTGTGCATCGCCCGATTATCTTGCGCGGGTTGGCAGGCCGACAACGCTCAAGGCGCTGGGCGATCACGATTGCATCGGCCTGAACGCAGAAGGGGACGGCGACCTTTCGCGGTTCGGATCGTCGAACGAAAAAGGCGTGCGCGTACGGTCGGTCCGCGTGACCCCGCGTCTGAGCGTGAACGACGCAGGGTCCGCGACCGCCGCCTTCTCTGCATCGCTCAAGCTCGTCCAACGCGGCGTTCAGCACGCCGGCCCGGCGTTCTGACGGTATTCGTCGTCTTGTCGCTCACATCCAATCCTGCGTACATCGACATCATCAATTACGCGGTGTCCCAGAAAACGTCGGTTCGCTGGCTTATCGGTGGCGCGTCTGCTCGGGCGTGCGGCGGGGCAAGAGGATGCGGAAAATGGAACGGTCCTGCGTCCGCAAATAGCTCGCCTCCCCGTCATGCGCGCGGGCGATCGCCCGAACGACCGCCAGGCCCAGTCCGGATCCTCTCGACGAGGCCTCGCCGCGTACGAATTGGCGAAAGGCCTGGTCTTCGAAGCCGGCGGCGAGGCCCGGGCCTTCGTCCGCCACGGTGAGGATCGCACTATCCTCGGTGAACGCGACGGTGACGCTCAAAGTGCACGGATCGGCATGGCGCACGGCATTGTCGGTCAGGGCGATCACCGCCTGACGAATGCGGATGGCGTCCGCGCGAACCACCCCGGGCTCTAGGCTCAGCGCAAGCCCGAAGCCGGCCGGCGTCAGCATCGCGGAAAGGGTGGGGGCCAGCGCCTTCAGCTCGGCGGCGAGATCCACGTCCCCAAGCTCGACGTCCAGCCTGCCGCTGTCGGCGAGGCTGACGCTGCGCAGATCCTCGACCAGCCGCGTCAGCCCTTCGACCTGGACCAGCAGCCCCGCCACCAGCTGCGCGTCGAGCGGGAAGACCCCTTCCTGCGCGCCTTGCAGCCGACCGCGCAGGATCGTCAGCGGCGTGCGCAGTTCGTGCGCGATCTGCGCGTTCCAGACCTTCACGTCCTCGGACATGCGCTGGAGACGGTCCGCCATCGCGTTGAAGTCGGCGATCAGCAGCGCGGTTTCGCCATGGGCCTCCGGGTTCGGGTCGATCCGCGTGGCCAGATCGCCTTGGGCAATGCGCCGCGCGGCGTCGCCCACCGCACCCAGCGGGCGGACGATGCGACGCGCCATCCGCACCGCAACCGCCAGCGCCAGCACCACCCCCGCCACGCACGCGGCAAGCGTGATGCCGATATCGAGGCTGGTGGTATCTGCGACGCCCGGCGGCAGCGGCGCGACCAGCCGCAGCCGTTCGAGGATGCCATAGACCAGGTAGAAGGCGGCCGTGCTGACGATGATCGCCATGGTCGCCAGGGCCGCCATCGCGACCCCTAATTGGCGTGCCAGGCTGATCCGCGGCTTCATCCAAGCGACCATAGCCGATAGCCGACGCCGCGCACCCCCTCCGGCATGTCGGCGGCGCCGGCCTGTTCCAGCTTGCGGCGCAGCTTGCTGATGTGGCTGTCCACCGTCCGGTCGAGCGCGTCCGATCCCGGCAGGCAGGCATCGACCAGTTCGCTGCGCGAAAAGACCCGGGTCGGCGTGCGCGCCATATGGCAAAGCAGCCGGAACTCGGTGAGCGTTAGCGCCACTTCGCCGCGATCAGTGCGGACGAGATGGGCGACGGTGTCGATCTCGACCGGGCCGACGCGCAATATGCCGGCGGCCGCGCCCGTGCCGGCCCGCCGCAGCACCGCTTTGACCCGCGCGACCACTTCCACCGGATTGAACGGCTTGACCACATAATCGTCGGCGCCAACGCGCAGGGCCTGCAACTTGTCGAGATCCTGGTCCAGTGCGGTGATGACCAGCACCGGCGTGCTGCCCCGCCGCCGCACTTCGGACAGCACTTCCCAGCCATCGACCAGAGGCATCGATAGGCCGAGCAGCAGGACGTCGGGCTTGAGCGCCAGATGGAGGTCGAGCGCGGTGCGACCGTCGCCCGCCTGCACCGTGCGGAACCCTTCGCGCTCCAGATAGGCGCGGAGAATGTCGGCGATGTCGCGCGCGTCTTCGGCGATCAGCGCGAGCGGGTTCATGCGGGGAAGGCTCCGACGGGCATGTCGCTTCCTATCAGCGAAGTCGGCATCACCACCAGCCGGCCTCCACACAACCTCCACACAAGCTGGACGCAGTCGCAACCCTGTGCGCGGATAGGCGGCGGCATGATAGGTTCCCTTCCTTTCTCTCGTGCCATCGCACACACCCTGCCGACCGCACTGGTGCTCGCCGGCTGTTCTGCCGAGACGCCCAGCAAAGCGGTGCGCGACGTCGAGGTGCGGACGCTGCGCGTCGCCCCGGCGCCCGTCGCGCCGACCGACGAGCTGCCGGGGCGTGTCGTCGCCTTTCGCATCGCCGAGATCCGGCCGCAGGTCGGCGGCATCGTCCAGCGGCGCTGGTTCGAGCAGGGCGCGGCGGTGCGCGCCGGCCAGTTGCTGTTCCAGATCAACCCGGCGCCGTTCCGCGCCGACGCCGATACCGCGCGCGCGACGGTGGAGAAGGCGATGGCGGCCTATGCACGTGCCCGCACCCAGGCGGAGCGGCTGAAGCCGCTGGTCGATGCCGACGCCATCAGTCGGCAAAGCTATGACGATGCCGTGGCCGCGCGCGACCAGGCCGCCGCCGAAATGGCGGAAGCGCGCGCCACCCTGCGCCGCCGCCAGGTCGATCTCGGCTTTGCGCGGATCACCGCCCCGATCTCGGGCCGCATCGGCGCCGCCAACGTCACGGAAGGCGCGCTGGTTACCGCCGCCGACACCGCGCCGCTCGCGACGGTCCAGCAGATCGATCGGGTCTATGTCGATGTCCGCCAGCCGGCCGAGCGCTATGCGGCGCTACGCGAGGCCGGCGGGGCGGCTGGGCAGGTGGAGATCGTGTCGGCGTCGGGGGCGGTGCATCCGGTGAAGGGCCGCATCCTGTTCTCCGGGATCACCGTCGATCCGGGCACGGGCGATGCGCTGGTCCGGGTGGAAGTGGCGAATCCGGGCGAGCGGCTGCTCCCCGGCATGTTCGTCCGCGCGCGCCTGCCGCGCCCGGCCATGCCCTCCGCGCTTACCGTGCCGCAACAGGCGGTTACGCGTGCCGACGACGGTGCCGCCCAGCTGGCGGTGGTGGATTCGCAGGACCGCGTGCACGTGCGCCGGGTGCAGCTCGGGCCGATCGTCGCCGGACGCTATGTCATCGTCGCGGGCCTTCGCGCCGGCGAGGTGGTGATCGTCGAGGGGCAGGATCGCGTCCAGCCCAACACCCCTGTGCAGCAGCGCCCATGGCGCGACGGCGCGGGCCGCTGAGATGCCGAAATTCTTCATCGATCGCCCGGTCTTCGCCTGGGTCATTGCCATCGCGATCGTGCTGATGGGCGCGCTCGCCATCCCGCAGATGCCGGTCGCGCGCTTCCCCAGCGTCGCGCCGCCGACCGTCAGCATCTATGCCAGCTATCCCGGCGCCACGCCGCAGACGCTGAACGACAGCGTCGTCTCGCTGATCCAGCGCGAGCTTTCGAGCGTGAAGAACCTGCTCTATTTCGAGAGCTCGGCCGACACCTCCGGCTCGGCGACGGTCACCGCCACCTTCCGCCCGGGCACCGACCCGGAACTGGCGCAGGTCGACGTGCAGAACCGGTTGAAGGCGATCGAGGCGCGGCTGCCGCAGGTGGTGCGCCAAACCGGTGTGACGGTCGAATCCGCGTCATCGAGCTTCCTGATGATCGTGAGCCTCCTCTCCGACGGTCGGCAGGACGAAGTCGCGCTCTCCGACTATATGACGCGCAACATCGTCGACGAGTTGAAGCGCGTGCCCGGCGTCGGCCGCGTCCAGAATTTCTCCGCCGAACGCGCGATGCGGATCTGGATCGATCCCGCCAAGCTCGCCGGCTTCGGCCTGACCGCCACCGACGTGACCACGGCGATCGGCGAACAGAATGTCCAGATCGCGCCGGGCGCGCTGGGGGCCGAGCCGACCGCAGGCGGCCAGCGCGTGCAGGTGCCGCTCACCGCCGACGGCCAGCTCAAGACGCCCGAGGATTTCGCCCAGGTTATCCTGAAGGCGAACCCGGACGGGTCCAGCGTCACGCTGGACAAGGTCGCCCGGATCGAGCTGGGCCGGCAGAGCTTCGGCAACGCCACGCGCGAGAACGGCAAGGTCGCCGCGTCTGTCGGGATCCAGTTGAGCCCCGGCGCCAATGCCGTCGCCACCTCGCAGGCGGTGCGCGCGCGCATGGCCGAGCTGGCGCGCGCGCTTCCGCCGGGGATGAGCTGGTCCGCGCCGTTCGATACCGCGCCGTTCGTCCGCATCTCGATCGAAAAGGTGCTGCACACGCTGGCCGAGGCGATGCTGCTCGTCTTCCTGGTGATGTACCTGTTCCTGCAGAAGGTGCGGTACACGCTGATCCCGGCGATCGTCGCGCCGATCGCGCTGCTCGGCACGATCGCGGTGATGCTCGCGGCGGGCTATTCGATCAACGTGCTGACCATGTTCGGCATGGTGCTGGCGATCGGCATCATCGTCGACGATGCGATCGTCGTCGTCGAAAATGTCGAGCGGCTGATGCACGAGGAGCATCTGTCGCCCCGCGACGCGACGGCCAAGGCGATGCGCGAGATTACGCCCGCGGTGATCGGCATCACGCTGGTGTTGTCGGCGGTGTTCATCCCCATGGCGTTCGCCGCGGGGTCGGTGGGCACCATCTATCGCCAGTTTTCGATGGCGATGGCGGTATCGATCCTGTTCTCCGCCTTTCTCGCGCTGACGCTGACGCCGGCGCTGTGCGCCACGCTGCTCAAGCCGCTGGACAAGGATCGGCGCAAGAACCGCTTCTTCGCCTGGTTCGACCGGCAATTCGATCGCGCGACCCAGCGCTATCAGGACTGGGTCCGCGTGCTGCTCCAGCGGAGCGCGCGGATGATGCTGGTGTTCGTGGCGATCCTGGGGCTGCTCGGGCTGGCTTTCACCCGGCTGCCGTCGTCGTTCCTGCCCGAAGAGGATCAGGGCTATTTCATGACCAGCTTCCAGCTTCCCGCCGACGCCACCGCCGCGCGCACGCTGGAGGCGGTGCAGGCGCTGGAGCGGCACGCGCACGGCCGCCCCGGTATCGAGACGACGGAATCGATCCTCGGCTTCGGCTTTTCCGGCTCTGGCCCCAATGCGGCGATGGTGTTCACCACGCTGAAGGATTGGGGCGACCGCGCCGGCACCGACGTTCGCCGCGAGGTCGCCGCCGCCGACGCCGCGCTGCCGAAGTCCGTGCGCGAAGGCCAGGTGATGAGCCTGATGCCGCCGGCGATCGACGAACTCGGCACGTCGTCGGGATTTGCGCTTCGGCTGGAAGATCGCGCGGGCAAGGGGCGGCAGGCGCTGTTCACCGCGCGCGACCTGCTGCTCGGCTATGCCGAACGCAGCGGCAAGCTCACCGGCGTCTATGCAGAGGGGCTGCCCGCCGGCACCAGCGTGCGGCTGGACATCGATCGGGCCAAGGCGCGGGCGCTGGGCGTATCGTTCAGCGCGATCAGCGACATGATCGGTACGGCGCTCGGCAGCAGCTATGTCAACGATTTCCCGAACCAGGGCCGGTTGCAGCAAGTGATCGTGCAGGCCGATGCCGCGCATCGCATGAACGTCGACGATGTGCTGCGCCTGCGGGTGCGGAGTGCCACCGGGGGCACGGTGCCGCTCGCCGAACTGGTAACCCCGGTCTGGAGCACCAGCCCGCTCCAGTTCTTCACCTATAATGGCTATCCCTCCGTCAGCATCACCGGCAACGCCGCCCCCGGCACGTCGAGCGGCGAGGCGATGCGCGAGATGGAGGCACTCGCCGCGCAGCTGCCGCCGGGCTTCGCGATCGAATGGACCGGCCAGTCGCTGCAGGAGCGTCATGCCGGCGCGCAGGCGCCGATGCTGCTCCTCTTGTCGATGCTGGTCGTGTTCCTGGTGCTGGCGGCCTTGTACGAAAGCTGGTCGATCCCCTTGGCGGTGATGCTGGTGGTGCCGCTGGGCCTGATCGGCGCGGTCTCCGCGGTGGCGCTGCGGGGCATGTCGAACGACGTCTTCTTCAAGGTTGGCTTGATCACCATCATCGGGCTGAGCGCCAAGAACGCCATCCTGATCGTCGAATTCGCCAAGCAATATCGCGAGGCGGGCAGCAGCCTGATCGAGGCAGCCATCGCCGCCGCGCGGGTCCGGCTGCGCCCGATCGTGATGACGAGCCTCGCCTTCACGCTCGGCGTCGTGCCCTTGATGCTGGCGGGTGGTGCGAGCGCCGAGACGCAGCATGCGATCGGCACCGGCGTGTTCGGGGGCATGATCACCGGCACCGTGCTGGCGCTGGTCTTCGTGCCGACCTTCTTCGTGGTGGTGGTGGGGCTGTCCGAGCGCTGGCGTCGCTGGCGAACGGGCAGGGAGGCATGACGATGCGCTATTGGGCTCTCCCCCCGCTGCTGGCGGCGTCCGCCTGTTCGATGACGCCGACGCTCACCCTGCCGGCGGCACCGGTCGCCGATGCCTATCCCGTCGCCGATGGGGTAGAGGCGCTGCCCGAATGGCGCGGTATGCTCGGCGATCTGCGGCTGCAACGGCTGATCGCGCTGGCGCTCGAAGCCAATCGCGACCTGCGCATCGCGGCGCTGAATGCCGAGGCGGCGCGGGCCCAGGTGCGGATCCAGCGCGCGCAGGCGCTGCCAGGCGTCACTGTCGAGGGCGGCTATACCCGCCAGCGGCAGCCTGCCGGCGTGGCGGGTGCCGGCGTCGGCCTGACGCCCGGCACGGGCTCGGGAAACGGCGCCAGCGGGTTCGAGTTCGGCCAGTTCACCGCGCAAGCCGCGCTGACCAGCTTCGAGATCGATCTGTTCGGCCGCCTGCGCGCGCTGAACGCGGCGGCGTTCCACCGCTGGCTCGCCTCGGTCGAGGCGCGGCGCGCGGTGCGTCTGGCGGTGATCGGCGCCGTCGCCGACGCCTATTGGAACGAACGGCTGGTCGCCGAACAGCACGCGCTAACCCGCGCAACGCTGGACGATTGGCGCGGCTCGCGCGACATCACCCGGCGCCGCAGCGAGGCCGGACAGGCGAGCGGCGCCGATCTGGCCCAGGCCGAGGGGCTGGTGCGCCAGGCGCAGGCCGATCTGGCGCAGCGCGAACGCGAAGCGGCACAGGCAACGAACGCCCTGACGCTGGCGGTGGGCGCGCCGCTGCCGGCCGATCTGCCGCCGCCCAGCACGTTGATGGAGCAACCGATCCGCACCGCGCTGGCGGCGGGAACGCCATCGGACCTGCTGGTCCGGCGCCCCGATATCGCGCAGGCGGAACAGGAACTGCGCGCTGCCAATGCCGATATCGGGGCAGCGCGCGCGGCGTTTCTTCCGCGGGTCTCGCTGACCGGCACCTTTGGTTTCGCCAGCCTCGCGCTCGACAGCCTGTTCCAGGGCGCCAACCGTTCCTGGTCCTACACGCCGGCGGTCAGCCTGCCGATCTTTCGCGGCGGTGAAATGCGCGGCAACCTGGACCTGGCGAAGCTCCGGACCTCGGTTGCCGTGGCGACGTACGAGAAGGCGATCCAGACTGCCTTCCGCGAGGTTGCCGACGGGCTTTCCGCGCAGGCGACCTATACGGCGCAATTGACCGAGCTGCGTGCGGTCGTCACCCAGGCCGAGCGCCGCCTCCGGCTGACGGAGCTTGCCTACCGCGCCGGCCAGACCGGCCGCCTGGAGTTGCTCGATGCGCAGCGCGCTGCGTACGCCGCGCGACAGGCTTCGCTTGGCGCGAGAAGGGATCAACTGACCGCCGCTGCCGCGCTCTACCGCGCGCTGGGCGGCGACGCTAAAACCGAAGGAGCCCGATGATGCACCCACGCCCCCGATATGCGCTGCCGATGCGGCTGCTCCACTGGACCCGCGCCGCGCTCATCCTGGGACTGATCGCGCTGGGGTGGGCGATGACGTCGCTTCCCGACAGCCTGCCCGCAAAGTTCGCGTGGCTGTATCCCCTCCACAAGGAATTCGGCGTACTGGCCTTCCTGGCCGGAACAGTCGCGCTGATCGTGCGCCTCCGCTCCACCGTGCCGCCGCATCCCGCCGGCCTGTCGCGGTGGGAGACGGCGCTGTCGGGCGTCGTCCACTATGCGATGCTGACGCTGGCGATCCTGGTACCGCTGATGGGCTATGCAATGTCGAGCTCGTTTACCCAGAGCGACGGCGTGCCCTTCTTCGGTGTCGAGCTTCCCGAACTTCTGCCCAAGAACGATCGCGCCTTCGCGATGTTCGCCTGGGCGCACGAGACGCTCGCCTACACGTTGCTGGCGCTGGTGGCCCTCCATGTCCTTGGCGTTATCAAGCACCGCTTTCTCGACCGCGGACGAGACGCCGACGTGCTGCCCCGGATGCTGTGACGCTCTCCGCTTCTGCGAAAGCGTCTGGGCAGTCACCGACTTCAACCGCGGCGGGATGCCTCCGCCGCGACCGCGGACCGCCGTCGCGCTAGACCATGCCCCGCAGCCGGAGCCGCGAGGTAGCCGATCCTAGAAGAACACCCGCGCCGAAGCCGTGATCATCCGGCCGAGCATCGTGCGGGCCAGCACCACGCCCGATGTCGGCATCGTCGCATCGTCGCATCGTCGCGGACCTGAAGGAAGGCGCCGACCGTCGCATAGCCCGGCATCTTCAGCTGGTTGACGTCCTGCGCATAGCTCGACGTCTGGACGACGCCGAACACCTGGTTGCCGGTTTCGTCGTTATAGATCTGCGAATTGGTTTCGCGCGTGTTGGCGTGGAAGGCGGTGACGTTGACGATGATCCCGCCGGAGCGGAATTTGAAGCCACCTTCCACCTGGCGCACCGGATCATAGGCGGCGGTCTGGTCCACCAGCGCCCCGGTGTGGTGATCGAGTGCCGGTGAGAACAACACGCGGTCTGCCCCCGCACGCGCGCCGCGGCACCCTGCAGAACGGTTCAGCGCTGGTCTGCTCCGGGGGGGAGGGCAGGCAGCTTCAGGCGGGGATATCGCGCGAAGCAGCCTGTCGCTCTTGACCATCTACGTTGTCGGCTATCGCCGCCTGAATCGCTCACCCTCGTAGGTACGGATTGCATTGCCGCGTTCGAGTTCGCGGTTCTGATCCCACAGCGCCCGTCTGCCTCCGGCTTCGTCTTCGCGGCGGCGATCGTCGAGCAGCATTGCCAGCTTGAGCCGGGCAATCCTCTTGTTCGCAAATTGCGAGCGTTGATCCTGGGACGACGCGACAAGGCCGCTCGGCGCATGCGTCGCCCGGACGGCGCTGTCGGTCTTGTTGACATGCTGCCCGCCCGGCCCGGAGGCGCGGAAAGTCTGGTAGCGAATGTCTTCGTCCCGCAGGGCGGTCGACGGTTCGTCGATCTGGACGGGCTGCACGCCTACGAACCAGTTGCGCCGCTTGTGCAGGGGGCGGAACGGGCTGGTTCCGATCCAGCGGATCGTGCCGATACATGTGGCGGCGAACATCTCCACCCCGTCGCCCGATAGGCGCAGCAATGCCGTCGACACCGGCCCTTGGATCGGCTCGATCGGTTCGCAGGCCAGGCCTGCCGCATTCCCTTCCCGGCACAGCGCATTGGCCAGCTCGGCCACGACCCACTCGCACTCCTTCGGCCCCTGACCGGAGGACAAATGCAGGATGATCTCTGTCATGCGCGCCTCGTCTTGTAGGTGAGAAGCGGGCGCAGCGTCGCGACCAGGTCGATCAGCCCCGCGGTTTCGAGATCGCGTACGACCTGGTGGATGTCCTTGTACGCTTGCGGCGCCTCCTCGTAGATCAGGTCGCGATCCTCGCAGATCACCCGACTGCCCAGTTTCGTCCGCTCGAGATCGGCGATGCTGAAGCGGCGGACGAGCTTGTCCTTGGCCTCGCTGCGGCTCCATTTGCGGCCGGCGCCGTGTGCCAGCGAATGCAGCGCCCTGTCCGCCTGTTCCAGTCGGGGCCGGACCAGATAGGTCATGTCGCCGCGCGATCCGGGGATGACGACCAGTCCCTTGTCCGCGGGGGCGGCGCCCTTGCGGTGGAGCCATCCACCTTGGTGCGGCGTGACGCTGTTGTGGCAGATGTCGAGCAGGCGTTCGCCGCTGGTCCCGAGCCGATCGAGGAAGCGCTCTGCGATAAGCTCGCGGTTGAGCACGGCCCAGTGCATCGCATCGTCATGCGCGGCCAGATAGTCTGCGCACGCCGCCGCGCCCTCGATCAGCCCACCGACATTATGCCGCGCAAGATGCCCTTCGAGGATGGCCTGGCCCAGCCCGCGCGATCCGCTGTGCACCATCAGATACAGCGCGGCGGCATCAACCGCCGCGTCTCCGTCGCCATGCACCGTCTCGACGCGCAGCAGCTCGGCAAAATGGTTGCCGCCGCCGATCGTGCCCAGCGCTTCGCCGGCAAGATCGGGCGCAAGCCCTGCCTCGGCCAGACGCGCGGCAACATCGCCGGACCAGGGCGTATCCAGCCCGCGCAGCTTGCGCTCGGCCGCGTCGAGGCGGAATTTGCGGAGCGGCAGGGCGGTACGCCACAGCCCCATGCCGCATCCGATGTCGCTGCCGACCAGATGGGGATAGACATGGCTGCGCGACCAGAAGGCCGCACCCACCGCAATGCCGCGCCCGGCATGCAAATCGGGCAGCCCGACGACGCGATCGATGCCGTCGAGCCGCGCGGTCTGGTGGAGCTGGTCCACCGCTGCCTGCTCGATCCAGCTTTCGGGCGACGCCACGATATGGATGGTTGCATTGCTCATCGCGCCGCATCCTTCCAGCCGAGGTGCCGCTTGCCGGGCGGAACGACATCTCCCTGATCGCGCCAGAACCACACGCGATCCTTCAGCGCGCCGTCGCGCGGATCGACATAGAGTTCACGGCCACGGCAATTGCGCCGGTCGGGCCGGAGGACATGGCCTTCGCGCAGCAATTCGCCCTGCCGCCCGTGCGCGATGCCGAAGATCACGAAGTCGCGTAGATGCTCGCGAACGTGCATCTTCACCGTGCTGCCGGTGTCGAGATGGACACAGATTTCGGCGAGCACGTCATCCCAGCGCTGTCCTACACGTCTGTGCAGGAAGCGGACGAACGGCGCGAGATTTTCGTTGAGCGATTTCGAATAGTCCGCGCGCTTGCGGACGTGTCGTTTGAGACCGATGTGCTTGAAGTCGTTCTTGTCCTTCTTGAGTTTTACCGGCGGTGCACGGCGCGAGCCCCAGCGGGGACGCTCGACGATGACCTTGAACATGTCAGCGCGCATTGCAGGCCTCCCGAAAGGTGGAGAATGCAATTGGCAGATGTGAAGTAGGAGAAGGGTACGCGGCGCCATGGCCGCGACAAAGGGTCAGGCGACCGCAGTCACCCGCACGGGAATAGCCCATGTGATATGTTCCTGAACTCGGAAAACGGGAGTGATGACAGGTGCGGTTGCGGCTCGCATTTGCTCACTCCTTTCCATAGTTCGAGAAACAGTCGCGTGGGCTTTATTCCAAGTCGGCGCGCCAATCAATGGCGCAGCGCATCCGCGTCGGCGAGGCGATCACCAGCCGAATTCAACACCGGATTGCGCAGCCAGGCCGCCACGTCGGACTCGCGCGAGCCGGCGCAGCGGGTGCTGATCTTGATGGCAGGCGGGAAGGTACCGTTCTGCATCTTGCGGTACATAAGCTGGCCCGAGATGTGATGAAACGCAGTGGGGCATTAGATACTGATATTACTGTAGAAATCG
>Ga0307412_10001097_pt1 | contig 15510 bp, 15 predicted proteins | sample DK1Cmetagenome_3_FD_203823 | JGI IMG/M metagenome (GOLD analysis project Ga0307412, IMG submission 203823) | Maize rhizosphere microbial communities from greenhouse at UC Davis, California, United States - DK15-C-1 | ecosystem: Host-associated > Plants > Roots > Rhizosphere > Soil | place: USA...
TTTTTATGTGCCGCAATAAGTCGTGCGAGTTTCCCTTGACGACGTCGACACGCGATCCTAAACGCGGACCTCACTCGCTGCCTGAGCGGCTTGTGGCCCCTTCGTCTAGCGGTCAGGACGCGGCCCTCTCACGGCTGAAACACGGGTTCGATTCCCGTAGGGGTCACCAGTCAAGCGGTTTATCGCGTTGATTTCACGCGATAATTCAAAAATCCTTAGAATCTGACACCACAATCGTTCCCACATTTTGCTTGGGGTCTATTGGTATGATTCGATCTGTCACGGCATAGTATGGGATTAGCGAGTTATCGGCTCTCGTGTATTCGGCCGCCGATTCCGGCTATTATACCCGACCTTAAAGAATGTGCGCCATAGTGGCGGAGACGGTGCGTTCTGCAAGAAGCGCATAGCTTGCCGCATATAGCGAGGATAGGTCGTGCGAATTGTTTTGAGCCGCAAAGGATTTGATACAGGGTCCGGCGGCACGGCCTCTCCAATTATTGAGGGGCGTCCGATAAGCCTTCCCATTCCGACGCGCCGCCGCTCGACAACAACATACGATCATCTTGGGTTGGGCGAGATTGTAGAGCGGGTTACGCGCGGCAAAATCGCTCGGGACCATCTTTGCCATGAAGACCCTATGTTCACGCGCGGTCAATGCCTGTTTGGTCAATGCGGCGCGGCGCAATCTCACCTCCGTAACATGGGCGTTGGGGTTGGCGATGTGTTCCTGTTTTTCGGATTGTTTGCTGATGGGCAGTCGGGCGAACGCCACCACCGGATATTCGGCTATCTTCGGATTCAGGACGTGATTTCGCCGTCAACTGGCGAGCTTGGCGAACTGGATCGACCGCACCCGCATACGCTCGGGGAGTGGAACGAAAACAACACCATCTATCGGGGCGCTGGCGAGGTCGCGAATAAAGACCATGAAACCTTGCGCCTCACTCAACCGGGCGGCCCTCTCCGGCATTGGATCGTGCCAGATTGGCTTAGGGTGGCTGGATTGTCGTTCCACGGCAAACCTGAGCGCTGGCTGGCCGATAACCGGCTCGAGGTGGTTGCGCGTGGACAAGAGTTTGTTGCCGATATTGGCGATGATGCCGCCGCCCTCGACTGGCTGGACCAAACCATAGAGACAATCCGGCTATGACGCGGATTCTGCGCTACATCTTGCAACACGATACCGGCATGGCCCCCTGCATCGACCGTGGGTTAGTGTCGCTGGCGACGTGCAAGCCCAAAATTCGAGCCGGTGCGAAACCCGGTGAATGGGTTGTCGGATTTCGCCCAAGTCCGGCTCCGCGCGGGATTGTTGTATGGGCGGGGCGAGTTGCCCATAGTGCGGAGGTTGGCGACTATGAGCGCCAGTATCGTGGGCGTGCAGACGCGGTGTATCGCGCAAAGCCGGGTGGCGGGTTCAGACGACTGCGGCCGGACTATCATCCTGGTGAGGATGAATTTCGGAAAGACACGTCCGCGCCGGTGCTGATATTCGATCCAGACGCAACGTGGTATTTTGGGGCGGAGCCTCATATGCTGCCCGAAAAACTGATACACTTAGCAGCCGGTGGTCGGGGACATAGGGTTAAGGGCGTGGCCGAGGGCGACGCTACCGCGCTCGAATCGTGGCTTTCAAATATATGTCCGCCCGGTATTCATGCGCAGCCGCGCAATCCTACTCCCAAAAAGCCTCGTCGCTGTTGATGTCCGTAAGGAGCGAAGCCGACCGGCCGCGCGCTCCCCGTATAGCGCCGTAGCGGTCGGTCGACTTCGCGGGGCTTGCCCCGCTCTCTCCGGTCAGGGCCGGCGATACCGCACCCTGATCGTGCATCGCACCGGCTGCTTGGCCTTGGCGGCCTGCTGCTCGCAAGCATCGATGGCCTCGTGATTGTCGCGGCGTAGCTCGGCGGCGTCGGCTATGGACTGCCACGCGCGCGGGCTGTCGGCGCGCATGATGCGGGTTCCGGCCTCCCATAAAGTCGGCTCGCGCACGGTGCGCGCGGCGAGGCGTTCGGGCCAATGCCAATCGTTCGGCGCGATACGCGCGACGAAACCGGGAAGCGCCGCCCATAAAAGGCACCCGGCGACGAACCCGCCGCCAGCCCATCGCCAGCGTTCACGCTCCTGCTGGTCGATGGTGGCGGCGGTGCCGATGATCGTCCGCATGTCGCGGCGGGTGTCGGCAAGCTCGCGCTTCAATTCGGCAATCGCGGCCTGATCCTCGCGCCGTGCCAGCGCCGCCGCCGCCTCGATCCGCGCGGCAAAATCCTCCGGCGTCATTTGCAGAGCGGGGGCGCTCTCGATGGCGATCAACGACTTTGCGATCTTGGCAAGGGTGTTGCTGTAGTCGGGAACCTCGATGTCCGCTTTTTCGGCCGCCACATGCTCGACGGCGCGGCGCAAAAGCGCCAGTTCGCCCTTAAGCTCGGTGAAGGCCCGCGTCGCCGGGTCCATCGGCGGCGGCTCATAGGGCAATCTGGTGGGTGTCGGTCGTTCGTCCATTTCTATCTCCTATCGGCTCATGCCAAGGTCGCGGCCATGATCGAACGGCACGGAGTCCGCCAAATCACGGGCAAGGCTGCGGCCCATATCCACGTCGATGCCCAATTCCTGACGCCGCCCGGAAAGCAGCGATTCCACCTGCGCGTCGCGTTCGAGGCTTTTCGCCATCCCGGCCATGTCCTGACCGACACGCTTCGCGCCCCGGAAATCCCCGTCGCGCCGTAGCTCGTCCTGCGCCTGCCGGAGCTGCTGCCAGCCCTCTACGAAGTGGTCGGCGCGGCTGTAGGGATCGGCCCGCAATTCCGCCTCTTGGCTCATCGCCCGTAGCGCGGCCTGGCCGCGCCCCTCCGCGGCCTCGCGGATCAGTTCCGGTTCGCCCCGGAACGCGCTGTTCAAGTCGGTGGAGGCATTGGGCCGGATCGCGTCCAGTGCTTCGCGCGCCCGGTCCAGCGCCTCGCGCTGGTGCGGCATCGCGTCGATGCCCTGCGCGCGGGTCTGCTGGATGGCGTCCAAGGCCCGCGCATAACGCTCGACCGCGCCGCGCACGCCGCCCGCGCGCATCGGCTCATGCTCGCGCTGGTGCTGGCGGGCCGGGTCGCGTTCGGCCTTGGGTAGTGCGCCGCTGAGGTCCAGCCCGTCGAAGATGCCGCGCGGGCGTTCCGGCGTTGCCGGTGCCGCCCGGTCCTGACCGGACAGCGACAGGCGCAGGCCGTCGAAGATCCCGCGCGCCTTCTCCGTCACCGGGCGGATGATGTCTGCAATACGCTCGCCAAGGCCGATGCCGCGCCGCTCGGCAAATTCCTTGCCCGGATCGGTGCGCGCGTAATCGCTCGCCATGTCCTTGGTGCGCTCGCGCCCCAGCACATGGACAAGGCGCGACTGATCCCGGAAATCGTCGCGCCCATAGTGAAGCGCCATGCCCTCCTTGTGGCGCGTCATGCCGACATAGGAGCCGTGCCGGTCCAATCCCGGCGTGGCGAGCATATGCGAGCGGTCCACGCTCATGCCCTGCGCCTTGTGGATCGTGGCGGCATAGCCATGATCGACATGGCCATAGTCTTTGGTGTCGAACGCGACGGAGCGCCCGTCATCGGTCCTGACCGCGATATGTTCCGGGCTGGCCTTCTCGATGGTGCCTAGCGTGCCGTTCTTCACCTCAAGGCTTCGTTCGTTGCGAAGGAACATGATGCGGTCGCCCGATGCGAAGGCCCGCGCGCCGCGCTCGGTCTTCACGCTAACATCGTCGCCCAGCTGGCCCGCCGCCCGCATCCGGTCGCGCGCCGCCTCGTTTAGTTCGCGCACCTCGTCATTGATATGCGTGAGGATGATCCGCGTTTGATCGGGCGCGGCGATGCGCTCGCGGTCCCAACGCTCGACAAGCTCGCTCCGCGCCTGATCGCGCGTCTCGGCCGCATGGATCATGCCATGATCGGCATAAGCCCGGATCGCTTCGCCGGTCCTGCCGGTGGCAAGCTGGCGGGTGGCATCCTGCTGCCACTCGACCTGCTGGCGGCGAACCTCCGTAATCTCGACGCCGCCATGCCGTTCGTGGATCGCACGGAACGCCGCGCCCGCTTCGATGGCCTGCAACTGCTGCGGATCGCCTACCAGCACGACCTTTGCGCCGGCGTCGACGGCATGGGATAGGACGCGCTCCATCTGGCGTGTGCCGACCATGCCCGCCTCGTCTATCACCAGCACATCGCGCGAAGTCAGAAGGTCGCGGCCCTGCGCCCAACCATGTTCCATGCTGGCGATGGTGCGGGACGCGATACCCGAACCATTCTCAAGCCCTTCCGCCGCGATACCGGACAGCGCCGCGCCGCGAACCTCATACCCGGCGCGCTCCCATGCCTCGCGGGCCACGCCTAGCATGGCGCTCTTGCCGGTCCCCGCATATCCGACGACGACGCTCAAGCCGCGCTCGCCCGTCACATGATCGAACGCCGCGCACTGTTCGCCGGTCAGTTCCAACCCGCGCCCCTCCGCGCTCGCCAAAGCCGCTGCGCGGTTCTTCTCGTCCATGCGATGCCGTTCACGCTCGACCATCAACTCCGATGCGCGCTGCAACCGCTGCTCGGTGTCGATAATGTCGCGGCTGGTAAAGCGGTCTTCGCCGCGCCCATCCTTGCCCAAGGTGATCAAATCGGGCGAGGCGCGAACGGCGCTCATCGCCCAGTCGAACTGCTCCTTGCCGTCCGTGTGGCGATGCACGAACATCGCCATGTCACGCCGGGTGAACGTCGCCTGCTGGTGGGTGATCGCGTCGAGCGCCACGGAAGGATTGGCAATGATGCGCTCGCCGTTACGCTGCGCGATGGCGCGGTGGTCCTCGATCCGCTCGGACTCAAGGCCGCGCTCACCCATCCGCGATGCTGCGGGGCCGATCTTGTCTTGCGGCTCAAGGTCGATGCCCTGCGCTTCAAGGCTGCGATGGTCGATCCGTGCATCTATGTCGAGTTCCGCAAGCCGCGCATTGACATGATCCGCCCACCGCTCGCGCCACTGCTCCACCAACTCCGTGCGGTTCCAGTCGCGTTCCTTCGCGCCAAACCCCTGTTCGTTCACCTCGCGCATGGTGAGCATGACATGGGCATGAGGTTTGGGCTGGCCGTCCGCGCCCATATCCCAATGCACATTCAAATCTGCGATCATGCCGCGCGCGACGAACTCTTGGCCGACAAACTCGCGGGCAAGCTCGATGCCCTGCGCTTTCGTCATCTCGCGCGGAATGGAAAACTCCACCTCGCGCGATAGCTGCGCGTCCTTGCGCTTCTCGGTCGCCTCGACCTCGTTCCAGAGCGTGGCCCGATCCGCAAAGCGTTCTGGCGCACCTTCGGGCAGCATGATTTCGCTATGCTCAACGCCCGACTTGGCGCGGAAATCATGGTCGCGGTCTAGCCGCTCGTCGTGCAACCGCTCGCCAGCCCGATAGGCGGCGGCTGCAACGGCGCTGCGCCCTTGCGCGCGGCCGATGACCTGAACGGAGAAATGGTAGATCGCCATAGCGACATACCAACTACTGCCTTAAGCGCACGTCGGCACGACGTATAAGCGCGCCCTCCTCGAATAAAATCCGAGAAGGGACTAGGCAGTGTCACCTCGTCCCGGCGACTCTACTGCACTACGCAAAGCAATAGTCTAGAATCACTCCATCAGACAAGGATGGAGACTTTGCGATGCGTAAACCAAGGGACTTCGATTCGGAATTAAAGGTGCTCGCTGACAAGGCCAAGGCGCTCAAGGAAAGGCGTGTGCGGCAGCTTGGCGAGCTGGTCGCGGCAACGGGTGCCGATGCGCTCGACGCCGATCTGCTGGCGGGCGCGCTGCTCGCTGCCATCGGAAACAACGATGCCGCGACAAGGGAGGGCTGGCGCAAGGCGGGCGCGGCCTTCTTTCGCGGCAAGGAACGCAAGCCTGCGCCGCGATCTGCACAACAGCCGGAGGGCGCTCTACCGCTCGAAGGCGGCGCGGCACCGCGTTGAGGCAGCAAAGGCGCGAACCGACACAAGGGCATGGGTGATGAAACGGCGCGAACGAACGCGGATGCTCATCGAGCTTGGCGGGCTGGTCGTGAAGGCGGGACTGGTCGATCTTACCGACGATGATCGCGCCACGCTCTACGGCGCGTTCCTCACCATTGCGGGGAAGCTGCGAGGCGAGGAACGCGACCATGCGCTTGCCCTGTGGAAGCGAAAGGGCAAACGTGCGTTCGAAGCAGAAGCGGATAACGCCCAAACACCTATATGAGCGAAGAAATACCTACTTCATGCCAGACACCCGAAACCCATCCTCATTCGACATTCGCTGCAACGATTGAGCTTCACATTCGCTAATCCACATTATGACTTGTGGCGGGTGAAAACCATCTCGCAAGGTGCGTAAGCGTTCTATTTCGACCTGCTCTGCATTACGCTGAACTTGTGCCAAGACTATCCCAATGGCCTCTTGGGCGCCTTCAAAATAAGCATCATAGTCAGGGCGCTCAATTGCGGCTTGATGGCCGAATTCAACCCAAATTTGTTCTGGCTCTCCCCGGACGATGCGTTCAACGGTTGCAATGCCGATCACCGCTCCGACTGGTCGAGTTGCATAAATCCAGAGGCGCGTGCCGATGGATATAGAGGGGATTCTCCGGCGTAACTCGATAGTTTTCACGCCATCAAGAATGGCATGAGCGTAACGAGGATGAATCGAGATTATTGCATCATTTTCTACGTTCACTGCCGCCATCCTGCTTCAATGATTTGCACGAGACGTTCATGTGAAAGAGGGGTGGCCGATATAAGATTGTTAGGGCCAACTGCTCCGATAGATTTCAATGTAGAAAGTTGAACTGGATTTGGAAATATCATCAGATTGTCAAAGGTAGTCATCAGAATATCGTCTGAAGCTGAAAAATCCGAAACATCATCAACGACAACCCTGCGCGCCGCATCTTCTGGCACACTGTCCTTGGTCGCCAACACGGAATCCACGATGCGCCCAACCGCGATGATGGCGCTCCGGCCTTTGTCTCTACTCGATTCGTAAAATAATATGGGCAATCCTGGGCGCATTGCCCCTCTGGCGCGGGGCGTGTTCACATAGGCGCGTTGCGATAAAAATGATGCATCGCGGTTTTCTATGAATGACAAGCGCCCTTGCGCGTTTGTTCCTAATAGCTCGTCGGCATAATCGCGCCGGATCGGGACAATTACACCCTCGCGGGATGGCCATAGGAATAGGGTTGGCCCGAACATATCTTCGAATCGTTCGGGTGAGAGTGCAAAACTACCTTCTGAACTGCTTCCTATGGTGATTTCCCACGGTTCCGCCTGAATGTCTGGCCATTGCGTTGGAAGTGTAAGGCCCATCTTCCGGCGGAGATGGTGGCGCAGCGTATCCCATTTGGCTCGTGTCAGAGGCTGTCCGATCACCGCTTTCGTCAAATCCTGCCCCGCCCCAGACGACATGAAGCCATGAGATTTGGCGTGGGCGATGGCAGTCGGCTGCCCCGGCACATGCAGCATTCGGATACTCGTTGGGCCGCCATTAATGGACTGCCTCATTGCGGTATCCAGCAGATAATCCGCATAGAGTTCCCGATTCAGATGGCCGGAATCTACATGCACCAGAAGCCTATTTTCCCCATCAACAATGGCAGGGCGAACCAAGCATACGAGGGCGACAATCCCGCCGCCTTCCCATATCGCGGAACGCCATATTGATGGGTAGCCAACGCCATCGGCAGACACTTCCTGAATGATGGAAGCCGGCACCTCCGCTTGTTGAAGATAAGCTGTCGTTTCCGCTGCAGTCGGCTCCCTGCATTCAAAGCCTTGGCCGCTTTGAACGCTCTGGGACTGCTGGATAATTTCTCCCGGAAGCAGAGCCAGCAATTCGTCGAGACTGGCAACGTCAACCCCGACTTTTTCAAGCAAGCTGTCCCGCGCGGCAAGCAACGCGCCATCGCTGGTGATGAAACCAGAGACGTGGGATAACGCCGAATGGGCAAGATGACGGGCATCGCTTCGTGCCTGAGGAGAGTTCGCACCCGCTGCATTGGGCTGAACAAAGACAAGATCGTGGATTTCATCCGCCAGACGATCAAGGGTTTGCGGATCAACCGGAGGAGGAAGGCGTGGAAGCTGCAATGCCATCGGCAAGATCGGGTCATTTGATCGGCCTGCGCTGGTTCTCCGTAGCTCCTCAATGAACTCCGATGCGATAATGAGCCGGATGCGGTGGCTGAGTGCAGCCCCAAATAGCGCGCAAGCGGATTCGTGCCGTCCCCGTTCTTTCACCAGATCGAAGAAGACATTCAGGTCAAAGGTGTAGAATGGCGCTTCACTCCCAAACCGCTTGGGCAGGCCAAAGCTAGGTGTATTCCGGGCATCGGAGAACAGATGCGGCGTATCCAGATTGCGCACGCGCCATATAATCGTGCGCCCTCGCGCACGCCCTCCGGCTTTCGTGATTGCCGCTTCAAATCCCTGCCGCTCGTAGAAGGCTTGTGCATGAGGCAGATCGGAAGCAACCTTTGCTTTGACGGTTAGGAAGCCTACCCGCTCCAAGTCTGAGACAAGAGCGTTAACGAGTGCCGATGCGACTCCACGCCGCCGCCAATCCTGTCTCACGCAAACCTGCTGCACACACGCATCGGGATAGACGCCGCTGCGTAGGATAAAGCCAACTACAGTCGGCTGCTCGGCAGCATCGCTGACAAGCATCGCCATAAGGCGCTTTCGCTTTATCGCATCTTCATAGGCAGAATGGGACAGGAAACCCAAAGCCTCCTTCTCACCATTCGCCAGCGCAATAATCTCGGACATCCGGGGAAGGAGATTGGCCGACTCCCTTTCAATCACGGTATGAGGAATCGCCATCATTCGTCGTCACCCTCATCGCCGTCATCATCATCGTCGCCGAACAGATCACCTTGCCCCTTTTCCTGCCCCGCAGCCTTGGGCGGCGCACGCTCGGCATCGGTTGGGATCGGCAATTCGGCGGCTGTGAAGCACTGGCCTTCAACCACATTGCCCAACAGCTTCTCCAAGTCCGGTTCCATCGCAAGCGTTGCTTCCAGAACCCAGAGAAGTTCCAGAAACTCGTCGCTCATCCGGGGCGTCCAGCGTTCGGGGCGAATATCGTCCAGTGGCGAGGATTTTTTGCCCGCGCGCTTCTTCATCCGATAGCCGAGCCAGGATTGCACGACCTTAAGGCCGGAAACTTCAAACTCCCATATCTCCGATGGGATCGGGCCAAACCGGCCATCTCCGACAAGGATTTCACGCTTTTCACCGTCATAGGAATAGCTATCCGGGTATGCGGCGGGGCTGTCGGAGACGCCTTTGATGATTTTCGCGTTGCCGGAAGGCAACTCATCGCCGCGCCCCTCGCCCTGAAAACGTTGAGCATAGGTGTGCAGCCATATCAGCCTGCGCCCCAGCTTCGCAGCCGCCGCGAACAACGCGGCGTCCTTGGTCAGCGGAACGCGGGGGCCGGGGGTTTCGAGTTCGTTCCAAAAACGGCGCGTATAGGACTGACCGCCAAGGATAGCATAAACATAGGCCGCCACATCCTCCGCCGTGGGGGTATCCCCATATGCCTTGCCCAGCATATCGAGAAGACCGGCCGTCACATTGGGATCAGTGCCGGTGGCATCCCGATAGAGGGGAATCACATCTTTACCGCCAAACGACCCTCGGAAATGATGCAGGTCGGGAATATTGCCACATGCAGCGATTGCTTGACCAAATCCGAGCGCATTCGAGAGCAACGATGTGAAATATACCTGATGCTTTCCGTGCATCCGCCAGAGAGGTGGACGCAAACGATCTCCTAAACGGAAGTCGTATAAGGCGAAATGTCTGTCATAAGACCGATAAGAAAAAGGGATGGCCGAAGGAATTTCAGAAAAATTATCTGATGAAAATATGGATGGCTGACCGATACCCGGAAGATCATTATTTACGATTTTTGTAATTTTCCAACCACCAGTCTCTCGAAACAGCTTTCTGCGATCAGAAGTTTCCGAATTCACCAAGTGATGCCACCGATTTTTCAGAACATCGACGGTTTCTCCGATTGGCCAATGCCTCTTAAATTGTGCACCATTCAACGATAATGGAAACAAAGATTCAATTTCCGGCCACGCAAAGTAATCCCCCTTCCCTATCGGGAGGAATGGCTTGTGCCAATCCATGGGGCAATCGTGCCAGATTAGTCCTTTGAAATCCTTGACGACTTCCAAATTTTCCAACTTGCCCTCACGGGTCTGGCTTTCCACTTTAGTGTAACGCACCATTGCGGGCGTTTCCGGTGAAGGCGTGGCTGCGCGCACGCCGATAGCGATGGCAACCGGGGTCTGGATATTGAATACATTCGGTGTCTTGCGCGTGCCGAGATTGTCGCCGCCAAGGTCGATAATCCAGAGTTCATCAAAGGTGCGCCGCATCACCTCACGCACGCCTATGAACCCCGGTCCCGCCAGATAGCTGGATGCGGTGATAAAGGTGACGATCCCGCCGCACGTCTGTTGCTCGAACAACCTCCAAAGCGCCCAGCGCCAGAAATAAACATAATCGTTATAGAGGTTCTTGAGGTGAACGCCGGCCCCGGCTTTCGTTGCTGGTTCAGTGAAGTCCCGAAATATCGGGCGTTCGCCCTGTTTCTCTTGCTTCGCGCCGCCCTTGATTTCGTCCCCATAGCGAACCCAGCCACCTTTCCGCTCCGTGTCGGCGTCGCCTTCCTCAATGGTCTGGCGATCATAGGGCGGGTTGCCGAGGCAAACGAGAATATCGCCGCCCTGCTTCACCTTACGGGCGGCCTCATGCTCCTGTGTCAATGCTTTGTGTGTCAGGTCAAGGCCACCGGGTGGAGCCTTGTTCGGGCTTTCCAGCGTGTCCGCCAGATAGATGTTCAGTCGCTTAGCGAGTTGCTCCTGTGGCTCGCCCTCCGCCTTGTCGGCATTCATCGCCCCTTCGAGCGACTGTGTCAGCCGCAGATGGGCAACGGCATAGGGGCCAACCAGCACCTCGAAACCGTGCATATTTTCGGCCATCTGCCGAGCGCGGGCGGGTATCGCTCCGGGTCCGGAGCGAGCACGAACCTTTTCCAGCCCGTGCTTCACCGCCGCAACGGGATAGGTGCCCGTGCCCGTAGCCGGATCAAGGAACACCACGCCATCATCGGCAAAGCCCAGTTTCTTGCCGAACCGCTTTTCCAACAATTCGCTGGCAAGGCGCACCTGTAGTTCCACAACCTCGCGCGGAGTGTAATATACGCCATAATCCTTGCGAAGCTTCGGGTCATAGGCAGCAAGGAAATCTTCGTAGAAATATAGCCACAAATCGGGCTTTGATTTCAAGAAATCGTGCGGGTCCAGCGCCTCAAGAGAGCGTTGCAGCAATTCAAAGCCAACAGAAAGCTCTTTGCGAGCCTCTTCCTGACCGAGCAATTTCAGTGTTTGAGCAAGCAGGCCGTTATTTTTGTCAAGCGCCTTGGCCGCCTCAATGGGAGTCAACTTGTTTGCACCCGATAGACGCGCCAGCAGCATGGCATAGGTCACGGTCTGGGCATAAGCGTCGGCAAATTTGGCATTGTCGGCATTGGGAAAGAAGAACTGCCGCCACTCATTGGCAAGCAATTCGACGGCGGACCCGGATTGCACCAGGGCGTTTTCAACCTCCGATCTCAGGAAGCGGCTGAGAGGTGCAAGATATTTTGCGAGGCCAGAAGGCGTATGCGGCACGCTCGGCTGCCAACCAAGGAAATCCCTGAGTAATCGCTCAAGCCCATCGGCATCCTCCTGGACAACGGCAACCTTGCCTTTGTCAGTTGGATCATCATGAAGGCGAACGATAGGTTGCCCATCGTGACGTTCACCAACTCGATAGAGCGCCCACTCGCGCCCATCGGTATAAATGAGATTGGGAAGCCCCTTCAGCTTTTCCCATTGCTTTTTATTGTGTTCGCCTTTGAGTTTCGGAGCATCGGCACCGAAGCCCGGAGCCTTCAGTTCAATATATCCGCAAATCAGTCCACCAACGTAAACTGCAATATCGGGGCGGACCTTATGTTCTGATAAATGGGTTTCAGTGCGGGTTTCGACCGTCAAGCCATACGATTTTCCTGCCTGCACCAACAATTCTGATACAAGAGGCTTTAGTTGATCTTCTGGGGATGCCGTTCCAGGAAGAGAAAATTTTGAACGAATTCCTTCTGCAAATATCTCTAGATCGGAAAGATTCATTTTTGCCCCCAAGCCCTGCACCCTTTCAAGCCTTAGTATTAGGCTTAGAAAAGTAAGATATTACCGTAAAATTTTCTGCTAACTTCAAAAACTGCAAACTCTTAAGCCACGGCTTGCAGCCCCTTACGCTGGATGATCGACAACAGACGCAAGGCGGGGCCGCCCGGTCGCTTCACGCCGCGCTCCCAATCCGAAACCAGATTACGCGACACGTTGAGATAGGCGGCGAACACCGGCTGCGAGACATGCTCACGCTCGCGGATCGCGCGGATTTCATCGGCAGCCAGAGCCGGGGCCGGAGCAAGGCACGCCTCGTCGAACGTGCGAAGCGTCGCGCGCGATACAACACCCGCGTCGTGCGCGTCACTCATCATCTCGTGGATCGCACCCGCGATCTCGCTGCGATAGCCCTTATCCTTCGTCGTCGTTGCCATCTTCGATCTCCACCAGTGTTCCTGACGCCACCAGCCGGTCCAGTTCCTCGCCGCTCCATTCCAGCGCTTCGGTTGCCGCGTCACGCAACAGCGCCAAGTCGGCCTTCGATATGTTTGCCTGCTTGGCTTTGGCGAACCCGAAAGCGAATATCGCACGGTCGCCATGCCGGAACAGGATCAACGTGCGATAGCCGCCCGACTTGCCCTGACCGGCACGCGCCACGCGCTGCTTGATGACGCCGCCGCCAAGGTCGGCGTCCACCAGTCCGCTTTCGGCCCGTTGCACGGCATCGCGAAGGGCCGAATCACCTATTCGCTCCTTCCGCGCGAAGCGCTCGAACCAGCCATTCTTGAATATGCGCGTGATGGCTGTTCTCCTGCTCGCCGCCGATATATAACACCTAGCGTTATATATCAATGCTGGAAAGCAACGCGAGCGGGTGCCGAAAGCGACTATGTTGGCGCTTTTACGACTCATTTGGCGCAAGCGGCACTGTAGTGCCTCCCCCTCTTGCGCGGCGGAACAAAGCGATACAGCATGAACTCCGTGGCGAGCAGACCGGCCGATTGAAAGGCTCGCCATGTTGCGCGACTCGGAACTGTGGAAGGCGGATTTGGGACGGCATGGCCGCTCGCCGCATCGTCCGATACGCCCTCGTTGCGGGCCGGGGCATGGCAACCGCGCCGCCATTCGCCGCCGATGGCCGCCCTTCGCGCGCTATCCCCGCCGAACGCACCCGAACGCCGCTATTCGCCGTCTTTTCCCGCCGTAGCCACGCCATCGCCGCAACCGGGCCGGATCGCGCTTGCGCGGGGAATCCGGGCCGCCAAAGCTATTCGTAGGGGGACTATGCCAATGTCAAAAATGGAAGTCACGCAATGCCCAATAGTGAAAGGATCATCCGCCTGAAGACGGTGCTGCAACGCACCGGCCTTTCTCGCTCCACTTTGTATCGCAAGATAGCGGATGGGTCATTTCCGGCCCAAGTCAGAATCAGCGTTCACGGCGCTGGCTGGCGCGAATCCTCCGTCAATCGCTGGATTGCCGATCCGGCAAGCTATCGCGCCGATGAAGGCGAAAGGGTCGCGCCATGAACGCGCCGCGCCTTTCCCCTGATCCGATCTGCGTCCGCGTCAACGACGCCGCCCGCATAATCGGCGTCGGCCGCACCAAGCTCTATGAACTGATCGCGGCCGGTGAAATCGAGACGGTGAAGCTCGGCAAGTCCACCCGCATCACCACCGCCAGCCTGCACGACCTCATCAGGCGGCAACGCGGAGCGGGATAGGCTCGGACGCCGTGGCGGCGGCGTCCTTCCCCTTGCCGTCCAGATATTCGGCCCAGCGCGTCATCAGATTGCGGCGCTTCTCGAAAAAGTCCGTGCGGCGATAGGCGGCTTCCACCTTGTTGGGCAGCTTGTGCGCCAGCGCCTTGTCGGCAACCTCTTTCGGGAAGCGGGTCCGCTCGGATGACCAGTCGGTGAAGGCGGAGCGGAAGCCGTGGACGGTCACGCCCTTGATGTCGTCATCGCGGAGCAGTTTGGTCATGGTCATATCACTGATCGGCTTTTCCCCGTCATTGCTAAACACAAGCCCGGTGTCGCTGGTGCGCTCGTTCCACCGCTTGCGGAGCAACGCCACGGCGGGCGCGGACAGCGGCACGACATGGGTTTCGCCTGCCTTCATACGCTCGCCCGGAATGGTCCAGACGGCCTTGTCCAAATCAAACTCGGTCCAAACGGCAAAGCGCGTCTCGTTGGAACGAACGGCGCTGTAGATCGTGAAGCGCAATGAATCCCGCCCGGTCGTGGGCGAAGCCGCCGCCAGCTTTTGCATGAGCGCGGGAACGTCCGCATAGGGCATGGCTTCCAGATGCCCGCCCTTTTCCACTTGACGGGGAAGCCCCTTGCGGACGGAACGCAAGGACACCTCGCCGGGAAGCCATCCCTTGATGTGCGCGAAATCCAGCACCGCGCCGATGCGTTGCAGGATGCGCCGCGCGCTGTCGGGGATGGTGAGCCAGATGGGAGACAGCACCTCGACCACGGCAGCGCTGTCCACCTGATCTACGGGCCGGGTTCCGATCATCGGAAAAACATGGTTCTCAAGGCTGGAAATCCAGTTGGCATGACGCCGGTTCTTCCAGCCCTCCTTCAACGCCTCGTAGCAGTCGCGCGCGGCCGTCTCGAAGCTCGGCACGACCTTGCGCGCCTTGCGCCGCTCCGCAACCGGATCGGCTCCCTCGCGGACCTGACGGCGCAACGCCGCCGCTGCGTCGCGCGCTTCGGCAAGCGACACGTCCAGCGCCGACCCCAAGCCATAGTCGCGCCGCCTGCCGTCCTTCTGCATCCGAAGCAACCACGTCCGCGCGCCGCTCGGCTTCACCAACAGGCAAAGCCCCCGCCCATCGACATGGCGCCCGGGCTTCGCGTTTTTCACCTTCAATGCTGTGAGTGCCATCGGTTCGGTTCCCTGTTTGGGCATTGCGGCCGTTCCCACACTTTCGCGCGGCAAACGGTCCCACAATCGTTCCCACATTTTGCGCCAAATTCAGGCAAACCGGAGCGACCGACCGCGAACACCATACAAGGGAAATCATTGATTTTACAGTGTAGTTAGGGACGCCTTGGGTTTGCTTGACACAAAAGTTCTACACTCGTAGGGGTCACCATTACCCTCTCTCAGAGGGCGCCACTGCCTCTCACAAACGGCTGTTTATGCGGGTTTTCTGCGACATACTCCGCTCATGCGGAGTGGCTGGATATCACCGCACACCAATAATCCGGTGATACATCTGATGGTGTCCACCGCTCCCTGATCGGGAGATACCATCAT
>Ga0307412_10001098_pt1 | contig 15508 bp, 13 predicted proteins | sample DK1Cmetagenome_3_FD_203823 | JGI IMG/M metagenome (GOLD analysis project Ga0307412, IMG submission 203823) | Maize rhizosphere microbial communities from greenhouse at UC Davis, California, United States - DK15-C-1 | ecosystem: Host-associated > Plants > Roots > Rhizosphere > Soil | place: USA...
TGCCCGAGTCCCCTCCGGGACCCTTGCCGCCGTCGTTGCCCGGGCGGAGGCCGTCATAGACCTCTTTGCACGTGGGGCATACCGGGAACTTCTGCGGATCCCGGCCCGGCGTCCAGACTTTGCCGCACAGGGCGATGACAGGCTCACCGGTCAGCGCGGACTCCATGATTTTTTCCTTGCGCACATAGTGCGAAAAGCGCTCCCGGTCCCCGGGTTCGACTTCCTGGCGCAGTTCCTCGCGCTCAATGGTGGCTGTGGACGATCCAGCCCCGGAAAGCTCGCGCATCGGGTCGTTGTCGAGGGGGTCCGTCATGCTAGTCATGCCAACCATCTTAGCCGTTCCGGTGGCCGGGAGTCCGACGGCGGCCCGGGCGCGTGCGGCCGGATGCGGCTGTGCGGCGCCCACCGCCGTCGTGCCTTTTTCTGCCGTCCGGCCTCCCGTGCCGCGGGTCAGAGCCCCTGCCAGGCGGGCTTGTTGTCGTAGGTGTGCCGGTAGAAATCCGCGAGCTTGAGCGCCGAAGCCGCCGCTTCGTCCAGCAGGACGGTGGCGTGCGGGTGGAACTGCAGGATCGACGCCGGGCAGATGGCGGAGACCGGCCCCTCGACGAACTCGCGCACAGCCTGTGCCTTCTGCGCCCCGGTGGCGATCAGGATCACATGCCGGGCCTCCATGATGGTGCCGAGGCCCTGCGTCAGGACGTGGTGCGGGACCTCGGCCAGGCTCTTGAAAAAACGGGCGTTGTCCCGGCGTGTCTGTTCAATCAGGCTCTTGATCCGCGTGCGCGAGGCAAAGGAGGACCCTGGCTCGTTGAACGCGATATGCCCGTCGGTACCCACCCCCAGGAGCTGCAGGTCCACGCCGCCGACTGCGGCGATGGCATCCTCATAGGCCTGGCAGGCAGCCGGGATGTCGCCGGCTGACCCGTCGGGGCCATGGACCTTCTCCGGCGCGATGTTGACCCGGTCCGTGAACTCCCGCCGGATGACTTCCCGGTACGACTCCGGGTGCCCGGCGGGCAGGCCAACATATTCGTCCAGCGTGAACGCCGTGGCCCGGCTGAAGTCCAGGCCCCGGCTGTGCCGCTCCGCCAGCTCGTCGTAGACCGGCAGCGGCGAGGACCCCGTGGCAAGGCCAAGCACCGCGTCCGGCTTCCGCCTGAGCAGTTCCTCGATGGCATCCGCCGCCAGCTTTCCGATCTGCCTGCGTCCGCCCAGGATGACTACTTCCATGCTGTTTCCTTCCGCCGTACGCGCCGTTACTTATTAACAGCCACCTGGGCCAGGAGTTCCGGCCCGCGGGCATCGAGCCATTTCCCGCCCAGCCGCACACCAAGCACGAACAGGACGAGGCCCAGCACCGTTCCCACCGCGAGGTTAAGCCAGCCAAAGAGGCGGTTGCCGGTCACCAGCTGCGCGACCATCAGCGCCGCCTCGGGCAGGACCAGCACCACCAGGACCAGCATCCCGCCGAACTGCACGGCGAGGGTCTGCCCCACGTTGCCCGGCGGCTTCTTGAACGGGCTGTCCCCGGGAAGCGGAACCGCCACGGTGTAGCGGGCAGAAACTACGGACGCCAGCCCCAGGCAGGTGAAGAGGATACCCAGTCCCAGCCCGAGCTGGCCGGGCAGTCCGGACCATTCGCCGGTGAACGCCGCGGAGCCCACGGCAAAGATGACCACCACCGGAAGGGCGAAGGACAGGCAGGCCAGGGCGCGGCCCAGCCGGTCCGCCACGCCGGACACCCCTGTTGCCAGGTGCAGGGCGAACGCGGTGTTGTCATAGGACACGTCGGCCGAAATCGACCACGCGATGATGAACGCGGAGATCGGCGCCAGGAAGGCAAGGCTGGAGTACTCTCCGGTCTGGGCGCCCTGGAAGACCAGGACAACGGGCAGCAGCGGGATGACCACCAGCGATCCCGAGTAGCGGGGGTCCCGGATCCAGTAGGTGAGCGACCTCGCCATGACGGCGCCCGCCGGTACGGGCGGCAGGATCCCCAGGAGCCCAAGCCTGCTTCCCTTGCGCTTGCCGCTGCCGGCGTACGGCGGCGTGACGAGCGCCCTTTCCAGGAGCACCTTCCAGCACCAGGCCAGCGCAGCAAGCGAGGCCACCGCCACCAGGAGCTTGACCGCGGCCGGACCAAACTGCCCTGCGTGGAGCTCGCCGCCCAGGGACCAGGCGGCCCCGAGCGGGGTCCAGGAGAGCACCCTTGCGAAGTCCGGCAGGAAAGCGGTCGAGTTCGAGATGCCCTGGCCGACGCCCGCGATGATGGGTCCGAGGAGGACGAGCGGAACCATGAAGGCAATAGCGCTGATGTCCTTGAACCGCCGGGAGGCTGCAAGGCTGGCGGTGGCCGTGGTCACCACCTTTGAAAGCACGATGCACGTCATCACGCCCAGCGCCGCCCCCAGCAGAGCGCCGAGCACGGGCGGCACCCCACGGAACCAGGTCACCACCGTGGACAGCGCCACCAGTGCAGTGGCAAGGCCCGGGATGCCGATCAGCCCGCCGAGGGCCAGGCCGGCCAGCATCTGCCGCATCGGGATGGCGAAGGTGGTGAAACGGGACGGGTCCAGGGTCATGTCCGTGGCTGAGGCCACTACCGGGATGATTCCCCAGCCCAGGACGGCAGCGGAGCCGCCGAGCACCACCGCGGTCTGCGCGATTTCAGCGTCCGCGGAGCGCAGCAGGACCAGAGCCAACACCAGGGTGAAGATCAGGCCCAGCGCGTAGAGTCCGGCGAAAGCCAGGCCCACGAGCTGCCAGGGACTGCGGCGGAGGCCGTTGCGGAGCAGGGTCAGTTTCAGCCTCAGAAGGTGCGCAACCATTCCAGCCCTTCCGTGCGGCTGCGTCCGCCGACCAGCTGGACGAACCGGTCTTCGAGGGATGCACCGGCGCGGACCTCGTCAACAGTGCCGGCAGCCAGGAGCCGGCCGCCCGCCACCACAGCCACGTGGTCGCACATGCGCTGGACCAGGTCCATGACATGGCTGGACATGATGACCGTACCGCCCGACGCCACGTAGCTGTCCAGGATGGAGTGGATGTTCGCCGCCGAGACCGGGTCCACGGCTTCGAAGGGTTCGTCGAGGACCAGCAACCGGGGGGCATGGATCAGGGCGGAGGCGAGCGCGATTTTCTTGGTCATGCCGGCGGAGTAGTCCACCACCAGCGTTCCCGCATCCTGCGTCAGGTCCATGGCTTCCAGCAGGTCGCCCACGCGGGAGGCCACCACGGCCCTGTCCATGCCGCGCAGCAGTCCGGCGTAGGTGATCAGTTGCTCACCGGTCAGCCTGTCGAACAGCCTGACGCCGTCGGGCAGGACGCCCATGAGTTTCTTAGCTTCGAGGGGGTGCGCCCAGACGTCGATGCCGTGGACAAACGCTGTCCCGAAGTCCGGCCGCAGCAGTCCGGTGGCCATGGACAGCGTGGTGGTCTTGCCTGCGCCGTTGGGGCCCACGATGCCGTAGAAGGAGCCGGCAGGCACGTCCAGGCTGATGCCGTCCACCGCGATTTTCTGGCCGAACCGCTTGGCCAGGCCGCGGATGGCCAGGGCCGGAACTGCGCCGGCGGCGGCAGGGGAAGGGGGTGCGGCGGCCTCGGCGGGATGCAGCGGCACACCCGCGGGATCGGGATGCTGGGCGGTCATGAAGCCAGACTAGCCCCCGGAACACGGCTGCGGGGTCCTCCGGGAGGAGTAGAAATAAAGGCGTACGGCTGCTGCCCGCCCCGCCAGACTGCCCGCCCTTCTTAAGGGGCCTTGCGGATGCGGATGGGCCCCTTCGCAGTGGCCGGATCAACCACCGAACCACCTTGGGTAATCACAACCTCGCCGGCGTCGACCAGTCGCCGCGCCGCACGCCTGGCCGGCTCCATGAGGTCGCGCCAGTGTTCGCCGCCGACGGCCCGTGCCGCGTCGGACGGACAAATGGTGGACGTGGCGGCCCTGGCAGCCAGGAGCCCAAGGATTGTGGCTTCCAGCTGCTGGTCGATGCCGGCGGAATCACGGGGCGTCATTGCTGCTCCCGTGCTTAGAAGCTGCGCCGCGGCAGTGCCCGCTCGTACTGGGGAGCCCAACCGATTTCATGGCCCAGTTCGAACGCTGCACGGAGCCACCAGTGCGGGTCGCGGAGCGCGGCCCTGGCAATCAGCACGGCATCGGCCTGTCCGCTGGCGATGGCGTGCCCGGCCTGCCCGGCGGAGGTCAGCAGGCCCACTGTCCCGGTGGGAATGCCGGCCTCTTTGCGGATGGCCGCGGAAAAACCGGTCTGGTATCCGGGGCCGGGCGTAATCCTTTGGTGGGCCACTGCTCCCCCGCTGGACACGTCAACCAGGTCCACGCCGCGTTCCGCTGCCTGCCGTGCCAGGCGGATGGAAGCCGGCAGGTCAACGCCGCCCTCCGCCCAGTCGGTGGCGGAAATCCTCAGCAGCAGCGGCATCGAGTCGGGGATGGCGTCGCGCACGGCATCGACGACGGCAAGCATCAGGCGGTTGCGGCCGGCCTCGTCCCCGCCCCATTCGTCGGTGCGCAAATTCGTCAGCGGGCTCTGGAACTGATGCAGCAGGTAGCCGTGTGCGCCATGGATCTCCACGGTGTCAAAGCCTGCGTCCACCGCACGCCGCGCCGCTGCCGCGAAGTCCGAAATCACCGCCTGGATCTGCCCGGCTGTCATCTCGGCGGGAACCTCGTAGCCGTCGTAGGCCACGGCTGACGGGCCCACTGTGCCCCAGCCGCCGTCGGAGGCTGCCACACTGCCGTGCCTGCCGGAGAACGGCCACCACGTGGAGGCCTTCCGGCCGGCATGCGCCAGCTGCACACCGATCTTCGCGCCGGCCCCTCCATGGCGGTGCACAAAGGTGGTGATCCGCTGCCACGCCTCGGCCTGCTCATCGTTGTAGAGCCCGGCGTCGCGGGGGCTGATGCGGCCCTCGGCAGCCACCGCGGCCGCCTCGGTGAGCAGCAGCGCGGCCCCGCCGGCGGCAAAGGAACCCAGATGCATGAGGTGCCAGTCGTTGGGAACCCCTGGCGCGGCGTCGGGATCGCAGCTGTACTGGCACATGGGCGACAGCCAGCCGCGGTGCTGGAGCTCCAGGGAACGGAGCTTCAGCGGATCGAAGAGGCCCGGCACTAGAAGAGGACCCTCGCCAGGGCCTGGCGCGCCTTCGAAACGCGTTCGTCGGATGCGCCCACCACGTCGAAAAGTTCCAGCAGGCGGACGCGGGCGGTCTCACGCTCCGGACCGAAGTTCCTGCCAATGAACGCCACCAGCCGGTTCAGGCCGTCGTCCACGTGTCCGCCGGCGATGTCCAGGTCCGCGACAGCAAGCTGGGCTTCCAGGTTGTCCGGCTCGTTGGCGGCGAGCGTGCGGACGGACTCGGCGTCCTGGGCCGAGAGCGGCTGCAGGCGTGCCATCAGCTCCACCTGGGCAAGCCCTGCCTTGGCCTCGTGGTCCGAGGGCATCTCCTTGAGCGCTTGGCGGTAGGCATCCGCGGCAGCGTCGAAGTCGCCCGCCTCGATGGCATCGTAGGCGGCCTGGTGAAGTGGCGGCAGCGGCGCGGGCTCGGATTCCTCACCGGCGCCCGCGTTCAGGCTGCCGGTCACGCCGTTCGCCGCAGCCACCTTCAGCAGCTCATCGAACAGGGCGCGCACTTGCTGCTCGTCCGCGCTGCCCTGGAAGAGCGGTACGGGCTGACCCTTGAGGACGGCCACAGCGGTGGGCACTGCCTGCACCTGGAACACCTGGGCCAGCTGGGGAAACGCCTCGATATCGGCGGCCCCTAGGACAAGCCGGCCCCCGTAGCTCTTCACCACGCTGTCCAGCGTCTGCAGCATCCCGGTGGACTCCGGTGAGTACGGGGCCCACAGGGCGAACACCACGGGGACCTGCGCGGACAGTTCCACCAACTGCTGGAAATTGGCCTCGGTGACGTTGACCCGCAGGTCCGGTCCGCCTGCAGTTCCGCCGGACTGCGACCCGTCCGGTGCGACGGCACCACCTGCGGCGCCGGTTCCGGCAGGCGCGGCGGGGCGCTGCTTCAGGGTTGAAAGGTCGACGGCGCCGCGCAGGTTAAGCAGGCTGGCAGCGGCTGGAGGGACTGGGCGGGAAGCAGGCGAACTCATGCTTTCCACTTTAGCCACTCCGGCCGCTGCCGGAAGTAATACGCTGCCGGGGCTACTTGAAGCTGGCGCCGACCAGGCCGCGGGTTGCGGCGACGAGCTTCATGGGGTCGCTGGAGCCGGCAGGCGGTATGTACACCGCCGTGGACTCGGCGAAGTTGAGCACCATGCCGGTGGTGGTTTCCTTGCCGCCGGCCAGGGCTGCTGCGTCATCACCGATGGTCAGCTTGTCGCCGGCAGCCTTCGGCGTGCCTTCAAAACCGAAGTTGATCCGGCCCAGGACCAGGGCCCCGCCGTCGTCGGCGCGGAAGACCACCGTGCTTTCCGGAACCACCTTGTGGGTGAAGGCGAAGTTGCCGTTCTCCCCGGCCTTGACCACCTCTGCCTGGTAGGACAGCGTGTCGGCGATGTACGGCGAGGACTCGCCCTCAACAAGCTTGTCCTTGAAGGCGGAATCGGGAGTGGTCAGGCGGTCGGCGAGGCCCGAGAGGGCCTCTTCCCCGCTGTACAGCAGGCCGGTCTTGTCGCCGGCGGCGAGCGTGTCCGTGCCGCCGCGGCTGATGGTGGGGAACGTGGCGCCGGGCTGGAGCGGGGTGGTTTCCACCAGCTTGTAGTTCTCGCGCGGCGAGGGCTGGACCAGGGTCAGCAGCTGGGGCACCACGTTGCCGTCGCCCTGGGTGACGGCAAGGACGGAGCGGGGCCATTCGCGGTCACTGGTGACCACGGTGGTGAGGAGCTTGGTGGAGCGGACGGGCATCCTGGCTTCGTAGGAGCCCACCTGGGAACGGATCTTGTAGTTCTGGGTGCGCACTTCCAGCTCGGTGCCGCCCACGCGCTCGGCCAGCTGGCCCGCGTCCTTCGCGGCATCACCGGCGTCGACGGCGCTGGAAACCTGCTCCAGGATCCTGCGGAACTGGGCATCAAGGAGGACCGGCGATCCGGCCTCCGGGGCAGCCGGTGCCGACGGCGAACCGGTGGCTTCCGGAGCGGGCGTGGCAGCGTACGCAACCGTGCCGGACCCCGCGAGGACTGCTGCAGTGATGCCCGCAGCCACCATGCTGGCACGCGAGGATGCCTTGGAAGATCCGGTCCCCGACTGGCTCCGGGCACGGGCCCGCTGCGCAAAGCCGCTGCCCTGCCCATCGCCTTCACCGTTCCGCTTGCGCGCGGAGATCAGTGCCAGCGCGATGCCGCCAAGGATCAGGAGGGAGCCAAGCACGATGAGGGGAACGGCCCACGGCGTGGATGTGTCGTTGGGGAATGTCATGGAGACGGAGGCCGGCGCGGCCTTGGTTCCGTCGGAGGCGAGCAGGAGGCTCCAGTCGCCGTCTGCCGGAGGCGTCCAGGAGTATTCCAGTTCACCGCTGGCGTTTTCGCTGGAAACCCAAAGGTCGGAGCCGGCCGGGTTGGGGGTGGTGGCCTCGCCGTCGGTGTGCTCGACCTGCAGGGACTTGCCGTCCTCAGAAACACCGCTGATGGTGTTGTGCGCGGCCTGGCCAACCCAGGCGTCGACGTCGTCCGGACGGCCGGCGGCGAGCAGGAAGTTGCCGTCGCCCTCGATGCTGATCTTGACGGTACCGCCGTGCAGGGTGCGCAGGTTCTGGTCAATGACGGTCAGCGGCGCTTCTGCCGTATCGGCCGGCGCGGCTGCCGTGAAGGTCTCGGAAGGGGCCCAGATGGTCCTCTGACCGATGCCGGCCAAAAGTGTCAGGAGGCCGAGCAGCACGAGTGCGACTGCAGTCTTTAAACGCAAGGGAACACCTATCATCAACGGGGGTTTGCCTTCCATAGTAACCGTTTTGTTACCAGGACCCCGGATTGGGTGGGCCTGCCCCCTCCGGAAAATGCCCCGGACCACCCCCGTCCGCAGCTGTTGACAAGGCTGCTGATAGTGTTTGCGATGATCATCACATTGGCCCGTTGACGCGGTGCCACGTACGGAACAGGCCCTCGAAACCAGTGACTGACAAGACGGACGAGTCTTCCTCGGCAGCCAACAATTCCGGGGGCCAGGAGCCTCCGGCAGCCGCACCCGAGGGGGCCCCGCACGCCCGCAGGAAGGGCACCGCAGCAGCGGCCCTCGGTTTTGTGGCCCGCCGGCTTCGCCAGCCGCTGCCAGGCGCCCAGCCCAGGCTGCGGTTCGAGATGCCGCCGGAGTACGTCCAGGAGCAGGAAGTTTTGACCACGGACCCGGACGGCGAGGTAAGGCCGCAGTTCGGCCGGCCCGGCCCCCGCATGTCGCCGCAGCATCCCCTCTACATGGGCTTCATGGGAACCGTCGGTGTGGGGCTCGCCCTGCTGGTCTACTGGATCGGCTCGAACACCACGCAGCTGCTGCTGTGGATCGTGGCGGCCCTGTTCATCGCCCTCGGCCTGGAACCGGTGGTGGGCTGGCTGGAGAACCGCAAGATCCCGCGGCCGGCAGGAATCCTGGTGTCCGTGACTGTCCTGGTGAGCGCCGTCGTCGGCTTCTTTGCCACGCTGATCCCCACCATCGTGGAGCAGGTGACGGAAATCGTGGAGCAGGCGCCGGTGTGGATCCGGGACTTCATCGATTCGGAGTTCTTCCGCAGCCTCGACGACCAGTTCGGCGTCCGTGACCGGGTGGCCGAGGAACTGGACAAGTTCGTGAACGACCCCGCCGCGGTGGGCGGTATCTTCGGCGGCGTGGTGGGCTTCGGTTCCACCGTGGCCAACGGCCTGTTCGGGGCCCTGATCGTGCTGGTGCTGAGCCTGTACTTCCTGGCCGCCCTGCCGGCGATGAAGAAGTGGGGCTACCGGCTGGCGCCCCGCTCCCGCCGCCACCGCGTGGAAGCCCTGTCCGAGGAGATCACCCGGTCTGTGGGCAACTACGTGATCGGCCAGGCCTGCGTGGCGCTCCTCAATGCCACCTTCGCCTTCATCGTGATGTCCATCCTGGGCATCCCGTTCGCCCTGCTGCTGGCCTTCGTCGTCGCCCTGCTCGCGTTCATCCCGCTGGTGGGCGGCATGATAGCCGCCGTGGTGGTGCTGCTTGTCTCCCTCACGGAGGGCTGGCAGACGGCCGCCATCTATGCCATCTGCTACTTCGCCTACCTGCAGTTCGAGGCCTATTTCATCTCGCCGCGCATCATGCAAAAGGCGGTTGCAGTGCCGGGAGCGGTGGCAGTCATTTCAGTCATCGCGGGCGGCAGCCTGCTGGGGATCCTTGGCGCGCTGATCGCCATTCCCACCGCAGCGGCTGTCCTGCTGCTGATCCGGGAGATCTACATCGTGCGGCAGGACCAGCACTGACAGGACCAGCCCTGCCAGGACCAGCACCGGTCCGCGCCGCTCCCCCGGCGGCCTATGCCGGGGCGGTGGCCGACGGGCCGTCCCATTCCGTCGGCAGCCCGGCAGGGCCGGAGCCGGCCCCGGTGACGTCATCCACGATTTCGTTCAGGACCCGGGCCGCGTACTTTTCCCCCACCCACAGGTGCTTGGCGCCGTCGACGCCCACCACCCGCGCCTGCGGCACCAGGCTGAACCGTGCGGCCGCCGCGGCGGGCTGGAGGAAGTCGTCGTGCTCGGGGACCAGGACGGTGAGCGGCTTGCCCGATTCCGCCCACTGCTGGAGGTGCTTGTCCGTGGCACGGTGCAGCGGCGGCGACAGCAGCACGGCGCCTTCCACCTGCGATGCCACCGGCTCCACCGCGCCGTACATCAACGCCAGTTCCGTGCCGAAGGACCAGCCCACCAGCCACCGGTTGGGCAGGCCGCGTTCCACCGCGAACCGCACCGCCGCCTCCACGTCGTACCGCTCGCCGATGCCTTCCTCGAAGGCGCCCGTGCTGGTGCCGCGCGGGGATGCCGTGCCGCGGGTATTGAAACGGAGTACCGCGACGCCTGCCAGCGCCGGCAGGCGGTAGGAGGCCTTGCGGTAGACGTGCGAATCCATGAACCCGCCGTGCGTGGGCAGGGGGTGCAGGGTGATGAGCGTAGCGTGGACGGGCCCCGATTCCGGCAGCGCGAGTTCACCCACCAGGGTGTGGCCGTCGTCCGTCTGCAGCTCCACGTTTTCGCGCCGGGCGGGCAGGACGGTGGAGGCACGGATGGGAACAGGTCCCCCGGAGGGCGTGAATTCGTACGACGACGGATGAAAAGTCATGCCTGCCAGCTTAGCGACAGCAGGGGTGCTGCCGCCCGCGGATGTCAGCGGTAGCGGTAACTCCGCGACATCCAGCAGTTGGTGTGCCAGTGGCGCCGCTCCGCCAGACCGGCGGCCGCCCCGAAGAGATGGTCCTCCTTCCAGACCACCAGGTGCGCGACGCCGGGCAGGACGGCCGTGGAGCACTCAGGGCAGATGTAGGTCTTTTCGGCGTTTTTGGCGGTCATGGTGCGGACCATCCATTCGCCGTCCGGCGCGCTTTCCCGCCGGGCCATGCCGGCCCGGGCGCGTTCCAGGTCCAGCTCGGGAACGTCCCCGCCGCCCTTTTTGCCGGCACCCCGCTTTCCCGGGCCTGCACCTTTTCCGGAGACAGGACGGCGGGGACGGTTGGAACGCGGCATGCATCCATTCTGCCCCAGCCCGGCGCGGCTCCCGCACCCGCGCAACCGCCGTGCGAGCCGCCGTCGGGACCGGGCCGCAAGGCTGCAGGCGGTAGTCTGTACGGCGTGCGACTTGTCATAGCCCGATGCTCCGTTGATTATGTTGGCCGGCTCAAAGCCCATCTCCCCCTCGCCACCAGGCTCCTGCTGGTCAAGGCGGACGGCTCCGTGCTGGTCCACTCGGACGGCGGATCCTATAAGCCGCTCAACTGGATGAGCCCGCCCGCCACCCTGCGGGTCTCCTCCCCGGAGGACGTGGACCTGGAGCTGGGGGTGGTGGAGCAGTGGACCGTGCAGTCGGCGAAAACCGATGACCGGCTCATCATCAACATCCACGAGAAGCTGAGCGAGTCGTCCCACGACCTTGGCGTGGACCCCGGCCTCATCAAGGACGGCGTGGAGGCCGACCTCCAGCGGCTCCTCGCCGAACAGATCGAAACCCTCGGCACCGGCTACTCGCTGATCCGCCGCGAGTACTTCACCGCCATTGGACCGGTGGACATCCTGGCGCGCGACGCGGACGGCGGCACCGTGGCCATCGAGCTCAAGCGCCGGGGCGACATCGACGGCGTGGAGCAGCTGACGCGCTACCTGGAACTGCTCAACCGCGATCCGCTGCTCGCCCCCGTGCGCGGGATCTTTGCGGCCCAGCAGATCAAGCCGCAGGCAAAGGTGCTGGCAACGGACCGCGGCATCGACTGCATCACCCTGGACTATGACGCAATGCGCGGCGTCGATGACAGCGAATCACGCCTTTTCTGACCTGCCGCATTAGCGCCCAGGCAATGCCAAAGCCGCCTGACAAGGCATTTAACCGGCTTTTAACCTAAATTTTGGCCGTTTCACCGCCAAAACCGTTGACCGGCGCGAAGAGGCATGAAATTCTTGTCTCAGTCTTTGTGTAGGTGTTTTTCATGCTCGCAAGACATGTTGCGAGCGCGAAGCTCCTGCAACCCGGACCCCCGAATAGGGCCCGGAATTCAGGATTCTTCTCGCGGAGTGACCAAGGCCGGTACGAGGTGTGCCGATCTTAAAAAAGTTCCACAATGAGGAGAAATAAATGGCACAGGGAACCGTCAAGTGGTTCAACGCTGAAAAGGGCTTCGGCTTCATTACCCCGGATGACTCCGACGGTGATGTCTTCGTTCACTACTCGGAGATCCAGACCAACGGCTTCAAGACCCTCGACGAGAACCAGCGCGTTCAGTTCGAGATCGGCCAGGGCGCCAAGGGCCCCCAGGCTACCGGCGTGACGCTGGTCTAGTCCCCCGCCGCTAACCCGCTTCGGCGGTATGCAGCAATAAAATGATCCCCGGCAATTACTGCCGGGGATCATTTTATTGCTGCTTCTTTTTTCGGAATGCTTTTTCCCGCATCCCGGCGGCAAGTTTTATGCCTATTGCGAATTGCCTTTACTTGACCAGTTTGCTGACCAGGCGTGCACCCTGCGGAAGGGAAAGCCCGGGCAGGTACGCGCGGGTGAGTGCGCGCCCGATCGCCGGCAGGTGCAGCGGGTCCTGGTAGTAGAGGTACAGCGCGCGGTACTCCGGCTTGAACCGCGACTTGAACGCGGCCAGGGAACGGAAGCCGTACACCGGCTCCAGCGCATGCCCCACGAGATCGAGGATGCGGACCAGGTTTTCGGCCCCGTCCCGGTCCCCGGTACTGTGGCTGGCACCGCCGTGGTTGGCCAGCGGCGAGCCGGACAGGGAGATCACCTCAACCGATCCGCGCAGCTCCAGCACGGCCGAGGCGATGAGGAATTCCATGACGCCCGGAAATCCTTCCGTGCTCCGCCGCATGACGTCCAGCGTCCTGCTGACCAGCCGCCCGCCGTCGTACACGGGAAGCCAGCTGGTCACGCCGTGGACTGTACCGTTGCCGTCGACGGCAAGGCAGCACAGGACCTCGTCGTCGTCCAGCTCGTCCACCCCGCCCAGGGTGAAGCCCATTTCAGGGACGGACTTGTTGGCCGCCCACTCCTCCGAGACCTCGTTGAGCTTTGACCGCAAAGCAGCCGGCAGCGAGTGGTAGGGACCCCACACCGCCTCAACCCCCAGCTTTGCTGCCCGGTTCAGCGCTGTCCGTACGTTCTGCCATTCCTTGCCCTTGAACTCCAGCTCCCGGATTGCGAGCCTGGTCTCCTGCGCGACCGGCACCCGGGCGAACCCGCGCTCCTGCAACGCCGGCCACATGGAGTCGTCGCAGGAGTACAGCGCAGGAATCAGGGCCTGGCTGCCGCAGAAGGCCAGGAACCCCTCCGTGACCGCCTGCTGTGACTGCCGCGGCCCGATTGCCCCGCCCAACGTCAATGCCACGCTGCCGTGCCGCTGGTAGGCAACCGCACCTTCCCCGTCAGGGCTGAACCAGTAGGTGTTGGGCTCCCACAGTGCCATCCAGGACAGCGGGCCGCCGCCCTGGTGCAGCAGTTCCCGGGCCCTGGCGCGGTCCTTCCATCCGGAGTCGTGGCCATGGTGTCCGATCAGCACCCACCACACCGCCACCAGCGCCACCACCCAGAACACGGGACCCGAGTAGGCAAACAGGACCGCCTCCACGCTGTTCCGGTCGGCAAAGACCCGGTGGTAGTGCTGCGGGATGGGAACCGGGACGTACTGCCTGGCGAGCTCGGCGAAAAGACCCAGCAGCCCGCCGTCGCGCTCCAGGCCGCCTGACCAGAACCATGCTCCGGCATAGGCGGTCGCCAGGACCCCCCACGTGCCGCCGGCCACCAGGGCCAGCGTCCGGCGGGCAGCAGGGAGCGTCTGCACCCGGAACTGCCGCCGGTTGAGCCACAGAACCACGGCGAGCAGGAGGGGCACGACGACGAGCGGCAGCACATGTGCGAAGGCCGATCCCATGGGGGCTGCCTGCGGCCCCTGCGGGCGCGAGGGTACCAGTGCAAAGAGCGCGAGGTAGACGGCGGCCAGCGCCGTGACGGCCAGCTGGATGGCGATTGCGATGTTCAGTGCAAGCCTCCGGCCGCGGCGCATGCCGTCGGCACAGATCAGCAGCAGAAGAACCGGGACAACGGCCAGCGCCAGCCCGAACGGGCCGGCGAACCCTGCGCGTCCGGCTTCCAGGCAGGAGGCTTCAACGGTTGCCCCGCAGTTCAGGGCAAGCTGGCTGAGCGTGGGCATCGGGTTCAGCACCACGTCGCGCAGCAGTGCCAGCGGCCCGGTGGGTGACCGCGCAATGCCGGTGAGGATGGGCCCCACAGCGAAGACGGCAACGGTCAGGGCAAGGAGGTTCCTCGTCTCCCGGCCCGTGGACCGGTGCCGGTGCAGGTGGCCCTGGTCGCCCTGGATCCACCAGCCCGCCAGCAGGCCCAGGAGTGCGCCGAGCAGGCCGATGACCGTTTCGGCGTGTCCCACGTACAGGACCAGCAGCAGAGAAACGGAGATCACTGCCGTCTGCAGCCGCCGCTGCCACAGCACCGGCAGCCGTGCACTGCCGGCCAGTCCTGCGGCCAGGACCGGTCCATAGGGCCCGATCAGGATGTCGTCCGCCATCTGGTCCAGCCACCCGTCGCCGGCGTACTCCGCCAGCTGGGTGATGAGCAGGAACAGCGTCACCGCGGCGAACTGGCCGCCGAACAGCAGGGCAGCCGCTGCCCTGGACCCGAGTTTCCGCTCCGCAAGCCCCAGGAACACGATGATCATGAGTGATGCTGCCAGGTACGCCAGGGGGTTGGTCGCGAAAAAGAGGCTGGTGAAGAGCTGCCACCAGTTGCCGTCACGGAGACCCTGCCCGCTGACGCCGGCCAGCTCCAGGAGGTGCTCCGGCGGCCCTGCCAGGTAGCTGCCTGTCAGCGCGCCGGCCAGCACGAACACCGCGAGGACGGCCAGGCTGAACGGCACGGACCGCAGCTCGACGGCGGCACGGGCCAGTGCGGGCCGGAGCACGGTGTCCCAGGCCAGTGCCGTGGTGCGGACCTCCCTTTCGGAGCTCACCGCTGAAGCCCCCATCTGTCCATGAGGAAATCCAGGGCATCGGCAATCCGCCGCGAGGACGTATCCCAGGAATGGCCGGTGTTCTCCACTTCATACGCCCGGACGGTGAATCCTGCGCTTTCCGCTGCGGCCGCCAGTGTCCGGAGGTACCCCACGAACTCGGGATCGTTCTGTCCGGCCGTCAGGTAGAGGCCGCTGCCTTCGAACCTTTGCTGCTTCATGATGGCCAGGGGGGTCTGACGGTTGAAGGCCTCCGGATCCCCGGGAAAGGCGGCGTCGATGGTTTTCTGCCGTTCCTTGGCGATGGCCGGTTCCGCTTCAGCCGAGAATGCCAGCGCTGCAGGGAAAAGCTCCGGGTGCCTCGTGGCCAGCTGCACCGCGCAGGTGCCGCCAAAGGAGAAACCGCCCGTCGCCCACCGGCTGTGGTTGGTGTCCACCACCAGCGTGGAGCTGATCCAGCCGGTGACATCCTTGGTGAGGTAGGTATCGGCACGGGCAATCCGGCTGTCCATGCACATGGTGTTGGCCGACTGGGAACCGTTGGGGTCGGGAATCACCACTACCGGAGCCACCCCGCCGTGTGCTGCGGCGTAGGAGTCCATGTGGGCCTGGATGGTCCCGCCCGTGAGCCAGTCCGCCGGGCCGCCCGGCTGCCCTGCGATCAGCACCAGGACCGGAAGGGCCGGACGGTTGGCGGCGAAGTACGCGGGCGGCAGGTAAATGTAGGCTTCCCGCGTGTCCATAGCGGACAGTGTGCCGGGAATGGAGGCCCTGCGGAGGGCTCCCCCGGCCGGAAGTTCGCCCTGCGGGCTCCAGCTGTCCAAGGAAGCGCCGTCTGGCTGGCCGGGCTGGCGCATCAGTCCGGCTTCGA
>Ga0307412_10001100_pt1 | contig 15494 bp, 15 predicted proteins | sample DK1Cmetagenome_3_FD_203823 | JGI IMG/M metagenome (GOLD analysis project Ga0307412, IMG submission 203823) | Maize rhizosphere microbial communities from greenhouse at UC Davis, California, United States - DK15-C-1 | ecosystem: Host-associated > Plants > Roots > Rhizosphere > Soil | place: USA...
CGCCACACCCGCCACGCGGACTTCGAAGTGCAGATGGCTCCCGGTCGAGCGGCCGGTCGATCCCATCGCTCCGATCACCTGCCCGCGTGCGACGCGCGCACCGCGTGTGACGAGGATGCGCGAGAGGTGGGCATAGCGCGTGGTGCTGCCGTCCGGATGGGCGAGTTCGATCCACTGGCCATAGCCCGGTTCGCGGCCCGCGACGCGGACCACGCCATCGGCGGCGGCCACCACCGGCGCGCCCATCGGGCCGGGCAGGTCGATGCCGTCATGAAAACCGCGCCCACCATGCAGCGGATCGATGCGCGGCCCGTAGCCGGAGGAGATGCGGGGTAGGCCGCGGTCGCGGGCGAACCCGGAGGCGGGAACCAGCAGGAACAAGAGGATCAGCAGCCGCATGGCCGGAAAACGGAGTCGGCGACGCGATTCCGCAGCCCGCAAAATAGTTTGCGGAATTGCCCGGTCGTCCCCGTCTTCCCGCCAAAGCCAACCGGAAACCAAAGCGAGGACAGGGATGACCCCCACCGAAGCGCACATGCTCGACATGCTCAAAAAGGGCCGCGATGAATACGGCATCGTCGCCGTAAAGGCGGAATTCGAAGCCGAGGGCACCCGCCCCGATGAATTGCTGCGCCTGCTGGACCTGGCACGCCGCGCAGACCTGAAGGTGGCGCTGAAGATCGGAGGATGCGAGGCGGTGAGCGACCTGCACGCCTCCAGGTTGTACGGCACCGACTATATCATCGCGCCGATGGTCGAGACGCCCTATGCGCTCTCCAAGTTCGCCGATGCGCGCGACAAGGTCTATGGCGCCGATGCGCACGGCACGTCGTTCCTGTTCAATCTCGAAACCGCCGTCACGCTCGCCTCGCTGGACGCGATGCTGCCGATTGCCGCCGCGCGGCTGGACGGCATCGTCTTCGGCCGGGTCGACTTCACGCTGTCGCAGGGCCTGCCCCGCACCGCCGTCAACGAACGGGCGATCACCGATGCGGTGCGGATCGCGGCGGAAGCGTGCCGGCGCCACGACCTGGAGCTGGTGGTCGGTGGATCGGTCGCGGTGGAAGCCGGTCCGGCGCTGCGCGAAATCCGGCAGATCCGCCTCGATCGGTTCGAGACGCGCAAGGTCATCTTCGACGGCGCGGCCGTGGAAGGCGCCGGCTTCGAGGCGGGCATCGCCCTGGCGGTGGCATTCGAGCTGGCCTGGCTGGAGAACAAGCGCGACCTGTACCGCACCGCTGCCGAAGAGGATGCTGGCCGCATCGCGATGATGCGCGCCCGCGCCGCCAGCGCGGACGCACGCCGCCTGATCGCCGCCTGATCCATGTCGCTTGCATCGCATGTCGAGGCGCTGATGCGCCGGGTCGCCGAAGCCGCCGGCGCGCTGGCGACGATCGGATCGCCCGAGGCGCTCGCCGCATGACGCTTCGATGCATGTCCGTTACCGCGGGCGCGGTGCTCGCGCTGGTTGCCGCGCCCGCTACGGCGCAACTCGCCTCGCCGGTGGGCGGGGCTGCGCGGGCGGGAATGGGTGCGGAGAGTGGCAGCCCCCGCTCCGCCCCCGGAATCGCCATCCCCGAGGCGACCCCCGCCCCCTATGCTCCGGCCCGGATCGAGCAACCCCAACCCGATCCGGTCCCGGTGTCGTCGGCGGCGCCCCCCACGCCGCCGACGGCAGCGCCCGTGCCGCCCAGCGCGTTTGAATCCTATGTCTCCGGCGTCGCCGGCAAGCCACTACTGCGCTTCGGCGCAGAGCTGCTGGTGCCGGAAGCGCGCGACTTCACCGTGCCGGGAACGACGGCGATCCCCGTCGATTATCGCATCGCCCCGGGGGACCAGTTGCGGCTGGATCTTTCCGGCTCGGTGCAGGGCACCGCGCTGCGTCTCACCGTTGACGGCGAAGGCCGGATCTTCGTGCCGCAGGTCGGCGCGATCCAGGTCGGCGGCGTGCGCTACGGCGACGTCCGCGCGGTGATCGCCGAGCGCGTTTCGCGCCAGTATCGCGCGTTCACGCTGGAGGTGAGCGTGGCGCGGCTGCACGGACTGCGCATCTATGTCACCGGCTTCGCCCGCCGGCCGGGCGCCTATACCGTCACGAGCATCGCCACGCTGGTGAATGCGGTGCTGGCCGCGGGCGGCCCCGCCGAGGGCGGCAGCTTCCGCTCGATCCAGCTGCGTCGCGGCGGCGAGCTCGTCTCCGATTTCGACCTGTACGACCTGCTGCTGCGCGGAGACAAGCGCGGCGACGCGAGCCTTCGCGACGGCGACGTGATCCACATCGCCCCGGCCGGCCCGCAGGTCGCCGTGATCGGTAGCGTCAACCGCGAGGCCATTTTCGAAGTCGCCCCCGGCGAGACGCTGGCCGACGCCGTCGCCTATGCCGGCGGGGTGAGCACCGTCGCCGATACCACCCGGCTGCTGGTGCTCGACTCGCTCGGCCAGGGCAATGGCGGCTGGCAGCAGCTAAGCGCCGGCGATGCCCGCACGCGCGTGGTGAGACGCGCCGATGTCGTGCAGGTGCTGAGCAACGTCGGCATCGCACACCCGATCGCCCAGCAACCCGTGCTGGTGACGCTGAGCGGCGAAGTGGCGCGGCCCGGCCGCTATTATGTCCAGCCCGGCACCCGCCTCGCCGACGTGGTGGCGCAGGCGGGCGGACTGACCCGCGAGGCCTTTCCCTATGCCAGCATCATCACCCGCGAGAGCGTGAAGGCGCAGCAGCGCGAGAGCTTCGCCCGTGCGGTGGACGATATGGAGCTGCAACTCAGCACCCAGCCGCTCGTCTCCGCCAACCGCGCGCAGCTGGCGACCTCGGCAAACCTCCAGCTGCTCGACCAGGTCGTCGCGAAGATGCGCGCGCGCGAGCCGAGCGGACGGCTGGTGTTCGACCTGCCGGTCGATACGCGCACCCTGCCCGCCGAGCTGCTGCTCGAGAACAACGACACGATCCACGTGCCTACCCGGCCGGTGACGATCGGCGTGTTCGGCGCAGTCGCCAGCCCCGCCTCCTTCGCCTATCGCGAAGGCCAGACGATCGGCGACGCGGTGCGCAGCGCTGGCGGCATCCAGTCGCTGGGGCATCGCAAGGAGATCTTCGTCGTCCGCGCCAACGGCACGGTACTGGCGGAAGGCAGCCGCACGTTGCGCGCCCCGGCCCTGCCCGGCGACCTGATCTTCGTGCCGATCGACGCCAATCGCGGCGCGTTCTGGGCGCGGCTGCGCGACATCACCGGCAGCCTGTTCGGCGGCGTGGTCGGCGCGGCCACGGTGGTGAACGCGGTACAATGATGACCCGGATCAAACGCTGGATCGCCGATCCGCGGCTGCGGCGTCGCGGCTATGCGCTGGCGGCGCTGGTGCTCGCCATTCTGTGCGTGCTTCCCCGCCCCTATGAAGCGCGCGCCAAGATCGTGCCGCAGGACCAGAACAGCGTCGGCCTGGGCTCCACGCTGAACGCGCTGGGCGGCCAGCTCGGCGGATTTGCCGCGCTGCTGGGCGGCGGCAAGCAGCCGATCGACCTGTACCTCGCCATTGCGCGGGGGCGCGAAATCACCGACGCGGTCATCGCCCGGCTGAAGCTGGCGGACCGCTATGGCTCGGCGCGCCAGGCACAGCTCGCCCTGGCCAAGAAGGTCGATATCCACTCGCTCACCGGCGGGGTGATCGAGATCGAGGCCCGCACGCATGATCCGCAGGAGGCCCAGGCGCTGGCCCAGGCCCATGTCGTGGCGATCACCGCCCGCCTCAACGCGCTGCAACGCGAACGGCTGGTGCGCAAGCAAGAGATCGTCCGCGCGCGGTTCGCCGAGGCAAACGCGCGCGTCGCCGCCGCCGAAACGGCGCTGGATACGTTCCGCCGCGAGAACCGCCTGGCGGAGCCCGAGGCGCAGCTCGGCGCGGAACTGTCACTGCGCGCCGGGTTGCAGGCGCAGCTGCAGGCCAAGCTGGTGGAAATGCAGACGCTGGGCCAGTTCCAGGGCCCCGACAATCCGCAGTTGCGCGCGCTCCAGTCCGAAGTGGCGGCACTGCGCGCCCAGATCGCGCGGAGTGCGGCACCTAGCGAAGGCGCCGCCGGCCCCAATGTCGCCGGGCTTTCCGCGATCACCAGTGCCTATCTCAACCGCTATAGGGACTATCGCTTCGCCCAGGCGCTGTTCGAAGTCTATTCGCGCACGTCGGAGGAGGTGGCGGTGGAGTCCCTCACCGCCGAAACCGCCTCGGACGTGCAGGTGATCGAAGCGGCGCGGGTAGATGCCGACGCCAAATTCAACATTCCCGCGGTGGCGCTGCTGGTGCTCGTCCTCGCGCTCGCCCTGTTCACCGAGGTCTATGCCCCCGCGACCGGGCTGCGCCTGCCGCTGATCGGGAACCGTGCGTGATGGCCGATACCGTACCGGAACTCTCCATCGTCATTCCGTGCTTCAACGAGATCGAGAATGTCCGCGCCATCACCCAGGCGGTGACGCGCGAGGCCGAGCGCCACGCCGCCAGCCACGAAATCCTCCTGATCGACAATTTCTCGACCGACGGCACGCGCGACGCGATCCGCGCGCTGTGCGCGGAGGATCCGCGCGTCCGCGGAATCCTCAACAACCGCAATTATGGCCAGATGCGCTCGCCCACCCATGGCATCTATCAGGCGCGGGGGCGGGCGGTGATCGGCATGTGCGCCGATTTCCAGGATCCCCCCGCGCTGATCGGCACGCTGGTGTCGCTGTGGCGCGGCGGCGCCCGGGTGGTGCTGGCACAGCGGCGCAGCGAGCGCGCCGGCCTGCCGCTCACGCTGGCGCGCCGGGCGGGCTATGCGGTGCTGGGGCGGATCGCCGATTACCCGGTGCTCCCCAACGTCACCGGCTTCGGCCTGTTCGACCGCGCCGTGATCGACACCGTCAGCCGCTGGCACGAACCGGAACCGTTCTTTCGCGGCATGGTCGTCGAAAGCGGTTTCCCGGTCGCGCTGGTCCCGTTCGACCGGCCGGCGCGCGCGGCGGGCGAGACCAAGAACAACCTTGCCAGCCTCGTCTCGTTCGCGCTGTCCGGCCTTGCCGGATCGGCGAAGGCGCTGCTGCGGCTGCCCATTCTGCTGTCGCTATGGGCGGGCGGCATCGCCGCGCTGCTGCTGCTGGCCGGGCTTGTCGCGGCGGTGCTGGGTGGGCCGGCCTGGCCGCTGCTCGGCTGCGCCGTCGCCGGGGGCATGTTCGCCTGCCTGCTGCTGTTCCTGGGCCTGATCGGCGACCAGGTGCGGCTGATCGCCGAACGCACCCGCGGCGTGCCGCTGGTGGTGGAGGAAGCGCGCATCAACTTTCCCGACGGCGCATGACGCCCCGCCGCCGCCTGCCGATCGCGGAGACGCTGCTGATGCTCGCCGTCGTGGCGAGCTTTGCCCACACCGTCTGGTGGTTCGTCGACAAGGGCTATCTGCCCCAGCCGTTCGTGTTCGATACCAACGATACGTTCATGGACTGGTTCAACACCGCCTATTGGGCGAACCGGCCCGGCGCGTACAGCGTGTGGCGCAGCATCTATCCGCCCTTGTCCTTCGTCTTTCTGGACCTGACGAGCCTGCCGGGCTGCTACCCCGGATCGCCCTTCCACGCGCGCGATTGCGACTGGCTGGCGCGGGGCACGATCACCGCCTTCTACCTGATCGACGTGGCGCTGCTGTGGATCGCCTTTCGCCGCAACGATTCGCGAACCGCGATCCCGCGCACCGTGGCGATGGCGATCGGCCTGCCGCTGCTGTTCACGCTGGAGCGCGGCAACCTGATCCTCGTCGCCCTGCCCGCCTTCATCCTCGCGTATGGGCCGGTCACCCACTCGGGCGCGTGGCGCGCGGTCGCGGTGGCGGTCACCATCAACTTCAAGCCCTATCTGCTGCTGCCCGCGCTGGCCCAGGCGCTGCGGCGCGAGTGGCGCCCGCTGGAGCTGGCAGGGATCGCGACGGTGCTGCTCTACCTCGTGACGCTCGCCTGGGTAGGATCGGGCACGCCCGGCGAACTGGCGACGAATACCGCCAACTGGGTGCAGTTCGTCGCCGGACAGGTGTGGAACGAAGTGAATTATTCCACCAGCTATGCGCCGTTCCTGCTGCTGCGCGAGAGCCAGTTGCCGCTGCTCCAGTTCGTGCCATCGCGGCTGGTGGAGGGGATCGAGGCGGCGGTGCCGGTGGCGATCCGGTCGACCCAGTGCCTGGCGCTGGCCGCCCTCGCCGCCGCCTGGCTCCAGCCGCGCGCGCTCACCCAGGGCCGGATCGCGACGATCCTGCTCGGCGCCTATCTCGTCACCCAGTCGCCTGGCGGCTATACTCAGGCGTTCCTGCTGTTCCTCGTCCTGCTCGAGCCGTGGAAAGGCGGCGCGGCGATCGCCATCATCGCGGCCTATCTGCTCTGCCTCGTCGGCGACTGGCCGCTTGCCAGTGTGCTCAAGCTCGAAACGCAAAGCTGGCTCAGCGGCCGGCCGGTGCTGCCCGAATTCGGGCTGACGATCGGCCATTTCGTGCGGCCGGGGCTGGTGATCCTGATCGTCTGGTCGCTGTCGATCGACGCGCTGGTGCGCGTTGCGCTGGCGCATCGGGCGACGCGGCCGGTGCTGGGGCTGGCGGCATGATCCCCGATTCCGATCTGCGCGCGATCGACGCCGCGCTCGCCGCCCATTGGCCCAGGCTGGATGGCGCGCGGATCTTCATGACCGGCGGCACCGGCTTTATCGGCCGGTGGATGCTGGAGGCGCTGGCGCGCGCGCCGATCACGGTCCACGTGACGCTGCTGACCCGCGATCCCGCTGCCTTCGCCGCCCGCGCGCCGCATTTGGCGAAGCGGTTCGAACTGGTCGCCGGCGACGTACTGAACTTCCAGGTGCCGCGCGGCCCCATTGATCACATCCTGCACGGCGCGACCGACGCCAGCGCCGCGCTGACCGCAACCGATCCCCGCCGCATGTTCGATACCATCGTCACCGGCACCCGCGCGCTGCTCGACCTTGCGCGGGAGACCGGCGCGCGCTTCCTGCTGATGAGTTCCGGCGCCGTCTATGGCGCGCAGACCGTGCCCCATGTCGCGGAAGACTGGATGGGCGGCCCCGATCCGCGCGACCCCAAATCCGCCTATGCGGAGGGCAAGCGCGCCGCCGAGGCGCTGACCGCCATTCACCATCACCAGTTCGGCGTCGACACGGTGACGGCGCGGATCTTCGCGCTGCTGGGGCCGGGCCTGTCGCTCGATACCCATTTCGCGGCGGGCAATTTCATCCGCGACGCGATAGCGGGCCGCCCGATCCGGGTGATCGGATCGGGGCAGGCCGTTCGCTCCTATCTCTATGCCGCCGATCTCGCGACCTGGATGTGGGCGCTGCACCTGCAGGCCAAACCCGGCGCGACCTATAATGTCGGCTCCGAGGAGGCCGTGTCGATCGCGGACCTCGCCCGCCGGACCGCACGGGTGCTCGGGGCACCCGACGTCGAGATCCTCGGCCGCCCCGATCCCGGCTGGAACCCCGGCCGCTACGTTCCCTGTACCCGCGCGATCCGCCGCGATCTCGATCTCCACGCCACCGTCGATCTTGACGCGGCGATCCGGCGGACCGCGCTTGCCAATGGATGGATTCCATGCCCGAAATGAAACTCTCCGACTGGCTCGCCGATTGGCTCGCCGACCATGGCATCGAACAGGTGTTCATGCTCACCGGCGGCGGCGCGATGCACCTCAACCATTCGCTCGGCACGCATCCGCGGCTCAAGACGATGTTCACCCATCACGAACAGGCGCTGGCGATGGCGGCGGAGGCCTATGCCCGCTTCACCAATCGCCCGGCGGTGGTGAACGTCACGTCCGGCCCGGGCGGCACCAACGCGATCACCGGCGTCTATGGCGCGTTCGTCGATTCGATCCCGATGCTCGTCATCTCCGGCCAGGTGAAGCGCGAGACGACCGTCCGCTCGACCGGCCTGAAGCTGCGCCAGCTGGGCGACCAGGAACTCGATATCGAGGAACTGGTGCGGCCGATCACCAAAGTTGCGACGATGGTCACCGATCCGGCGACGATCCGCTACCATCTCGAAAAGGCGCTGCATCTGGCGACCAGCGGGCGGCCCGGGCCGGTATGGCTCGACATCCCGCTCGACGTGCAGGCGGCGCGGATCGATCCGGCAACGCTGACGGGCTTCGATCCGGCGGAGATCGCCGCGCCGTGGCGCGATACCGACCTGCCAGAGACCGCGCGCACGATCCTGGCGCGCATCGCCGCGGCCGAGCGGCCGGTGGTGCTGGCCGGTGGCGGGGTGCGGCTGAGCGGGGCGCATGCCGATTTCCTGGCGCTGATCGAGCGGCTGGGCGTGCCGGTCGTCACGGGCTGGAATGCGCACGATACGCTGTGGGACGATCACCCCCTCGCCGCCGGCCGGCCCGGCACGGTGGGCGATCGTGGCGGCAACATGGTCACGCAGAGCGCCGACCTGCTGCTCGTGCTCGGCAGCCGGCTCAACATCCGGCAAGTGAGCTACAACTGGGACAGCTTCGCGCGCCACGCGTACAAGATCTGGGTGGATATCGATCCGCTCGAACTGCAAAAGCCCACCGTCCGCCCGGACCTGCCGGTGGTGGCCGATCTCGCCGCCTTGCTGCCGGCGATGCTCGAAGCGCCCTATGCCGGGCCGACGCCGGCGCACCGCGACTGGCTGGCCTGGGCGAAGCAGCGCGTCGCGCGCTTCCCGGCGGTGCTGCCCGAATATCGCGCGCACGGCCCGCTCAGCCACCCCTATGTCGCGATGGAGGCGCTGTTCGAGGCGCTGGAAGCGGACGATGTCGTGGTGACGGGCAATGGCTCGGCCTGCGTCGTCAGCTTCCAGGCGGGGCGGCTGCGCCAGGGCCAGCGGCTGTGGACCAATTCCGGCTGCGCGACGATGGGCTACGACCTGCCCGCCGCGATCGGCGTGTGCGCGGCGACCGGCGGCGCGCGGCGCGTCATCTGCATCGCAGGCGACGGCAGCATCATGATGAACCTGCAGGAGATGCAGACGATCGCCGGCTATGGGCTGCCGGTGAAGGTCTTCCTGCTCAACAATTCGGGCTATGTCTCGATCTTCCAGACGCATCGCAACTTCTTCAACGGCGTGGAAGTGGGCGGCGGCCCCAAGAGCAACGTGACCTTTCCGAGCTTCGAGAAGGTCGCCGGCGCGTTCGGCTTCGCCTATGCCCGCGCTGAGGGGCATGCCGATCTCGCCGCCGCGATCCGCGCCACGCTCGACGCCCCCGGCCCGGCGCTGTGCGAACTGCTGATCGACGAGCATGTCGGCTTCGCCCCCAAGCTGAGCGCCAAGGTGCATCCCGACGGCCGCATCACCTCGCCCCCGCTGGAGGATCTCTCCCCCTTCCTCCCGCGCGAGCTGCTGGCCGAGAACATGGCGGTCCCGCTGATGGAGGAGGAATGAGCACGCTCGCAATGCCGGCGCGCCGCCCGCTCCGCTTCCTGATCGCCGGGGCGGCAAACACCGCCTTCGGGCTGGCCATCTATCCGGCGCTGCTGCTCGGCGTGCCGGAGCTGCACGCCCGCTATCTGCTCGCGCTGGCGATCGCACAGGGGCTGAGCCTGTGCTTCGCCTTTGCCACCTACAAGCTGGGCGTGTTCCGCACGCGGGGCAATCTCGCGCGCGAATTCGGCGCCTTCTCCGGCTTCTACCTGTTCAACTATGCGGCGAACTGGGCCGCGCTTCCCGCGCTGGTGGAGCTGGGCGGCGTGCCGCCGCTGCTCGCCCAGCTCGGCTTCACCGCCGCGCTGATCGCCGGAAGCTGGTTCTGGCACAACCGCGTCACCTTCCGGGAGCCTCGCCGATGACTCACCCCGCCCTGCGCGACCGGCCCTGCCCGCTCTGCGGATCGCGCGATGCCGCGCCCGAAGTCCGCAGCCGCCGCCAGGCGGAGTTCCGCACGATCGACGATCTGCGCCCCTTCTGGTTCGGGATCGACAAGGAACGGCGCTTCTTCACCTATCATCGCTGCGGCGAATGCGGACTGCTCTACAATCAGGTTTTCTTCGACGATGACCAGTTGGGCGCGCTCTACGGGGCGATGCCGCCGAACATGGATCTGGTGCCCGATGCCGCGATCGTCGCCACGCAGCGCGGCTATTTCGATGCGGTCGCCGGGCGCACCGCGCTTGCGGGCGGATATCTCGAGCTCGGCCCCGATGTCGGCCATGTCGTCGCCGAGGCCGCGACCCGCGGCAGCTTCGATCATTTCTGGCTGTTCGAGCCCAACCGTGCCGTCCACGACCGGCTGCGCGCCGCGACGATGGGGCGACCGGCCCGGATTCTGACAGACATGTCCGATCTCTCGGCGGTGCCCGACGGCAGCATCGGACTGGCCGTGGCGGTGCACGTGCTCGATCATCTGCTCGATCCGCTGGCGATGCTGTCGGCGGTGCGTGCCAAGCTGCGGCCGGGTGGCATGATGATGCTCGTCACCCATGACGAGCGCTCGGCGCTGCGCCGGGTGCTGGGCGCGCGCTGGCCGGCCTTCTGCCTCCAGCACCCCGAGCTCTACAACCCCGCGACGCTGCAGGCCCTGCTGGCGCGGGCGGGCTTCGCCGACGTGGCGGTGACGCCTAGCGCCAATCATTTTCCGATCGACTTCCTCGCCCGCCAGGCAGCCCGGGCGATCGGCGTTCCGGCGATCGCCCGGCTGCCGTTGCCGAAGCGGGCGGTACGGCTCCGCCTCGGCAACCTGCTGACCGTCGCGGTCGCGCCCGATCAGGCGGCAGCCGAACGGACCCTGTTCGAAAGCGCGGCATAATGCGCGATCTGCTGCATCGTGACCGCTCGGGCGTCGCCGTCGCCTTGGTGCCAGGCGACGATCCCGCGCACGCCGCCGGTGCCCCGCGCCGCCTCCAGCAGATGCACCGTGCCCATCACATTGGTAGCATAGGTCACCAGCGGCTGGGCATGGGACAGGCGCGCCAGCGCTTCCACGGCGCATCTACCTTCTGCCACAGCGCATCGAGGTGCAGCTTGTCGCGCAGCGTATCCATCGGATGCCAGAAGCCGTTATGCCGATAGCCAACCGGCTCGCCCTTGGCGGCCAGTTGCTCCAGCGGCCCCGATTCCCACACCGTATCCGGCCCGTCGATCAGATTCAGCACGCTGGGATCGGCGACGAAGAAGCCGCCGTTGATCTGGCCGCCATCGCCATAGGTGAAGCAGAAGGGCTCGTCGGGATCGAGATAGGGCCGGATCGCGGCGAGCCGCCCGCCGGTCATCGTCGTCGCGCCGGTTTCGACCAGCGTGATACGCCATGGCTCGCTCCGCGCATGGTGCACCTCGATGCCGTTGCTGCCGCGGCGCAGGTAGATCGTCACGGCAGCGGTGTGCAGGAAGTAGTTGGCGAAATATTCCTTGATCGGATAGCACTTGTAGCCAAGTCAGATGACGAAATCGTCAAATCCCGCCGAGGCATAGATCTTCATGATGTGCCAGAGGATGGGCATTCCTCCGACTTCCACCATCGGCTTGGGACGTATTGCAGTCTCCTCGCCCAGACGGCTGCCGAGGCCGCCCGCCAGCATCGCGGTTCGCATGGGTTGTCCCGCAGATGATTGTGACGCAGGGGACGGAACCGAAGCCGACGGTCCGCAACGCCGAACGCGCAATGCTGCTCGCGATCCTGGTGCTCGCGGCGATGCTGCGGCTCCACGGGCTGAACTTCGGCCTGCCGGCGCTCAACGATCCGGACGAACCGGTCTTCATCATGACCGCGATGGACATGCTGCGCGAGGGGCGCCTGAATCCCGGCTGGTTCGGCCATCCGGCGACGCTGCTCTTCTATCTGCTGGCGCTGATCGTGCTGCTGGTCGGCGCGATCGGCGCGATCCTGGGGGCGTGGAGCAGCGCCGATGGCTTTGTGAGCGCCGTCTTCAGCGATCCCGCCATTCTGGTCCTGCCGATGCGCGGCCTGAGCGCGCTGCTGGGGGTCGCCAGCGTCGCGCTGACCTGGGCGATCGGCCGGCGGATCGGCGGCGCGCGCGTCGGGTTGGTGGCGGCCTTGCTGCTCGCCTGCAATCCCCTGCACGTCGAACTCTCGCAAGTGGTGCGGACCGACATGCTGGCGACCGTGCTGATGGGCTGGTGTACCTACCTTTCTCTGTCGATCGCGCAGGGCGGCGGCACCCGGCAGACACTGCTGGCAGGCGTGGCAGCGGGGCTGGCCTGCGCGACGAAGTGGCCGGCGCTGCTGATCGTGGTCGCGCCCGTCGCTGGCGGGCTGTTCGCCGCGCGCGATTCCCGCGCCATCGCCCGCGCGCTGGTAGTGGCACCGCTGGTGGCGATCGCAACGCTGCTGCTGGCATCGCCTTATCTTCTGCTCGACTATCCCACCGTCCTGCGCGATCTGGGGGGCGAGGCGCGGCCGATGCACCTCGGCGCGACGGGCCACGGCTTTGCCGGCAATCTGCTCTGGTATGTTCGCGTCCCGCTGGCGGGCAGCTTCGGCGTGGCCGGACTGTTCCTCGCCGCGCTCGGTACCCTGAGCGTTTTGCGCGATCGCGCCCGCGCGGTGGTGCTGCTGCCGGCGAGCGCCGTCATCCTGGTTGCGCTCGCCACGCAGTCGCTGGTTTGGGCGCGCTGGATCGTGCCGCTGCTGCCCGTGATCGCGATCCTGGCCGCGATCGGGCTTGGCATGGCCGCCGATGCGCTGCGGCATGCGACCCTCCGGCGGCTGTTCCTGCCCTGCGCGGCGCTGCTGCTCGCGGGCTGGATGGCAGGCATCACGCTGCGCGCACAAAGGCAGCGCGCCGATGACCCGCGTCAGGCCGCGACTCGCTGGGTCTTCGCGCACGTCCCGCCAGGGCAGACGATTCTGATCGAGCATGCCGCGTTCGATCTGCTGCCCTATCGCGGCCGCCTGCTTTTCCCGCTCGGCAGCGCGGGGTGCGTGGACATTCGCTCGCTGCTCCACAGCGCACCCAGCCATGGCAGGGTCAACGGCCTGCGGCAGGGGCGCGCCATCGTCGATCTGGGAAATCTCGATCCCGCGGCGCTGGCCGGATGCAGCGCAGACGTGGCGATCCTCATCAATTATAGCCGCTATCGCGCGGAACCCGTCCAGTTCGCGGCGCAGCTATCGAACTATCGCCGCCTGCTCGTCACCCATCGCCTGGCCGCGCGGTTCAGCAACGGCATGTCGGGCAATGGCGGGACGGTGGAAGTCTTCCTACGGAAGCGGACCGCCCCCTCACGCCCATCGCATTATACGAAGCTCACGAAGCAACACTATCGGGGCGGCACCCCCGCGCCCTCACGGCCCCTCTTCAGAAATAGTCCGAATATTCAAAGGTAGATCAATGCTCAATTGCCTACTGGATGGGTTCGAGGGCAAGCTGACTTCATCCAAATGGACAATTATCACGAAGACGTTGCAGGACACCGCCTTTCGGGACACCAACGATTTGGTTACGCGAGGCATCCTGCGTAAAGATGAGGCAGGTAGTCGTAGCACCAGTTATTCGCTGGCTAAGAGCACTTGATAAGGACTTGAAATATTGCTGTTGTACCGTCGGTTCGAATGAGAATGCAGCAATCGAACTGAGCTGGAAAGCGACTGGTTTCAAAAGAGAAAATCTTCGGCCTTCCCGGGTATATTCCGAGGTATCGGAAGAATTTGGATAGATCGGAATCACGGCACGTGAGCCGTTTAGCAAATCTGTTCGAAACCCTCCCGCGCCTCTCGCACAGGATCGATCATGTGCAGATACTGCGTGGTTGCGGCGAGGGGATCGAACGCGTTCACCCCCAAGGCATGCATGGTCCGGAGGGCGGCTTTAAGTATACGCGGGTATATGCGCAAAGGCGCCTACTGAATGCTCTCAACATATTGGTATATATCGCAAAAATGCGGGCACACCTGGTTGCGAAACATATGCCGACCCCCGCCATGAGGTACGTCTCATCCATCGATATAGGGCCCGTTGACGGGCATGCGGCGGCACGTCACGCTTATCGGGTTATGGCAACAGCGCAGACCCCTCCCACGTCGGACACCCCAACCGTCTTCATCATCGACGATGACGACGGGTTGCGGATCGGGCTGGACGCGCTGTTCCGATCCGTCGGATATCGGACGCATCAATTCCGATCCGCGGCGGAGTTCATGGAATCCGGCCTCACGGCCAATGCCGGGTGCCTCGTGCTGGACGTCCGACTACCCGGCCTGAGCGGCCTCGATTTCCAGGAGAAGCTGGCAACGGCAGGGATCACCATGCCGGTCATCCTCATGACCGGGCACGGCGACATTCCGATGAGCGTTCGCGGCATGAAGGCCGGGGCCGTCGATTTCCTGGCAAAGCCGTTTCGGGAGCAGGACATGCTCGATGCCGTCACCGCGGCGCTGGCGCGAGACGCCACGGGGCGCGAGGGGCGCCGCCAGCAGGAAGATCTGAGACGGCGCGCGGATATGCTCAGCACCCGGGAGAAAGAGGTCACGGTGCGCGTCGCCAAGGGCAAGATGAACAAGCAGATCGCGTTCGATCTCGGCCTCAGCGAAATTACGGTGAAGATCCACCGCGGCAATGCGATGCGCAAGCTCGGCGCCAAGACGCTCGCCGATTTCATCACGATCATCAACGCGCTGAACCTCGAGGGCTGACGCTTGCGCGTCGAGCGTCCGAGCACACTGCCGATGCCGTCCGCATTTGGAGAACAACCATGCACAGGCAGATGCCCATAGCGTCGCCCTTCGACGCTTTCTCGACATCCGACGACGTTCTTCGGGACATCGATCTGACCGCGCGTACCGCCATCGTCACCGGCGGCTATTCCGGCCTCGGGCTTCAGATGACCCGTTCGCTCGCCGCCGCCGGCGCGCAGGTGATAGTTCCCGTTCGATCGCTGGAGAAGGCGCAGGCGGCACTCGCCGGTGTGGAGAATGTCGAAGTCGCCGAGATCGAGCTCATGGATCCGAGCTCGATCGATCGCTTCGCCGAAGCGTTCCTGGAAAAGGGGCAGCCGCTGGAGATCCTGATCAACAGCGCCGGCATCATGGCCGCGCCGATCGCGCGCGACAGCCGCGGCAACGAGAGCCAGCTGGCGATCAACCATCTGGCACCGTTCCATCTGACGGATCGGCTTGGCCCCGCGCTGAAGGCCGCAGGCTCCGCCCGGGTGGTCTCGCTTTCCTCGCGCGCGCATCGGCTCGCCGGCATCGATTTCGACGATCCGAACTTCGTGGATCGCCCCTATGATCCGTGGCGCGCCTATGGGCAGTCCAAGACCGCCGATGCCCTGTTCGCCGTCGAACTCGACCGACGCGCACGCGCTTATGGGGTCCGAGCCTTCTCGGTCCATCCGGGATCAATCCTGACCGATCTGGCGCGGCACCTTTCCACCGAGCAGATCCGTGCCTTTGGCGCGCTCGACGAGAAAGGCGACCTTCGCGTCGATCCCCTGAACGACCTGAAGACCGTACAGCAGGGGGCGGCAACTGCGCTATGGTGCGCGACCAGCCCCTTCTTGG
>Ga0307412_10001101_pt1 | contig 15494 bp, 10 predicted proteins | sample DK1Cmetagenome_3_FD_203823 | JGI IMG/M metagenome (GOLD analysis project Ga0307412, IMG submission 203823) | Maize rhizosphere microbial communities from greenhouse at UC Davis, California, United States - DK15-C-1 | ecosystem: Host-associated > Plants > Roots > Rhizosphere > Soil | place: USA...
AGATGTTGATGGCCGAAGAATGGCTGCACGACTACCCGCGCCAGCAAGCCGCCTATCCGGTGGCGTCGCTGCGCGAGGCCAAATACTGGCCGCCGGTGGGCCGGGTGGACAACGCCTACGGCGACCGCAACCTGGTGTGCGCGTGCCTGCCGATCGAAGCCTACGCCTGATGGCATGATTGCCCGGCGCAAGCCGGGCATGGATCCTGATGTGACGGATCCCGCAGGCAATAAAAAACCCCCATCTTTTTTCGATGGGGGTTTTTCTTTGGGCGGGGCGACGCAGGTTTACTTGGCCGCCGTGCCCTTGCTCAGCGTGCCGAAGTCTTCGGCGATGCTGATGAAGGTGTTCAGCAGGATCTGCAGGTTTTCCTTGCCGATGCCGCCTTCGGCGTTCATGTCCATCTGCAGCACGGCCTGGTTCTTGTCGTCCAGGTAGGCGCGGGTCCAGCGGTATTCCTGGTTCCAGGTGTTGATGGCCTTCAAGGCCATCGGCTTCTTGGTCTTGTAGGTGGCCGTCACGACCAGGTCCAGGCACTTCTCGGTGAAGTCGTTGCACAGGAATTCCAGGCGCAGGTCGCTGGCGCCGGTGGTGCCGGTATCCAGCACCAGCACCGGGCCTTCGTCGCCGTCGCTCTTCTTCACGGTGTAACCCATGTCGTCGAGCATGCTGCTGACCATGTCCAGGTCGAAGTTCTGCATCATGCCGGCGGTCGGGGTGTCGGTCACCGCGGGCTCTTCCTGGCCCGGCATCGTTTCCTCTTCGGGTTCCTCATCCATGGAATCCATCCCGGCTGCGCCCAGCAGGCCCGAGAAGAGTTCGTCGGCCGGGATCTTCTTGCCGTTCAGGTCGCCCATGCCGTCGGCGAAGGTGAACTTGCCGACGATGTTGTCGCCTTCGTTCTTGCCGACGTTGAACATTTCAGCCATGCCCGACATCTGGCGCACGTTTTGTTCGGCTTCTTCGGCAGCCTTGTCGGCGGCCATGCCATCCTTCTTGACGGCGTATTGCGTCATCAGGTCTTTGACCATCGGCTTGGAGATGATCAGCGTGGCGTCGATGCGCTTGATGGCTTGAACCGCGATTTCCTGCGGCGTCAGGTTCTTGACGTCGGTGGGGTTGGCCAGGTCCAGCGTGAAGTTCAGCTTGCTTTCGCCCTTGCCGGTCTTCCAGCTGAGCGGATCGATGCTGAACGACGGGTTGCCCGCCAGCAGCTTGCCGGCGTTGTCCAGCAGCACCTGGATCTGCTCGTCTTTCAGGCCTTCGTCTTCCGTGCTCGCCATGTATTGGCGCATCAACTGGTTGTAGGTGTCCGACAATTGCTTGACGGCCTGGCCGTCCAGCTTGGCCAGCTTGATCACGGCCTGGCCGTTGCCGAGCGCGACGTCGTTCACGATGATGTCGCCGGTCTGGTAGGCGGCTTGCACGTTGATCGACTTGTCGTCTTCCGACAGCTTCACGCCGTAGCTGAAGTTGTCCAGCGACAGCTTGATGTCGTCTTCGGGGCGGGTGACGTCGATGCGCTTGATCTTCAGGTCGGAATCACCAATCGACACGCCGAACTTGCCCACGCGGCTGTTGGCGTCGATCGTCATGCCGGCGATGGAAACCTTGGCCGGATCGCTGCTCTTCGAGGCGTCGATCGTCAGCGTGTCCATCACGCCGCGCGCGGTCACGCCTTGCAGGTTGCGATCGAAGTCGCCAGTCACGACCATGCCGCTGAAATCCACCGAAGTGCCTTCGTGCGTGATCTTGACCGGAGCGATCTTGGACGTGGAGCTGGTGACGCCGCTGTAGCTGATGGTGGCGTCGCTGATCAGAGGCGCTACGCCCTTGGTCAGTTCGAACACTTCCTTCAGGTTGTCCGTCTTGGCCATTTCGGCATGGACGTAAGCCAGCTTGGGCGCAAGGGCGCCGGTTGCCAGGGCGCTCTTGGGGAAGGGGCCGTGTTCGACGACGGCGTCGAATTCAATCATGCCGGCCGGCATGGCATCCGGGCTCTTGTCGTTCTTGACGAGCGACAAGCCATAGCGCGCCTGAGTCGAGAACAGGCTGCGTTCGTATTTCAGCTGATCGATGCGCAGACCGAACAGCGGCGTCAGCTTGGCCAGCTTTTCGTTGGCCTCGGCCAGATGGCGCTGCGAGCTTTCCTCAATACGTTTGCCGGTGTACCACGTGGCGCCTACCCAGCTTCCCGCTCCCACTATGACCACGCCGAGGGTGATCGCTACGCTCTTTTTCATCGTTCTGCTTTTTTCGTTGATTATCGAGTCATATCCGACAGGCGAGGCGTTTATTGCCATCGCGCCTTGGCGGCCAGCAGCCGCCGTCGGTATACACGTATTCATCGGCCTGTAAGGGCCCGCGGCGAGTATACCGAGGCGCGCCGTAACCTGAGCGTGCGCGCAGTTACCGAAGATTTCAAAATGAAAGGCCAGCGCACAAGCGCTGGCCTTCTAACAGAGGTAACAGGCGCGCAAAGCGCGCGCGGCGGGGGCTTATCCCTGCAATATGACGGCTTGGCGCTGGATTACAGCGGATCCAGCGGGTAAATCGGACGGCGGACGTGCTTGAAATCCAGCTGGCTGTAGTCGGATGTGGTGACGCCGACGCCCGTGCATTCGATCACCTCGGTCGCCATGTCCGAGAATCCCGCGCGCCAGTGCACCCGGCTTTTCAGGACCACATAGCGCTTTTGCTGCGGATCAATGCCGGCCGACAGCAGGCAATTGATGTCGAAAGGCTCCTGGTGGCGCGACACCACCACGATTTCGACGCGGCCCGTGTCGATGACGACGGTCAGGCCGGTGTCGTTGCGCACGCCGCGGTACATCGGGCCGCGGCTCAGGTAGACGCCGTCGAATACGAGTTTGACGCGGCCGGTCACTTCCAGCGGTTCGCTGGCTTGCTTGATAGCGGGCATGGCCAGCTTGCCACCCAATTTCAGCGTAACGGTGGCGCCCACGCCGGCGGCGGCGGCTTCGGTCGCGGCCTGCGGGTCGCAGATGGCGTAGAAGACGACGTTGTCCAATTCCTGGCGCAGCACTTCGGCCAGCACGGCCGTGGTGTCCATGGTGCCGCCCGAACCGGTGTTGTCGAAGTGGTCCAGCAGCACGACGGGGCCCTGTTCGATCGTCTTCGCGCGGGCAATGGTGGGCGCCAGGGGTTCGGGGTGGAATACCCAGTCCGCCCGGCCGGCCCAGGCGCGTTCCAGCAGTTCGTCACGGTATTGCCGTGCCTCGTCCGGCTTGCCGTCCGTACAGACGACCGCGCTCAGGCCGGCTTCGCGGATGTCGGCATGCGGGAAGCCCACGAACACGGAAGCCGCCAGCACGCCGTTGGCCTCCAGCTCCTTGCAGCGTTCCTGCAAGGGTTTGTTCGGCGCGGCGTGCGTGCCTTGGCACATGATGTGCGGCAGCATCGGCTTGTTGGCCCAGCTCATGACGGGGTGGATCTCGCCCTTGAGCGTGCGCACGATCACGTTGGCGGCGCGCACGCCGGCTTCGCGGATGTCGACATGGGGATAGGTGTGGAAGCCGCTGATGACGGTAGCGTTGTCCACGATGTCGTCGTAGATGTTGGCATGCATGTCCAGCGTGACGGCGACCGGCGTCTTGGGGTCGATTTCGCGCAAGCGGCGCAGCAGGTCGCCCTCGGCGTCTTCCACTCCCTCGGCCACCATCGCGCCGTGCAGGTCCAGCAGAATGGCGTCGAAGCCGCCCAGCTTGACCTGGTCCAGGACCAGCTTGCACAGTTGTTCATGCGTCTGGGCGCTGGCGGGGCCGCTTGGCCAGGACTCGGCCGCGACGGGCACGACGATGTCGGCGCCTTCCCGGCGGGCCACTTCGATATACCCCCCCAATCCGCTGTCGGTGTTCTCGTAGGCCTTGATGGCGCCTTCGCCGGCCAGGATTTCGGGATTGCCGCGGAAAAAGCGTTCCAGCGGGGTCGGCACGGGCGAATAGGTATTCGTTTCGTGCTTGATCATTGCCAAAAGCCAACGCATGGGAATTCCTGTGGGTTGCTGTGGAAAGTCAGTTCGCTTTGGGCGGCTGGGGCCACGGATGCTGCGCGGGACGCATCTGTTCCCAGGCGCGCGCCACGCGCAGCACGCCCAGATCGTCGAAACGCGCGCCGGCGATCTGCAGCCCGATGGGCAGGCCCGCCCGCGTATAGCCGCAATTGACGGACGCGGCCGGCTGTTCGCTCATGTTGAAAGGCAGCGTGAAGCCGATGTGGTGCATGGTGGTGGCGACTTCATTGGTGGGCGACGGCCATTCGGCGTTGTAGGCCACCACGGGCGCCACGGGCGAGAGCACGTAGTCGAACGGGGCGCAGGCCGCCACGGTCTTGGCACGCACGTTCAGGGTTTCGTAGTAGCTGCGGAAGACGGCTTCGCCGGACTGCCCGCCGCCGCTTTCCGCCCAGGCGCGGATGAAGGGCAGGATTTTCGCGCGGCGCGCTTCGGGCAGCGCGGCAAGATCGATCGCCGAACGCGTGCGCCAGAAGCGGTCCACGCCGTCCAGCATGTCGGGCGTCATCCAGGGCAGCATCGGGGTGACGACCGCACCGGCGGCCTCGAAGGCTTGGGCGGCGGCCTGCACCGCGTCGCGCACCTCGGGGTCTAGCGGCAGGCCGCAGCCGGCGTCCATCAAGAGGCCGATCCGCAGGCCGCGCACGTCCTGCGCCAGGTTCAGCCAGTCGAAGTCCTGGAAGGGAAGGCTCATGTGGTCGCGCGCGTCGGGCTGCGACAGCACGCCCATCATTAACGCCGTGTCCGTGATGGTGCGCGTCATGGGGCCCGCGCAGCGGCCCATGAAGGGCGGGTCGATCGGGATGCGGCCCAGGCTGGGTTTCAGTGTGGCGATGCCGCACCAGGCGGCCGGCAGGCGGACGGAACCGCCAATGTCGGTGCCGATATGCAGGGGCCCGTAACCGGCGGCGGCAGCGGCGCCCGCACCCGCGCTGGAACCGCCGGGATTCTTGGAAAGGTCCCAGGGGTTGCGCGTCAGTTCGTGGAAGCTCGACAGCCCCGAGGACAGCATGCCGTAATCGGGCATGGTGGTCTTGCCCAGCAGCACGGCGCCAGCTTCGCGCATGCGGGCGGCGGGGGGCGCGTCGGCGGCGGCCGGCGTCAGGTCGGTGGCGGCGGTACCCAGCGGAATGGGCGTGCCGCGGGTGGCGATGTTCTCTTTGATGGTGGCGGGCACGCCGTCCAGCGTGTAACCGCCCGCGGACAGCGGTTCGCCTTTCATCCAGCGGGCTTCCGATGCCCGCGCCATCGCCAGCGCGGCGTCGGGATCCAGCGCATAGGTGGCTTTCAGGTGCGGTTCCCAGCGTTCGATGTGCTCCAGCACGGCGCGGGTGGCTTCAACGGGCGAAAGCGACTTGTCGCGGTAGGCGTGCAGCAATTCCTGGGCGGACAATTCATGCGGTTGTGACATCTTGGTTCCAGTGTGCGGATGGAGGCATTCAGGGCGTCAAGGCGTGGGCGCATGGGCGTGCGCCAGCGTGGCCGAGACGGGCTGGAAATTGCGGAAGTCCCAGTCGCGCCCGGGCGCCGCGTCGATCAAGGCGCGCGTGTACTCGTGGCGGGGCTCGGTCAGCACGGTTTCCGCGGAGCCGGTTTCAACGACCTTGCCGCGCTGCATCACCATGATGGTGTCGCAGATCTGCGCGGCCACGCGCAGGTCGTGCGTGATGAACAGCACGCCGACGCCGGTGCGCTGGCGCACCTGCTCCAGCAGTTCCAGCACCTGCGCCTGCACCGATACGTCCAGCGCCGAGACCGCTTCGTCCGCCACCAGGATTTCAGGGTCCATGACAAGCGCGCGCGCAATGCAGATGCGTTGGCGCTGGCCGCCGGAGAACTGGTGCGGATAGCGTTGCATGGCGTCCGGGCTGAGGCCCACGACGGTCAGGGTTTCGCCTGCGCGCTTCAAGGCCTGGTCGCGCGGCATGCCGAAATTGAGCAAGCCTTCGATAATGGATTCACCCACCGTGCGGCGCGGATTGAGCGAGCGGTAGGGGTCCTGGAAGACGATCTGGATGCGGCGGCGAACCGGGCGCAGCGCGGAGCCGGACAGCGTGCTGAGGTCTTCGCCGCCCATCATCATGTGGCCCGCGGTGGGTTCGATCAGGCGCACGATGCAGCGCGCCACCGTGGACTTGCCCGAGCCGGACTCGCCGACGATTCCCAGGATCTCGCCCTTGCGCAGCGTCAGGTTGACGTCGGTGGCGGCGATGACGTTCTGCGCCGCCTTGCGGGAAAACAGCGAGCTCTTGCCGGCGTAGGTGCGTCCCAGGCCCTTGACGTGCAGCACGGGCAGGCCGTCGGGCGCCTCCCGGCGGGTCGGCACCAGGCTGGGCACGGACGACACCAGCCGCCGGGTGTAGGACTGCTTGGGTTCGGCCAGGATCTCGTTGCGGGTGCCGCTTTCGATCAGGTCGCCGCGGTTCATCACCACGATGCGGTCCGCGATCTCGGCGACCACACCGAAGTCGTGCGTGATGAACAGCACGGCGGTCTGGTGCTTGACCTGCAATTCCTTGATCAGCGCCAGGATCTGTTTCTGCGTGGTGACGTCCAGCGCGGTCGTGGGTTCGTCGGCGATCAGGAGCTTGGGTTCCAGGATCAGCGCCATCGCAATCACGATGCGCTGGCGCTGGCCGCCGGACAACTGGTGCGGATACGCGTCGAAAATGCGTTCGACGTCCGGCAGGTGCACCGAGCGGAACATGTCCAGCACCTTGGCGCGGCGTTCGGCCGCGCTCATGCTCTTGCGATGCAGGCGCAGCACTTCGTCGACCTGCTTGCCCACCGTATGCACGGGGTTCAGCGCGGTCATGGGTTCCTGGAACACCATGGCCATGCGGGTGGCGCGCATCTCGCGCAGCCGGCGTTGCGAGGCGGTGGCCACGTCTTCGCCTTCGACGCGGATGGAGCCGGCGCTGATGGACAGGATGCCCGGCGGCAGCAGGCCCATCACGGCCAGCGACGTGACGGACTTGCCCGAACCGGACTCGCCGACGACGCACACCGTTTCGCCGGCATGCACGTCCAGGCTCAGGTTGCGCACGACGCGGTTGCCCGCGCCGCCGACTTCCACCGACAGGTTGCGGATGGCCAGGATGGCGGACGACGTATCGCCCGCGGGAGGGGTGGGGGAATAGGTCATGGGCATCAGATCCTGCGAACCATTTTGGGGTCCAGCGCATCGCGCAGGGCGTCGCCCAGGATGTTCACGCTAAGCACGGTCAGCGACAGGAACAGGCCGGGAAAGAGAATCAGCCCGGGCAGCATGCGGAAGTACATGCGGCCTTCGGACATGATGTTGCCCCAGGATGCGATTTCGGGCGGGATGCCCGCGCCCAGGAAGCTCAGGATGGCTTCGGTCAGCATCGCGGATGCGAACACGTAGGTGCCCTGAACGGTCAGGGGCGCGATGGTGCTGGGCACCATGTGGCGCCACAGCAGCAGCGGCAGCGGCGTGCCGAGCGCCAGCGCAGCCTCGACGTAGGGTTCGCCACGCACGGTCAGGATCTGGCCGCGCACGAGCCGCACCACCCGGGGTATTTCGGGGATGGTGATGGCGACCAGCACGGTCGTGATGCTGGCGCCGGTGACCGAGACCAGGGCGATCGCCAGCAAGATGCCGGGAATCGCCATGATGGCGTCCATCGTGCGCATGATCAGCCCGTCCAGCGAACGGAACCAGCCGGCGATCACGCCGATCACCAGGCCGATGACGACGCTGACGACCGCGGCGCCCAAGCCGGCGATCAGCGAGATGCGGGCGCCGTAGGCCACCCGCGACCAGACGTCGCGCCCGAAGGCGTCGGTGCCGAACAGATAGTCGGTGAAGGGCTGTTTGAGCCGCGCGCCCGGGTCGATGAAGGTGGGGTCGACCGTGCCCAGCAACGGCGCGAACAGCGCGATGGCGATGATGGTGACCAGCACCACCAGCGCCAGCATGACGGGCCAGCTTTTCAAGCCCTGGCGGATTTGCCGCCAGGCGGTGACTTGAGGGTTGCCGCCTCCGGGAAGGTCGGCTGCCGCCTGCACGGCGGCGTCGGTTGGCGTTTGCATCGGGCGGCCTCAGTATCGGATACGCGGGTCGAACACCGTGTAGGCGCAATCGACAACGAGATTGATGAACACGTAGACGAACGCGAAGAACAGCGTCAGCCCCTGAATGACCGGATAGTCGCGTGCCAGCACGGCTTCCACCACCAGCCGGCCCAGGCCGGGGATGTTGAATACTGACTCGGTCACGACCACGCCGCTGATCAAGAGCGCGATGCCCAGCCCCACCACCGTGGCAATGGGCACGGCGGCATTGCGCAGTGCATGGCCCAGCAGCACGCCGGTTTCACCCAGGCCCTTGGAACGGGCCGTGCGGATGAAGTCTTCGCCCATGACCTCGATGACGCTGGTGCGCGTGATGCGCGCGATCAACGCCACGTAGACCGTGGACAAGGCCAGCGACGGCAGGATGAGCCGGTGCAGGTAGGGCCAGAAGCCCTTGGCCAGCGGCGCGTAGCCCTGCACGTTGAACCAGCCCAGCTTGATGGCGAATAACCAGATCAGCAGGTAGCCCGTGACGAACACCGGCACTGAAAAGCCCAGCACCGAAAAGCCCATCACGGCGCGGTCCAGCAGTCGGCCTTGCCGCCATGCCGCCAGGATGCCCAGCGGAATGGCGACGACGAGCGTGAACAGCAGGGTCAGCACCGCCAGGCTCATCGACGGTTCAAGACGTTGCACGATCAGTTTGGTGACCGGCACGCCAGACATGAGCGAAGTGCCAAGATCGCCTTGCAGGAGCTTGCCGCCCCAGATGAAGAACTGCTTGATGACCGGTTGGTCCAGGCCCATCGTCTGCCGTATCTGGACGATACGTTCAGGCGTGGCGCCGTCGCCAGCCATGATGATGGCCGGATCTCCCGGGCTGAAACGCAATATCGCGAAGACCACCACCGCGACCATCACCAGAACGGGGATGGTCGCGAGGAGCCGGCGTGAGACGAATGCCAGCATGTATTTCCCCCTGAACTGCTTGCCCCTTTAAGGAGCTTTCTTGACGTTCCAGAACGCAAAGACCGGTGCATGCACCAGGCCGGAGAGCTTGGTCGAGTAGACGGTGGGCACGGACATCTGGCCCAGCGGCACGTACAGGCCTTCGTCGATGCCGATGCGCTGCAATTCGTCGGCGATTTTCTTTTGCTCGGCGGGGTCGGAAGTCAGCGCGAACTTGGTGCGCAGTTCTTCCACTTGCGGCATGTCGGGCCAGCCGAACCAGGCGTTGTCGCCGTTGGCGGCGGCGGGCGCGGAACGCACCGGGTCCATCACGTCGGTGGCGTACCAGTTGGTGTTGTGGATGTTCCAGCCGCCTTCAGCCGGCGCGGCCTTGGACGCGCGGCGCGTGGCCACGCTTTGCCAGTCCATGGCGGCCAGGTTGACGTTGAAGCCGGCCTTGCGCAGCGCTTGTGCCATCACCACGGGTTGCGCGGACAGCGTGCCCACGTCGGTGGCGTGCATGACCAGGATGGGCGTGTTGTCGTAGCCTGCTTCCTTCAGCAGGGCCTTGGCCTTTTCGATGTTCGCCGGCACCACGACTTCCTTGCCGATGTCGCTTTCCATCGGCGTGCCGCAGCCCCACAGCGACGCGCAGGTCTTCCAGTACTTCGGATTGCCGACCAGCGCCTTCATCACGTCTTCCTGGCCGATGGCGTACATCGCGGCCTGACGGATCTTCTTGTTGTTGAACGGCGGGTACTTGAAGTTGAAGCGGTACATCGTGAAGTAGCCGACCGGGCTCAGGGACTCTTCCTTCAAGTCCTTGTTGCCTTCGATCATTGGCAGCAGGTCATACGGGAACTGCTCGACGAAGTCGATTTCGCCGCCCAGCAGCGCGTTGGCGGTGGTCAGGGCGTCGGGCATGACGTCCCATTCGACCTTGTCCACGTTCACGACCTTGCCGCCGGCCAGGGCGCTTGCGGGCTCTTTGCGCGGCACGTAGTCGGTGTTCTTGGCATACACCGTTTTCACGCCCGGCTTGAATTCGATGACCTTGAACGGGCCCGATCCGGTCATGTCGGTGATGGGCTGGCCGATGGCTTGTTCGGCGATGCGCTTGGGCATCATGAACGGCGCGGTGCCGGTCGGCTTGGACAGGGCGCGCAGCGCCAGGTCCGTGGGTTCTTTCATGACGATGCGGAAATTCTTGTCGTCAATGACTTCGATCTTGTCGGTGAACTTCAGCAGCGTGCGGCCCATGCCGTCGCCGGCGGCCCAGCGCTTGATCGAGGCCACGCAGTCTTCGGACGTGACGGGCTTGCCGTCGTGCCACTTCTGGCCGTCGCGCAAGGTCATCGTGTACGTCTTGCCATCGGGCGAGACTTCCCACTTCTCAAGCATCTGCGGCTGGATCTTGTTGTCGGCGTCGGTGGCCAGCAACGTGTCGTAGATCATGTAGCCGTGCCACGTCGTGATGTACGCAGTGGTGGCGTGCGGATCGGTTAACCGCAGCGGCGAGTGCATGACGGACTTGATGACGGTTTCGGCGTAAGCGCCGTGGGCCATCATCAGCGTTGCACCGGCCAGTGTGGCCGCTCGAACAAACTTGAGCATGGAGATTCCCCTTGAAGCGTAGTGAGCGGCACTGTCGGCCGCTACGTCGTTAACGCGCCGCGCGAGGGCGGCGTGCGAGGGTCAGGCGGTCGCGGCTCGGCCGGAAAACACCGGTCCGCAAGGCGCCATTCTGATACCGGGACGCAACCGTGTCCATGGTTGTTTTGCCGCATCCATCAGCATGGAGCCTGGCGCCGCGCAAACCAGAATCGTATGGGAGATCGACGTGAAATCCGCACGGAAGTGCGCGGAACTCTTCACCACCAGAATCGCGGCGCGCGTGGGCTCCACCCCGGCGAACCGGAACATCTCCTGGTCGGCCATCTGCACCTTGTTCGACGCGACGATGATGCGCACGCCGCCGATGCGCAGGCAGGCGCTGGGGCCCAGGTCCATGTGGAAACCGCGGTAGAACGCGCCATGCGTGTCGAAGCGCCCGTCTGAAGTTTTCTCGACAATGAATTCGCTGTCCAGCGGTTCGTCGTCGGGAATACCCGAGTGTCCACCCAGTGCAATCCGTACCTTGTTGCCGACGCCCGCGCGATGCGCGGCCAGGGCCGCAGCCGGATCCACAATCAGACCAATGGAAGCGTCGCGCGCATCGTGGCGGATCAGCGCGCGCAGCACACCCGTGGTGTCGGAACTGCCGCCCGCGCCAGGGTTGTCTTGCGCGTCGGCGATGACGATGGGCTTGCGGGCGTCCTGCGACAGCCGGATGGCTTCCTGCACGGCTTCGTCCGGGCTGTAGAGCCTGCCGCCGAAGTCGCGCTCGGCGTTCAGCACGGCGCGCGCCATTTCCGCGGCCGCCGCGTCGGCGTCGGCCTGTGTCGTGCCGTAGGCCCACACGGTAGGCGCGCATTCGGGGAAGTCCGCAGCGGGGAAACCCGTGGCGAACGACAGGCTGGTCACGCCGCGCGATTCGATCTCGCCCACCAGGTGGTACAGGCTGCGCGAGGGCTCGATATCGGTGGACTGCCAGCAAAGCGAAATCAGATAGGGCAGGGCGCGCAGCGACGCATAGGGCCGCGGCACGCCGGCCAGTCGTAGCGACAGCAGCGCGGCGGCGCGCTGTCCGGTTTCCGCCATGTCGATGTGGGGGTAGGTGCGGTAGCAGACCAGCGCGTCGGCGTGGCGCACCATGGCGCGGGTGACGTTCGCGTGCAGGTCCAGGCTGGCGACGACAGGCACGTCGGGTCCGACGAGTGCGCGCACGCGCTTGAGCAGTTCGCCTTCGCCGTCGTCCACGTGTTCGGTGACCATGGCGCCGTGCAGGTCCAGGTACACGCCGTCCAGCGGCATTGCCTCGGACAAGCCATGCAGGATCAGCGCGCTGATGCGTTCGAAGGCGTCTTTGGTCACGAGTCCCGACGGGCTGGCGGCGGCCCAGGTGGTGGGCACGAGGGTATGTTGACCCATGGCTTCGATGAAGCCGGCCACGGGAATGTTGGCGCCCGCGACAGCGGCGAACATGGCCGGACCGCTTACCAGCCTGGGCCAGCCGCCGCCCTTCTCGGCGAAGTCTTCCCACGTGGCGCGCGAGGGCGCGAACGTATTGGTCTCGTGCTGAAAACCGCCAATCCCGATGCGCATCTTGCATCCCCTTGTCGTCTTAGTGTTCGGAAGGCGCGGGGACGACACCGCGCCTGGTTCAGTACTCCCCAGGCGCTGGCGCACACCCCGTGATCCACGGATCGGGCGCAGCGCCGCAATCTGGCAAAACCTTCCCGAGCGGGGCCGCGCGGATCCGGCTCTGCCGGTCCGCAGCGGCGCCCCCTCGAGGGGGAAGCGCGCAGCGCTTCGGGGGTGGGCTCACTTCGCCACGGGCATGGTGAATTCCGCGCCCTTGGCGATGCTGTCCGGCCAGCGCTGCATCACGCTCTTGTAGCGGGAATAGAAGCGGATGCCTTCCTCGCCGTAAGCATGATGGTCGCCAAACAGCGAGCGCTTCCAGCCGCCGAACGAATGCCAGGCCATGGGTACGGGGATCGGCACGTTGATGCCAACCATGCCCACCTTGATCTGCCGGGCGAAGGCGCGCGCCACGCCGCCGTCGGACGTGAAGCACGCCACGCCGTTGCCGAATTCATGCGCGTTGATCAATTCCACCGCGCTGGCGAAGTCCGGCACGCGCACCACGCACAGCACGGGGCCGAAGATTTCTTCGCGGTAGATGTTCATGGAAGGCTTGACGTTGTCGAACAGCGTGCCACCCAGGAAGAAGCCCTTTTCGTTGCCGGGCACCGTCAGGCCACGGCCGTCCACGACCATGTCGGCGCCGGAGGCGATCCCGTCTTCGATGTAGCCCATGACCTTGTTGCGATGCTGCGCCGTCACCAGCGGGCCCATTTCCGCATCCGGCTGCATGCCGTCCTTGACGACCAGCGCCTTCACGCGGGGGATCAGGCGTTCGACGACCTTGTCGGCCACGTCGCCCACGGCAACGGCCACGGAAATTGCCATGCAGCGTTCGCCGGCCGAACCGTACGCCGCGCCCATCAGCGCATCGGTCACCTGGTCGAGATCCGCATCGGGCATCACCACCAGATGGTTCTTGGCGCCGCCCAGGGCCTGCACGCGCTTGCCGCGCTTGGTGCCTTCGGAGTAGATATATTCGGCGATGGGCGTCGACCCTACGAATGACAACGCTTCGATGTCGGGATGCGCGATCAGGGCGTCCACGGCCTGCTTGTCGCCGTGCACCACGTTGAAGACGCCGCCGGGCAGGCCGGCTTCGGTCAGCAGTTCAGCCAGGCGCAGCGAGGCGGACGGGTCGCGTTCCGACGGCTTGAGCACGAAGGTGTTGCCGCAGGCGATGGCTACCGGGAACATCCAGCACGGCACCATCATCGGGAAGTTGAATGGCGTCACGCCGGCCACCACGCCCAGCGCCTGGCGCATGCTCCAGTTGTCGATGCCGCCGCCGATCTGGTCGGAGTACTGGCCCTTGAGCAGTTGCGGGATGCCGCAAGCGAATTCGACGATTTCGATGCCGCGCATGACCTCGCCCTTGGCATCGGAGAAGACCTTGCCGTGTTCGCGGGTGATCAGTTCAGCCAGTTCGTCCTGGTGCTGGTCCAGCAGCGCCTTGAAGTTGAACAGGATGCGGGCGCGCTTGAGCGCGGGGGTCTCGGACCAGGCCGGGAAGGCGGCCTTGGCGGCGGCGACGGCCACCGCCACGTCTTCCGTGGAGGCTAGCGGCACCGAGGCGCAGATTTCGCCGGTAGCGGGATTGAAGCCATCGGCGTAGCGGCTGCTGCGGCCTTCGTAGTGCTGGCCGTTGATGAAATGGGAGATCTTCTTCATGGTGTGGAAGCTCGAAAAGCGGGATTCTTCAAAAACGTCCGAGGGCGGCCATCGGCCGCCCGCGAAGCTGGGTCAATGCGCACGGCGCTGCCGCGGCAAGGGGTTTGCGATGCCGCTCAAGCGACCTCTTTCAGGACCTTGCCGATCTGTTCGAAGAGCTGGCCGATCTGGGCCTCTTCGATGATCAGCGGCGGCGAGACGGCAATGATGTCGCCGGTATAGCGCACCATCAGGCCGCTGTCGAAGCACTTCTGGAATACTTCGCTGGCACGGGCGCCGGGCGCCCCTGCGCGCGGCGACAGTTCAATGCCGGCCACCAGGCCCAGGTTGCGCACGTCGATGACGTGCGGCGCGCCCTTCAGGCTATGCACGGCTTCCTGGAAGACGCCGGAGAGCTTGCGGGCGCGGGCGAACAGGTCTTCGCGGCGGTAGATGTCCAGCGTCGCCAGAATGGCGGCGGCAGCCAGCGGGTGCGCCGAATAGGTGTAGCCGTGGAAGAACTCGATGCCGCCCGCCGGGCCGTTGACGATGGCGTCGTGGACCTCGCGTTTGACGGCGACCGCGCCTGCCGGCACCGCGGCGTTGCTGACGCCCTTGGCCATGGCGATGATGTCCGGCGTCACGCCGAAGAACTCGGACGCGGTGGCGGCGCCCAGGCGGCCATAGGCGGTGATGACTTCGTCGAAAATCAGCAGGATGCCGTGCTTGGACGTGATTTCGCGCAGCTTTTCCAGATAGCCCTTCGGCGGGATCAGGACGCCGGTGGAACCGGCCATGGGTTCCACGATGACGGCGGCGATGGTGGAGGCGTCGTGCAGCGCGACGATGCGTTCCAGTTCGTCGGCCAGGTTGGCGCCCCAGGCAGGCTGGCCCTTGGAGTAGGCGTTCTGTTCCAGGTTATGGGTATGCGGCAGATGGTCCACGGCGGGCAGCAGCGCGCCGGAGAAGGTCTTGCGGTTGGTCGAAATGCCACCGACCGAGATGCCGCCGAAGCCCACGCCGTGATAGCCGCGTTCCCGGCCGATCAGGCGGGTGCGCTGGCCTTCGCCACGAGCGCGGTGATAGGCCAGCGCGATTTTCAGGGACGTATCGACGGATTCAGAACCGGAGTTCGTGAAGAAGACGCGGTCCAGACCTTGCGGCATCAAGCCGGCGACGGCCGTGGCGGCTTCGAAAGCCAGCGGATGGCCCAGTTGGAAGCCGGGCGCGTAGTCCATGATGCCGGCCTGGCGGGAAATCGCATCGACGATTTCCTGGCGGCCGTGGCCGGCGTTGACGCACCACAGGCCAGCCGTGCCGTCCAGGATCTGGCGGCCATCAGCCGAGGTGTAGTACATGCCTTTGGCCGTTGCCAACATGCGCGGGTGTGCCTTGAACTGCTTGTTGGCAGTGAAGGGCATCCAGAGATGGGACAAGTCGGGCAAATTGGCGGGGGCGTTCATGGCGGCTCCAGGGAGAACGAAACGGCTGCGCAGCAAGGGGAAAGGCGCTGCCGCCGGGATTCAGTTGATTCTGGTCCGTCCCAGGGGGAATGAAAATATACGATCTGCGCAAAGAC
>Ga0307412_10001102_pt1 | contig 15467 bp, 9 predicted proteins | sample DK1Cmetagenome_3_FD_203823 | JGI IMG/M metagenome (GOLD analysis project Ga0307412, IMG submission 203823) | Maize rhizosphere microbial communities from greenhouse at UC Davis, California, United States - DK15-C-1 | ecosystem: Host-associated > Plants > Roots > Rhizosphere > Soil | place: USA...
GTGAAACGATGCATCGCCGATGGTAGTGTGGGGTTTCCCCATGTGAGAGTAGGTCATCGTCAAGATTAAATTCCGAAACCCCTATCTGCTGATGCAGGTAGGGGTTTTGTTTTGCCTGCAGGAAAGTTCTTACGACACGCTCGGACAGCTCCTGGCTGTCACAGCCCCCCGACAGTGCTAAGGTTCCGCCCTAGCTTTTGCATTTTCAAGGATGCCTTTATGCCGGACGCGACGTCCCTTAGCCCTGCTTTCATGGTGGTTCACGGGAATCGCCTTGATGAGCTGCGCAGCCTGGTTATCAGTCTGATGCGACGTTATCCGCTAAGCCCTCTTGAGAATGAGATCGCCCTCGTTCAAAGCAACGGCATCGCCCAGTGGCTGAAGTTGGCATTGGCTGAGGATCCTGAAGACGACGACAGTGGCGGCTGCGGTATCGCGGCCGCCATCGAGGTGCAGTTGCCTGGCAGTTTCATGTGGCAGCTCTATCGAATGGTACTCGGGCGTGATGAGATCCCGGCCAAGTCCCTGCTGGATAAGGCCCCCCTCACCTGGAGGCTGATGCGTCTGCTGCCTCAGCTGATTGAGCAACCTCATTTCGAACCCCTGCGACGTTTCCTCACTCACGACGCTGATCTACGCAAGCGATACCAATTGTCTGAGCGTCTGGCTGATCTTTTCGACCAGTACCAGGTGTACCGAGCTGATTGGCTCGAAGATTGGGCGCAGGGACACCACCAGACAAGGAGCGTGCGTGGCGAAACAAAGCCGCTGGCGGAGGCGAATTGTTGGCAAGCGGAGCTGTGGCGAGCCTTGCTTCTGGACGTGGGAGAGGCAGGAATGGCTCAAAGTCGTGCAGGCGTTCATCAGCGCTATCTCGAGCGCATCAATAACCTTGAGGTCGCTCCAAAAGGCCTACCGGCGCGCGTAATCGTCTTTGGTATTTCTTCACTGCCAGCCCAAGTCCTTGAGGCCCTGGCCGGGCTTTCACGGTTCAGCCAGGTTTTGCTGTGCGTCCATAATCCCTGTCGTTACCATTGGGCGGACATCGTCGCTGACAAGGACCTGCTTCGTCATCAGTACAAACGACAGGCCCGCAAAAGCAGCATGCCAAACGTCCTTGATTCGCAAGCCTTGCATCAACATGCTCATCCGCTATTGGCCGCTTGGGGAAAGCAAGGGCGCGACTACATCAACCTTCTCGACAGCTACGATGATCCAACCACCTATCGCTCGGTATTTCGCGAGGGACGGATCGACCTGTTCAGCGAAGGCAATCCCACGACCCTTCTCAGCCAATTGCAGGACGACATCCTGGAGTTACGCCCCCTGGATGAAACCCGGAAACAGTGGCCAGCCGTCGATCCCGAACAAGATCAGTCGATCCGTTTTCATGTTGCCCACAGCGCCCAGCGTGAAGTTGAGATCCTGCATGACCAGTTGCTTGCCCACTTCAGCAGGGATCCCAGCCTGCGTCCCCGGGATATCATCGTCATGGTTCCGGATATCGACAGCTATGCGCCGCATATTCGCTCCGTATTCGGCCAGCTCGACAGGGTTGACCCACGTTTCATTCCGTTCACGCTGACGGACCAGGGCCAGCGCGGTCGAGACCCTCTACTGATTGCCGTCGAGCATTTGCTCAAGCTCCCGGACAGTCGCTTTCCGGTCAGCGAGATCCTCGATCTGCTGGATGTGCCCGCATTGCGCGAGCGGTTTGGTATTGATGAGGCTGACTTACCGACCCTGCACCGCTGGATCGAAGGCGCGGGTATTCGGTGGGGAATGAGTGCCGAACACCGCGCCGGCTTGGGGTTGCCGGCGGAGCTTGAACAGAACAGCTGGCGTTTCGGTCTGCGTCGCATGTTGCTGGGGTATGCAGTGGGCAATTCAGACGCCTACGAAGGTATCGAGCCCTATGACGAGATCGGCGGCCTCGATGCGGCTTTGATCGGTCCGCTGGTCGCTTTGCTGGACGCGCTGGAAGTTGCTCACCAAGAGCTCAGCCAGCCAGCGTCACCCCGGATTTGGGGCGCGCGTTTGCATGATTTGATGCAATTGTTTTTCCTGGCAAGCAACGAGCACGACGATTATCTGCTGGCCCAACTCGAAGATCTGCGTGAAACATGGCTGGAAACCTGCGATTCGGTCGGGCTGGATGACGAACTGCCTTTGACGGTAGTCAGGGAAGCCTGGCTGGCAGGGTTGGATCAGGGCAAATTATCCCAGCGCTTCCTCGCCGGAGCGGTCAATTTCTGTACGCTGATGCCGATGCGGGCAATCCCCTTCAAGCTGGTTTGTTTGCTGGGGATGAACGACGGCGATTACCCGCGAGCTCAACCACCGTTGGATTTCGATCTCATGGGTAGCGATTATCGGCCGGGCGATCGCTCCCGGCGCGAGGATGATCGCTATCTACTCTTGGAAGCGCTGCTTTCTGCTCGGGAAATGCTCTACATCAGTTGGGTGGGTCGCAGCATTCGTGACAACAGTGATCGGCCTGCATCTGTCTTGATCGGCCAATTGCGCGATCACCTCGCCAGCGGTTGGCGGCTGGCAAGCGGTGATGAGGATTTACTTGGGGCATTGACCCAAGAGCATCCGTTGCAACCCTTTAGCGCTCGCTATTTTTATCAAGGTGACGGGCTGTTCAGCTATGCCAGTGAATGGCGAGCGCTTCACGAGCCCCGTGAGAACGATGCGATGCCTGCAATGTTGGAGCCTTTTGTCCAGGAAGAGCCCTTGGGGATCGGTCAATTGCAGGATTTTTTGCGCAACCCTGTCCGTCATTTCTTCAGTCAGCGACTCCATGTGTTCTTCGAAGCGTTCGAAGCCCCCCTGGCCGATGACGAACCTTTCGTTCTCGATGCTCTGCAGCGCTACAGCCTGAGCGACAGCCTGCTCGAAGCCGCCCTTGTTCGCCTTGATCAACCAGGCCTGGCATTGGCGGCGCACGCCAAAAGATTGCAAAACAGTGGCCTGTTACCTATGGCGGGGTTCGGTGAAAGCCTGCAACGCGAGCTGATCGAGCCGTTGCCTGACCTGCTCCAGCGCTACCAGCAACTCTTGGCTTCATGGCCAACTCCACTGACCAGTGCCGTACCCGTCAGTCTGCGGTTGCACGATGTCAGTGTAGAAGGGTGGCTCAGCGGGTTGCACCAGCGAGCCGATGGCTCGCTTCTCGCCATCACCTCGATCCCAAACAGCATAGGTTCTACCAAGACTCGCAAATGGCATCGGCTGATACGGCCCTGGGTCAATCATCTCGTAGCTTGTGCCAGCGGGCTTTCGATGACTACCGCACTGGTCGCCAGCGATGACAGCTTGCTGCTTGCCCCGTTCGAAGAGGCGGTAGCGCGACAGATGCTGGGCGATTTGCTGCAAGCCTGGCAAACCGGCATGCGCCAGCCTTTGCCTATTGCGGTGAAGACCGCGTTCGCCTGGCTCGCCCAAAGCGACCCGGAAAAAGCCCAGGCGGCGGCTCGCAAAGCCTACGAAGGCGATGGGCTGACATTTGAGGGCGAGCGCCGGGAAAGCCCAGCCCTGGCTCGGCAATACGCCGATTTCAATGCGCTGATGGCTGACGAAACGTTTCCCGACTGGTGTGATGCGCTTTACCGGCCGCTGCTCGACGCGCCTTGGCGCTCATCGGTCAGTGAGGACGCGCATCCATGAGCCGACAAATTCCCCTGGCCCTGGCATTCCCGCTTCGTGGCAGCCAATTGATCGAGGCAAGCGCCGGCACCGGGAAGACCTTTACCATTTCTGCCTTGTATTTGCGTCTGGTGTTAGGGCATGGCGATCCGCAGACCCGATTTGACCGCGAGTTGCTCCCTCCCCAGATTCTGGTGGTGACCTTTACCGATGCCGCCACCAAGGAGCTTCGCGAGCGTATCCGCACGCGCCTTGCGGAAGCGGCGCGTTTTTTCCGTAACGAAATTCCCGCCCCGGACTCGTTGATCGCCTCGCTGCGTGATGAGTTTGGCCAGGAGCAGTGGGCAGCCTGCGCGAACCGGCTCGATATAGCCGCGCAATGGATGGACGAAGCGGCCGTTTCGACTATCCATAGCTGGTGCCAGCGAATGCTTCGCGAGCATGCGTTCGACAGCGGCAGCCTGTTTACCCAGACCTTGGAAACCGACCACAGCGAATTGCTCGGGGAGGTGTTGCGGGATTACTGGCGCCTGTTCTGCTACTCGATGCAAGGCGAAGCATTGAACTGGGTGCGAACCCACTGGGGCGGCCCTGCCGCTCTGTTGCCCCGGGTAAGGGGTTTGTTTTCCAGCTCTCGAGGTGAGGCGCAGGGGATTGAGCCGGCCGAGCTGATTGCCGCATCCCTGCAGGAACGCAGCGCCGCATTGCTCGACCTCAAGGCCCCTTGGCGACAATGGGCCGTGGAGTTGCTGGAGATCTGCCAGCAAGGCGTTGCCAATAAAAGCGTTGACGGACGCAAGATGCAGGCTCGCTATTTCGAGCCCTGGTTCCAGAAAATCACTGCTTGGGTGGAGGACGAAAGTCTCGAACTGTTGGACATTGGCACCGGCTTCACACGACTGACGCCCGAGGGCATGGCCGAGGCATGGAAAGGCGAGGTGCCCAGCCATCCAGGGCTGGATGCGATGTCAGGGCTCAAGGCCAGCCTGGACGCCTTGCCCACCCCGGACGCCGCAGTATTGCAACATGCCGCGCAATGGGTCGGGACTCGCTTCGAAGCGGAGAAGCGTCGCCGGGCGGAAATGGGCTTTGACGACATGCTGCTGCGCCTGGACGCGGCTTTGCAGGCCGAAGGCGGGGAGCGGCTGGCGAGCCTGATTCGCGAGCAATTTCCGGTGGCGTTGATCGATGAATTCCAGGATACCGATCCGGTCCAGTACCGGATCTTCGAAAGCATCTATCGTATTGAAGAAAACAACCCGGATACCGGGCTGTTCCTGATCGGTGATCCGAAGCAGGCCATCTATGCGTTTCGCGGCGCGGACATCTATACCTACCTGCGCGCCAGGGAAGCCACCGCTGGCCGACTGCATACGCTGGGGACAAACTTCCGCTCCAGCCATGCCATGGTCGGCGCGGTGAATCAGGTTTTCCAGCATGCCGAGGCGCGTCAGCAAGGGCGGGGAGCGTTCCTGTTCCGCGAGGCATCAGGTGAGAATCCTGTGCCGTTCCTGCCTGTGGAATCCCAAGGTCGCAAGGAGTCATTGCAGGTCGCTGGGCAGGCCTTGGCTGCCCTGAATATCTGGCACTTGGCTTGCGACCAACCCATCTCCGGTGCGGTGTATCGGCAGCAGATGGCGGGAGCCTGCGCCAGTGAAATCACAGCGCTGCTTAACGGCGGCCAATCGGGGCGCGATGGTTTTTTCCAGGATGGAAAACTGCTTCGTGGAATTCTGCCTGCCGACATTGCCATTCTCGTACGCGATGGCAAGGAGGCGCAGGCCGTGCGAGGCGAGTTGTCTGCGCGAGGCGTGCGCAGCGTCTATCTGTCCGACAAGGACTCGGTGTTTGCCTCCCAGGAAGCACGGGACTTGCTGACTTGGCTCAAGGCGTGCGCGGAGCCGGATGTCGAGCGACTGCTGCGGACAGCCCTGGCAAGCGTTACGTTGAATCTGCCGCTTACAGAACTCGAGCGCCTGAACCAGGATGAACTGGCTTGGGAAAGTCGCGTCATGCAGTTCCGTAGCTATCGGATGGTCTGGCGCACGCAAGGCGTGCTGCCCATGCTGAGGCGCTTGTTGCACGATTTCAAATTGCCCCAGGCCTTGATGACCCGTGATGATGGCGAGCGGGTACTGACCAACCTGCTGCACCTTTGTGAGTTGCTGCAGCAGGCCGCTGTCGAGCTGGATGGCGAGCAAGCCATGATTCGTTATCTGTCCGAGCATCTGGCCTTGACCGGGCAGGCGGGAGAAGAGCAGATCCTGCGCCTCGAGAGCGATGAGCAGTTGGTCAAGGTGGTAACGATTCATAAATCCAAGGGACTTGAATACCCCTTGGTATTCCTCCCATTCATATGCTCGACGAAACCGGTGGATGGCAGTCGACTGCCGCTGCATTACCACGATGAACGCGGCCAGGCGCAGGTTAGCCTCCTGGCTACGCCGGAGCTGGTTGCCAAGGCCGATGACGAGCGCCTGGCCGAAGATCTGCGTCTTTTGTATGTGGCGCTCACCCGGGCCCAGCACGCCTGCTGGCTGGGAGTTGCCGACCTCAAGCGTGGCAGTAACAACCGCTCGATCCTGCATTTGTCTGCCCTGGGCTATCTGTTGGGTGGTGGTGCGGCGTTGAACGACTCGGTGGAACTGAGGCGCTGGTTGGAAGACCTGCAGCAAGGCAGCCAGGCGGTGAGCTGCCAGGATATGCCGCAGGCCAACGACGAGCGCTATCGACCCGCACGCAACGACGCGGTACTTCTGCAACCCTTGCTTGTGCTGCGCAAAGCCAGCGAGAACTGGTGGATTGCGTCCTATAGCGCCTTGCGTTTTGGCGAAAGCCTCAACGCCGGCGGCGACACCTCGCCGGAAGATCCTCAGGCCCAGAAGTTATTCGATGATGAGCGACTCGATCCGGACGCTCCACGGGAAACCGTGGCTGCCGGCGGTGACATCCACCGCTTTCCCCGCGGCCCTCACCCAGGCACCTTCCTGCACGGCCTCCTGGAGTGGGCCGCCGGCGAAGGGTTTCCGATAGAGCCAGCCATCATTGAGGATGCCATCGCCCGGCGCTGCAACCGTCGGGGCTGGAACGGCTGGATCAATACGCTGGGCGACTGGTTGCTGCACCTGACCCAGATGCCTCTGCAGATTGGCGATGGCCAGGCACCGGTGGTGCTAGGACACTTGACCCGGTTCCAAGTGGAAATGGAATTCTGGTTCGCCAGTCACAAGGTCGATGTGCTCAAGCTTGATGATCTGGTTTGCCGCTTCACCCACGACGGTGCGCCTCGTGTCGCTGCCGAACCCGTATTGCTCAATGGTATGTTCAAAGGGTTTATCGACCTGGCCTTCGAGCACGACGGCCGGTATTACGTGGCCGACTACAAATCCAATTGGCTGGGAATGGACGACGCGGCCTATACCAGGCAGGCCATGGAGCAATCGATCCTGGACAACCGCTATGACTTGCAATACGTGCTGTACCTGTTGGCCTTGCATCGCCAGCTCAAGGCGCGTTTGCCCGATTATGACTACGACCGGCATGTCGGCGGCGCGTTGTATATATTCCTTCGCGGCACGCGCGCAGCCAGCCAGGGTGTCTATTTCACCAAGCCTCCACGCGCCTTGATAGAACAACTGGATCGCCTGTTCCAAGGAATGCCGGAGCCCAAGGCGGAACCTGCTTGGGTGCAGGGGGAATTGTTATGAGTCGTTCTTTTGCCGATCTGCTTCCCAAGCCATCCGACGACGAGAGCCTGCGGGGCCTGGCGCCCTTGAGCGAAGTGAATGACCTCTTGCTGCTGTTGACCCGCTGGGTGGAGCGCGGTTGGTTGCGGGCCCTGGACAAGGCGTTCGTATTGTTCCTCCATGAGTTGTGCGCGGATGACGACCCGCTGGTATTGCTTGCTGCCGCACTCACCAGCCATCAGTTGGGCCATGGGCACGTCTGTCTGGATTTGTACGAAACGCTCAAGGAACCGGATTTCGCATTGTCGTTGCCGCCGGAGGGCGACCTGCAGGCCGGCATGATGTTGCTGCCATCGCAGCTATTGCAGACGCTGGACGGTGCCGGCTGGTGCAAGGTCCTGGCTTGCAGCCCGCTGGTGGCCCTGGCCGGTGACGAACGTGAGCATATGCGGCAACGGCCGTTGGTACTCGCTGGTAAACGTCTCTATCTGCGTCGTTACTGGGGTTACGAGCGGCGAATCGATAGCGCGTTGCGTCAACGACTGGCCGATCACGGCTCGGTGCCCGATGACCTTGGAGCGCGCCTGGCCGGATTGTTCGGGCCGGCCCGCGGGACAGGTCCGATCGACTGGCAGAAACTGGCCTGCGCGCTGGCGACTCGGAGCGCGTTCAGTATCGTCACGGGCGGCCCGGGCACGGGCAAGACCACCACGGTCGTGCGTCTGCTCGCCTTGCTGCAGGCACCTGCGGTCGAAGCAGGGAAACCGCTGCGCATTCGCCTGGCCGCGCCCACCGGCAAGGCGGCGGCGCGCCTGACCGAGTCCATCAGCCAACAGGTTCGCACGCTGGACGTCACCGATGCCGTGCGTGAACGCATTCCCTGCGAAGTCACCACGGTCCACCGCCTGCTGGGCAGTCGTCCCGGTACTCGCCATTTTCGTCATCACGCAGGCAACCGACTGCCGCTGGATGTGCTGGTCGTCGATGAAGCATCGATGATCGATCTGGAGATGATGGCAAATCTGTTGGATGCGCTGCCGCCTCACGCGCGCTTGGTATTGCTGGGGGACAAGGACCAGTTGGCTTCGGTAGAAGCCGGCGCGGTACTCGGCGATTTGTGCCGGGATGCCGAAGAGGGCTGGTATAGCCCGCAGACCCTGGCCTGGCTGGAATCCGTCAGTGGCGAGGACCTGATGGCCAGCGATCTGAAGCAGGATCTGGACGGCACCCATCCCTTGGCCCAGCAAGTGGTCATGCTCAGGCATTCCCGGCGTTTCGGCGAGGGCAGCGGTATTGGCCAGTTGGCTCGCAGGGTCAATGGGCAACAGCCGGAGCAGGCCCGAGAATTGTTGCGGGAGGGCCAATATTCCGACTTGTCCGCGTTGGCGTTGAAAGGTGAACACGATGCTGCGTTGGAACGTTTGCTGCTGGACGGCCAGGCGTCGGGACCGCAAGGATACCGGCATTACCTGAGTGTCTTGCGGCAACGACGCCCGGCGGCTTCCCGTCCGCTGGAAGAAGACTGCTGGGCTGATTGGGCTCGGGAGGTCTTGTCGGCGTTCGACGAGTTCCAGCTGCTCTGCGCGGTACGCAAAGGCCCGTGGGGTGTCGAAGGATTGAACCAGCGGATCACTGCGGCGCTGCTCAAGGCGCGCCTGATCGACAATGACCAGCTCTGGTATGAAGGGCGTCCGGTATTGATGACGCGCAACGATTACGGACTGGGGTTGATGAATGGCGATATCGGTATTGCCCTCAAGTTGCCTGAGCGTGACGGACCTGATGCAGGAAAACAGGTGCTGCGTGTCGCCTTCCCTCGTAACGACGGCCGAGGTGGCGTGCGTTTTGTGCTCCCCAGTCGATTGAATGATGTGGAAACCGTGTTCGCCATGACCGTGCACAAATCCCAAGGCTCGGAATTTACCCACACGGCATTGATTCTTCCGGACGCACTGAACCCGGTCCTGACCAAGGAGCTGGTGTACACCGCCATCACCCGGGCCAAGCAATGGTTCAGCCTGATCGAGCCTCGCGCCGGAATATTCGAAGAGGCAGTGCGACGTAAGGTCAAGCGCTTGAGCGGGCTGATGTTGGAGTGGGAATAAGGTGATGGAATGACTGGTTTTGAGCGCTTCGGTGTGTCGGTCGCGCTAATGCCTGTTTTTTGTCGGAAATCTCCGTAGGACACTGTCTCGCTGGCTTTTTGACACTGTGCTATCGTTCCGGCTCTTATCTACAGCAAGAGATCATCCATGACGGCGGTGGAGCGGGAGAAGGTGGGCAGCAAGGATTGCAGGCATTATTTGCTTGCCGTTCTTTTGTGGCTGCTGTCGCCTGTGGTCCTTGCCCAGGACCCGCCGACCGCTACCCGAGCCGACCAGCGAGCCGAGGCGGTTACGCAAGTCGTATTGGGCATACTCAGCTACGCCCGTTGGCCGGTTGAGCCAACGCAATTGCAACTGTGCATCGTCGGCCCGACCCAATACACCGACAACCTGGTCAAAGGCACCACCCAGGCCACCGGCCGACCCGTGACCGTGCAGCGCGTGCTGGCTGATTATCCGAGCATCGCCACTGACTGCAACGCTGTCTACATCGGCAACCTGAGCAGTGAGGAACGCGCTCGTCTGTTTGCCTCGCTGATCGGCAAACCGGTGTTGAGCATCAGCGAGGGCGGTGACCAGTGCACCGTTGGCAGCCTGTTCTGCCTGCGGGTCGGTGACGAGCAAGTGTCGTTCGATGTCAATCTCGATTCGGTGGCCCGCAGCGGCGTGCGTATCCATCCGAGTGTCCTTCAATTATCGCGCCGCAGGCCTGCCGCCCCATGAGTTCGTCGAAACCACGAATTCGTCCCACGCTGGGGTCGGTCATCGGTCGCGGTCATCTGATCGTCGCGCTGGTGGCGATCACCATGGCCAGTGTCTCCCTGACCTTGCTGGGCGTGCTTGCCTTGCGTGTCTACGCCGATCACAACCTGCACCTCATCGCCCGTTCGATCAACTACACAGTGGAAGCCGCCGTGGTGTTCGATGATGCAGCCGCGGCCACGGAAGCGCTGGCCTTGATTGCCACGACCGAAGAAGTCGCCGATGCGCAGGTGTTCAATGAACACGGCCGCTTGTTGGCGCATTGGCAGCGGCCGGAAACAGGACTCCTGTCGGAGTTGGAAATGCACATCGCCAAGGCGTTTTTGGAAAAGCCCATCAGCCTCCCCATCGTCCATCAAGGGCGCGATATCGGCAGGATCCTTTTGGCCGGGCATGGCGGCAGCCTGTTGCGTTTCCTGCTCAGCGGCCTGGCGGGGATCATTGTGTGCACCGCAGTCAGTGCCTGGGTCGCGCTGTACCTGGCGCGACGTCAGCTGCGGGCGATCACCGGACCGTTGCGCAGCTTGGCTGAAGTCGCCCACGCCGCGCGCTGCGAGCGAGCCCTGGATCGACGGGTGCCGCCGGCCGACATCGCGGAGTTGGACAATCTGGGCAACGACTTCAATGGCTTGCTCGCTGAGCTGGAGTCCTGGCAGACCCACCTGCAAAGCGAAAACGAAACCTTGGCTCACCAGGCCAGCCACGACAGCCTGACCGGATTGCCTAACCGGGCATTTTTCGAAGGCCGATTGATCCGCGCCTTGCGCAACGCCAGCAAGCTCGACGAGCAAGTGGCCGTCCTGTATCTGGACAGTGATCGCTTCAAAGGCATCAATGACAATTTCGGCCACGCGGCCGGCGATGCGGTGCTGACGGCCGTTGCGACGCGGGTCAGGGCGCAGTTGCGAGAGGATGACCTTGTGGCACGCCTGGGCGGCGACGAATTCGCCGTGCTGCTGACGCCGTTGCATAAAATCGAGGATGCGCAGCGTATCGCTGAAAAGATCATCGCCAGCATGGAAATGCCGATCCAACTGCCGGGTAATGCCTCGGTCCTGACTTCCCTCAGTATCGGTATCGCCGTTTATCCCGAGCACGGCGCAACACCGGGTGCGCTGCTCAGTGCCGCCGATGCGGCGATGTACCAGGCCAAACGCCTCGCCCGAGGCGGCCAACACACGGCGGGGGCGGAGCACCCGGTCGCGGATCTTCAAACCAGGAGCTGAATGCATGCTTTCGAATGCTCGTTTTTCCCTGCTGCGGTTCGCAGCATTTTTATTGGTCGCCGTTTTTGCCCTGGCAGGTTGCCAGACCACTCTCCAGAAAGGCCTTACCCCAGCGCAAATCGCCGTGCTCAAGGAGCAGGGCTTCAAGTTGACGGACGAGGGCTGGGCCTTTGGTCTTTCCGGCAAAGTGCTGTTTGGCAGCGATGTGGAAAGCCTCAATCCAGCCAGCACCGAAATTGTCGAGCGGATCGGCAAGGCCTTGCTGGGCGCGGGTATCGAACGAGTGCGAGTCGACGGTCACACCGACGCATCAGGCTCCCAAGCCTATAACGAACAACTGTCGATACGTCGGGCCAACAGCGTCGGCAAAGTATTGATTGGCGTGGGCATGCGTGAAGAAAACGTCCAACTACGTGGTCTTGGCAGCAGCCAACCCGTCGCGTCCAACGACACCGCCAGCGGCCGCACCGAAAACCGCCGCGTTGCCATCGTGGTTATCGCCGACTAATCGGCAAACACCATCTCCCGGCTGTTGCCCATCAGCAATGGCCGGTTCTGCTCAGTCACATCCCTGATGTAATCCCACAGCAATGTAATCCGCTTGAGCTTCCTCAAGTCCTCCCGGCAGTACATCCAGAATTGGCGAGTGACCGTGATTTCCGCTGGCAGCACCGGCAGCAAGCGTGGGTCTTGGGCCGCCAGGAAGCAGGGCAGGATAGCCAGTGACCGACCTTGCTGGGCCGCGACAAACTGCGCGATCACGCTGGTGCTGCGCAGAAGAGCGTGCGCGCCAGGCAGGACGTTGGCGAGGTACAACAGCTCGGAACTGAACGCCAAATCGTCGACATAGCTGATGAACGAATGCTTGGCCAAATCCGCCGGGCGGTGGATGGGCGGGTGATTGTCCAGGTATTGCTGGGTTGCGTAGAGCTGCAGCCGATAGTCGCACAGCTTGCAGCATACGTATGGGCCATGTTCAGGGCGTTCGAGGGCGATGACGATGTCTGCTTCGCGCTTGGAAAGGCTGATGAAGTGCGGCAGCGGCAGGATGTCCACGGAAATGGCTGGGTAGGCATCGACGAAGTGGCTCAATTGCGGCGTGATGAAAAAACTGCCGAAGCCTTCCGTGCATCCCATGCGCACATGGCCCGACAGCGCAACGCCGGAGCCTGAGACCTGTTCGCAAGCCATGTGCAGCGTGCTTTCGATCGATTCGGCGTAGCCTAGCAATCGCTGGCCTTCGGAAGTCAGGACAAAACCGTTGGTCCGGGATTTTTCGAACAGCAGCGTGCCCAGCGAAGCTTCCAGCGAGCTGATGCGTCGCGACACCGTCGTGTAGTCGACGGCCAGGCGCTTGGCGGCCGTGCTGGCCTTGCGGGTACGGGCCACTTCGAGAAAAAACTTGAGGTCGTCCCAATTCAGCGACCCTAGGGAGGTGATGTTTTTTTGCATGATGGACCGGTTTTTATGTGCGTTCTTATTAGAAGTTTGCACATCTATACTCCAAAAACCGTCTTATCACCAAGCGTGCGCATGCTCCTTGGTCTTTGCTGAACCAGCGCTCTCTTATAAGAACAATCCCGGAGGCCAGCATGAACGTTTCCCTTACGCCCAGCGACACCGCCCTGCAATCCGTCAGACTGTTGATCGATGGTGAGTGGGTTGAATCCCAATCCAGCGAATGGCACGACATCGTCAACCCGGCCACCCAAGAAGTGCTGGCGAAGGTCCCGTTTGCCACGGCTTCGGAAGTCGATGCCGCCATCTGCGCCGCCCAGCGGGCTTTCCAGACCTGGAAGCTGACGCCCATCGGTGCGCGCATGCGCATCATGCTCAAGCTCCAGGCCTTGATCCGCGAGCATTCCAAGCGCATCGCCGCGGTGCTCAGCGCCGAACAGGGCAAGACCATTGCCGACGCCGAGGGCGATATTTTCCGTGGCCTGGAAGTGGTCGAGCACGCCTGTTCCATCGGCACTCTGCAGATGGGTGAGTTCGCCGAAAACGTCGCTGGTGGCGTTGACACCTACACGCTGCGCCAACCGATCGGGGTATGCGCGGGCATCACGCCGTTCAACTTCCCGGCGATGATTCCGCTGTGGATGTTCCCGATGGCCATCGCCTGCGGCAACACTTTTGTGCTCAAGCCGTCGGAGCAGGATCCGTTGTCGACCATGCTCCTGGTGGAGCTGGCCATCGAGGCCGGGGTGCCGGCAGGTGTGCTCAACGTGGTGCACGGCGGCAAGGACGTGGTGGATGCGCTCTGCACCCACAAGGATATCAAGGCCGTTTCCTTTGTCGGTTCGACCGCGGTCGGCACCCATGTGTATGACCTGGCGGGTCGCCATGGCAAGCGCGTGCAATCGATGATGGGCGCCAAGAACCACGCGGTGGTGTTGCCTGATGCCAATCGTGAGCAAACCCTCAACGCCCTGGTCGGTGCCGGTTTCGGCGCGGCGGGCCAGCGTTGCATGGCCACCTCCGTGGTGGTGATGGTGGGTGCGGCAAAACAGTGGTTGCCAGAGCTCAAGGCCTTGGCACAAAAACTCAAGGTCAACGCTGGCAGCGAGCCGGGCACCGACATCGGTCCGGTGATTTCCAAGCGGGCCAAGGCGCGCATCCTCGAGTTGATCGAGAGCGGCGTGCAGCAAGGCGCGAAGCTGGAACTCGATGGCCGTGGCATCAGCGTGCCGGGGTTCGAGCAAGGCAACTTCGTCGGCCCGACCCTGTTTTCCGGCGTGACCACCGACATGCGCATCTACACCGAAGAAATCTTCGGCCCGGTGCTGGTGGTGCTGGAAGTGGACACGCTGGACCAGGCCATCGCGTTGGTCAACGCCAACCCATTCGGCAACGGCACCGGCCTGTTCACCCAGAGCGGTGCGGCGGCGCGCAAATTCCAGAGCGAAATCGATGTCGGCCAGGTGGGCATCAACATCCCGATCCCGGTGCCGGTGCCGTTCTTCAGCTTTACCGGTTCCCGCGGTTCGAAACTCGGCGACCTTGGCCCCTACGGCAAACAAGTGGTGCAGTTCTACACTCAAACCAAGACCGTGACCGCACGCTGGTTCGATGACGACAGCGTCAATGACGGTGTGAACACCACCATCAATTTGCGTTGAGGATCCGGACATGAACATCGCATTTATCGGCCTGGGCAACATGGGCGCGCCGATGGCGCGCAACCTGCTCAAGGCTGGCCATTCGCTGAATCTGTTCGACCTGAACCAGACGGTGCTGGCCGAACTGGCGGCGCTGGGCGGCACCATCAGTGCCTCGCCGCGCGATGCGGCCCAGGGCGCTGCATTGGTGATTACCATGCTGCCGGCCGCTGCCCATGTGCGCAGTGTCTGGCTGGGTGAGGACGGCGTGCTGGCCGGCATCGCCGCCGGGACTCCGGCGGTGGATTGCAGCACCATCGATCCCCAGACCGCCCGCGACGTGGCGGCTGCCGCGGCGAAACAAGGGGTGGCGATGGCCGATGCGCCGGTCTCGGGCGGCACCGGCGGTGCCGCGGCGGGCACGTTGACCTTCATGGTTGGCGCTACGCAGGAGTTGTTTTCAACGTTGCAACCGGTGCTGGCGCAGATGGGTCGCAACATTGTGCACTGTGGCGAAGTCGGCACCGGGCAGATCGCCAAGATCTGCAACAACCTGCTGCTGGGGATTTCCATGGTGGGTGTCAGCGAAGCCATGGCCCTGGGCGATGCCTTGGGGATCGACACTCAGGTGCTGGCCGGCATTATCAACAGTTCGACGGGCCGTTGCTGGAGTTCGGACACTTACAACCCATGGCCGGGCGTGATCGAAACGGCTCCGGCGTCTCGCGGTTATACCGGCGGCTTCGGCGCGGACCTGATGCTCAAGGACCTGGGCCTGGCCACTGAAGCCGCGCGCCAGGCCCGTCAGCCAGTGATCTTGGGGGCGGTGGCGCAGCAGTTGTATCAGGCGATGAGCCAGCGGGGCGAGGGCGGCCAGGATTTCTCGGCGATTGTGAACAGCTATCGCAAGCCGCAGTAAAACCTGCGGTGTTCTGAAGC
>Ga0307412_10001106_pt1 | contig 15449 bp, 13 predicted proteins | sample DK1Cmetagenome_3_FD_203823 | JGI IMG/M metagenome (GOLD analysis project Ga0307412, IMG submission 203823) | Maize rhizosphere microbial communities from greenhouse at UC Davis, California, United States - DK15-C-1 | ecosystem: Host-associated > Plants > Roots > Rhizosphere > Soil | place: USA...
CCTTCCATCCGAACCGAATCTTGCATCCCCGATTCCGCCGACTGCCGTCATTTCTTGAATAAGGAGTCAGCCGTTGCACGATGGTTAACAGCGTTTGAAATTTTTGTCCGGCACCGTGCGATCTCACCTTCGAGCGCCGCGATCCGCGCTTCGAGTTCATCCACCGAAAGGCGATCAATATCCTGTCGCACGAGTTCCGTAACGGGATCATCGGGGCGCTTCGCAGAGAGGTCATCAGGCTCCATGCGAGCAGCGTTGACCCTGGCAGCGCCCATGTCAATAAACCGATAGCCGCAAGAGCGGTGGATCGTCGCAAAAGGGTATCTGGATGGCCGAAATTCCCGAATGGATGACGGCAATAGATCCTGTAGATAAGGGTGGTCCCGACGTCTTGCTGCCGGTTGCGCGGCGCGTGCCCCGGCCCGGTGCGGGTCAGGTGCTGATCCGAGTCGCGGCTGCTGGCGTCAATCGACCCGATATCGCGCAGCGCGAGGGTAATTATCCGCCACCGCCAGGAGCTCCCACGATCCCGGGCCTTGAAGTCGCCGGCGAGATCGTCGCAGTGGGGGAGGGCGTCATGCCGGAACTGCTGGGGCAGCCGATGTGCGCCCTCCTGCCAGGCGGGGGTTATGCCGAATATGCCGTCGCGGACGCCGCGCTGTGCCTGCCCAAGCCGGACGTGTTGACCATGGTGCAGGCCGCGGCGATTCCGGAAACGCTTTTCACGGTATGGAGCAACGTGTTCGAACGCGCTTATGTCGCCGACGGCGACAGCCTCCTCGTCCATGGCGGCACGAGCGGCATCGGCACGATGGCCATTGCGCTCGGTAAATTATTTGATGTCGAGGTGATCGTCACCGCGGGCAGCGACGAAAAATGCGCGGCTGCGCTCGACCTCGGTGCAGCGCATGCGATCAATTACAAACAGGCGGACTACGTAGCGGAGATCGCTCGCGTCACCGATGGCAGGGGCGTCACGGCGGTGCTCGACATGGTCGGTGGCGATTATCTGCCTCGTAATATCGACTGCCTGGCCATAGAGGGGCGCCACGTCTCGATCGCCGTGCAGCGCGGGGGAAAGGCGGAGATCCCGATCTGGAAGATCATGCAGAAGCGGCTGACGCTCACCGGGTCGACGCTCAGGCCGCGCACCGTCGACTTCAAGGCCCTGGTCGCGGATGAGATTTCGGCACATGTCTGGCCCTTCGTCGAGGGGGGGCGCCTAAAGCCTGTCATAGACTCGACCTTCCCCCTTGATCGCGCCGCCGATGCGCATCGCCGCATGGACGTCGACCATATCGGCAAAGTGGTGTTGACCATGGGGTGATCGCCTCCTGCCGCAACCAACGCCCGGTTCCGCGCATTGTGTGACCGAGGGAGAAAACGATGCGCCTGGATGACGAACGCGAGAGCAGCAATTTCGAGGTCCGGTCGGGTGGTGGCGGTTTCGGCGGCATTCCGCTGGGCCGCGGTGGGCTTGGCTGCGGATCTATGGTCGTCATCCTGATCGTGGCATGGATATCAGGGATCAATCCCCTGGCCCTGATCGGCGCGGTCGGAAATGGCGGCGCACCCGTCCAGCAGCGGCAACTCGAGCCGGGTGACACCGGCGAGTTGAGCACCATCCAGCGGAAGTCACTCAAGATCCTCGGCTCGACCGAACGGGTTTGGGGGGAGTTGTTCACCCGACAGAACGGGACATATTCGCCGACAACGCTGGTCTTCTATCAGGGGGGTACCCAGGCGGGCTGCGGTTACGCCAATGCGGCGGCGGGCCCGTTCTACTGTCCAGCGGATAAACGCATCTTCCTCGATACACAGTTCTTCGACGATCTGGCCACGCGCTTCGGCGCACCCGGCGATTTCGGCCAGGCCTATGTCATTGCGCATGAGGTTGGCCATCACGTCCAGGATTTGACCGGCACTCTCGACAAGGCGCGCGCTCTTCAAGGCCGGATGGGAGAGGCCGAGGCCAACGCCGTGCAGGTGAAGGTCGAGCTACAGGCGGATTGCTATGCGGGCGTATGGGCAGCGAACGACAAGAATCTTCTCGAACCCGGCGACGCCGAAGCGGGATTGCGCGCGGCGGCGGCCGTCGGCGATGATACGTTGCAGAAAGCGGCGGAGGGCCAGGTCGTTCCTGAGGGCTTTACCCACGGCAGCGCGGCCGATCGCCAGAAATGGCTCAACATTGGCCTGACGACGGGTGATCCCGCGCGCTGCGACACGTTCAGCTGACGGTTCAGCCCTTCTTGTTGCGATTGGTATAGAGCAGCGCCGCGACGATCGCCGCGGAACCGATGCCGATGGCGGCGCCTACGCCGAGCGTTCGGCCGCTGACCTTCGGCATGGCCTGCGCGATCTTCGCTTTGCGCGTCTTGGTCGGCTGAACCTTTGGCTTTTCGCTTTCAGGCGCGTCATCGCTCATCTGTTTCTCCATCTTCGATCATGCTTGTCTAGCAAAAGAATCAGCATTGATAAGCCCGTATCGTCGCTTAACTCAGCGCATTCCACAGCAATTTCGCTGTCAGGCAGAGCGAGATGGTAACGAGTAGCGGGCGGATCACGCGCGCGCCAAACCGCATCGCCATGTGCGAGCCCACATACGCACCAAGCGTCGATCCGATAGCCATGCAGAGGCCGAGCGTGTAGATGATGTGCCCGCCCAGCGCGAAAATGACGAGGCTGCCAAGGTTGCTTGCGAAGTTGAAGGCCTTGGTATGCGCGGTGGCGCGCGTAAGGCCCATGCCGCGCAGCCCGACCAGCGTCGTCGCGAAGAAGCTGCCGGTGCCGGGGCCGAAAAAACCATCATAAAAGCCGATGCCGCCCGCCACCGGCGCGTAACCGGGAACGCTCAACCGCTGATGGGCATCCTCATCATGCATGCGCGGCGACAGCAGGACATAGCCCGCGACAGCCACTAGCAGCAGCGGCACGACCAGCTTGAGAACGTCAGCCTTGAGCGACTGGACCACCCAGGCGCCGACGCCCGAAAGGAACAGGACGACGATGACGACCGGCCAGTAGCGCTTCCAATCGATCATCCCCTTGCGGGTAAAGTTGAAGCAGGCCGTGCCCGAACTAAATGAGCTTTGCAGCTTGTTGGTGGCGAGCGTGACGATCGGCGGAATACCAGCCGATAGCATCGCGGGCACGACCAGTAAGCCGCCGCCGCCTGCGATCGCATCGATGATAGCCGCAGTGAAGGCGACGCCGGTCAACAAGGCATAGGTTTCGACGCCGATGATCATGGGCGCAGCCGTGCCGCAGCGGCTTGCGCCGTGCAAGCCTTGGCACACGGCGTCAGCCGGTTATATGCCGCCACGCGCGCAGTACGCCTATAGCGTCTCGTCGCGACCGGTGAGCGGACAAACCGTTGGCGGCGAGAACAGGGAATTGAGTTTCAAGTGACCAGCACACCGCGCTTCCAGTTCACTATAGCCGCGACCGACGGCAAGGCGCGCACGGGCGCGATTGCCATGAAACGCGGCGAAATTCGCACCCCCGCCTTCATGCCGGTGGGTACCGCGGCCACGGTCAAGGCGATGAAGCCTGACGAGGTTCGCGCGACCGGCGCCGATATCATCCTGGGCAACACCTATCATCTGATGCTGCGTCCGGGCGCGGAGCGCGTCGCCCGGCTCGGCGGCCTTCATCATTTCATGCGCTGGGACCGCCCCATTCTGACCGACAGCGGCGGCTATCAGGTCATGAGCCTGTCGGCGCTAACGAAGCGGAGCGAGGAGGGCGTCGCCTTCGCCAGTCACCTCGATGGCTCGCGCCATATGCTCAGCCCGGAGCGGTCGATGGAAATTCAGCGATTGCTCGGCTCCGATATCGTCATGGCGTTCGACGAGCTCGTTCCGACGACCTCGACGCGTGATGTGCAGGCCGCCGCCATGGAGCGGTCGATGCGCTGGGCGAAACGCTCGCGCGGTGGCTTCGACAGCGACGAGGACCATGCCGAACGCGCGGCGTTGTTTGGCATCCAGCAGGGGGCGCTCGACGAGGGCTTTCGCAGAGCCTCCGCCGACGCGCTGCTCGATATCGGGTTCGATGGCTATGCGGTCGGCGGGCTTGCAGTAGGCGAGGGGCAGGAGGCGATGTTCGCCGTGCTCGATTACGCCCCGGGCCAGCTTGACGAGGCGAAGCCACGCTATCTGATGGGGGTCGGCAAGCCCGATGACATCGTCGGCGCGGTTGAGCGCGGGATTGACATGTTCGATTGCGTGCTACCGACCCGCAGCGGGCGCAACGGCCAGGCCTTCACGCGCCGGGGCCCGATCAACCTGCGCAATGCGAAGTTCGCCGAGGATCAGCAGCCGCTCGACCGGGCCTGCGCTTGCGCGGTCTGCGCCCAGTTCAGCCGTGCCTATATCCACCACCTCATCCGGGCGGGCGAAATCCTCGGCGCGATGCTGATGACCGAGCATAATCTGAGCTTCTATCAGGCGCTGATGCAGGATTTGCGTGATGCGATCGGGGAGGGGCGGCTGACGACGTTCGCCGACGACTTTCGCGCGCTTTATTATGCGGGTGCCGCTGACACAAAGGCCTGAAGCCGGTCACGCAATGCTGGGGCGGACATCACTTTAGCGAAGGTCGCGGACCGTCAATCCGCGCATCACGGGTAAGGCTCCCGAAGGAGCCTCATTTTCCAGCTGGTTCAGCGATTTCAGGAAAATGGTGGGCGCGGCAAGGATTGAACTTGCGACCCCTGCGATGTCAACACAGTGCTCTACCACTGAGCTACGCGCCCAACGGGGGGTCCACTAGCGGAGGCTCCGCCACCGCGCAACCCTGTTGAAATCTTTTTGCGTCAGAGGCCTGAAGCGCTGCCGACCTGGAACATGCGGTCGACCTCGAGGACGAGGTCGCGAAGGTGGAACGGCTTCGACAGCACCTTGGCGTCAGGAGGCGTTGCGCCGGCCTTCAGCGTCACCGCGGCAAAGCCGGTGATGAACATGACGCGCATGTTTGGCGCGATCGTCGCGGCGCGTTGCGCGAGCTCGATTCCGTCCATCTCGGGCATGACGATATCGGTCAGCAGCAAATCGAAGGATTCGCTTTCGAGCAGCGGCAATGCCGCGGTGCCACGATCGACACTGGTCACTGAGTAGCCCGTGCGTTCGAGTGCCCGCGCAAGATATTCGCGCATCGAATCGTCATCTTCGGCCAATAAAATGCGGATCATTTTTCCCGATCGCCCAATTCGTCCGGGCGCTGCTTGGCCCGGGCAACGCCCCTTTATGCGCCAACCCCTTAAAAAATTCCAGATGCTTGGCGAAAAGCCGGAAAGCATATCGGGCGAGGCGTTGCGTGCCTGCCACGCTCCGCCTAGCTTCGCTATCGATGACCCGTGTCGCTCCTTTTGAGATTAACGGCGTGCTTTATCCACGCTCACCCGTGGTGATTGCGGTGGCGCATGCAGGACGACACTATCCGCAAGGGCTCATTGATATGGCGCGGGTGCCGATAAAGGCGCTGCAGGGTCTCGAGGATCGTCACGCTGACGCCCTGATCGGCACCGCCGCGAGAGAGGGCGCGACGACGATCGTGGTTTCGCTGGCACGCGCCGCGATCGATATGAACCGCGATCCGCGCGAAATCGATCCTGCCATGGTGGAGGACGTGCGCCCCGGCAGAGCATTGCTGCAAACGCAAAAAGTGCGGGGAGGGCTGGGCCTCATCCCGCGGCGCCTGGCGAGTTGCGGGGAGCTTTGGCATCGACGCTTGAGCGAGGATGAACTCGATCGGCGGATTGCCGAAGTCCATCACCCCTATCACCAGGCCGTAGCCGATGCGCTTGAAGCCGCACGGGCCGTTTACGGTGGCGCCATATTGATCGACTGCCATTCGATGCCCACGCTGCCTGCGAGGTCTGGAGCACGCCCACAGATCGTCCTCGGCGATCGCTTCGGTAAATCAGCTTCGCCTGCGATCATCCACGACGCGCTGGAGGTGTTGAAGCGCCACGATATCCCGCACGGTCGCAACCAGCCCTATGCGGGCGGCTATACGCTCGAACGCCACGGTCAACCCGCACGGGGCGTCCATGCGGTTCAGATCGAATTCGATCGCGCGCTGTACATGGGAGACGATGGCGAGCCGGTGGTGGAGGCGGTATCGCGCTGCAGCCGGTTGCTCGCAGATCTGTCGCTGACCCTCGGGGGGCGTCTTGGCCGCGACACGCTGATCGCTGCGGAATGAACTGCAACAATAAAAGACCACCCCGTGCTAACGCACGGGGTGGCCAAGGTTCAGGGAGGAACGCATCCCGAGGGATGCGCAGTACGGGGCCGTGAAAGGGGGGCACGACCGCCGCACAGCAGCAAGATAGGCCCGCTGTTCCCCGGTTTCAAGAATAGATCGGCCTTATCGGGAAAATTCCTTATCGGATCGCAATTTGAGCCCGAAACTCAGCCGATTGCGAAGGTCATGCCGGAACCGTCAGGTTCGGCTGAGGCATCTTTCCTTGCTGCATCTGCAGATTGAAGATGTCCTGAATCAGCTGCAGCGAGAACAGGTGTGCATAAATCAGCGGAAGCACGCCATTCTGAACCATCTTGCGCAGCACGTCGCCGCGCAGTTCAAGAACGCGCTCCTGCGCAATCATCTGAAACCCGCGATAAACGAAGGGCTGGGTGTCTTCGCCAACCTGGATTGTGACCTCGCCCGGGATCAGCAGTTTATTCTGCTGGAGTTCCTGGACGAAGAAGCCGGTGGTGGCGCCTGCACGTTCGAATTTTTCGCAGAAATCCAGTATTTCCTTGATCTGTGGCGCGGGTTCGGTGCCCTCGAATACAGGATTACCTTCTTCGAACTCGCCCAGCGCACCCGAGGACGGATCGAAGCACAGCGACAGTTCTTCCGACTGCGGGCTCAGCTTGGCGAGCATGAAGGGGTAGCGACGCACATAGGCCGGAACGTAGAAGTTGCCGCCCGGCATACCATTCTCGTCGGTGAAGACGTTGACGCCTTCATTGAGGCCGAACAGTGCGAGTGGCACAGGTGACGGGCCGTCCGAAAAGACGATGGGGTAAAAGCGTTGCGCCACGCCGAATTCTTCAGTTGTCAGCGGCACGGCATGGGTCTGGGCGAAGAATGACGCCGACTCCATCGCCTTCACGCTCCAGTTCGCATGGGTCTGGCTCGAAAGCGGGGTCAAGTCCTTGTAGAACAAGGGGAGGCCGGCCGGGGCTGCACTCGCCATGGGTAATCTCTCCTGAAACGCTGAATGGAATGAAGCCGGTAACGGGCGCACCCGCGAACGTCGCAGCCGTCTATGGGGCCTTTGCGCGCGAAGCAAGGGGAACAAGCTTGCCGGGATTCATGATGCCAGCGGGATCGAGCGCCTGCTTGATCGCGCGCAACGTGGCGAGCCGTACCGGATCGGTCAGTCTGGCGAACTCGTCGAGCTTTGCCCGGCCGATACCGTGCTCGGCAGACAACGATCCGCCCCGGGCCACGACCAGATCGTGCACCATCGCGGTAGCAGCGACGCCATGCGCGGAAATCCAGTGGTCTCGGTCTGCCTGCTCGGGCGGCAGCAGGTTGAAATGGATGTTGCCGTCTCCGAGATGACCAAATGCGATGACCCGCGAACCAGCGAAGGCCTCCTCCACCAGGCGCCGCTCGTGAACCAGGAAATCCGGCATATCGGCGACAGGGACGGAGATGTCGTGCTTGAGCGAAGGGCCATCGAGACGCTCGGCCTCGGAAATCGATTCGCGAAGTGCCCAGAGTGCTTCGGCCTGGGCCTCGCTTGCGGCAATCGTCGCATCGCGGACAATGCCTGTCTCGATCGCGTCGGCAAGGGTGTTTTCGAGCATGGCGACAGGGTCGATACCACCATGATGGCCCACGGCTTCGACGAGGACGTTCCATGGATTGGCATCGGCCAGCGGCGTCCGAGCGCCCGGCAGATGTCGGAGGACAAGCGAAAGAGCTTCGGCAGGCACCAGCTCGAAGCTTTCGATGGCGTCGCCACTGACGTCTTCGATGCGGCGCAGCAGTTCGAGCGCATCCTGAGGCGTTGCCAGCCCCACCCACGCGACCGCGCGTGAGGCGATGGCAGGAACGAGCCGCAGCGCTGCGGCGGTAACAACCCCCAGCGTTCCTTCGGCACCGGCAAGGAGCTGGCGCATGTCATATCCGCGATTGTCTTTCCGCAGGGTCGCCAGTCCCTCGAACAGGGATCCGTCGGGCAGGACGGCTTCAACGCCGAGAATCAGCTGACGCATCGGGCCGAAACGGAGCACCTGCGTGCCGCCCGCATTTGTCGATACGAGGCCGCCAATCGTCGCCGACCCCTTGGCGCCCAAGGATAAAGGGAAGCGTCGGCCGACAGCCCGGGCCGCGTCGTGCAGATCGGACAGAATTAGCCCGGCTTCTGCGACCACGGCATTGTCAGCCGCTGAAATGGAACGGATCCGGTTCATGCGCCGCGTGGACAGGAGCAGGGCGGACCCATCCGCCGGGGGCGTGGTACCCGCGACCGTGCCGGTATTCCCGCCCTGAGGCACCAACGGCACCCCGGCCGAAGCCGCCAGACGTACCACCTGCACGGTTTCCATCGTATTTGCAGGGGCAAGAATCGCAGCGCTTTCACCACGATAGCGCCCACGCCAGTCGGTGAGCCAGGGTTCGACGAGCACGCGGTCGGTTATGAAGCCCTGCGGGCCCAATATCGCGGCAAACTGGGCGAGTAGCTGCGGATCGGGTACGCGGGGGGCGGTCATTTCGGGAACATAAGCCATCCGTTGCGCGATTTGCCAGCCAAGTTAATGCACGGTTCAATGTTGGCAGCCAAAGTGAGTGGCAATAAGACGCGTGTCAGGGATGGAAGATTTGTTGTGACAATCAGGCGGTTGCCGTTGTTCATCGGAGCATGCGTGCCGCTGCCTATTCTTGCAGCGGTGGCCTGGGCCGCGCCGACAGCGGATGGGCCGATGCAATATGCCCAGATCACCATCCAGCAGTCGCTGATCGTCAAGATGCCGAAGCGCGCCCCGCAAAAGCCGATAAAATGGAAAACGAAGCGGGGGCCAAAATGTGTTCCAATGACGGCCATCGCCGGCGCGGCCGTGGTCGCCGATGACGCCATAGATCTGGTGTTGCGGGGAGGACAGCGTCTGCGGGCGCAATTTTCCTCGCGCTGCCCCGCGCTCGATTATTATTCGGGCTTCTATGTCCTGCCAACCGAGGATGGCAGGATGTGCGCGGATCGTGACGTGATCCGGACGCGGTCTGGCGGGCAGTGCGAAATTGAACGATTCCGGAAACTCATTCTCGACGAATAAGGCGTTCGAACCCACCAAACAGCCCGTTTGCCTTGACAAATTTCGGGTTCGCGCCCAAGCGCGGGCGCAACGCGCGGTGCGCCGTACCGCCCTATTTCCGGATATAATATGAGCTTTGCCGATCTCGGGCTTTCTGATGAACTGCTCCGCGCAGTAACGGAGTCAGGCTATACCGAACCAACGCCGATCCAGGCGCAAGCGATCCCGCCTGTCCTGATGATGAAGGATCTGATCGGCATCGCGCAGACCGGGACCGGCAAGACCGCCAGCTTCGTCTTGCCGATGATCGACATTCTGGCTCATGGTCGCAGCCGCGCGCGGATGCCACGGTCGCTGATCCTCGAACCCACGCGTGAGCTTGCAGCGCAGGTCGCAGAAAATTTCGAAAAATACGGTAAGTATCATAAGCTTAGTATGGCACTGCTGATAGGTGGTGTGAACATGGGGGAACAGGTCGCTGCGCTCGAAAAGGGCGTCGATGTGCTGATCGCGACGCCAGGTCGCCTGATGGATCTGTTCCAGCGCGGCAAGATATTGCTGACCGGTTGCTCGTTGCTGGTGATTGATGAGGCCGATCGCATGCTCGACATGGGCTTCATCCCCGATATCGAGGAAATCTGCACCAAGCTTCCGGCAAATCGTCAAACCTTGCTGTTCTCGGCGACGATGCCTGCGCCGATCAAGAAGCTCGCCGACAAATTTCTGTCGAACCCCAAGCAGATCGAGGTTTCACGCCCGGCGTCGACCAATTTGTCGATCGATCAGGCTCTGGTCGAAACGAGTTCGCGCAACAAGCGCACGACGATCGCGGAATTGCTTCGCGCCGAGGACGTCCGCACCGCGATCATCTTTTCCAACCGTAAGACCACGGTTCGCGATCTGGCCCAGACCCTTGGACGCAGCGGGTTCGCGGTTGGCCAGATTCACGGCGACATGGAGCAGCCCGAGCGGCTGCGCGAGCTTGAGCGTTTCAAGGCCGGCGAAATCAATATCCTGGTCGCTTCTGACGTTGCGGCGCGCGGTCTAGATATCAAGGGCGTGAGCCACGTCTTCAACTATGACGTGCCTTGGCATGCCGACGATTATGTCCACCGTATCGGCCGCACGGGACGGGGTGGCGCCACCGGCAAGGCCATAACCCTGGTTACACCGGAGGATGCCGAGGCGGTCGAAGCGATCGAGAAGCTTCAGGGTCATAAGATCGCCCGTAGCGGCAAGGTTGCACCAGCACAGCCCGAGGTCGGGCCGGATACCGACGAGGAGGCACCAAAGCGCGCGTCGCGCGGCGGCCGCGGGCGCGGGCGCAAGAGCGAAGCTGCGCCACGCGATGCGGTGATAATGCCCGCGGTGTCGCCGTCGGACGAAGCTCAACCCGTGCGGGAAGCACGTCCGCCACGCGAACCGCGTGCTGACCGAGAAGATCGGGCGGCCCGGCAGGCTCGCACCCGTCCTGAAGCAGGGCCACCGCGTGAAGCGCGGAACAACGACAACCGTCCTTCCCGCCACGATAGTCGCCGCCGCAGCGAACAGGACGACGGTCCCGATGATGGGTGGAACGGGCCGATTCCCAGCTTCCTCGACTTCAAAATCGGCTGACGCTCGGCGGGCGTGAGCGGCGCTCAATCGCGATGTAATAATTCGCGAAACTTGCGCCGCCAGCGCCCACGATTGCGCTCGCGCCGTTTACGGCGTCGTTCCCTGATTTCATTGAACAGCTGGCGGGTGCCCCGGCGCAGAAATCCCCGGAACAGCCCGCGATTTGATAGCGGCTCGAAGCGCTCATCCACCGACTCCGGATCGAGCAACCCGCTCGCTCCGATGGCAAGCGTGGCATCGTTCCATTTCTGCGGCTCGAACGGTACCAATGTTTTGCCGTCGCCGCGCAGGCATTCGACCGTAGCGATCAAGGAACCGGTCCGCTCGAACGCTGTGGCAACGGTCGCCGCGGTCGTGCCGAGATGTTCCGCCATCAATATCTCACGTAAGTGGCGGATCGCTGGGTCGGGGGTATCGCCGGGACCGGCAATCGACAGATCGCATTCGCTGTCGAGGCCCATCGACCGGTTGTTCATGTTCGACGATCCGACCCGCAATATGCGGTCGTCGACGATCAACAGCTTGGAATGAACGTAGATCGGCTTCCCTGCCGACGTATAGGGCGTGTATATCTGGAAGCGATCATGGTGGTCGATTTCAGCCAGCGCGAAGAACAATTCGGCGCGCGCGCTGCCCATCGCTGCTTCCTGCAGCCAGCCATCGGCACTTATCGGGTTGACGATCACGACATCCGGCCCGTCCTCTTCGGCGAGCCGGGCTGCGAGCGCCTCCGCTACACGCCGGGAAGCAAAATATTGGTTGTCGGCGTAGATAAAGCGCTTCGCCTGCGCGATCATGTCGACGTAAAGCGCCTCGATTTCGCGGATCTCAGCGCAGTTTTCCGTCTTGGGCACAGTCCGCGAGATGGCCACGCTGCGATGGCGATCGAGCGGTTTCAGCCGATCCGGCCAGATCGACGCGCCTCGACCCGGCGATGGCAAATGCTGCCCCGTCGCGCGATACCAGCGTTCACGCGCCAATTCCCCCAGCGCCCGGGCGGCGTCCCCATCGAGCGCGCCGGTCGTATCGTGCCAAGGCGCATAGGATTGGCCGCCGGGCAGGCGCCGATAGGGTTGGTCGTCGAGGTGTTCGGGTGTGTCCCATCGGTCGGATGTCATGTCTATGCCGCCGCAAAATGCGATGCTGTCGTCGATCACCACGATCTTTTGATGATGCGTCGCCCCAATGGGGTGGCTGCTGTCGAAGCGGATCGAGACATGTCGTGCAAGGCGCCAGCGGGCCAGGGTGAATATCGATAATCCGCGCGTGAGCAGCTTGAGGAAGCCCATATTCCAGATGAGCAGGTTGATCCGCAGGTGCGGCCGCCGCCTTGCGAGCCATGGAATGAAGTCCGCGAGGCAGTTCGGCGCCTCGCCATCTTCCTCAAGCGGATCGAGCAGGATACGCGGATCGACGTCCCATCCGACGAGGATGATCTGCTCTCTAGCTTCAAGCATCGCATCGCGCACGATACGAAAATAGTCTGCGGCATCGACAATCACGGCGAAATTGCTGGAGCGCTCGATACGCCAGCAGTTACTTCCGGTTAGGAAGATCTTGTCCGACATTGCCTCCCCTTGCCACATTGTGGGCCCGAAACATTCTGCAGGGAGCCCAATGCCCTGTCGAACGTTTCGTTCCAGACAAGGGGCTTGCGTGTGTTTTGCCTGGATGGCTGCAAGACAGGAAGGGGAACCGGTTGCGATCGCATAGACGGGCAAACGATACGCTGATCGAAGCGCTGCGTGTAGCGACGCGGGAGGCGCATTCCCGCGTCGATGCGCTATTCGGCGCCAGCGATTTCACCGCGGATGCGGGCTATATCCGCTTTTTGACCGCGCAGGGCGCGGCCTGGGAGACGCTCCGTCCAATATTGTCCGAAGCGTCACGCGGGCGGGCCGATGCCCTTCGTGAGGACATGGCGGCGCTTGGCCAGGCAGTTCCGCAGGCTCTCCCCCATACAGGCTTGCCGTCCTCTGATTCGATCGGGCTCCGCTATGTCCTCGAAGGATCACGCCTCGGCTCGACCGTGCTGCTTCGGCGACTGGAAGATAACGGCTCCAAGGCTGCTCTTACCGCTAGTAACTATCTGCGTAGGTCCGCTGACGTCGGGCCATGGAAGCAACTGTCCACTCTGTTACAGACGGATTGTGACGGCGTCGATAGGATCGCTGGGATAAACAAGGATGCCCTGTTCGTGTTTGGCCTCTTCGAGAGCGCCTGGCGGGCCACAGACAGCGCGTAGCGAGAGCAAAGCGGTCCAGTGAATAATAGTATAGATCAGGCTGACCTCACGATCTGCGATCGTGAGCCGATCCACTTGTTGGGCGCGATCCAGAGCTTCGGCTTTTTGATCGCCGTGTCCACCGATTGGCTGGTGAGCCGGGCCTCGGAAAATCTCGCCGACCATATTGGTGTGGCATGGGGTGCGGCTCTCGGGCAGCCGCTCGATCAGGTGCTTTCCGGACAAGCGGTGCACGATATCCGCAATCGTCTCGCCTATCTCCAGGGTGACGACAGCGTCGAACGGCTGTTGCGGATCCGGCTGAAACCCGACCTGCCGGAATATGATGTGGCGATCCACTTCAGCCAGAGCATGATCCTCATTGAGGGCGAGCCGAGCGGGCCCCGTGGGCATGAGGATATCGGCATCACCGTCCGCTCGATGTTGATGCGCCAGAGCCAGGCAAGTTCGATGCAGAATTTTCGCCTCGGCGCTGTCCGCCAAATCCGCGCTATCACCGGGTTCGACAGGGTGATGCTGTATCGGTTCGATCATGATGGTGCGGGTGAGGTCGTGGCCGAATCGGTCGTGTCGAAACGCGAATCCTTCCTCGGGTTGCGCTATCCCGCGACCGACATCCCGAAACAGGCGCGCGCCCTGTATGTGCGCAACGTGCTGCGTGTCATTGCCGATCTGGAGGATAATGGCGCTCGAGTCCTGCCCGAGCGCGACGTGACAGGGCAGCCGATCGATTTGTCGATGTCGGTGCTGCGATCGGTGTCGCGCGTTCATATCGAATATCTGACCAATATGGGGGTTCAAGCTTCGTTGTCGATCTCGGTGACATGCGAGGGGCGGCTGTGGGGTCTCATCGCTTGTCATAATTACGCGCCGCTTCGCCCGACGCTTGAGCAGCGGACGGCGGCCGAGCTCTTCGGTCGCATGTTCTCGATGATGCTCGAGTCCCGCGAACGCGACGAGGTCGCCGCTTATGAGCAGCGCGCGCGGGCGATTGCCGATCGGCTTATGGCCGTCGTGGCGCAGGATGATTCGCTTCTGCACAATCCAGAATGGATCGGCGAAACGATCAGCGCGGCGATTCCGAACGAAGGCGTTGGCGTGTTTCTCGACGGAAAGATCGCGCTGTCGGGGATGACGCCCAACGAGGACCAGTTTCGCAAGCTCGTACAAGCGATTGGCAGTGGTGCCGCCTCTCAGATTGTTTCCACCGACTGCATCCAGCGCCTGCACCCTGAAGCGGAGGTCTATGCCCACCTGGCCGCGGGCATGATCGCGATTCCCATTTCGCGGAGTCCGCGCGATTATGTGATGCTGTTTCGACCCGAAAAGGTCCGCACCGTTCGCTGGGCCGGCGACCCGCAAAAAGCCTTGGAGGAGGACGCTGAGGGTGTCAGACTCTCACCGCGCAAGAGTTTCGAGATGTGGCGGCAACTCGTTCAGGGCGTCAGCGAGCCCTTTTCCGCCGCCGAGTTGCGGGTCGCCGATGCCGTGCGCATGACGCTGCTCGAAGTGGTGTTGCTCCTCGCCGAAGGCCGAGAAACAGATCAGGCCAAGGCGCATGAGCGGCAGGACTTGCTGATTGCCGAGCTCAACCACCGTGTACGCAACATTCTGAGCCTGGTGCGCAGTCTCATCTCAACGACGCGGAGCAGCGCCGCCAGCTACGAGGAATTCACCAAAACGCTGGAGGGCAGGGTGCAAGCGCTGGCGCGAGCGCATGACCAACTGACCATGAAACGCTGGGATGCCGCCGAAATTGGGCCGCTCGTCCATGCCGAAGCCAAGGCATATCTGGGCGACGATGGTGGACGCATAAGACTTTCGGGCCCGCAGGTCTCGCTTGATCCGACGGCGTTCAACACGCTGGCGCTTGTCCTCCATGAGCTGATCACCAATTGCGCGAAATATGGCGCATTGAGCGATAGTGGCCATGTCGATCTGCGCTGGGGCGTTGATGTAGATGGGACGTTGTTGATCACGTGGCGTGAGACCGGCGGGCCTGCGGTGCAGGCGCCGACGCGCAAGGGCTTCGGCACGACGATCATTGAGCGCTCAATCCCCTACGACCTCGGTGGGCGCGCCAAGATTTTCTACCGGCTGACGGGCGTGGAGGCCGAATTTTCCGTTCCCGGTAAATATGTGAAGCTTGGCAGTGGAACAGTCGGCGCCGCGCCGATGCCGGAACAGCATATCCCGGTTGCCGTGGAAAATTTCCCGGAAACGGTGTTGCTCGTCGAAGACAGCATGATCCTCGCGCTCGACATCGAGGAAGCCATCAAGAGCCTTGGTGCCAGCAAGGTCAGCAC
>Ga0307412_10001107_pt1 | contig 15448 bp, 8 predicted proteins | sample DK1Cmetagenome_3_FD_203823 | JGI IMG/M metagenome (GOLD analysis project Ga0307412, IMG submission 203823) | Maize rhizosphere microbial communities from greenhouse at UC Davis, California, United States - DK15-C-1 | ecosystem: Host-associated > Plants > Roots > Rhizosphere > Soil | place: USA...
ATTTTTTTCACCGGCTTCAACCACCGTCTAAGCTTCAGACAAGTCCGATCAATCTGCGTGAATGGATCAGTCGACTATGGGCGCTTTGTGGCAAACCGATTCGAGTAAAACCGTGGTTCAGACTGAACGTGTGAATGAAGCGCCTGTCCCTGAAAAACCCCGTCGTCATCGGCACGGGTGGAAGGCTTTCTGGTTGCTGTTTTTGATCATTGCGGTGGTGGTGGGGCTCGCCGCGTCCAAGGAAATGCGCACTTCGCGCTTTCAGGCGCGGGAGCTGAGCCAGTACGCCGCTTCGCTGACCTACAAACTGGAACCCGGTCCCAGCGAAGCGATTCGTTATCCGGGCAACGGCCCTTTCGATCTGCGCCTGGGTTACAGCTCTCTGGACGAATTCCTCCCGCGCCTGCTCAAGCGCAATTACGTGATCACCGAGCAGACGCGCTTCTCCCCCGCCCTGCTCGGTTACACCGACAAAGGCCTGTTCGTGCCGTATTCGGAAAAGATCCAGGCGGGGTTGTCGATCACCGACTGCCGAGGCGCGCCGCTGTATCGATACAACTATCCGCAGCAACTGTATGCCGACTTCGCGGCGATTCCGCCGGTGGTGGTCAGCAGCCTGCTGTTCATCGAAAACCGCTTTCTCCTCGACCCGAAACAACCGCAGGCCAACCCGGCGGTGGACTGGCCGCGTTTCGGCATGGCCGCGTGGTCGCAAGTGGCGAAGTTGCTGCACCTGCCCGGGCAATCGGCCGGCGGCAGCACCCTGGCAACGCAACTGGAGAAGTATCGCCACTCACCCGACGGCCTCACCGTGTCGGGCGCGGAGAAGATCCGCCAGATGATTTCCGCCAGCGTGCGCGCCTATCAGGATGGCCCGCAGACTCTCGGTTCGCGGCAGAACATCGTGCGCGACTACCTCAACAGCGTGCCGCTCTCGGCGGTGCCCGGCCACGGTGAAGTGCACGGCATGGCCGAAGGTTTGCGGGTCTGGTACGGCAGTGATTTCAACAAGGCCAACGAGCAACTGAACAGCCCGAAGACCGACCCGCAGACCATGGCCGCCAAAGGCCTGGCCTTGCGTGAAATGCTCTCGCTGATGATCGCCCAGCGCCGCCCTTCGCATTACCTGACCAAGGGTCGCGACGAATTGGCCAGCCTCACCGACAGCCACCTGCGCCTGCTCAAGCAGAACGGCGTGATCGACAGCGCCCTCGCTGACGCTGCGCTGGCGAGCACCGTGTCGTATCGCGACTGGCAGACCCAGCCAACGATGCAGCCGATTGAAACCAACAAGGGCATCAGTGTTGCCCGCAGCCGCTTGGCGAGCATGCTCAATCGCCCGCTGTACGACCTCGATCGCCTCGACCTGTCGGCCACCAGCACCCTGCAGGGCGATCTGCAAACGCAGGCCACGGCTTATCTGAAAAAACTTGCCGACCCGGCCTACGCAGCAGAAATCGGTCTGCTCGGCGAACGCTTGCTGACACCCACCAGCACCACGCAAGTGCGTTACAGCTTCACCCTCTTCGAACTGACCCCGGACGGCTCGCGGGTGCGCGTGCAGACCGACAGCACCGATCAGCCGTTCGACATCAACGAAGGCAGCAAGCTTGAACTCGGCTCGACGGCGAAAATGCGTGTGCTGACCACGTACCTGCAAATCGTCGCCGAGCTGCACGACAAATACGGCGCGATGGGCGTGGCAGAATTGAAAAAAGTCGAAGTGCCCGATCAGGACCGCCTCAGCCGCTGGGTCATCGACTACCTGATCCAGAACAAGGATCACGACCTGTCGAAGCTGCTCGGCGCCGCGCTGGATCGCAAATACTCGGCCAGCCCCGGCGAGGCGTTTTTTACCGGCGGTGGGCTGCACAGATTCAACAACTTCCGCAAAGAGGACAACGGTCGCCTGCCGACCCTGCGCGATTCGCTGCGCGAGTCGATCAACCTGCCATTCATTCGCCTGATGCGCGACATCGTCCGCTACACCACCTACTCAGGTCCCAACGGCGAATTGCTCAAGGATGATCGCGATCCGCGCCGTCAGGAATACCTGGCCAGTTTCGCCGACCGCGAAGGCACCTCGTTCCTGCTCAAGTTCTGGAAGAAGTACAAGAACAAGGACACCCAGGCGCGCCTGGAAACCTTCCTCGACAGCATCCGCCCGACGCCGATTCGCATGGCGGCGGTGCATCGCTATCTGCTGCCGGAGGCCAGTCAGGAAGACTTCAACCGTTTCGTGCGCTCGCACCTCAAGGGCACCAAACTCAACGAAAAACTCACCGACGACCGTCTGATCCGCCTCTACGATTCCTATGGCCCCGGCAGTTACGATTTGCCTGACCAAGGCTTCATCGCCAAGGTGCATCCGCTGGACCTGTGGATGATGGGTTACCTGCTGCATCACCCGGAAGCGACCTTCAGCGAGATCGTCAAGGCCAGCCATTTTGAGCGCCAGGAAGTCTACAGCTGGCTGTTCAAGAGCCGGCACAAGGGCGCGCGCGACAGTCGTATTCGCACCATGCTCGAGATCGAAGCGTTCCTCGACATTCATCAGCGCTGGCAGAAACTCGGCTACCCGTTCGATCACCTGGTGCCGTCACTGGCCACGGCCATTGGCAGTTCCGGCGACCGTCCCGCCGCGCTCGCCGAGCTGATCGGCACCATTCTCAATGACGGCGTGCGCATGCCGACGCTGCGCATCGACAGCCTGCACTTTGCTGCCGATACGCCGTATGAAACCAGGCTGATCAACGACCCGCACGTGGGCAAACGCGTGATGCCAGTGGAAGTGGCCCGGGCCATGCGCGAGGCGCTGTCGCAAGTGGTCGACGCCGGTACCGCCAGAAGGCTGTCCGGCAGTTTCAAACTGCCCGACGGCACACCGCTAGCCATGGGCGGCAAGACCGGCACCGGCGACAACCGCATTGCGGCGATCGGGTCTGGCGGGCGGATCATCAGTTCGAAGTCGATCAACCGCACGGCGACCTTTGTGTTCTACATCGGCGACCACCATTTCGGCACCCTCACCGCGTTCGTCCCGGGGCGCTCGGCGGAGAACTTCAAGTTCACCTCGGCTCTGCCCACGCAGGTACTCAAAGGCATGGCGCCGATTCTCACGCCGTATCTGCAACCGGGCAGCGACTCACAGTGCCAACCGCCACAGGCACCCGTGGTGGCATCGGCGCTGCACTGACCGAACGTGGTCTGCACGTCGCGCCGAAGGTCATCGGCGCAAAAGGTGGTATTCGTGCATTGTTCCGATTCGAATTCTTGTCGCATCGCTGAGGCGATCACACGTTTGTCTCCCGATCTTTGAACTTTTGTTTTGCCCTGCCGCCGGTACGCTGATCATTCCTCAAACAATCAAGGATGATTGGCCATGTCTGACTCCCCTCAGCCTGCCGAAGCCGCCGACAAAGGCCGGCATTACGCGTTCATCGAATCGGCTGTCAGCGCGCCGTTCAAAACTGCAACGCTCAGCCGCAGCCTGGCACTCGCCGCCACGCCACTGAAGCGCGAACCCTGGTACAGCGCACCCGGTACGTTTGCCAGCCGACTCGCCGCCGCCAATCTCAAGGCCTGGGACTCGCAGAACAAGGTCGATCATCTGCTGGCCAGGACCGACCTGTACGCCTTCGCCGAGCCGCTGCTCAAAGCAAGGATCAAGCAATGCCATGGCATCGAGCCGGACGTCAGGAAGACCTGGCTGCGCCTGTATATCCCCGCCAGCAGTCCCTGGTATGCAATCGACGTGGTCGACGGTTCGACGACCCGTACGGTCTCACTGCTCGATGCCGCTCTGCACAACTTTGCCGCCAACGAGACGGTCGGCGCAGGCTCGGACTACATCAGTCAGCCTGATGCGCGCGGCCACTTCGACGTCTTGCCGCTCAAAAACCAGATGCCCATCAGCCAGTTCCAGACACTGTGTCGCGACCTCGACCTGGGCGGGCAATATGCCAGGCACTTGCAGGGCTACTTGCTGCCCGGCGAAGCGCTGGCCGAGAGCCTTCTGCAATACAAGATCGGCACCAGCCTCAAAGACGCCCTCGCCGTCGCGGCGCACATCGCCTTGCTCAAGGCAGAGATCCAGTACGACACCTTCAGGATGGTGCTCAGCTTCAGTACAGAGGAAAACCCGCGCTTGCGTCTGAACAATCGTTCGATTCGCTGCAATGACCTGTCCATGCTCGGTACCCGCCTGACCGGCATTCTGTTGCTGATGCATGGCCACCCCGACAGTCGTGGGGTTCGACGCCTGATCGTCTACGTGCCGCACGATCCGGATCATCCACTCAAGGAGTACGAGTCGCTGGCGGCGTTTCGTGAAGAACTGACCCGCCAGTTGCGCGAGGACCGCCTGAGCGCCTCGACCGGGCATACGTACCGGCAATTCTTCAGCCAGTTCGTCGATCAGCAGCAACGTGGGCATTTTTTTGCCGAACTCGAACAGCGGTTGTTCGTCGTCCGCCATCACGAACGCGAGCAGAGCACCGACCAGCGCCCGGTGTGGCGCAAGGACACGGTGGAAAAGCCCAGGCTGCAATTCACCCGCTTGCCGTTGCAGGGCGATTACTGGCGGCACGTCTATCAGCAGAAACTCAACAAGGTCATCAATGATGCGCGGCAAATCGCTGTCTCGACCGCCGATGCCGATAGCAACGCACGCTGGGCGTGGTGGGACAACTTCAAGCGGATCGTCTCGGACATCTTCAACGTCGCCCTGCTGATTGCCACGCCCTTTGTGCCTGGTCTGGGCGAGGTGATGATGGCCTATACCGCCTATCAACTGACCAGCGATGTAATTGAAGGCATCGTCGATCTGGCCGAAGGCGTCTGGGAGGAAGCTGCCGGACATGTCATCAGTGTGGTGACCGATGTCATTCAACTGGCGGCGTTCGGCGCCGGCGCGCAGATTGGCGAAACGTTAAGGATAAAACTCTCACCGCAGGTCGATGCCATGCAACAGGTCAAATTGCCCGACGGCAAACCAAGCTTGTGGCATCGCGACCTAAGCCCTTATGCACGCGACGAGCTGAGCCTGGCAGCGCAATCGAAGCCCGATCGTCACGGCCTGCATCAACATGCCAGCGCCAGCGTCCTGCCGCTGGAAGGCAAGCTCTATGTGGTGGAAAAAGCCTCCGCCGATGCCACCAGCAAAACCCACCGGATCAAACATCCGAATCGAGAAAATGCCTACCAGCCAAGGATCGAACACAACGGTCACGGCGCCTGGCTGCATGAAGCAGAATCGCCAGGCGACTGGCCCGACGCCCGGCTGATGCCTCGCCTGGGCCACAGCGTCGAGCGCTTTACGCCTGTGCAACTGGAGGACATCCGGCGCAGCAGCGGCACCAGCCACGATGAACTGCGTCGCATGCACAGCGACAACAGCCCGCCACCGCCGCTGCTGGCCGACACGGTCAGGCGCGTCAGTGCATACGAGGATGTCATCGAGGCTGTGCAGAACCTGCGTAACGGCAAACCGATCGATGCCGATGCGGTATGGCTGGAGCCGATGCTGACCAGCCTGCCGGGCTGGCCGCCGCGACGCGCGCTGGAGGTTTTCGCGCGTCAGGACCTGACCGGCTACTCGCATAAATACGGCAACGCGCTGGCGTCCGAAGCCGACACGTTGCGCATCAGCCAGGCTGATCTCAACGCCGGACACTTGCCCGAGCGGGTCGCCGGGTTCCTGCGCGACGACGAGTTCAATCATCTGCTCGGCCCGATGGTCACTGCCGAGCAACGGGTCGAGGTCCTGCGCAGTCAACTGGCCGACGCACTCAATCAGCAGCGCAGCGCCGTCGCCCGCCATCTGTACCAGGCCGGGCAGCGCAACGGCCACGCCGACATTGCCGTGATCAGACAGTCGTTTCCGGATCTGCCATTGCCCTTGGCCGAGACGGTTCTGAGCCAGGCTCGCGTCGCCGAACGGCAACGCATCAGCGACGAACAGCACTTGCCGCTACGCCTGAAGAATCAGGCCCGGGAGCTGGATTTCGAGGCGTCGGCCAGTCGCGCGTACGACGGTTTTTATCGGGACGATCTGATGACCGAACAGACCGAACGCCTGGCGCTCAATACGCTGAAAATCCACACCGACACCTTTGCCGACCTGCGCATCGAAGTGTTCGACGGCAGCCCGCACGATCCGTTGCGCTGCAGTGTCGGGCCGCAGGACGCCAGCACTGTAAGGCAGCTGCTGAGGCGTGGCGAAGGCCGTTATGAAGTGCGCGACGCCAAGGGTCAGTTGCTGCATGACAGTAGCGATTTCCACGAAGCCATCCTGCGCGCCGTACCGCTCGAAACGCTGGCGAGTACCGGTTATCAGCGCGGTCAGGGCCGCGCCTTGAAACTGTGGATCATGGAACAGTGCGCTCCGCCAGCCGAACGCCGTATTGCTCTGGCGCAACCGCCGATTCGAACGGTCGCCCCCCGCGAGACGGAGATTCTTCTACGCGGCTGGCCCTGGGCGGCAAAAACCCCGGAACAGCGGCTCAGACAGTTGTACCCGAAACTCAACGACAGAGAGGTCGCGGGTTTCCTGGCGGCGCTGGAAAAAAAGGGCAACAGCGAACGCGCCATCGCCGACCTTGAGCGCGAACGCGAAGTGCTCGACAACGCCCTCGACAGCTGGCGCAGCAGTTACACCCCCGTCATTGAAGACAACGGGGAACTGATCGCGCTGCCAACGGATTTCGTCCGCGAGGGCGGCTTGTACATCGAGCAGCAGTTGAGGAAGTGCTTCAAACGCGAGAACGAACGGCCCGGCGCACGCAATCCCCATCCGGAACACGGCTATACGCTGGACCTTTCAGCCGAACTGCCGCTACCGAACCTTGAGTCATGGTGGCGCGACTTGCGACGGCGTCCCGGGATGCAGCAATACTTCGAGCGGATTACCGGACTGAACATCACCAACGTTGCGCTTTCAACCACACCGGACAGCCTGCTGGCGAGTTTCCCGAATCTGCGGCAATTGAGCGCCCAACACTGCGGTTTCAAGGAGGTGCCGGCTGCCCTAGGGAAAATGCATCAATTGCAGACGCTGGACCTGTCGCACAACAGCATTGAACTGACCTATGACTCAAGCACGCGCCTGAGCAATCTCACCCGCTTGCACAGCCTGAATCTCAATGGCAACAACCTGCGTGTGCCGCCGGATATCGGGCGCATGGAGCAACTGGTCGAACTGAACCTGGTCAATACGCGCATTCGCGATTGGCCGGCAGGATGGCTTGAAGTCGATGGACAGATACGGCAGCGCCCGAAAGGCTTCTACCTGGACATGCGAGACAATCCGCTGGACACCCTGCCCCGGGTCGAACCCGGTAGCGATCAGGCGCGCCTGCTGGCTCGCGCACGGATCAGTGTTGCCAAATTCGACAGTGACCAGTTGCGGCGTCTTGGCGAGTATCGCCAGTCGGTAGGGTTGAGCGTCGTGCCCGGTTATTCATCCGCCGCCGCCGATGAGCTTGATTACTGGAAGTTGATGCCCGCCAATGCGGATCCGTCCCACCCTTCGGCAGCCTTCAGCCGCTACCGCGAGCAGTCCTGGCATGACCTGATGGCCGAGCCTGATTCCGCCGGCTTTTTCAGCGTGATCCGCAAGCAACGCGATTCCGCCGATTACGGGACTGACGCGGGGCGGCGGAATTTGACCGCACGGGTCTGGGACATGGTCGACGCGGCGGCGCTCGACGAACATCTGCGCAAAAAGCTCTTCGAGCAGAACGTGTCTGCACAGGATTGCGCTGATCTGGGCCAGCAGCTGTTCAATTCACTGGGGCTCAAAGTCCTGGTATCCAAGGCCTACAACGAAACGGCATCGGCCTCGCAGCTGGAAGACAGACTCGTGCGTCTGGCGCGCAGCGCGGCGCGCCTTGATCGGGTCAGCGATGAGGCCGCCATGGAGGTCAGTCGTCAGCAGCAGCAACACCTGATCGATCCGCGCCTGCCGGCGCCGGACGAAATTCAGATTCATCGGGCGTTCGAAGCGGGCCTGGGCGAGCGTCTGGATTTGCCCTGGCAAGCGGAGGGCATGCCTGTGCAGCCTCGGGCCGGGGTCACCGAGGAAAAGCTCAACGCTGCCTACCAGAGAATCATCCAGCGCGAACAAGGGGATGGCCTGGTCAACGGCATGATCGATCTCTATACCGATCCTTTCTGGGAGGATTACCTGCGCAATACCTATCCTGACCGTTATCAGGAGAACCTGCGCCTGTACGAAGAAAAATTCCGTCAGCTCGACAGCCAGGTGTTCAGCAGCGACCGGGAGTACAGGAAGCTGGCCGACAAAATCAGCTACGAGCGCAACGAGCTATCCCGCGCCTTGAGTCGCGAAGCCCTCGACAGGGCCGGACTCTGAAACCATCACACGGCATTCGGCGAGCGTTTCAGGCTGGCCGAATCTGCCGACGGACCCTGGTCGTGCTTGCGATACCCACCGCGTAAGACATTCAGGCATCAGCGTCATTGCCGTCTGGCGCGCTGGCGTTGAACAACAACACTACGTTGCCGCTGTAATGCCCGGGGCGATACCCACCTGGGGGTTTGATGGGTTCGATTTTCAGCAGCACACGTTTACCGACAGCGGCCTCTTCTTTCGACAGCACTTGCTGCGGGGTGATGTGAGAACTCAGCACGACGTCATTGAACGTCACCCGCAGCTCAATCACTTCACCCGTTGTGCCGGTGTCAATGAATGGCTCGGTGGCCAGACGCGCCTCGATGGCGCTGCTGTCATGCCGCATGTCAAAAGATTTTTCCAGATTGCCCAGGCTGTCCGTGGCATGGTGCCAGGCCAGCACCTGCGGACGGTGAATCCAGTCCGGTTGTGCCGGAATGATGTAGAAGGGCCGACTGGGAATGGTCAGCGACACTTCGAAGGTGTGCTCCTCCCGGGCGGCCCACGTCACAGCCGCGGTCAACGCGGCGGCGACCGCCAGCAGGGCGGCGGTGCATTGCTTGATCATGTTGGCTACCTGATGCGTGAATGGAAAACCGGCCTAGCGGCTGGCGACTTTCATGGTTTTCTTGTCGCTGCCTTCGATCAGAAAGAAGCGGTACTCACGGCCCTTTTCCTTGTTGAAGGCAAAGGATTTGCCCGCCAGCACATGGTGTTTGGTGGTCGCCCCGCAATCGCTTTCCTTGCTCAGCGAACAGCTCTTGAACTCATCGACGATCACCACGGTATTGCCGTTGTTGCGCAGTTCGTAGCGACTCTCGGTTTCGTTGATCGCCGTGGCGTAACGCGCGTCTCTTGGGCGGACAAAGAAGATCGTGCCAAACCCGGTCATGACGTTGACGCCGGCCGACAACGACTTTTTGTAATCCTCCCGCTCTTCACCGGTGACGACAAAATCGTCTTCCTTTTCCGGCACCACGGGCACGAAGCGCACGCGGAAATAGCGTTCTCGATCCCGTTCGCCCATGTACAGCAAGCGTGTGCCCTGCATGCCTTGCGCCGGGACGATCAGCCGCGCCGGGCTGGCCATCAGGCCGTTGCGCGAGGCGCCATCGGCGGCGTTCTCGACAGCAATTTCCTTGGGCGTGCCGGCGTCGTCGTAAACGATTTCGAGCACATTGATCTTGACGAATGCGGTGGCGTCGCCGCTGTTGAAAACCCGTTTGAGATAGGTGCTCTTGTCGGCTTCCAGATAGTCGTAAACGGTGCCGACATTGATCTGCGGCCCGGCCTGCGCCGTCAGGCAAAAAACGCTGAGCAGGCCCAGCAAAAGACCACGGTTCATCGTGTTGAACTCCATGAACGTTGAGTGAAAGCGGACCGGGACGCTCATACTTCCGAATCCCAGATAATGGTGACGTTGCCGCGCAAACGGTCGTTCTTGCCCGGCCTGAGCAGGAAATCGATTTCTCTCGAGTCCATGTCGAAATGCAGATAGCCAGGCTTGCGCTCCACATACATTCCAGGCTGAAAAGGCGCTGACCAGCGATTGAAATCCAGGGGGATCCGGTTGACCTGACCGCCGCCGGGGCCAATGATGCCCGGCGGCAGACTCATCCTGACTTGAACCCGAGAGCTATCGCCCTTCGGGCTACCCAGGTTGCAGACATTTCCGCCTTGGGAATTGCACAACAACATGACCTTGAAACGCGAAGAGGCCGAAATGTAGAAGACCTGGTCGGCAAATATCCGTGTGGGTTTGCGTCCGCTGTTGATCCATGGCTCCCAGCCACCTACGGGCTCAAGCGTGACCCGAGTGCCGCCGGGGGGCAGGTCGACCTTGAGGGTGTGTTGCACGTCGAGGACGAAATCCAGGGTCAGCGTGGGGTCGTCGGGCTGCAGCAAGAGGCCGCCCAGAACAAAATCGCGGCCGCCTCCCAAGGTGTAAGTAACCGAACCGGTATATTGCCCGGTAGACATGCCCAACGGATTGGGAGTCCTTAATTCATAAGCAAAATCCATCTTGTCGAAAGCTATTGACGGGAGACGGTAAGCGGCGTTTTTGGAGCAGCCAGCTTGCACCGGGGTCTTCCAGAAGAAGCGATAACTGTGCGTACCGTAGGACGCCACACCGCTGTAACGGCAGGGTTCCGGCACATAAACCCAACCGCTGGAGTCCCATAATTTGTCATGCGCTTCAGCCACGTCTGACACGCCGGTGATGCTGGTCGCGGAATCGCCCAGAATGTACGTGGAGCCGATACCGATGATGCGCACTTCGACGGTTTCGGTTTCCTGCGTTTGCATATTGGTAACTGTCAATTGTCGCCAGTCGGCCGGGGCTTTCACCAGCATCGGTTCACCGCGTGAGATGAAGCGTGTGGAGTCGAACCGTACAGGCATCTCGATGCTGAAAATGTTGTGGTCGGCGCATTGCGCCGGGTAGCTTGCGCAGTAGCCGGTGTTGGGGGTTTTGTTCACGAACAGATTCTTGCCTGGCTGCGTCGGGTCAGGCTGAAACGTCGCACGGATTTCCTGATTGAACCCATGGGCGGTGGACATGGCCAACGCCAGCGTCAGCGCGCAGCCTGCCTGGAAGATTTTCATATGCTCAGCCTGCCTTCATTTCGGTGGTAGTGACGTCGGCGAGGGTGTCTGGGGTGCAACGCAGATCGCCGATCATCAACACGTCGTTTTCGCTGCGGTGGTCGGCCTCGTTCAAGCGGAACTGACACAGCAACTGGTTGCCCTGGCGCACTTCCAGGGTGGGTGAACCGGCGTTCATTTCCATCGAGAAGAAACCGTCGACTTCGGTCACGCCACGGCTGGCGTGGTTGATCACGTGGTGGCCCTTGAGCGGCCGCCCGCTTGCATCGACCAGGCGACCGAGCACGGTGAGGGTTTTCATCACGCGAACCTTGCGATACTCGATGCCGCCCTTGTTCAGGTGATAGCGGGTTCGCGCCGGTTCGATGGTGGCGGCCGGTACGGTGTTGCCTTCGAAGTCGAAGCTCACCGAGCTGTTCTGATAAGCGGTGATCGGAATGAAATTGCGCCCCGGCTTCAGCGCGGCACCGCCGCCGCTGTAGTCATCGGCCCGCAGGACGATGTCGTCGATATCCGACTCGACGTCGACGATCATTCCGGCACCGCGCACGTCGCTCTGGCTGGTCAGCAGCATCTTTTCGCCGCCGACCACCAGTGTGCTGTCGAGGTTGAGCCCGCCAGTGAAGTTGCCGTTGTAGGAAGAGCGCTGGACGAAGGCGTCGCCGTTTACCGCGTCGGTGCGGAAATTGGTCAGGCTCGACATGCCCAGGCCGTAAGTGTCGGTAAGCGCCGTCACCGAGACGCTTTGCAGCACGTGATCCTTGAAATCCTTGCGCCAGCCGAGCGAAGCATTGTTGTCGCGTTTGCCGTCGCGGGCCGTGCGTGAACCGATGCTGCCGGTGAGCTGCTGACCGGGAGCGCCCAACGCCAGGTTGATGCTCAGATCGACGCCGCGATTGCGCGCATCGCCACTGCTGAAACTGCCCGGGCGATCAAAGACCGACAGGCGCCAACTGGCATCACTGCCCAGCAATACGGCGCGCTGGGTCCAGCCCAGATCCACGCCCACGCCTTCGACATTGCCTTCGCTGTGCGAGACCCGGGCATTGACCGAACTCTTGCTGCTCAGCCGATGGTTGAGCGCCAGCGACGAATTGCTGGTCTGGCCGACAAACACGTTACGTGGACGAACGCGCGTGCCGTCCGGCAGCGTGTCGTAGGTGTTGGTGGTGTCGAGCCAGCTGCGGTTGTGGCTGATCACCAGACTGCCCGCGCCATAGTTGTAAAGGCTTTGCAGGTCCAGACCGGTGCCGTAATCCTCGGTCTTGTAGACATTGGCATACAGGCTGACGTGGTTGGCCAGGGTCCAGTCGATGGAAGTACCGTATTGCAGTTTTTCGCGGATCTGCCGCGCCGACGCGCCGACAATCACCCGTGGGTGCAGCAGGTAATTGACCGCCGCACCGGCGGTGGGACTGCCGCTCGATTGCGTGTCCCAGTTGCTCAGCAGTTTGCTTTCTTCACCGGCAAACACGTTGTAGCGCCAGCGTTCGTCAAGGTTGCGCCAGTTGCTGGGCTTGTACACCAACTCCTGGGTGGTGGAGGTGATCTGGCCGTCTTCGATCAGGCGCACTTCCACTTCATAAATACCGCCGGGCAGCGGCCGGGTGTCGAGGGTCTGCAAACCGGCCGGCACCGATTGGGTATTGATCAACAGACCGTCGCGCCAGATCTCCACCGAACCCTGCCGGTTGGCTGTCACGTAGATCGGGTAAACGCTGGGCATCGGGCTGTTGATCGCGAGGCTGTCGGAGCTGCCGTACATGAGGCCGACCGCCGTATCGGGGCTGGTGCCAAACGTGCGCGGCTGGCGCGTGAGTCCTTCGGAATTGGGGGTGAAATAGCCCAGGCGCAAGAAACTGCCTTGCAGTTCGCGCTGGGTGTGCAGCTCGTGCACGGCGTGGTAGAGCTTGTCGTCGGGGCCACCAAGCCGGGCCAATTGCAGATTCAGCGTCTGGCTCCAGTTGCCCAGGCTTGAACTGGCTTCCAGGCCAAAGCGTCCGCCGAGGTCCTGATCCTGGCCACCGTTGAGGTTGAGCTGGTTGCGCACCATCAGGCCGCTGCTACCACCGCTCGGTTGCTCGTAATAACGCTTGGCTTGAAGGTCGCGTTCGGCGTTTTCGGTGACGATCGATACCAGCGAACTTTCCAGGTTGTAATGCACCGCGAGAAACTGGTCGGGGCAGGAACCGCTGCACGCACCTAATGGCACGCCGGGTTTGAGGTAGCTTGCCCATTTTTCCCGTTCAGCGGGGCCGAAGCGGTTTTCGCTGGTGTCGGTGAATTCGAGAAGGGTGATGCGATCATCGCGGGACAACACCACCATGGCCTCACCCAACGGCTGTTGGTCGACTTCGACCCGCACCGCCAGAGGCACATCAAAGAAATGCTCCTCGAAATCCGCTGGCAAGCCTTTGGCCTGCGCCAGCAAACTGCGTGGCGTCGTACCGGCGGTGTTGGATGCGACGGCTGCGCTGGCACAAAACAACAGTGCAAGCGCAGCCGCGATGGGTGTCATCGGGAACATGAACTCGTACTCTGATTGACTGACAATGAAAGTCCGTCGGGGCAAACATCACTGCCTGCCCCGTCGGTTGACGCCACTGCTGAAAAGCGAGCGTTTTGGACCTGATCAGTCGATCAGTTGCCGCCAACCGGTGGCACGGCGTCGAAGATCATCGCCACGGAACCGGTGTAGTCACCCGGCTGAAAGTTGCTGCCTTTGGCGGAGATTTTCAGCGGGGCGCGGTAGTTCACATCCGATTCGGATTCACCGACGACCATTTGCGGGGTCAGGGTCAGTTCCTTGTTGTTGAGCATGACCTGCAGGTCGATCGAGGTATTGCCGGCAACCAGTTTCGGCAGACTTTCCAGGCTGGCGTGAACCGAACCGTTGTTATTGCGCACGTCGAAGAAACCGTTGACGTCGGCCATCTTGCCGGTGGTCGGCTGATAGCTCATGTCCTGGTCCTTGTTGACCAGATCCGGATCAGTCGGCACCACATAGAAACCGTTGGTTGGCACATGAGCGATCAGGCTGATGGAGTGCGACGCTTCGCCCGCAGCGAAGGCAGTGGAGGACATTGCCAGAAGAGCCAGTGGAGCAGCGATTGCGATTTTCTTGAACATCGTTCAGTACCTGTTTGCTTTATATAGGGGGTGTCATTGAAAGTTCACAAACCATTTGCTCATCGACCGCCAGAGCAACTTGAACTTTCAATGGCGGGCATCATCGGCTGTTGCCTCTGGAATGTAAGCAGGCAACTTCCGACAAACTCGTAGTTAAACAACCTCACACCCCGCCAGAAAAAAGAACAAAAAACAGATACTTGCAACATTCGCTGTAAGTTGCGCCCTACACACAGTTACAGGCAAAAAACCATACAGCAACTTAGCCGCTTTAACGCGGCAACTTGCGAGGAATTAGAACATATACTCAAGTACAACTAGAGCGATAACTTTAACTTTACGGTCACCGCTTTGATTTATTGATCAAAAAACTTTTTCCGGCTCTTTTTCGCTTTGACCGCTCGTCCGTCAAGCTCAGGACAAGGCCAAAAACGTCTTGCGCAACCCTTAAGATATATCTTAAGTTGTATCTAAATACGACGAGAGAGAAGCGAAATGAGAGACCATCATTCCCCCCATCGCGAGCACGGCGATGGCCGCGACGGCTTCGAGAAACGCCCCGGTCGCGAACGCGGCGGTCGCGGCCCGCGAGTTTTTGCCCCCGGCGACTTGAAATTGCTGTTGCTGGCGCTGATCGCCGAGCAGCCCTGCCACGGCTACGACCTGATCCGCCAGATCGAAGGCATGTTCGATGGCGCTTACAGCCCGAGCCCCGGGGTGATCTACCCGACCCTGACTTTTCTGGAAGAGAGCGATTTGATTGCCGGTGATGCCGAGGCCGGCAAAAAGCGTTACAGCGTCACCGACGCCGGTCGTTTGTCTTTAAGTGAACAAGCGGTGGCGCTCGACGGCGTACGCATGCGCATTGACGTCAGCAAGCGCTCGCTGCGCGGCCATGATCGTCCGCCGGAAATCCACGAAGCGGTGCACAACCTGCGCCATGCCTTGCAGCTGCACCACGGGCGCTGGAGCGCCGAGGAAATCCTGCGCGTGCGCGACCTGCTCAACGACACCGCCAAAGCCATCGTCGACGGCCCTGCCGTTCAACCTGCCACGGAGAAAGCCGAATGACTGCAGTCGATACTCAAACCATTCACCGCGTGATGCACGAAATCAAACGGCGCAAGCTTGAAGTGCTGCGCGTCACCGACCTGACCCCACGCATGCGCCGCATCACCCTCGGCGGGCCGGAACTGGCCGGGTTCATCAGCCTGGGCACGGACGATCACGTCAAACTGCTGTTCCCGCAGAACGCCGAACAAGCGGCGGCGCTGGAGACGATGCAACTGGGCGCCGGCA
>Ga0307412_10001111_pt1 | contig 15420 bp, 20 predicted proteins | sample DK1Cmetagenome_3_FD_203823 | JGI IMG/M metagenome (GOLD analysis project Ga0307412, IMG submission 203823) | Maize rhizosphere microbial communities from greenhouse at UC Davis, California, United States - DK15-C-1 | ecosystem: Host-associated > Plants > Roots > Rhizosphere > Soil | place: USA...
ATCTCTCCGCCATTATTGTGTATGACTAAGCCCCTGAAATGGTTGAACATTTCAGGGGCTTTTTCGTTTCTGGCGTTTCGTTTAGGGCATTTTTAGGGCATAACGGAAACTCGCAGGTGCAAAAGGAGGCAGCGCGCCGGCCAACCATCCGGATTGGCTTTTTTGCCTCTCCAACCATTCACAAGGATTTGATAATGCGGCTCATGTTCTCGCCTCTCGGTGCGCTTTTGATCCTAGCTGCACCCGTCCCCAGCTTTGCGGAAGATCCTGCCAACATCATTCGTACAGCCGAAGCTTTCACGTATAAACAGCTTCTGGCTCAAGGGGCTGAGCCCATGAAGTACGCGAAGGATTGTTGCTCGCTTCTGTACAGTCCTGGCACGCCCAAAAGCGAATATCATTTTGATCTGGAAAACGCGTATTTCATTCGAGTAACAGTTGATGCCGTCAAACTCGCGCCTGTGTTGTTTCGAATGTCTTGCCAAAACCGCGGATTCTTCACGCCAACGACCGAGTGCACGCCTGACGAGCTTAAAGCCAAGATCGATGACGCCTTGAGGGTCGATTATCCTGGGTCTTTATATGGGAAGTATCGATCAAGCTGGGTCGCCAAACAGAATGGACAAGCACTTCCCAAAACTGAGAAATGGGGCGGGCAGACAATCTATAGTTTTAAGCGTGAGAACGGTTTGGACGAGATTGTTCTAGGACCGATCAAAGGCTCTCCTACTACCGTTGAGCTCCAAGGAATCGATGAGTTGTCCGTGACCCCAGCAGTCAGTAAGAGATAATTCAATGGCTTCGAGCCGTAACGCCCTAAGGCCTTACGGTTCGATAGTTCGCCCGGCTAATATCGGTCGGAGAAGATGATCCTTAACTCCTAAACCCCAGCATTTCTGAAACCATCCCCGCCATGCTCTTCGTATCAGTAGGAATCCATCGCCCATAGTGCTTCCTAACCATCGTTGTGTCCGCATGCCCAAGCTGCCTGGCTACCCATTCCACCGGCACATAACTTGATAGCATCTGACTAGCAAAGGTGTGCCGACACTGGTTAGCCCCCCGGTGTCTAACGCCTGCTTTTTTCAAATGCTGAGTAAACCATTTGCTCAACGTCCTCCCATTCCATAGCAACCCGCTGGTGCTGCTACGGAACAGAAACCGTACCTTCTGCTTCTTGCTTGTGATGTTGTCTCGCTGAGTCACCTTGATCTCTTCGTAGGGCGCCTTGTGAGCAGCGGCGACAATTTCTCTCATCAGTTCAAGAGCTGGATCGATAAGCTCAACTGTGCGCAGCCTGGCGCGTTCCTTGGGCACCTTAAATTCACCTACAACCAATGCCCGTCTCACCTGCACCGTACCGGCAATCAGGTCCACATCCTCCACTGCCAACGCGATGAGCTCTGAAAGTGACAAACCAGCCCAACAGTTGAAAGCGATCATCCGAGTGTCCGGCGCCCGGGAGACATCCGCTTTCGCGATCACGTCAATTTCTTCTCGGCTAAACGGGTCTGCAAATTCTGAGTCGGTGTCCGATCCCACGTTATTGATCCGGTCTAATGGATTGTTTTTCAGAATGCCGTCGCCAAAGGCATCGGCCCAAACTCCCCTGACAATCGTGAAAATGTCGTTCACCGTTTTAGGGGCAAGACCTGATTTCAACAACTGAGCTTGGAATAGTGCGATGTCGCTTCGATTGACATCGACGATGCGACGCTTCCCAAATTTATTGCTGACGTGAACGGACTTGCTCACATAGTTCACAACGGTGCTCGATGCCTTTTGAGCGCGTTGAACCTCAAGCCATCGATCAATTCCTTCTTCGACTGTGCGTTTGTTCGCTGGTCCCCCAGTCCCCGAGAGCATCGCTGCGCGAGGGGAGTTGGGGAAGTGAGCGGCGTAGTCGAAGCGACCCTCTTTGATCTCAGTCATGATCGTTCGACGTTTATTATCGGCGTAAGCAATCGAAGCCTTATTGACCTTGGCGACACCTTCCAAGGGCTCGCGGTACCTCTGTCCATTCAAGATGAACCAGATCCGTAATTGCTTGCCATTCATTTCGACCCCAGTGGGGAGCTTGCCGTTCATGGCTGGCCCTCCATCCACCGTTCAATAGCCGATCGGTTGTAGACAATCACGTTGGCCGGATCCCAGCGCCAGTGTTTCCCTTCAAGCCAAATACCCTTTGAACGGTATTTGCGGACCGCTTCGGTGCTGAGCCCAAAGACGGGATACAACAAGTCTTGACGAAACCAGGCGCCAGAGCTCACGTAGACTCGGTGTTTCTCAGTGGAGAGATTGGTAACTTCAGCAACAGTCCTTGTACATGTCGAATAACTTTTCATCAGGTTGCTCCTTGCATCCTATTGTTACGCTTGAATATCCAGCACTTCACCGTCATCGAGCGGCTTGTCATTGGGGTTTGGGTTGCTTGCCAAGCGCGTACAGCGCTGTAGGTGGCCTTGTTGCTATCGAGCCATTTACGGCTACGGCTGTCTGTCAGCAGCGGCCTTAAGGTTTTCAGATCCGCCAGGTTCTGCCGATGTTCGCTAGCGAGCTTGGCGAATTCATTCAGATTGATCGCAATTAGTTGTGGGTCGTTGCTGTGATTGACCTGCGGCCCTTCACCGAGGCTCTCCAGGTACTCGTAAACGTCCCAAAACTCAGCGACCAACGGATGGTCAGCACTGATCGCCGCCTGACGTTCCAGAGCCATGTTCGTCAGAGCCTGATGGGTTGTCACACGGTGGTTCTCATCCAACTGACAGACCAAACCAAGGCAGTCCACCAACGCCATAATCTGGCTGTGATTCTTGATGATCCGCTCCACACGGATGTCCCTGAGTTGGCGCAGGCTCTGCTCATGCACCGCCACCCGTTCGGCAAACTTCGCCATAACCTGGCCTTCAGCTCGCACAGCCATCAGCAGAAAGTGGCTGAGCTGTTCCACCGGTATCAGGTTCAGGTTATCCGCCGCTGCTCGGCTCTCTGTGGTCACCGCAGGGCGAGCAAAGTGAGTTTTGATAATCCGGGTCAGGATCGCCTCCGACGCGCTGACGTCGGCGTTCTGGCTGATGGCGATGACACCCCGAAACGGTGGCTCGTAGGTTTCGTTACCACTGGTCTTCATGCCCCGGGTGCCAAGGGTGCCGCCGCCAAAGAAGTCTTTTAGCTCGTCCCAGTCAAAACCCTTGGCATGCGCCTTGTCCGGCTCGTTGCGGTCGCCCTCGATCAACACCACTGGCATGTTGGAAACTTGCCCCATGGCTCGCTGACGGCCGGCACGCGTCGATTTCGAAGGATCGAAACCTTCGTGCTCCCGACCCAGGAGCTTCCAGAGAAAAGTCAGCAGCGTGGTTTTGCCGGCACCGGCCTCGCCCGTGACCTCCAGAAAGGGAAATGACTTGTACTGTGCCCGAATCTGTTCGGCGAACAACGAGCCGAACCAGAACGCCAGCGCAACGATTCCCTTGGAGCCGAAACATGTCCAAAGCATGGGCAGCCAATCGTTGCGGTACTGTTTGGCGTCACGCTGGATATGCATGGCAATCGACTTCTGCAGCGTCTTGAGACGCAGCTTGTCGAACTCGAAAAAGTCCTCTTTGTTTACCCGGCTGACAATGCCATTGCGCACGGCAATATCACCGAATACATAGGCTCCGTGCTCTTTGCTGTAGCCCACATAGTCGATGGTCGCTACTGTTTTCAGCCCATACAGCTGATCCTTCATGATCTTATCGAGCTGCTGCCCACTGCCGGTGAACACCGCCCCAGCAGCCATACTAAGCAAGCGCTTCTTGAACTCGCTGGCGGCAGCGACCTGGGCGCCGGTGAAGGTGTTCTTCACGCTGCCGCCGTCATGCGGGAAATCTACCCGGAAGTAATACCAGGCCTCATCAGTCACCTCGTTGCGCTGGAAGTACAACGCCTGCGGGTAGCAGTTGGCGATTTCGACGACGCTTCCGCATTGGCGCAGTGCCTTATCGCGACGCTGTTTGTCGTTGAGCAACTGGTCTTCGTGGCGCTCAGACGCATCTAACGCCTGCATGGCCTTGTTGAACTTCTCTAGGTCCATCTTGAACCAGTACATCCGACTCTCGAATGCGAAGTGAAACTCATAGCGCTCGCGCCACTCGTACATCAGCACGCCTTTCTCAGTCGCACTTTCGGCAATCAAAAGCGAGCCGTGATAGCGGGCGATAGCCAAGTCTTTGTTGATCTGCTCGGTACGCTGGGCGTCGTCATCCATAAAGGCCCAACGCTGGTGCAGATCGTTCCAATCAACCTTGCGGCTGTCAGGCTGCGGGATCTGCGCCGCTTCGCACTCATAGCCCAAAGCGCGAGCCCGACGTACCCATCGCTTGGTGTATCTGTGCGCGCCAGGCTCGTTGTCAAACGCCCAAACCAACTTGGGCAACTTACCGCCGCGCAGCCGTGACAGCTCTCTCAACGACTCTTCAGGAAATGCGTTGGACGACATAGCCGATACCGCTGCAATGCCGTTATGCACCAGGGCGATGGCGTCAAAGATGCCCTCGACAATCCACAGCTCGGCGACGTCCAGCAATTCGACACAAGGCGGACACCACCAAACGCCGTGAGGACTGTCACCAGGCTTGAATCGGGCTTTCATCTTTCCGAAGCGGTGCGGGCGATCGATCAGCCGTTCCCAATAGCCCCCTTTTTCTAAAGCGAAGCGGACGGTGGTGCTACCTTCGTTCAGATCCCGAGAAAAGAAAGTCTCTTGACTAAACCAGCCCTGAATCAGCTCATGCCGAAACCCACGAGCAAACTCCATATAAGCTCGAGCCGTGGCGGTTGGATATTGATCGCAAGAGGGCGCTCGACGGCTCCAGTCATCAAACAGATCCTCATACAGCTCTTTGACGTGCCAGCGCTTTGCGCATTTGCTCTCGCGACCGCAGATGATCAGCCACGGTTTTGAAACGCGGGTGTAGAGCTCTTTTTTTCCACAGGCTGGGCACTTCCCGCCGCGCCAATAGATGTCGCTGTGTCGCGTCTTGAACCCGTAATCGTTCTTGAGCCGTACAAGTACTTCGGCCCGTAGCGTTTCTGACTGTTCCATGTCGCACCAACTGTGGGGCAAAACAAGCCCAGCCCTACGGTGAAGTAGGGTTGAGTCAATGGTTAGGGTTAAAGCTCGGTGGGGTAGTTGGCGCTGGAGACGCTAGAGCCAAGCGCAGCGTATTGCTCTGTCCAAGCTAACTGCACAACGTTCGTAGCGATGCCGGATGGCACCTCAAGCGCGACGGTCAGATGACGAACACAGTTCTTGAACAGTTGATCGCCGTCGACCAGATGTTCCGCTTGGTGCCGTATCAGATAGGCGAGGGCGGCCTGCTGCATGCTGCTGCGGTAATCATGCGAAATGGGTTGGGTATCGCTCATTTAGTCCGCTCCATCCTTGAGTGGGGGTAATAAATCGAGTTGGGCGGCATTGGAAGTCATCGCTTCACGACGTAGCGCGACATCTGCCAAAGGCAACTTCACCGATGGGTTAGCCATGCCGCTGGGGCTCATCTCATGTGTCATTTCAAACTCGGCGCGAACAGACCATCCGCAAGCCTCGTTAGTGCATTGCAAATAAGCAATGCGAAGAAAAACATGGGTACCTTCACTGGTGCGTATGCGCATCCTTGACTGGCAATGGGGGCAAACTAATTTGTAAGTGCTCACGGCGGCGTCCTTGCGCTAGGGCTGGTGAAATGACATTTGCCGGCACAATTCCGACCTTGATTCCCAATAACACCGCAGCCCTATGAGCCTCGCCGCGGCGTCCTTTTTTACGCCCATTCAGCAGATCACTAACCAAGTTGCTGTTCAGCGCGTTCTGGCGAGAGAACTCCGCGATACTGATACCTTTTCGATCAAGCACTGCTCGGGCTTGCTCGGGTGTGAGGGGGGCGGGCATAGTGTCCATTCGTGGGCATCCGTGTTGATTTGGCGCAATTATGCCCAATAATTTGTGTCTGTAAAGGGTGAAAGTTTGAAAAGTTGTGCATCTGAAAATGACATGGACGTCGGCGTAGGCGAACGCTTGCGAGAAGAAAGGACGCGGCTGGGGCTCAAACAGGAGGCCTTCGCTCAACTGGGCGGGATTACCCGCAATACCCAGGGCAGCTATGAAAAAGGCGAGCGAAACCCTGATTCTGTCTACCTCACAGCGGTGCTCAAGGTCGGTGTCGATGTGCTGTATGTCTTGACTGGAAGGCGTACGCAACGTGCAATCGAAGGCTTGAACGAGGCCGAAGAAACGCTGCTAGACCGGTTCAGAACGTTGTCCGACTATGACCAAAAAGCTGTGCATCGCATCATCAGCGCGATGGCAGGCGCCCCCGGTGTTTCCAGCGCCGAGAAATAACTAGTCGCATTTAAGCGATTCGTTACGATCAATTTCGATTTTGATTTCCCACACGCCTAAGTAACGTTGCGCACGCAATGCACTTAATGGAGTAGTGGGCATGTTGGATCAGGATGAGAAAAAGAACATTGGCGTCGAAAAAAGCGACCGCGAAAATTCTGAGCTGACACAAGATGAGTGGAATCTTCTTACATGGTACAGGGAGCTGTCTGATACGGATCGGGGCTATATAAGGCACGTTGCTAGGGCCCTTGCCTGCGCTTCATGATCTTAAGTATCTCGGGGCTGGAGAAAAGACGTTATTTACAAAGCTGACGAGTTTGTTGTAGCTGAAGCTGACAAGGCAGAGGGCTTAGCTGGGCAGAGATCCTCTACCTACGGCTATGCGACATTCTGGTGCCGCTCAAAATCAGGTGCTTTTCCCTGGTGGCCTTTCCGGAGCTTTGACATTACCTCCTTATTTTGAGGGCTATTAGCGCAAACTGCAAAAATTTGACACAATAGTGCTACCCGGCGCTATGGCGTTAGGCTTCTTCCGCCTTCGCTTCTAAGGAGTTATAGTGAAATGGAGCAATTTATAAAAAATTATTTGGCTGATATCGGAACGATCGCTACGATTCTGTCGCTGGTATTAGCTTTGGGCGTCCTTGCGTTTTCTGCGCTTAGATATGTCAGGGTCCGAAGGGATGAGCTGCGGAACTTGCGCTACGAGCGTTATCATTCTCTCCTAAGCATTATTAGCCGAGGTTCGGACGTCAACGGGGCGCTGAAGCAAATTAGCCAGCGGGCATATATTTACGAACTACGGCACTTTCCTGAATACAAGCCGCTCACGATTCGCTTGCTTCGCTCCTTAAAGTCGGAGTGGAGGAAGAACGGGTCAGCGGAAATTGATGTCCTTGAGTCTGAAATAGATGAGACTATTATTGCATTAGAGCGATGAGCTAAAGGGGTAAAATCAACTGCGGACCTTGGTTTCGTACGTTCCCAACCTCCCGGTTAACTCGAAACCATTCGAAGTCCTCAGTCGGTCGGCACGTGGTCCTGGCAATCTCTTCAGCCCTCGCCGCGTCCAACTCCGGATCGAGCCATTCCCGCGCCATTGAAGGTGCGAGCACCAGCGGCCGCCGGTCATGAATATCCACCATGCCTTGATCGCTGGCGGCGGTGACGATGACATACCCGTCCTGGTCGTTCGGCTCCAGTCCAGGCGTAACCTGGGCCAGTGCGCCGAAGAACATCGGTGCCTGGCTTTTCAGGCGAATGAAGTAAGGCTGCTTTTTCTTGGGATCGTCTGGATCCTTGACCCACTCAAACCAGCCGTTGGCAGGCGCAATGGCTCGACCGTTCGGCCAAAGCTGCTTGAAAAACTTCCCCGTGGTGACCGTCTCAACTCGGGCGTTGATAGGGTCGGGCCTCTTGCCCTTCGCCCAAAACGGCGACCATCCCCACCGAACCTTATCGATGCTCAACCCACCGTCCGCCGGCCGGATGATCTCGACGCGTGTTGTGGGCGCTACGTTGTAGCGATCGATGGCCCACAGGTCGTACCCGTTGATGACCAGTTGCTGCGGAGCTAGCTCCCGCAGGTAATGATCCATTGGCTCGTAAATCGAATAGCGTCCGCACATGCTGTCACCCGTCGAAATTTCCTACACAGCAATTGACCATTTGTACAACGCTGAGTTTACTGTATGCACATACAGTAACTTACGTTGAGTTTGCGTCATGAGTGTCACCATCCTTGGCCCGCTGTTGGAAGGGGGCGAAAAGCTCCCGCTGTATTCGTTCCAGATTCCTGCGGGTTTCCCTTCGCCGGCAGCCGACCACATCGAAAAACACATCTCCCTGGACGAGCTGTTCGAGATCCGCGCCCCGCACGTCTACTTAGCCAAGATCGAGGGTGAGAGTATGCAAGGCGCCGGGATATTTTGCGGGGACCTGGTCGTCGTCAATCGGAGCCTGACTGCTGAGCACGGCGATATCGTCATCGCCGGGCTCAACTCCGAACCCATCTGCAAGCGCCTGTACATGCGTGACAACACAATCATCCTGCTATCGGCAAACAGCAAGTACCCGCCGCGCTATGTGATGGAGGGCGACGAGCTGATTATCTGGGGCGTGGTGACCTACAGCGTGCGTGACCATGGCAAACCGTGAGCAAGTCTTCGCGCTGATCGACTGCAACAGCTTCTACGCCAGCTGTGAGCGCGTCTTCCGGCCGGACCTGGCGAAGACGCCGATCGTCGTGCTGAGCAACAACGACGGCTGCGTCATTGCACGCAGCTACGACGCCAAGCCCTTTGTGAAGATGGGCGCGCCGTATTTCCAGATAAAGGATGTGCTACGCCGGAACGGCGTTCAGGTGTTCAGCAGCAATTACGCACTCTATGGCGACATGAGCGAACGCGTAATGACCATCATTGAATCCATGGTGCCCGCCGTCGAGGTGTATAGCATCGACGAGGCCTTTGCCGACCTCACTGGCATTCCTGGCGATCTAACGTCGTTCGGCCGCACGATTCGCGCAGCGGTCCACAAGCGCACCGGCATCCCAGTGGGCGTCGGCATCGCTCCGACAAAGACCCTCGCCAAGCTCGCCAACCACACAGCAAAACGCCTCCAGGCACACACCGGTGGCGTCGTGGATATCTGCGATCAGGCCAAGCGCGACTGGGTGCTGCGTAACACCGACGTGAGCGAAGTCTGGGGCGTGGGGCGCCGGATGAAGGTCCACCTTGAAGGCCTGGGCATCAAGACGGCCATGGACCTGGCGAAAGCCGACCCGTGGATGCTCCGGCAGAAATTCAGCGTAGTGATCGAGAAGACCGCCCGCGAGTTGGCTGGCACCTCCTGCCTGGAGCTATCCGAGACCGAGCCGCCCAAGCAGGAGATCTGCAGTAGTCGCATGTTCGGCAAGCGCCTGACGACTATAGAGCCGATCAAGGAGGCGGTGGCTACCTACGTCCACCGGGCGGCGGAAAAGCTGCGGGCGCAAAACTCGCTGTGCAAAAAAATCCGCGTCAGCATACGCACCGGGATGTTCAACCCAGAAGAGGCGAAGTATGCCAATGGCGCCCTGGTTGAATTGCCTTACCCAACCAATGATGTTCGGTTGCTGACGAAGGCGGCGACCGAGGCGGTGAATCGTCTGTTCCGGCCGGGTTTCAAATACAGCAAAGCTGAGATCCTGCTGATGGATCTGCGTCAGCCTGGCGAGTTTACGGATGACTTGTTCGTCCAGCCTCAACCGCAAGTAACGAAAAAAGTCATGAGGGTTCTGGACGAGATTAATCAACGATGGGGTAGTGGGACGCTGCGCACCGGCGGCGTGCCAGCGACGCCTGATTGGGGAATGCGTCGAGCAATGATTAGCCAGAGCTTTACCACTAAGTTCGACCAACTGTGGGTTGTAAAATCGAATTGAAATAGTGATCGTAAAATTCATTCAGCCTTGCTATATCTGCTATAACGGATGCGCCAATTATACAGTGAGTGTCTATGGAACCGAAGGATCTCGAAGTAAAACGAAAGCACCACTATGTCTGGGCGCGTTATCTAAAGGCGTGGGCAACTAAGAACAAGATTCATTACATCACAAAAAAAGGCTTGCCCGCGGCAGATAGTGTGAAAGGATTGGCAAGGGAATTAGGATTTTATAAGATTGCGTCCTTCAATGATGACGATCTGTCATACATTCGTGCAATTTCTGGGCTCGCAAGTGATGAGCTTCAATCTTTGCATATGGGATTCCTTGATGATTTTATTGGCATTTCTAATATACTCAAGGCTAGGTCGAAATACTATGATGTAGACAATGACTTAGTATCGCAAATTCTCCAATTTAATGTTTTAGAGGATATACACGGAAAGATTGAGCGAGAAGCTTGGCCGTTAATTAGCGAGCTGCGCCAAGGGAATTCAGGTGTGTTGTTAGAGCAGCATCAAAGAAGTTACTTTTGCTTTTACATTGCTCAGCAGCTGGTAAGAACTAAAGCAGCTCGGGATAAATCTCTGGACGCTTCGTCGAGAAACTTACCGGGTTCTGTCGCTAGCGCGACGAGGCGTAACTGGTGGTTTGTGAGCTTCATGCTGGGGATAAACTTGGGGAAAGGCTTGCTTGAGACCCCTAAGGATCGGCACTTCTTGATTGAGAACAGGACAGGCAAGCCCTTTATTACGAGTGATAGACCAGTTGTGAACGTACACTCTTGCTTAAAGACAACTCTTCCAGACAGTCCCCCGGAAAAATTAGATCTTTACTACCCGTTATCTCCAACTCATGCGTATATGATTAACGACTCGGAAGAGTACAGTCGCCTAAAGGATGGGGTGACGCTTGAGGATGTAGCGCATCTGAACAGATGTTTGGCTGAGGCTTGTGGTGAAACCGTTTATGGGGCTACGAGAGAGTCCGTACTCCAGGCTCGTCAACATATTCCTCAATGGAGGCGTTAGCGAGCTGGTTGAAACTATCTAGGAATAGTGGTTAAGTATAGTTGTTAATGTTTGTCGGTCGAATATTTTTGCGGTTTCAAAACTGGAAAGGATCGGCCAGTTGCCGTGATTGCGAGCTATGCAAAGTAACGCGATCAAGGAAGTCGGCATCATCGTTAAGGCGAGGGATATATAATTTTCCTTTTCTGACGGGGTCGCATAGTCGGTAATGAACTTAAAGACCATTGCAAAATTTTTTAAAGTGTCGTAAAGCGCGTCCGAGGAAAGACTTTCCATCTGGTTGATAATGGCAGTCTTGTTTTGAGAGGACATGAGCTGATCAAACACTTCGAGGTATTGCCCGAAGGCCTGATTACCAGTATACGTACCGCTTCTTAATGGCAAGCGGATGTTCTTTATTTCGCTTAAGCAAAGAGCTATTAAGTTGAAAAGAGATGATTCGAAGCTCTGCTTCGCCGCTAGGTCGGATTGGAGTTTTATCGTTTTGCGTGCTTCGATCTCAGAGGCCTTCGAGTCTTCGGCGGCTTTGCGTTGAATCACTACGGTATCTATGAGTAATACCACAGAGATGAAAGTTAGGAGAGGGTTTATGTTTCCGCCGATGAAATCACCCAACGGACCAAGGTCCGCTTTGGTGACTTCGCCGACGATGCTGAAATAGATGTAGTACATTACGGAGAGCAGTATGGCTACACCGCAAATTAGCAGGCGCTTCACGCAATAAGCTCAGCTTTATGTAGAATAAAGTATTTGGTCGCTCCATTGTTGAGCGTTACCCGAGTGACCTCAGCATTTAAGGCCGAAAAATTGCCTTGGGTGAGTCCGTGAAGGCTTCTAACAAGGATGCCTTTCTGCCGTTTGGAAAATGCATGGTGCGGCACAAAACTGAAGGAGTCCCCATCAATATCTTGAACCAACCTTCCCGTCCCGGTGCGAGCATTGAACCTGCTAATGCCAACGACAAGTTTTTCAATAGTCGGATTGGTTATCTCTTCTTCTAGATAACTCAGAGTATTTTGGTTGAACGTGGCTATGGGAGTCTGCGCAGCATAGAGAGTAGCCTTCAAGCCCTGATATTTGATAGGCAAGTGCACATCTGAAATAGACGTGGTAAGGCGGTGAGTAATGTCCTCACTAAAATACATTTTCTCAAATGTTTTGATTGCTGTGCGCCTGTTTATCTCGCGATTGTCGCCAATAACTTGGCCGAGAGTATACTGAAGTAACTCGACATAGCTCTTAGTAGTTAGGGTGTGGAGGTTGGATATCGTTTTTTCATTAGTGAAGGCAACCTTGAATCGTTGCTTGAAGGAGCCGTTAAAACTGGTTTTGAAGTCGATTTTAATGCCTTTTCTGGCCGTAGATCGGCTTATATAAGATTTATTGACGATGCCATGTGTGGCAATCGATATGGCTTCACTTATGCCTTGTAGTGATTTAGATCCGTAATATAAATCAAGTCCATTAAATTCTTTTTCGTCGCTATCGTATAAAATCGAAAAATCGAATTCCATTTGCCTGCTTCCATATCTGCGAAAATAATATCCTATCATCGAGTGGTGGCTGAATGCCACCTCTTCCTCTCGTCGTGGCAAGGTGCAGGGAAATGTATGGTAACCGGCAAGGGAAAGCGCTTTGAGCTGGGCGTCTGATCGAGCAGTGTTGTGATGGCAGGTAGGGAATAATGTTGGGCGGAAAGGGGCTGTGGTCGCAATGACCGCACCCTAGTCTTAGGTATCCATGAAATTCATCAGTGCGGTGCCGACGTATTACCGGAGCGGCAACATTAACGTGATGGGCGAAAGCCCAGGGCACGGTATAAATCCAGCATATTTGGTATAGAAGCCTGATAACCGCTCATTCAACGGATGTACGATCATAGCGGAGGAGCCAATCGTCTCTGACGCTGAAATCGCCCGCTCGATCGCATCCTGCAGCAGGTCAATCGCAAAGCCTTGGCCTTGAGCCGCCAACGTAATCCCCATCCGCCCCAACAGTGTCACCGGATGCACGCTTGGTGAGTTGCGTTGATGGCTCTTTGGGACAACGTTTTCCCGGGCGATCGAGCCGCTGGATAGGGTGTAGTACCCCATCACGACAGGCGTATCCTTGCGGCAGACAACATAGACCACGGCCTGTTTTGCCGCCTGAGCTTTGCGAGCTTGCCTTTGAAGGTAATCGTTGATCGACGCCACGCCAGAATCGAATTCATCCAGGATGTGTTCATCGTTCAGCTTTTCGGGAGCTCTCAGCTCCACCGTTTGGGCCTTTCGAGAAGTTGATGTAGGCACTCGTTACCTCGAATCGGGTTGGCTTCCATTGCCTGTTCAAATGCGTCAAATGCAACGTCGTCGAGAAGGAACAGACGCTTATCCAGAATGACTTCCTCTGCTTTCTGACAAGCAGCTTCCAGAATAAAGCTGGTTCGATCACGACCGGACATAGCAGCTGCCAGATCGATCAGGTTCCGTTTTTTTTCGTCCGCTCTCATGTTGATAGGAACGGGCTTGGATCTTTCAATGCTTTCAATTGTTACAGTCATGTTTCACCTATGAGCTGGTTTGAAGAAGTGGCTCGGTCTCCTTATGACTAGGGTAGGGTTGGTGAATTTGTCATTTTCATTGTGGAATCCTTCCGGTCGTGAGGTGGGTCGTTGAGGTTCAGGCCATGAGGGTAGCCTTGAGATAATTCTATCCTGGCTGTATAGCTACTGTATATACGTGTGTAGCTTTTAGCTACATATGCAGCCTCGCCTAGGGATGGTTCAAGATTCGCCCAACCCACTCCGCGACCTGCGTAACAACGGCATTTCCGGCACTGAAAGCCTCCGCAAGGTTGGCCGCATCCAGTCCGAGGCAAAACCCATCATCTTCAGCCGCTCGCTGCCGCTCAACCATCTGATCCCATCCGTCCGGGTGAGCGACGAAAGTGGTACAGCCAATAGCGATCTGGGAGCCGGCTTTGTTTGCCAATAGAGTATTGGCAGCCCAGGCATCCGCGGGCCGAGGCCATTGGATCGAGCGAGACGCTGGAGGTATTGCGTCCACTGGCGCGGCGTCAGCCAGGAACTCAAAGGGGGGCATTCGTCGATAACCGGCGACCAGGAATATTCGACGACGTTGCTGGGGGACTCCGAAATATTGAGCATTAAGCACTCGCCAAAATCCCACATACCCGCACTGCGCAAGGGCCCGGACGACTGTCTCAAAGTCTTGGCTATCGTTGACAGCGAGCAGGTTAACGACGTTCTCAAGCACCACCCAGCCAGGTTGTATCTCTTTGAGGATACGTATGACTTCCCAGAACAGGCCGCTGCGTTCGCCGCGTAGCCCTCGGGTGGCTTGGTTGCTCTCTCGGCATCCGGCGATGCTGATGTCCTGGCAGGGGAAGCCGGCGGTGAGGACATCGACGGGGCTGAGGTTGTGGGCGCCGCACTGGCGCACGTCTTCAAACTGCTGTGCATGGGGAAATCGATCGGCAAGCACAGCCCGGTTGATGGGGTTGAGTTCAACTTGCCAGGCGCTGCGGTATCCAGCGTTTTCAAATCCGACATCAAAGCCTCCTATGCCTGCGAACAGGCTTCCGATAGTGGGTCGCTGCATTCATGAACTCGTTGTTCTGGATGCTCGCGGCACACTGAGGGGAGGCTCTGGGCCTTCAAGTGGTTAAGCGTCCGGCAACGCGGACATTTGATCTGTAGTTCCTGGAAGCCGCTGGCGGCGGCCAGCTTGCGGCAGCAATGGCCGCAACGTATGTCCTGCATGTCATCATCCTTGAGATGTTCGTAATCGTTTTTCCGTGCCTGGGTCATGGCGTCTCTGTCTGCATTCGCCGCCACTCCCGGTCAATTGCTCGCTTGGCCGACTTCTCCGTGGCGTACAACCACCGCAGTCGCTTAGGCCTGCTCTGATCACCGACCGACACTGTCCTTTCCTTCCCGGCCCTGCTGTCGCGGTAGTGAGCAATCGCTCCGGTGAAGTCACCTCGGTTCTCTTCAGCCAGATCCTCAACCCTGTCCTCGGGCAGCTTGCTTTCCAGCACCAGGTCGACCGTGTAACCGTTGTCCGCATTGAGGCTGTGCAGCACGTTGCCGCCGTACCAGATGATCGCGTCGATCTCCGGCTTCACGCCTCGCAGCGTGTAGGTCAATTCGGGGATCAGGTCAGGTCGACCCCGGGCGAGGGTGTAGCTGAGCGTCGCGCTACCGCGCTGTAATCGGTTGAATTCAGCACGAGCGGCGCGCAAGGCTGACTGGCGGTCGCTGTAGGTGTGGCGCAGGTCTTTGAGATAGTCGCCACCGCCGGCAATGGCTTCCTGTTTCTTCGCGCTGTTTATGTCGTAGAAATACGCTCGCACCCCGTCGTAGCTGTCGCGATCAGCTTCCAGGTAGCGATGTTGGTCGCCGTCGGCGCGGGTTAGGGTGATGTGCGGCAGGTCGGCGCCGCTGGCGGTCTTGCCGCCGCCCGCCGGCAGGCACAGCAGGCACCCCGCCTTGACGGTGACCACAGCGTCGAACTCTTCGCCGATACGACTGATCAGGTTGGCGTCAGATTCGTTGGCCTGGTCCAGCTGCAGGATGG
>Ga0307412_10001112_pt1 | contig 15415 bp, 11 predicted proteins | sample DK1Cmetagenome_3_FD_203823 | JGI IMG/M metagenome (GOLD analysis project Ga0307412, IMG submission 203823) | Maize rhizosphere microbial communities from greenhouse at UC Davis, California, United States - DK15-C-1 | ecosystem: Host-associated > Plants > Roots > Rhizosphere > Soil | place: USA...
AATGCCACAGCTGACCCAGCAGTCGGCGCAACTGACCCAGGCCAAGCTTGAAAGCGCCGTACCGGTGGTCAACAAGCTGCTGGCGGACATGACCGCCGAGCTCGAACCAAAAGCCGCCGCGCCGGCCAAGAAAAAGCCCTGAGCGGAGCCCCGCATGAGCATGCAACAACGCATTGAATCGACCCTCGGGCTCTTGCAGCCCGAGCACCTGCAAGTGCTGGACGAGAGCCATATGCACAGCCGTGGGCTGCAAACCCATTTCAAGGCGGTGGTGGTCAGCCGGCAGTTCGAAGGCCTCAATCGGGTCAAGCGTCACCAGAAGGTCTACGGCACGCTGGGCGAGCTGATGGGCGAATTCCACGCGCTGGCGCTGCACACCTACACGCCTGAAGAGTGGGCACAGACCGCCGCGGCCCCGGCTTCGCCGACCTGTGCGGGTGGTAGCAAGCACTGATTGCCAGTGGTGAGGTTGCTTGTTGTGGCGAGGGGATTTATCCCCGTTGGCCTGCGAAGCGGGCCCATCCGGAGGGAAGCCTGGCGCCTGCTTCGCAGCCGAGCGGGGATAAATCCCCTCGCCACAGGGCAATGTACCGGCCTTGCAATTGCAGTCCTGCAACCCATATGTTTTTGCTAGAATCCGCAACGCGCCGCTCACCCGGCGCGTTTTTTTTCGCATCCGGTTCACCCTTTGCGAGGGTAGCCACCTGGAGAAATACCCATGACACCACCCATTGTCGTGGCGGCACTGTATAAGTTCGTCACCCTGGAAGATTACGTCGAGCTACGCGAGCCCCTGCTCAAGGCGATGCTCGACAACGGCATCAAAGGCACGCTGCTGATCGCCGAAGAAGGCATCAACGGCACCGTTTCCGGCACCCGCGAGGGGATCGACGGGTTGATGGCCTGGCTCAAGAACGATCCGCGCATGGACGACATCGACCACAAAGAGTCGTACTGCGACGAGCAGCCGTTCTACCGGACCAAGGTCAAGCTCAAGAAAGAGATCGTCACCCTCGGCGTGGAAGGGGTGGACCCGAACAAGCGGGTTGGCACCTATGTCGAGCCGCAGGACTGGAACGCGCTGATCAGCGATCCGGAAGTGTTGTTGATCGATACCCGCAATGACTACGAAGTGTCCATCGGCACTTTCGAAGGCGCCGTCGATCCCAAGACCGCCAGCTTTCGTGAATTCCCCGAGTACATCAAAGCCAACTTCGACCCGAGCCGGCACAAGAAGGTCGCGATGTTCTGCACCGGCGGCATTCGCTGTGAAAAGGCCTCGAGCTACATGCTCGGTGAAGGTTTCGAAGAGGTCTATCACCTCAAGGGCGGCATCCTGAAATACCTCGAAGAGGTGCCCCAGGAAGAAACCAAATGGCGCGGCGACTGCTTTGTATTCGATAACCGCGTGACTGTGCGCCACGACCTCAGCGAAGGCGACTACGATCAATGTCATGCGTGCCGCACGCCGGTAAGCGTTGAAGATCGCGCTTCGGAGCACTACGTGCCGGGCATCAGCTGCCCGCATTGCTGGGACAAGCTGAGCGAGAAGACCCGTCGCAGCGCCATCGACCGGCAAAAGCAGATCGAGCTGGCCAAGGCTCGCAACATGCCTCACCCGATCGGCTACAACTACAAGCAATCATCCTCCGAGGCTTAAGCCATGGCATCGCGCCTGCTGTATGTGATGGACCCGATGTGTTCCTGGTGCTGGGGCTTCGCTCCGGTGGCGCAGGCATTGGTCGAGCAGGCGCAGGCCGCAGGCGTGGAGTTGCACCTGGTGGTGGGCGGCTTGCGCACCGGCAGCGGCTCGGCCCTGGAGCCGACGACCCGGCGCTACATTCTTGAACATTGGCAGGCGGTCACCCAGGCCACCGGCCAGCCGTTCAACTTTGAAGGGGCATTACCCGATGGTTTTGTCTACGACACCGAGCCTGCTTGCCGGGCGTTGGTGACGGCTCGCAGCCTGGCGCCGGACCTGGCCTGGAAACTGGTGAAGCTGATCCAGCAGGCGTTTTACGTCGAAGGTCGCGACGTGACCCGCGCCAGCATCCTGGTCGAGTTGGCCGAACAGGCCGGGCTGCCGCGGATCGAGTTCGCGGCTGCATTCGACCGTGCCGACCAACACGCTGCCACCGCTGCGGATTTCACCTGGGTACAAGACCTTGGCATCGCCGGGTTCCCCACGCTGCTGGCCGAACGTGACGGGCAATTGGCCCTGCTGACCAATGGCTACCAGCCCCTGGAGCAGTTGGCGCCATTGCTCGGCCGCTGGCTGGAGCGGGCGACCTGTGCCTGATGACCTGCCCAACGTCAACGCGTCGGCCCCGGCGCCTATCGATCGGTTGAGCTGGGCAGAAATCCGTCGCCTGGCCCTCAAACATAAAAAAGCCTTGTGGATCGCCAACGGCGTGGCCGTGCTGGCCACCTTGTGCAGCGTGCCCATCCCGTTGCTGCTGCCGCTGTTGGTGGATGAGGTGCTGTTGGGCCACGGCGATGCGGCGTTGAAGATCATGAACCTCGCCTTGCCAACGGCTTGGCAGAGCGCGGCCGGTTATATAGGACTGATGCTGTTGGTCACCCTGACGCTGCGCTGCTGCGCCTTGGTGTTCAACGTGTTGCAGGCGCGCCTGTTCGCCAGCCTGGCCAAGGACATCGTCTATCGCATCCGTGTCCGGCTGATCGAACGCCTGAAGCGAATTTCATTGAAGGAATACGAAAGCCTGGGCAGCGGTACCGTGACCACGCACCTGGTCACCGACCTCGACACCCTCGACAAGTTTGTTGGCGAAACCCTTAGCCGCTTCCTGGTCGCCATGCTGACACTGGTGGGCACTGCCAGCATCCTGATGTGGATGCACTGGAAGCTGGCACTGCTGATCCTGTTGTTCAACCCGCTGGTGATCTACGCCACGGTGCAGTTGGGCAAACGGGTGAAGCACCTGAAGAAACTGGAAAACGACAGCACCTCGCGCTTCACCCAGGCCTTGACCGAGACACTGGATGCGATACAGGAAGTGCGCGCCGGCAATCGCCAGGGTTTTTTCCTCGGGCGGCTGGGGATGCACGCCAGGGAAGTGCGCGATTACGCGGTGAACTCGCAGTGGAAAACCGACGCCTCGAACCGTGCCAGCGGTCTACTGTTCCAGTTCGGCATCGATATATTTCGCGCCGCGGCCATGCTCACCGTGCTGTTTTCCGACCTGTCCATCGGGCAGATGCTGGCGGTGTTCAGCTACTTATGGTTCATGATCGGCCCGGTCGAGCAATTGCTGAACCTGCAATACGCCTTTTACGCGGCGGGCGGAGCCTTGAACCGTATCAACGAACTGCTGGCCCGGGCCGATGAGCCGCAGTACAGCGGCGGCGTCGACCCGTTCACGGGGCGCGACACCGTAGGCATCGATATTCAAGGGCTCTCGTTCGGCTACGGTGAGGAGAGGGTTCTCAACCGACTGAACCTGTCCATTTCGCCGGGTGAGAAGGTCGCTATCGTGGGTGCCAGCGGTGGCGGTAAAAGCACATTGGTGCAATTGCTGTTGGGCCTCTACACACCCCAGGCCGGCAGCATCCGGTTTGGTGGCGCGACGCAGCAGGAAATCGGCCTCGAAACCATCCGCGAAAACGTCGCGGTGGTGCTCCAGCACCCCGCGTTGTTCAACGACACGGTGCGGGCCAACCTCGCCATGGGCCGCGACTGCAGCGACGAGGCCTGTTGGCGGGCATTGGAAATTGCCCAGCTCGACGCCACGGTGCGAGCGCTTCCCGCAGGTTTGGAGAGCGTTGTCGGACGTTCCGGCGTCAGGCTTTCGGGCGGGCAGCGCCAACGCCTGGCGATCGCTCGCATGGTGTTGGCCGATCCACGGGTGGTGATCCTCGACGAAGCCACGTCCGCCCTGGACGCGGCCACCGAATACAACCTTCACCAGGCATTGGCGCGGTTCTTGAGTGGGCGTACGACGCTGATCATTGCCCACAGGTTATCCGCGGTGAAACAGGCGGACCGGGTGCTGGTGTTCGATGCCGGGCAAATTGCCGAGGATGGTGACCACCAGCAACTGATCGCCGATGGTGGTTTGTACGCCAGGCTTTATGGGCATTTGCAGCGGCATTAAGGAATAGCAACCAAGGATTCAGTTTAGCTATTTGTCGGACGCTTACGTTTCCCCCAAGTAACGTTCAGGGCATCTGCACCACGCAAATGACCGAACTCCTTCATCACAATCGCGCAGGAATCGCATGGCGGCAAGGTTGTGGCAATAGTGATCGACCGGATATCTCCATTATCCGGATATTTTTCGCTGATATAACTGATCAGCTTGCTCTCGCTGTCGCCGGACGTAATGGGATTCATTGTCTGCGAGCTGCCGGCCGTGGGGTGCGGTATCGCTAGCAGCGATTCGCCTTCTTTCGTTAGAAGAAGAGAGGTGGGATCTGTGCCGCCTTTAAGCGCGTCCACGTTGTAGTAGGTGACGTCGCCAATTTGCAATTGATTTCCTTCACGGAATACGGGGAGATGCCGGGTATAGTCGTTGATGCCGGAAACACTGACATAGATTTCAACTCTTCCTGATGTAAGAGTGACCTCGGCAAAAGCAATGTTTTTTTGAGATCCCGGAAGGATTTTTTTTAATTCTCCCATAGCGTGTTCTATAGAAAGCTCTCTTTTTTTAAAAATGTCGCCAAAGATGGAAGTTGTTTTGTTCTGTATGTTCTGAGGGGAAAGGTGGACGGGGCTCCATAAAGCCGTTCCAGCAGGCATTTCACAGACTAGCAACCTGGTTCTTTGATCGAACATCAAGGCTTCGGCAGGAGATGTGTCGACTTGGGCCCAATCCATATTCCTCGGAGGGTTAGCGGTGGTGCCGATAGGTATCGAAACTTTTTCAAGTCTTTCCAACGCTTGGTTAACTAGTTCTTCTCCGTGGAGTCGCACGGTATTGTTTGCATTAATCGACCCCTCATAGATTCGCTTCAGTTCCTCTCCATACCCTTCGGCCAGTTCACTGGATTCCAGTTGTCGTAGCTTCAATGTTTCGGATTTATTCTTGGCGAGATTTCTAAGGACGTAGTATTTGTCATCTAGTTTGGCGAAAATATAGTTGAAGTCCGGGTTGAGATCGGGAACCATGATCGCCCCGACTCGACGGATGTCGTTGATGTCCTCGGCGATGCCGGTGATCTTGATACCCGCATATATGCCCGTCTGAAACTCTATCGTTACGTCTACTATTGATTTAGGTTTGACTGTTTTTTTACTCAGGCCGATCCATTCCGGCTTGCCTTTATAGGGCGCATATTTGCCATTTTTGACTTCATATATCTTCCCTTGTTTGTAGAACACTTCGTGGCCTCTAATGCTCACGGGTTCGACGAGAACATCGGCAAACCAAGGCGCCCAGCTTTTGCCTCCAATGGGCGGTCCCAGGGCAGGGCGCGTGGCGACTTCACCGTTCAAGGAGAGAATGTTGCAAGTTTGATCTAGCGGCATGGCAATTTCCTAAAGTTTTTAGTGGCATCCAAGGTATCAACTCTGCGCAGGGCGCCGTCTTCCAGTCGATAGGGAACATCATCCAAATAAAAGGTGCGGCTGCCGTTGACCTCCAATACCTCTCTTATGTGGGTTTTGTCAGGGATGTTGAAGAAACTATCGGTTTCGGTTTTGCCCAGCAGGTCGTATCGGGAGGGCCCCAACGACAATTCGGAACGTTCAGCTGTCAGCGCAGGTCCATAAGGCTTGGTGGAAAAAGGGTCGACCAACCGAAAGTCGGGTTTGCCTTGGGGTGCGATATTGCGCACCGGGACATCTTCAATTCCATAGACTGTGGCTATTTGATCTTTCGTTGACAACGGGCGCCATCGGCCCGGATCGGTCGCTTGAGGCACGCCTTGGGGAAAGTCGTATCGACCGGCTCTGCCAGTTAATCGCTTGAGACGGATAAACCCTTTTTTACTGAGCCTGAACAGGCTCACGCCACCAGCCTTGAGCAGCGAGGGAATACCATCAAGTGGATTCAAGGTAGAGTTGATGAGAACGCCTATTTTTTTTGCAAGCAAAGGCAGTTTTTTCGTGAAGGTAAGTTTGCCGCCCGCCCTGATTATCTTCATGGAGCCGGACGCAAACTTTCCAAGGGGAAGTGCGAAGGCTGCGAGGTCTACGAATAAACCAAACAAACCTTCATTTACTTTTCTTCTATCACCTGAGCTCAGATTTTCTATGCTTTCCCAAAATGGAACGAATGATTTTATTACGCTTACTACCTTATCAAAATTCGCCTGCTGGGTATCAAATTTGGTTTGGCCGTAACAGGCGCGGCGCAACGCTGTTTCATCAATAAAAAGCAAGCGGTCGGCAATGTGATTAGCGATCGACTGAATGGAGGTTGACTCCAAGGTGGTAGGGATGATGTTGGGAAGATCATTGTTCATTAATCTGCCCAATGTGCCGCCGATGTGGTCCATGATGGCTTGGCATTGCATATTTCTTTCGGGAACGGTTCCGTTGACGTGAGCATTCCAATCAAAAGGGAGCTGTTTATTTTTATCTTCGATCGTTAATGGGATGCCGATTTGGATTTGCTGGGCAGGGTTTATCTCAGTTCGGGGTGCAATACCTGGATTGAAATGGTACGGCATGATATCCAATCGGGGGCGAATCACACCCGCTCGCGGTACAAGTTCGTAGTGTGTTACGTTGTCGCGGTAAGTCGCTTCCAAAATAAAACCACAGCGGGCTCGGGAGGCTAGTGTTTCGTCTTGTAATTGAAACACGCCGCCTATATCCCCAGTGGGTTGTCTAAGGCTGTATAGCCTGATGGTGCCGTATTCCAATGCCCGTCGATCAAGCAGAGGAAGCGATGCGAGTAAGTTAATTATTAACTGCTGGTAGGCGCTGCTAATCAGCTTGATATAATCCTTGAACTGGTTGTCGAATGTTTGCTCTATATTTTGTGGTTTTTTTCCTTTAAATTTGCGACCAAAAAGATTGGTGTTTAATATGCCCTCTTCAGATAGCGTTAACCATGCCGAAGAGGGCGGGTTGATGTACCATTTTGCTTTGCTCAACTCTCCAGATGCATACACATCAACGAGCGAATAAGAGGAGTGGACTCGCGGGCCGCTTCTAAATGTAGGAGTCCCGGTGGGGAAAGCGGAGGCCTCCCTCAGCAGTGTCCAGTCTAAGAAACGGGTATGCCCAAATAGCTTTGTCAGCTCAAGGGTTGCCATCTTCAGTCTGTCGGGCGGCTGTTTGTCGAGATCGACGATAGCGCTATTTAACTGGGCGATAGTCTCGTCGAGTTTTTGCATTGCTTCTTCGATAGCCTGCGGCGAGTGGCCTCCATCGGTGCGTTCGGGAAGGAAGCCATTGGTGACCGCCCAATCCGTAGCAGGTTGGAGTCTTGTGAGTGAGACCAGATTAAGATCTTCGGCGTTGCCCTCAGCCATATATTCGGTGGGTAGGTTAATCAGTTGTTGGACGCTTAGTCGTTGCAGCAGCATCGGATCAATCGCATTTGCGAGATGTACGCCATGAACAAAGTTGACCCAGATGGTCGAGCTCCTGTAGGGCAGTTCCGAGGGAATGTCAGGGATCTGGAAGTCCAGGGGAAACGATGAGCGATACAAACAGGCCAGCAGGATGGATTCATTCACCGATGAAGCGTGTTTCGAAGCAACCAGGTGTGACTCGAACGCCAGCGATATCGCTTCGTAGCTCTTGCCCCAATTGGAGTGCACCTGCCATTGATAACCGGCGATAGCATCATCTGGTTCGTTTTTGCCCGCTAATAACCAAAGATCGATGGCTTTGACCAGCAATTTGATTCGTACGTTTGGAGCACTGTCTTCGCCGTGACCACCGCCGTACCAGTTCAAGGCTCGCAACAGAGCTTCCGTCAACACCTCGGACTCTTCTGAAAGCAGGATTTTTTCGAGATAAAACGATGGCTTTGCTCGTAGGTCCTGAATCGTCAGGCTGGCTATGTCTATCGGACTCAGGTGGGCCAGTAATGATGTACGAAGGTGGGGAAGGCGTTCACGCATCGTCTCCATAATCACATCGTCGACGGATCTGTTCTCAACGGCGGAGCCGTGACCCAGTTCGTCGAGACGGACTGCGTCTCCCAGTCCCAACACGTGACGGGCACGCTTTTCTTCGAGTGCCTGAATCACGTCTTCGCATTGTTTTTCATCAAGCGGATCCCAGAGGGGTACGCCGTAATACCAGGCCATTCTTGCGAATGTAACCTCGCTGCTTTGGCGAATTTGGCCCCCCAGTTTTCGAGCGGCTTTTTCAATATTGGGAAGCCATAAGTCCCACACCGGATTTTTGCCCAGTGGAATTGCGACGGTGACCTGGCTGTCTCTCGCAAGTGTTTCATAGACGGCTTTTCCATCTATCAAGGTGACGGTCAAGGGATAGTATGGCGCCCCCATCCTTGTGCACTGTGTCCGATAATCTTCATGTTGCGCCAGTGCCTGAAGCGAACGCTGTCCGGCTTCATCCTCCAAGTACATCGGAGAGCAACGCTTGGGTTTCACCAAGGTGTTTGCAAGTACTTCGGGTTGCGTGTTCCGGAGCAGTGAGAGCAAAGAGTCATAGTCCCCCAGTAGGCCTTGATGTTTTTCATCAGGCGACGGGACTGTACTCAGTGACGGGTCAATTAGAGGGTCGGGGGTTTGTAGTAATGACATATCCATTTTTTCTCGGTAGTAGATACGGCTCTCAGGTGGCGTTGTCATTCGCCATGCGGGGAGGTTCGTATCAAAACACCTCAGAAAAAATCGTCGTGGTATATATGTATACGGTGTGAAAAATATAAGGGGGCGTCTAAAAGACGACGCTTACCATCTTCGGACTCCAGGTACCGAGGTTCAGTGCGTCAAATAAATGGACAGCCTCTTGCGGGGAGCTGCTGCGCCTCCTAGTCTTGCAAGGATGATTGGCGTCAATGCTGATCGCAGTTACCTGTGCAAGGGACCTCATGAAGCAAAAGCGGACTCTCGGAACTCCTCGGCTGTTGGGCATCGTCTGGCCTTTTATAGCAGTTGTCCTGTTTCAAGCCCTTCTGGGAGGCGTCAGTCTTTACGTATTGTCGGCAGTTCGCGGTTATGTAGCAGGGGAAAGCCTTTGGTCCAAGGGCCAGAAAGACGCCATTTATTACCTCAATCTTTACGCTGACAGCCGTGACGAGGCGATTTTTCTCAAGTACCAGCAAGCCATCGCCGTGCCCGAGGGCGGTCACGAACTGCGGGTAGCACTGGACCGCCAGCCGCCTGATCTCGACGCCGCGCGGGCCGGGATTCTCAAAGGTGGCAATCATCCCGACGACGTAGCCAGCGTGATCTGGCTGTATCTCAATTTCCGTCATTTCAGCTATCTGGAAGAAGCTATCGATCTCTGGACGGTGGGTGATGGCTACCTGATTGAACTGGACAACGTCGCCCGGCAGATGCACGCCAACATCAGCACCGGCCAAGCCTCGGAAACGGATATCCGCGGCTGGAAGGCACAGATCTTCGCCATCAACGATTCCGTAACCCCAGCCGCGAAGGCCTTCAGCGATGCCTTGGGCGAGGGGTCGCGGTTTATCCTGCGCCTGTTGCTGGTGACCAATTTCGCCACGGCCCTTGGGTTGATTGTCCTCGCGCTGTTGCGCACCCATAAACTGCTGGCCCAGCGGCAGGTCTTCGCCAATGCGCTTCAGTTGGAGAAGGAGCGGGCCCAGATCACCTTGCAATCGATTGGCGACGGCGTGATCACCACCGACGTCGAGGGCGCGATTGCCTACATGAACCCTGCCGCGGAAGCGATGACCCATTGGAAAGCCGAGCACGCCACGGGGTTGCCCCTGGCGGCGCTGTTCAATTTGCTCGATGACAATGCCCAGACGGAAGGGCTGACCTTGATCGAGCATATCCTGAGCGGACGATTGGGGGGCGGCAGCGAGCATTCCAAGTTGATCCAGCGCCTGGACGGCAGCACGGTGTCGGTCACCCTGGTGGGGGCGCCGATCCGCCACGCCGGCAAGGTCAGTGGTGCGGTGCTGGTGCTGCACGACATGACCCAGGAACGCCAGTACATTGCCAATCTGTCCTGGCAAGCCACTCACGATGCGCTGACCGGCCTGGCGAACCGCCGCGAATTCGAATACCGCCTTGAACAAGCCCTGCATAACCTGACCCGCCAGGTTGGGCGCCACGCCCTGATGTTTCTCGATCTCGATCAGTTCAAGCTGGTCAACGACACCTGTGGCCATGCGGCCGGTGACGAGTTGTTGCGGCACATTTGTGCCTTGCTGCAATCGGGGTTAAGGGAAAACGACACATTGGCCCGCTTGGGCGGCGATGAGTTCGGCATCTTGTTGGAAAACTGCTCGCCGGAGGCCGCGGAGAAAATTGCCGAAGGTCTGCGCCAGACCGTACAGAACCTGCATTTCGTGTGGAAAGGCCGGCCATTCGTGACCACCGTGAGTATCGGCCTGGTGCATATCGCCCAGAGCCCGACCACCTTGGAGGCATCCCTGCGCGCCGCCGACATGGCCTGCTACATGGCCAAGGAAAAGGGGCGCAACCGGGTCCAGGTCTACCATGCCGACGACTCGGAGTTGTCCCTGCGCTTCGGCGAGATGGCCTGGGTGCAGCGCTTGCACATGGCCCTGGAGGAAAACCGTTTCTGCCTGTACGCTCAGGAGATCGCTGCATTGGGCCCGGGGGATCATGGCGGTGGGCATATTGAGATATTGCTGCGCCTGCATGACGAGGCCGGGCGGATGATCCTGCCTGACAGCTTCATTCCGGCGGCGGAGCGCTATGGCTTGATGACGTCGTTGGACCGCTGGGTGGTGGAGAATGTCTTCAGGATCATTCGCCAATGCCTGAACGAATCCCGGCAAGGCCCGTTGGCCATGTGTGCGATTAATCTGTCAGGCACGACTATAGGAGATCAGGCGTTCCTGGACTTCTTGCGTAAACAGTTCGCGGCCTACTCGATTCCGCCGGAAATGATTTGTTTTGAAATTACCGAGACCAGCGCCATTTCGAATCTCGGTAGCGCGATCCGCTTTATCAATGAACTCAAAGGTTTGGGCTGTTATTTCTCACTGGATGACTTTTGTGCCGGAATGTCTTCATTCGCTTACTTGAAACATTTACCTGTAGACTTCTTGAAGATCGACGGGAGTTTCGTAAAGGATATGCTGGACGACCCGATCAACCGGGCAATGGTCGAAGTGATTAACCATATCGGCCACGTCATGGGTAAGCGTACGATTGCCGAGTTTGTTGAAACGGCCCAGATCGAGCAGGCATTGTTGGAAATCGGCGTGGATTACGCTCAGGGGTATGTCATCGAGCGACCACAAATGTTTACCTGTGACACGTTGCAATGTAGGCCGGCCAGGCCTCAGCCGTTGTTGTTCAAGGCCCCCGGCACGTTCCGCTGAAACTCTTGTTGATCCGCAGAAAATCACAATCAAAAGGAGCCCGACAGTGATCGACACATTCAACCGAACAGGCCCGCTCATGGACGCCAAGAGCTATCCGCAATGGGCACAGCAGCTCATTGCAGATTGCGGCGAGAGCAAGCGCCGGGTTGTAGAACACGAACTGTATCAACGCATGCGCGACAACAAGCTCAGCGCCAAGACCATGCGCCACTACCTTATCGGTGGTTGGCCCGTCGTCGAACAGTTCGCCTTGTACATGGCACAAAACCTCACCAAGACACGCTTTGCCCGCCATCCCGGCGAGGACATGGCGCGCCGCTGGCTGATGCGCAACATTCGAGTCGAACTCAATCATGCCGATTATTGGGTGAACTGGAGCGCCGCTCATGGCGTGACACTCGAAGATCTGCAGGCGCAGCAGGTGCCACCTGAGCTGCATGCGTTGAGTCATTGGTGCTGGCACACCAGCTCGGCGGACTCGTTGATCGTGGCGATTGCCGCGACCAACTACGCCATTGAGGGCGCGACCGGGGAGTGGTCGGCGGTGGTCTGTTCCAGTGGCGTCTACGCGGCGGCTTTCGCCGAGGAAGACCGCAAGCGGGCCATGAAGTGGCTGAAGATGCACGCCCAGTATGACGATGCCCACCCTTGGGAAGCGCTGGAGATCATCTGCACCCTGGCGGGCATGAATCCGAGCAAGTCGTTGCAGATGGAACTGCGCCAGGCCGTCTGCAAAAGCTACGACTACATGTACCTGTTCCTGGAGCGCTGCATGCAACTGGAACACTCGGGCGTTGTAGAGAAAACTGCGCCCAGCCGTGAACGCCTGGCGTTGGCGGGTAGCTGATCCCCTATAGCTAGACCCTCCTGTGGGAGCGGGCTTGCTCGCGAAAGCGGTTTGACCTTCAACCTTGCGTTGACTGATCCGGCCCCTTCGCGAGCAGGCTCGCTCCCACATTGGTTTTGTGGTGACCAGAAGTTTCAAGTGCGCCGCCATTCCCTTGTGGGAGCGGGCTTGCTTGCGAAGGCAATGGGTCGGTGTTCAGAGCGTTTGGGCTTCAGCCCGCCATCGTCAGCCGGTTCCGACCTTCGCGCTTGGCCACGTATAACGCGCTGTCGGCCCTGCGCAACAGGCTTTCAGCGGACTCACCCGGCAGCAGCGTTGCGCATCCCAGGCTGACGGTCAGTTCGATTCGAGTGCCCGCAGCAAAGTAATCCTGTGCCTGGGCGGCATAACGCAGCCGTTCCCCCACCATGGCCGCCGCGTCCCGGCTGGTATTGGCCAGCAGGATCAGGAATTCTTCGCCACCAAACCTGAACACCATGTCCACATTGCGCAGTTGGCTCTTGATCGAGTCGGCCACGGCTTTCAGCACTTCGTCGCCGACGCCATGCCCATGGCTATCGTTGATACGCTTGAAATGGTCGATGTCCAGCATCAACAGCGAGAGTGGCTGCATGTGACGCCTGGCCATGTCGATCTCACGTTCCAGCGTCTGGTCCATGGCGATACGGTTGCCGGTACCGGTCAGCGGATCGCGCAAGGCGCTTTGCGTGGCGGCGCGATAGAGCAAGGCGTTGCGCAGCGGGAAAAACAGCGTGGAGAGTATCGACTCGAGTTCGCTCTGCTCCGAGTTGGCGAAGCGCTGGTTGCGGCGGAACACCAGTTCACCCAAGTGTTCGCCTTCATGGCTAAGGTTGTAACTGAGGCTGTGATGTCCGCGCTGGCCGAATTCCAGGCGCAGGTCGCTGGGTTTGTGCTGGTAGGCCAGCGCATCCAGGGGCACCAGCCGCTGCACTTCGCGGAAGAACAGGCCGAGGATCCGTTGCGGCTCCAGGCTGGTCTGCAACTGCTGGCTCAATTGCTGGCGCACTTGTGAGAGGCTGACGGGCCGCGTCACGAGCGGCGACGGCTGGGCCAGGCCCAGGCGCTGCAGCTTGGCGCTGTCAAAGTCGATCGCATTGGTCTGCGTGGGCGTTTTCATATGGCGTGAGCCCCTAACTGAGTCGATCCTGGCCGGCGGGTGAAGCGGCACTGGGCTACGCGTCGTACTGGTCCATCAGTCCCGAGGGACATTGATCTGAGTTTAGTCCGCTTTACTTGCGCTGGCGGATTGCGTCTCAACGTCCATTGCTTGCCGGACATGGCGTGCTTGAGTGGTTAGAGCGAAAGTCGTGCCATTCGGTTCATCTTTAAAAAAATACGCGAAAAATCAGCATGTTACCGTCGGGTGAGGGGCAATAAGAGGGGCAGCTGGCGGCAAGGTCTTGGCGCTTCGCTGGGTGATGCAGCGAAGGCGTCTGCGCCGCGACGGTAAACCGCCGCGACGGTAGGCGGGCAGTTATTGCGCGTTGAAAGCCTGGCCATTGATGCCTTGGCTGTCCGGCCCCATCAGGTACAGGTAGACCGGCATGATTTCTTCAGGCGTCGGGTTGTTGAGCGGATTTTCCCCCGGATAGGCCTGGGCCCGCATGCTGGTGCGGGTGGCGCCGGGGTTGATGCTGTTGGAGCGCACTGGCGCAACGGTGTCGACTTCGTCGGCGAGCGTTTGCATCAGCCCTTCGGTGGCGAACTTGGAGACGCCATAGGCGCCCCAATACGCCCGGCCCTTGCGCCCGACGCTGCTGGAGGTGAACACCACGGACGCGTCCTTGGACAGCTTCAGCAATGGCAGCAGGGTGCTGGTGAGCATGAACATGGCGTTGACGTTCACGTGCATCACACGCATGAAATTCTCACCGGACAACTGCTCCAGCGGCGTGCGTGGGCCGATGATCGAGGCGTTGTGCAGCAGGCCGTCGAGGTGGCCGAACTCGGTCTCGATCATGGCGGCCAGCTCATCGTATTGATGGGGCAGGGCGGTTTCGAGGTTGAAGGGGATCACCGCCGGCTGTGGATGGCCGGCTGCTTCGATTTCGTCGTAGACCTGGGTCAGGTTGGCCTCGGTCTTGCCCAACAACAACACGGTGGCGCCATGGGCGGCATAAGCCTTGGCGGCAGCCGCTCCGATACCACGGCCGGCACCGGTGACCAGAATGACGCGGCCTTCGAGCAGGTCGGGGCGGGCGGAGTAGTCAAACATAAAGAAACCTCAACAAATAAGCGGCACGGTACTGTGCGGGCAGAGCAGTCATGGTCAGGAGCTTTTGTGGCGAGGGAGCTTGCTCCCGCTGGACCGCGAAGCGGTCCCCCTGAGCTAATCGGCGTCGACTTCGTCGCCGAGCGGGAGCAAGCTCCCTCGCCACAAAAGCGGTCTCGCCGAGTTCAGCAACTGCACAGCGCGTTATCCAGCACTTCACGCAGCGCCAGGGGATGGTCGATCACCACATCCGCGCCCCAGTGCTTGGGGTTGTCGTCCGGGTGGATGTAGCCGTAGGTCACCGCGCAGGTCTTGGTGCCGGCGCTGCGGCCGGACTCGATGTCCCGCAGGTCATCGCCCACGAACAGCACGCTGGCCGGGTCCAGGTCGAGCATCTTGCAGGCCAGGATCAACGGTTCCGGGTCCGGCTTGCTGTTTTTTACGTGATCGGGACAGATCAACACTTTCGAACGCTCGGCCAGGCCCAACTGCTGCATGATCGGCTCGGCAAAGCGTACCGGCTTGTTGGTGACCACGCCCCAGATCAGGTTGGCCGCCTCGATGTCGGCCAACACTTCGGCCATGCCATCGAACAGATGGCTGTGGACCGCGCACCCCTTGAGGTAACGGTCGAGGAATTCCTGGCGCAGCTCCTCGAACCCCGGGGATTCCGGGTCCATCGAAAACGTCACCGCGACCATCGCCCGGGCACCGCCGGAAATTTCGTCGCGGATGTGCTGGGTGTTCATCGGCGGCAGGCCACGGTCGGCGCGCATGGCCTGGCAGATGGCGATGAAGTCTGGCGCGGTGTCGAGCAGCGTGCCGTCCATGTCGAAGAGAACCGCTTGGAGACGCATCGACTTATTCCTCGCGCAGGGTCTGGATCAT
>Ga0307412_10001113_pt1 | contig 15414 bp, 18 predicted proteins | sample DK1Cmetagenome_3_FD_203823 | JGI IMG/M metagenome (GOLD analysis project Ga0307412, IMG submission 203823) | Maize rhizosphere microbial communities from greenhouse at UC Davis, California, United States - DK15-C-1 | ecosystem: Host-associated > Plants > Roots > Rhizosphere > Soil | place: USA...
CTCGTCGCTGAGGCCTGCCTTCGATGGATGCGGCGGAAGCCGGGATCCATTGGGGGCTGCGTTTCGGCTCTGGCTGCCACCGAGGCGACTGGATCCCTGCTTTCGCCGGGATGACGATCGCAGGGGCACGCGTTGTCCTTGGCAAGCCGTGGTATTAATCCGCAAGCGCGGCCGATATAGTAGTCTTCAATTGATTGCCCGTCATCGGCTTGAACAACACCGCATAGGGATGATCGAGACTGATCCGTTCCATGGTTGCCGGCTCTTGCGAACCAGTCAGGAAAATCACGCGAGATCCCACTTTATCGTAAACTTCAAGGGCTGCATCCACGCCGTCCTTCTTGCCGATCAGGCGGACGTCCATCAATATTACTGCAGGACGATGCTCTACGGCGAGCGCCACGGCTTCGTCTGCCATGGTGGCACGGCCACAGACCGGCACGCCTAGATCCTCAACATAGGCAGCCAGCGTTTCGGCGATCAGGAACTCGTCTTCCACGATGAGGACTGTTCTATTGAGTGCGTTCATGGTCGTTCCCTTGTTGAAAGACGATGCGATAATCGGTGCCTGTGGTGTCTTCCCGGTGCAGTTCGCCGCGCATCTGGCCAAGCAGTCCCGCTATGATCTTCATGCCCAGCCCCATCGATGGCGCGACGCCGTTGCCCGCCGATGGCTTCGGCATTCCCATGCCGTCGTCGGACAGGCGCAACGTCACGGTCCCCGCAGCATCCTTTTCAAGCCCGATCATGATGCGGCCAGGCCGTCCACCGAACGCGTGCTTGAGCGCATTCGTGACCAGTTCGGTGACCACCAGGCCCAGCGGTATCGCAAAATCCAGATCGACCTTGATCGGATCGGCCCGCACGTCGATCCGGACCTGTTTTGCAACGCTGCTCGCGACCAGATTATCGACCAGCTGCGTAAGGAAAGGGCTGACATCGAATGTCTGCAAATCCTCCGACCCCATCAATTGATGGTGCACCAGTCCCAGTGCGAAGATGCGGTCCCGGGTCTGCTGCAACTGTGCCCGTGCGTCAGGATCTTCGATCAGTCGCGCCTGCAACATGATCAGGCCATCGACGACTTGCAGGTTGTTCTTCACCCGATGGTACACCTCACGGAGAAGAAGAGCGCGCTGGCGCAACGCCTCCGTCCTTTCCATCAATGTCTGTTCCAGATTCGCCTTCGCCTGCTCGAGCGCGAGCTGGTAGCGACGTTGATCGTCGATATTCTCCACCACCGCGACGGCGAGCATCGGCGACGCATCCGCAGGCGACCGTACGATCACCAGCGACACGCGTGCCCAGACCAAGGTGCCGTCGCGCCTGATATAGCGCTTCTCGCGGATGTAGCGCGTCGCCTTTCCCTCCAGGACTTGGCGATATGCTTCCTGATCGGCCTCAACATCTTCGGGGAAGGTGAGCCGCCACCCTTCGATTCCGACCAACTCGTCAGCGCCATATCCCAGCATGTCGCAAAAGGCCTGGTTGGCGCGAACGATCTTCCCCGTATGCGGCTCGGCCTGCAACTTGCCTACCGCCGCATGCTCAAAGCTCACCCGGAACTGGCTTTCACTGAATTCGATCGCCTGCCGGGATCTCTCCTGCTCCTGCAGAGCCTGCTCTAGTTCCGACGATCGGGTTCTCAACTGAGCGGTCAGGGTCGCCTCAGCTGCATGGGCAGTCCGCAAGTTGGTGATATTGTGATCAAGCAGCTTGCAGATTCCGAGGATCAGCCCGCCGCTGACGGCCGCGATCAGGAGCGACCCGGCCTGTTCGGGCGCGACCTCGAAGGAGAATGGTTGCCCGATATAGACATACCAGGCGCCCAGCATGCCAAATGCGAGCATCACAATGCCCGGAAACAGCCCCCACCGCACCGCGACCACAATCAGGATTGGGAAGATCGCCATCAGTGGCTCTCCCCCGCCCGCCGAATCGCGCAGGAGTCCGCCCACGGCAACCGACGCCAACGCGCCGCCCAGGCCCGCGATCGCGCCTTCAGACTTGCTTGCAGTTCCCGATAAGCGGTGTCGAAATAGCGGGATCACTTCGACATCCTCCCATAATCACGACCGCCAGCATCTAAATGCCATGAAAAACATATGGGGGCCATTGCGCGAGATGGAAGATACGCGTTTTTAAATACGAAGGGAGATGGTACTATATTTAAGCATAAATAGGTTAGTTTGTGAATCCGTAATTCCATTACGTGGTCTTATTTATTCGAAAAGTCGTTGGAAAAATCGGGATGAGGCGGAATAATATTGTAACTGTGACCCGACCGGACATTTGGGATGGCGCGCCCGATGCTGTCCTCATGGCAGGCGATTGCGCCGGCGGTGGATCTGGCCCCCGCAAAAAATCGCATGGATGAGGGAGCGGCTGCTTGTGGGGACCATCCCTCGAGCTGGCACCCCGCGCAGTCGAAAGGATTGTGAGGGCAGGGTCGATGCCTATAGGCTTCGCCTGCGACCCGCCCTGTCGATACAGGGGCTTTCGGAGGTGGATGTAGGCGTATGGCCCGATGGTTATCGAATAGGAAGGCCCTGGTCTTAGGGACGCTTCTGCCACTCATCACCTTGCCATGCTGGGCGGCATATCAATCCAACGCTGGCCAGGTGACGGACCTGTCCGTGGTCAGCGCCGCCCTGACTCTGTCAGGCGTGCAAGCTTCCAAGGTGCGTCATCTTGACGCAGACGCGCGCCTGTTGACGGTGTCCCAGCCAGATCCCGTGGATGACGCGACATTCGCCGTTCTGAAAGGCGTCAAGGCAAGAGATTTTGTTATCGAAGCAGTGCTCAAGGGCGTGCCAATAGATAGCGCCTCAACAGCCCGCGGATTTGTCGGCATAGCTTTTCATATAGCTGATGATCTCGGCCAGTTCGAAGCCATTTACCTTCGCCCCACCAATGCAAGGGCTGACGATCAACTTCGGCGTAACCATACGACGCAGTATATTGCACATCCCGGCTATCCCTGGGAGCGTCTGCGCAAGGAAGATCCGGGAAAATATGAATCGTACGTGGACATCGATTCTGATCAATGGACCAGGATAAAGCTGGTGGTGCATGGATCAACCGCCAGGCTTTATGTTAACGACGCCAAAGAGCCAGCCTTGATCGTCAACGATCTGAAGATGTCGCATGCAAGTGGTGGGGTTGGGCTTTGGGTTGGTCCTGGTTCCAAGGGGTACTTCAAATCCTTGAAGATTTCTGTCGAACGGCCTTAAGCCTGTCTGGCCCTTCCAATATCCGCACGACAAAGGGCTCCGCGCCAGGTTCGGCGATGACGGTGCCGCCGCGGAAGGTGCTTCCGCTGGGCGGCCCGGCATGGTCTAAGGGGTGCGTCCTGCCGGAGGGTGTGTAATGTTGCTGGCCGCGTTGCTGTTGGGGATGCCGCTCCAGGATCGGGCGGCCGCGCCCGCCACCGGGGCGACGGTCAATGCGCCGGAACAGGCGGCGGATGGCGGGCAGCGCTGGTCCGTCCTTGCAGACCCCTGCGCCTCCGCGCAGACGGGCGGCGATCAGATCGTGGTGTGCGGCAAGGGCGTCGATGCGCCGCGTCTGCCGTTGCCGGAAGAGCGCGGACCGCCCGACCGGCCGATGCCGAGCAATCCGGACCAGACGGGCATCGGCGCGCTCAACGCCGTATCGACGCCCTGCGCGGCGCGGGTGGGCGGGTGCCAGGTGGGCGTCGACATCTTCGGCGCGGCGACGACGCTGGTGCGCGGTGTCGGCAAAGTGATCGACCCGAACAGCTGCTGCGACGAGCCGGGCGAATCGACCAATTTCTTCAAGCTGGTCGGCGATGCCGGCAAGGGCGTCGGCCGGGCGTTCAAGAAGAAGCCCGACAAGTCGAACCGCGTGCCGATCGACCTCAACGATCCGGTGCCGTTCCGCTCATCTCCAGTAGCACCGCCCATTCCTCCGGCCGAACCGGCGTCACCGACAGGCGCGACTGGCGCACCATCTCGAGGTCCTTGAGGCGAGGCTCGGCCTTGATGTCGGGCAGGGGGACGGGACGGCCAAGCGGGCGAAGCGCCTTGACCTCGACGCTCGCCCATTTGCCGTCGTCGCCGTCGGGCTGCCAGGCGCGGACGACCTCCATGATGCCGACAGCGGCCTTCTGGATGTTCGAATGGTAGAAGATCGCCTGGTCGCCGGGCACCATCTCCTTCAGGAAATTGCGGGCGGTGTAGTTGCGCACGCCGTTCCATTCGGTGGTGCCGTCGCGCACCAGGTCGTCCCAGGAATAAGCATCGGGTTCGGAGCGAAGGATCCAGTAGGCCATTCCGCCCGTTACCCAGCTAAACCGCGGCTGAACAGCCGGTTCCGCACCGATTAAGCCGCGGTCTGGCACATGCCAGGCATCGGCGCCGAGCGACTCGCAGGCGCCCGGAGGTGAGGAGGATTTGACATGAACCATCTGGCCAAGAAGCTGGTCCTGGGCATCGCCACCGGTGCGAGCCTGCTGGCGGCGGCGGCGCCCGCCCAGGCGCAGGACTGGCGCTGGCACCGCCACTATCGCGATCGTGGCGGCGACGTCGCCGGCGCGGCGCTGGTGGCGGGCATTGCCGGGCTGGCGATCGGTGCGGCGGTGTCGAACGACCGGCGCTACGATTATGACCGGCGCTTCTACCGCGAGCGCGGCTATTACCCGACCGACGGCTATTGGTACCGGGATAACTATCCCCGCTATCGCTATTACGAGACCTGCGACGTGCGGCGAGTGTGGGATCGCTATCTCGATCGGCCGGTGCTGGTCCGCTATTGCGATTGATCCTGTGGTGCGTGCGACCATATCTTGATATGGGTCGTACGCGCCGATCGGGCGTTTAGGATCGCGCCATGGCACCCACCGAATCGCTCGATCCGGCCGATCCCTATGCGCGATCCGCCCAGACCTTTCCGACCCTCAACGCCGAGATGATGGCGCGGGTCGCCGCGTTCGGGCGAGAGGAAGAACTGGAGGCGGGCGCGATGCTGTTCAGCCGGGGGGATCGCAGCGTCGATTTCTTCCTCTGCATCGCCGGCGGCATCCAGATTATCGACACCGATGCCGAGGGGCACGAGCACCCGGTCCATAGCCATGTGCCCGGCCAGTTCACCGGCGAGCTCGACCTGTTCAACGACCGCAAGATCCTGGTGAGCGCGCGGGCGCTGCCGGGCACGCGGGTGGTGCGGATCGACCGCGCGTCGTTCCGCCGGATGATGGCGGCCGAGCCCGATATCGGCGAGATCGTGATGCGTGCCTTCATCCTGCGCCGGGTGGGGCTGCTGCGGCACAGCGATGCGGGCGTCGCGCTGGCCGGGCCGGGGCATGGCGCGGACATGGGGCGGATCGAGACCTTCCTTACCCGCAACGCGTTTCCCCATCGGCGAATCGATACCGATACCGACCCCGATGCGGCGGGCTTCCTCGAATGCTTCGCGCTGACTGAGGCGGACCTGCCGGTGGTGGTGCTGCAGGGCCAGGTGCTGCGCAATCCGGGCAATGCCGCGCTGGCCGATGCGCTGGGCCTCGCGACGGCGCTGGATCCGGACCATGTCCACGACGTGGCGGTGGTCGGCGCAGGGCCGGCAGGACTGGCGGCGGCGGTCTATGCCGCATCCGAAGGGCTGGACACGATCGTGATCGAAGCGGTGGCGCCGGGCGGGCAGGCGGGGACCAGCTCGAAGATCGAGAATTACCTGGGGTTCCCGACCGGCATTTCGGGCCAGGCATTGGCGGGCCGCGCGCAGGTGCAGGCGCAGAAGTTCGGCGCGCGGCTGCTCGTTTCGCGCTCGGTGGTGCGGGTCGAATGCGAGGAACGGCCGCTGCGGCTCCATCTCGACGACGGCGCGACGCTGCAGGCGCGGGCGGTCGTGGTGGCGACCGGCGCGCGCTACCGCAAGCTCGACCTGCCGCGCTATGCCGAGCTGGAGGGCAACGGCATCTATTATGCCGCTACGGCGATGGAGGCGGGGCTGTGCGCCGGCTCCGAGGTGGTGGTGGTCGGCGGCGGCAATTCGGCGGGGCAGGCGGCGGTGTTCCTCGCGCGGCAGGCGGCGCACGTCCATGTGCTGGTGCGCGGGCCGGGCCTTGCCGCCACCATGTCGCGCTACCTGATCGACCGGATCGAGGCGTCGGAGCAGATCACGCTGCACCCCTATACCGAAGTCACCGCGCTGGAGGGCGAGCGGGCGCTGAACGGCCTGGAATGGACCGACCGCAGGACCGGCCAGGTCGAGCGCCGCGCAGTGGGCGCGCTGTTCGTGATGATCGGCGCGCAGCCCAATACCGGCTGGCTGGAAGGCTGTGTCGATCTCGACGGCGGCGGCTTCGTGCGGACGGGGAGCGGCGAGACCTTCTTCTGCTCGTCCGCGCCGGGCGTGTTTGCGGTGGGCGACGTGCGATCTGGATCGGTGAAGCGCGTTGCCTCCGGGGTGGGCGAGGGATCGGTGGTGGTCTCCGCGATCCACCACTATCTTGAACCCGCGCCCGAATGACGGCATGAGCCGGCGATGAGCGATACCCCTCCCGATCGTCTGTCGGTCAACCCGAACAGCCCCCATTTCGTCCGCGAGCTGCTGGAGCGCGGCGTCGGCATCAAGTTCAAGGGCGTCGAGCGCCGCGATGTCGAGGAATATTGCATCTCCGAAAGCTGGGTGCGCGTGGCGCTGGGCAAGAAGACCGATCGCAAGGGCAACCCGCTGACTATCAAGCTGAGCGGCCCGGTGGAGGCCTGGTTCCAGAGCGGCGGCGCAGCGACTGCCGACGCGGCGCCGGCGGACGAGGACGGCGCCGAGGGCTGAGCCCTCGCCCCCCGAAATCTCCAGCGTGGATTAAGCTGGTCGGTCGGGGTGGATCGACCAGAGCCAGAGCCTGCGCTTCTGGCCAAAATCCGAACGAATATTCTCGTAGGGTGAAAACGGGCGTCGATCGTGTCTACGTTTGATCGGCAACCCGATGAAAGGATGAAGTCCTTCTAGATGTGCAAATAGCGTACCGAAGCATCTTTGTTGGCTAAATTGTGGGGGGAAAAGATGGCCAGTGAATCTTCTGATTCCGTTTTGCTGACGGCCGTGCGCGCTGTCGCCATAAGCCCTGAAAAGGCGATGCAACAAATTTCTCAGTACAAGGCGTCCGCTCGGAAGCGTAATTCCGAAGCGGATGACGAACAGATTGAGGATATCGTATCGGCGAAGATCATTGCGAAGTACGCTAGATATACTGCCCTCAGCGGTGGTGTATTTGCTCTTCCCGGGATCGTGCCTGGCGTCGGCACGGTTGCTGCAGCAGTAGGCGGCGGTGCAGGGGATGCCGTGGCATGCCTCAAGGCTCAAGTCGATATGACGATGCTGCTTGCTGCCAATTTTGGTTGGGATCTAACTGAGCTTGATGCGCAGCATTTGGCGATGCTGATTGCCGTTTCTTCCGGTTTGGAAAAGCTCGGTGTGCAATCTGGTGCTCCCGTGGCCTCGAAGGCGGGCGTTAAAATGCTGCGCCAGTATCTTACGGGTACTACACTTACTGCGCTGAAGCAGTTCTTCAATCGCTTTGGCGTGACCTTCACGCGAACTGCTCTGGAAAAGGCTTTTCCTTTTGGTGTGGGCGTAGTTGCTGGTTCTAGTTTGAACTATCTTCTTACCCGCTATGTTGGGGCGGAGGCGGTAAAATGTTTTAAAATTGATCGAGAAATGCGGATGGAAGCCGGGGGCTAGCCGTTGGGAAGGGGGGCGGGCCGCGAGAGGCTATTGCCGTCCCCCTTTCTCCGGGCCCCCTGATTAAGAGCTTCCATTCAGATCGCGCTCTTTGCCATCCCGTAATGGTGCCAGGCGAAGATCGCCGCCGCGCCGCGGTGCGGGCGCCAGGCCTCGGACCAGGCGCGCGTCTGCTTCTCGCTCGGGCGTTCGGGATGGCCGAGGATGCGGCCGATCTCGATCTGCACCGCCAGGTCGCCCGCCGGCCATATATCCGGCCGTCCTTCGGCGAACAGCAGGTAGATCTCCGCCGACCAGCGGCCGATGCCCTTGATGCGGGTGAGGGCGGCGATCGCTTCCTCGTCGTCCGTCGGCAGCGCGTTCAGGTCGAGCCCGCCGCTGGTCACTTCCTCGGAGAGGCTGCGGGCATAGCCGATCTTCTGGCGCGAAAGGCCGGCGCCGCGCAGCAGTTCGTCGCTCGCCAGCGCCAGCGCGTTCGGATCCTCGGCGTCGCCGAGCGCCGCCTCCAGCTTGGCCCAGATCGAGGCGGCGGCGGCGACGCTAACCTGTTGCCCCACGATCGTGCGCAGCAGCGTGCCATAGCCGGCCTTGCGGATGCGCGGCTCGGGGTAGCCGGCGCGTTCGAGCGCGGCGGCGAAGGCGGGTTCGATCGTCGCCAATGCGTCAATCGACCCCTTTAGCAGGTCGGCGGTCAACCCCATGCAGTGGCTCCTTGAACTGGCCCCGGTTCGTCGGCATGGACGCCACGAACCAAGGAGATGCAGATGCCCCAGCTTACGGTTGTGACGCGTGACGGAACCGAACGCACGGTAACCGGTGAGGCCGGTCTCAGCGTGATGGAAGTGATTCGCGACAATGGCTTCGACGAACTGCTGGCGCTGTGCGGCGGCTGCTGCAGCTGCGCCACCTGCCATGTCCATGTCGACCCGGAATTTGCGGACAAACTGCCGAAGATGAGCATGGACGAGGACGATCTGCTCGACAGCACCGGCGATCGCGACGCGACCTCGCGGCTTTCGTGCCAGCTGCCGTTCACCGATGCGCTGGACGGCCTGCGCGTGCGGATCGCCGCCGAGGATTGAGGATCGCGAGGGGCGGGCAGGTCACCGCCCCCGCTTCATCTGCTCCGGCGTCTGCCAGACGCGGACATAATCGACCTCCATCCGCGACGGGAAGGCGGCGGGATCGATGCCCTGCATCCCGCCCCAGCCGCCGACCGCGACGTTGAGCAGCAGATATTGCGGCCTGTCGAACGGCCAGGTGGCGGGGTCGCCCTTATGGTCGTTGTCGAAACGCATATAGGCGTGGCCGTCGACGCCGATCAGGATGCGATCGCGGTTCCAGTCGAGCTGGTAGCGGTGGAAGGCCGTGCAGGCGTCGGCAACCCGCGTCGTGGCGCCCTTCTGGGTATGCTGGGCGTGGTTATAGGCGCCGGTATGGATGGTGCCGTGGACCGTCTGCGGGTCCCAGCCGACCAGTTCCATCATGTCGATCTCGCCGAGGCGGGGCCAGCCGGCGCTGCCGTCGGTGCCGAGCAGCCAGATCGCAGGCCACAGGCCCTTGCCGCAGGCCAGCTTCGCGCGGACCTCGATAAAGCCATAGGTCCAGCTGGCGAGGCCGCGGGTGAGCAGGCGGGCGGAGCTATAGTCCTGGCCGCCATAATCGGGCTGGCTGGAAAGCCGCTCGCGGCGCGCCTCGATCACGAGGCGGCCGTTCTCGATCCGCGCGTTTTCGGCGCGGTTCGCGGCGTAATATTGCAGTTCCTGGTTGTACCAGCCTTCGCGGTTGCGGGCGGTATCGTACGCCCAGCGCTTGCGATCGGGCAGGCGGCCCGAGTCGAACTCGTCCGCCCAGGCGAGTCGCGCCCCCTTGGGGACGGCGATCGATTCGTCGGCAGCGGCGGAGCTGGGGGGCAAGGCGGCGGTCTGCGCGCCGGCTGCTACCGGCAGGAAGCAGGCGGCGGCGGCCGCGAGGGCACACCGCCGCCGGCGCATCACTTGGGCGAAAGCACCATCAGCATCTGACGGCCTTCCATGCGCGGATAGCTCTCCACCTTCGCCACTTCCGCCGCATCCTGCTGGACGCGCTGCAGAAGCTGCATGCCGAGCTGGCCATGCGAAAGCTCACGACCGCGGAAGCGCAGGGTGATCTTCACCTTGTCGCCTTCGCCGATGAACTTCAGCACGTTGCGCATCTTCACATCGTAATCGTGATCATCGATGTTCGGACGCATCTTGATCTCTTTGATCTCCTGCGTCTTCTGGGTCTTGCGTGCGAGGTTCGCCTTCTTCTGCGCCTCGTACTTGAACTTGCCCACATCGAGGAACTTGGCGACGGGCGGATCGGCGTTGGGCGACACCTCGACGAGGTCGAGCCCGACCTCGGCAGCCTGCGCCATCGCCTCGCGCGTGTACATCACGCCAAGGTTTTCGCCGTCCTGGTCGATCACGCGAACCTTGGGCGACTGGATGAATTCGTTAAACCGCGGACCATTGAGCGGCATTGCGGGCGCCATCGGGCGCCGGGTCATGGGAGGACGTATACGACTAGCTCCTATAGTTGATCAGCGCCTTATATAGACAAGAACAGGCCGCGAGAGAAGGTCCTGCCGAAGCCCATTTCACCGAATCGTCAAGATTCGTGTTCTGCCCGGATTGGCGCGGCAAATCGAAGGTGCGGGCGAGAAAATCGTTCAAAATCCGTATTCTCCACAAAGTCACGCATATAATGATCATGCGGTGCCGACACGGAACCGACCTGCCGGTAACTTGGGGACGACGAATGAAGTGGATGATGCGTGCGGTGCTGTGCGCCGCGACGGTGGCGGGGGTAGCTCCCGCGCAGGCGCAGACGCGGGAATCGGCGGGCGACGGCAAGGTGAGCGTAGGAATTACGGCGGGCACGCTCGGGATCGGGCCCGAGATCGGCTATCGCGCCAACCAGACGATCGGCGTGCGCGCCAATGCTGGTTTCCTGGGGATCGACCACGACTTCACCTCGGGCGGCATCGACTATGCCGGCCATGCCAAGCTGGCCTCGGGCGGCGTGATCGTCGACCTGTATCCATTCGGGGGCGGGTTCCGGGTGTCGGCCGGGGCACGCTATAACGGCACAGACGGCCGCGTGCGCGCGACGCCGAACGGACCGACCAAGATCGGCAGCCTGGTGTTCACGCCGGAGCAGATCGGCACCATCACCGGCCGCGCCGATCTGCGCGAGTTCGCGCCGCAGCTGACGCTTGGCTATGGCGGCGGGCTGCGCAAGGGGCTGAGCTTCAATATCGAGGCGGGCGCGCTGTTCCAGGGTGCGGTGCGCATCCGCGACTTCACGTCGAACGGCACGCTGGCGACCGACCCGACCCTCGCGGGGACGACCTACCGCAACGAACTCGCGAAACAGCGGCAGAAATTGCAGGACACCGCGAACGACTATCAGGTGTATCCGATCCTGCAGGTCGGGCTGAAGTACCGGTTCTGAGGCGCGGCGGGCGGCGTTGTGGCGCCGCCCGCTTCGTTCATCAGCCGGCGAGGTCCGGCGCCAGCGCCTCGGCCTTGAGGCGGGCGATCGCCTCGTCGAGGGTCAGCATGGTCTGGCCCTGGCTGCCGAGCACGCGCAGCGCGACGGTATTCTCCTCCGCCTCGCGCTTGCCGACGACCAGGAGGTTCGGCACCTTGGCGAGCGAGTGTTCGCGCACCTTGTAGTTGATCTTCTCGTTGCGCAGGTCGCTCTCGACGCGAATGCCCGCGGCCTTCAGTTTCTCGACCACGTCCCGCGCATAGTCGTCGGCATCCGAGACGATCGTCGCGACCACAGCCTGCACCGGCGCGAGCCAGGTCGGCAGCTTGCCGGCGAAATGCTCGATCAGGATGCCGATGAACCGCTCGTACGAACCGAAGATCGCGCGGTGGAGCATCACCGGGCGGTGGCGCTCGCCATCCTCGCCGACATAGGATGCGTCGAGCCGCTCTGGCAGCACCCGATCCGACTGGATGGTGCCGACCTGCCAGGTGCGGCCGATCGCATCGGTGAGGTGCCATTCGAGCTTCGGCGCGTAGAAGGCGCCTTCGCCGGGCAGTTCCTCCCAGCCATAGGCCTCGGTGGCGAGACCGGCAGCGACCACCGCGTTGCGGAGTTCGTTCTCCGCCATGTCCCACATTTCCTCGGTGCCGAAGCGCTTCTCCGGGCGCAACGCGAGCTTGATCGAATAGGTGAAGCCGAAGTCCTTGTAGACCCGGTCGGCCAGCGCGCAGAAGGCCTTCACCTCGTCGACGATCTGGTCTTCGCGGCAGAAGATGTGCGCGTCGTCCTGGGTGAACTGGCGGACGCGCATCAGACCGTGCAGCGCGCCGTGCGGCTCGTTGCGGTGGCAGCAGCCATTCTCGTACAGGCGCATCGGCAGGTCGCGGTAGGACTTGATGCCCTGGCGGAAGATCAGCACATGCGCCGGGCAGTTCATCGGCTTGAGCGCCATCCACTGCGCGTCGTTCGAGACGATCGGGCCCTCATCGTCGACATTCGGCACTTCGTCCGGAATGACAAACATGTTCTCGCGATACTTGCCCCAATGGCCCGACTGCTCCCACTGGCGCGCGTCCATCACCTGCGGGGTCTTGACCTCGCGGTAGCCGGCGTCGTCGATCGCGCGGCGCATATAGGCCTCGAGCTCGCGCCACACGCGGAAGCCCTTGGGGTGCCAGAACACCGAGCCGTGCGCCTCCTGCTGGAGGTGGAACAGGTCCATCTCCGCGCCGAGCTTGCGATGGTCGCGCTTGGCGGCTTCCTCCAGGCGCGTCAGATGCTCGGCGAGCTGCTTCTTGTTCAGCCAGCCGGTGCCGTAGATGCGGCTGAGCATCGCGTTCTTCTGGTCGCCGCGCCAGTATGCGCCGGACACGCGCGTCAGCTTGAACGCATCCGCCGCGACCTTGCCGGTGGATGCAAGGTGCGGGCCGCGGCACATGTCGAGCCAGGCGTCCTCGCCCTTGCCGGCGCGGTAGACGGTCAGCTCCTCGCCCTCGGGGAGTTCCTGGGCCCATTCGGCCTTGAAGGTCTCGCCCTCGGCCGTCCAGCGCGCGATCAGATCGGCGCGCGACCAGACTTCGCGGATCAGCGGCTCGTCCTTGGCGATGATGCGACGCATCTCCTCCTCGATCGCCGGCAGGTCCTCCTCGGTGAAGGGGCGGTCCTTGGGCGCGAAGTCATAGTAGAAGCCGTCGTCGGTCGACGGGCCGAAGGTGATCTGCGTGCCCGGGAACAGGTGCTGCACCGCTTCGGCCAGGATATGCGCATAATCGTGGCGCGCGAGCTCGAGCGCATCGGCCTCGTCCTTGGCGGTGACGAGCGCGAGGTTCGCGTCGCCCTCGAACGGGCGGCCGATGTCGCGCAGCTCGCCATCGACGCGCGCGGCGAGCGCCGCCTTGGCCAGACCCGGACCGATCGCCGCGGCGATGTCCGCCGGGGTAGTCCCCGGGGCTACCTCGCGGACGGAGCCGTCGGGTAGCGTAATGCGGAACATCTCGGACACGGGGATTACCCTTCTTCTTGGGTGGGAAACGGAGCGCGGCTTATGCCCGCGCGAGGGCGATATAGGCAAGCGCTCGCGAAAAGGGGATGGGGCGCGGGATTTTGGGGTGGTGTGGGTGGATTGGCGGGCATAGCCTGCGGCCATGGAACTGACCCACGGCATCGCCGCCATCCTGCCTTGCCGCGACCTCGACGCGAGCAGCGAATTCTACCGTCGACTGGGGCTGGAGGTGGCCAGCGACCATAGCCATTACCGCATCCTCGCAGACGGTCGCGGCTGGCACCTGCACCTGCGACAGGAGGCGAATACGCCCCAGGCGCCGGACAATCCGTTCGGGCTGTACCTCTATGTCGCGGATGTCGACGCGGTGGCGGACCGGGTGCGCAACGCGATCATCCAGCCCGGCACGCCGCATGCGATGCCCTGGGGGACGTACGAGTTCGCGGTGTCGGATCCCGATGGGGCGCTGGTGCGGGTGGGGCGAGTGCTCGAGGGGTGAATGCCGTCGGAGCGAGCGTACTAGCAAACGCCCGATTAGCGAACGCCCCGCGTTGGGTGGGCACTGAATCGATAAGTTAATAACTCTCGGACGATCGAAGGTTTCGCACTTTGGAAGAAGGTGAGACAATCGAGGTGCGGCAGCTGCAATCGAGCTTCGGTAGGTCCAGGCGCCAACGTCCAGTCACGGAAATTGTAAAACAGGGTTACTGATTTCCCTGGTGGAATCACGGTCAGGCCAGAAGCCAGATCTGCACCCCGCCAAACCAACATAGCTCGATTGTCAAACTGCACGGGATCGACTTCTTTGCCGCCCTGAAACAGGCGCAAACTTGAACCCTCGGCTTCGATCCGCGGAATGCAAGCAGCGCGAGAACCCCGGTTTTGAAGCTTGAGTAGGAGATTGTCCGGGAGCAGTTCAGGATCATAGATCCAACTAGCAACGAGGTGGGCGGGCTTTCTCGGATCCTCAATAGGCTGTGTGGAGAACGCTAAAACAACGGCGAGGAGGGGTGCTATCATCAGCGTATTCTACCGGATCAGCATCTGCTTTTCACCCAACGACGGTCGCTAGGGGCATGGGTTCACGGCCTCGCCCTCAACACGCCCCGACACGCAAACAGCCCGGGCGCGTCGTCGGTCATGACGTACAGCACCGCCTCGCCCATCTTGGCCACCACACACGAGGACGGTTGCCCGCGCGTAGGACGAAACCTAGGGACGACAAGCCTGGGATTGTAGCGATTTCCGCAACAGTCCTTCGCAGTTTTGCCCCCTAATCGCGCGCCCGTAACGGTTCCACATGGCGGCAACGAAGCGAGGCCATCACGCCGCCACGGACGCAAAGGCCAGTCGGGGAGCAGATCCCCAGACCGGCGCCCATGGTCGCCCCGAACCTCGCTCGAACGCAGTTGTTCAGAGGAGCGTATCAATGCAGAAGTTCATCGCTGGGTTTGCCGCCGTCGCCGCGCTGTCGATCGCGGGTGCTGCCCATGCGCAATCCTCGGCCTCGCCCTTCGACGGCCCCTCGGTCGGCGTGCAGGGTGGCTGGGAGCGGACCGGCGTCCACAACCCGAGCACCGATCTCGGCGTCGCGCCGATCAAGGACCACAAAAACACCGGCGTCGTCGGTGGCTTCGTGGGCTATGACAAGCAGGTCGCGTCGCACATCGTCATCGGCGGTCAGGCCGAGCTGAATCTGCCGATCGACAGCTCCTTCAACCGGAACGGCGTGCAGATCGACCCGAAGCGTTCGATCGATCTGAGCGTCCGCGCCGGCTATCTCGTGACCCCGGCGACCTTGGTCTACGTGCGGGGCGGCTATGCCAATGAGCGTGTGGGCACGCGCATTGTTGCGAATGGCGTGACGCTTTCGGGATCCGAGGGCCGCGACGGCTGGCTCGTCGGCGGTGGCGTGGAGCGGATGATCACCGACAAGATCTCCACCCGCCTCGAATATCGCTACAGCGATTTCAGCGGCGGCGACGGCAAGTTCGATCGGCACCAGGTGCTGCTCGGCGTCGCCTATCGCTTCTGAGGCCTAGCGGGCAGGCGCCTGGAATCGTTCCCCCCGCCATTCCAGTGCGCCACCCGCGATCCGCGCGCGTCCCCCTACGCGCCGCGGTGCGCCCGGCCGGCGCCCCCACCCTGCCGGCCGGGCGCGACCCCTTCGCACGACCGGGGGGTAC
>Ga0307412_10001115_pt1 | contig 15405 bp, 15 predicted proteins | sample DK1Cmetagenome_3_FD_203823 | JGI IMG/M metagenome (GOLD analysis project Ga0307412, IMG submission 203823) | Maize rhizosphere microbial communities from greenhouse at UC Davis, California, United States - DK15-C-1 | ecosystem: Host-associated > Plants > Roots > Rhizosphere > Soil | place: USA...
CCCGCTGAGCTTCATGGAACTGCAGGACGTGCAGGAACTGACCAACTTCTTCGAACGCCGCGCCTCGGCCTACCAGGTGGGCGTGAAGGGCGAAGTCGCCTTCGACATGAACTTCTGATCGATCCAATCAGGCCTGTCGCGAAAACCCCGGCCAACGCCGGGGTTTTTCCGTTCTCATGGTAGCGCCGGGCCACGCCCGGCGAGCGCGCAGCGCGGAAGGTTTTCAGGGTGCCGTGCGCATTCCGCCGGGCATGGCCTACCGCTACCGCCGCCCATCCACCGCCATGCGCACGGCCAGGCCGGCCAGCACCGTGCCCATGAACCACCGTTGCACCGCCTGCCAAGTGGGGCGGGCGGCCAGGAAGCCAGCGATGCTGCCGGCCATTATCGCGATCACCGCGTTCACGCTCACGCTGACCAGCAGCTGGGTGGAGCCCAGCACCAGCGACTGCATCAGCACGCTGCCCTGGCTGTCCGGGTGCAGGAACTGCGGCAGCAGGGACAGGTACATCACCGCGACCTTGGGGTTCAGCACGTTGGTCAGGAAACCCATCGCGAACAGCTTGCGTGGGCCGTCCACCGGCAGGTCACGCACCGCAAACGGCGAGCGGCCGCCGGGCTTCAGCGCCTGCCACGCCAGGTACAGCAGGTACAGCGCGCCGCCGATGCGCAGCGCATCGTAGGCGAACGGCACGGTCATCAGCAGCGCGGTGATGCCCAGCGCCGCGCACAGCATGTAGAACACGAAGCCCAGCGCCACCCCGCCCAGCGAGATCAGCCCGGCCATGCGGCCCTGGCAGATCGAGCGCGAGATCACGTAGATCATGTTCGGCCCGGGCGTCAGCACCATGGCCAGCGAGACAAGGGCGAAGGCCAGCAGGTCGGACGTGGCGGGCATGGTGGGTTCACGCAGTGGGGGTGCCGAAGTGTAGCGCCGCCTGCACACCACCTGCCTTAAAATCCGTCTCACCCCACACCCGAACCGCCCCCATGACCCCCATCCCCGAGACCGTGCCGCCGACCGAAGTGCGCATGGCCGAAATCGTCTTTCCCAACCACACCAACCACATGGGCACCCTGTTCGGTGGCCAGGCACTGGCATGGATGGACAAGGCCGCCTTCCTCGCCGCCGCCCGCTATTCGCGCCGCACCGTGGTGACCGCGCGCAGCGACCAGGTCGATTTCAAGCTGCCGATCCGCATCGGCCAGATGGTGGAAACGATCGGCCGCATCGTCGAGGTCGGCCGCAGCTCGATGAAGGTCGAGGTGGAGCTGATCGCCGAGGACCTGCACAGCGGCGAGCGCAAGCTGTGCACCCGTGGCCACTTCGTGATGATCGCCCTGGGCGACGATGGCCACCCGGTGACCGTGCCGCAGCTGCCCGGCGCGCCGGCGGCCTGAGCCGATGCTTGCGGGGGCGCCGGTGCGCCCCCATCTGGCTGCCATGACCCCGCCGCTCACCGACTTCATCGACCGCGCCCAGCGCCTGTTCGTGCTGACCGGCGCCGGCTGCAGCACCGCCTCGGGCATCCCCGATTACCGCGATGCCGATGGCCAGTGGAAGCGCACGCCGCCGGTGACCTACCAGGCCTTCATGGGCGAGGCCGCCACCCGCCAGCGCTACTGGGCGCGCAGCCTGCTGGGCTGGCCGCGCTTCGGCCAGGCCCGGCCCAACGGCACCCACCAGGCGCTGGCCGCACTGGAGGACAGCGGCAAGCTGCAGGTGCTGCTGACCCAGAACGTGGATGGCCTGCACCAGCGCGCGGGCAGCCAGAACGTGATCGACCTGCATGGCCGCCTGGACCTGGTGCGCTGCATGGGCTGCGAACGCCGCAGCGAGCGTGAGGCGTTCCAGCAGCGGCTGCTGCAGGCCAACCCCGGCTGGGAACTGCTGCAGGCCGGTATCGCGCCCGACGGCGACGCCGACCTGGAAACCGACTTCTCCGCGTTTGCGGTGCCCGACTGCCCGCACTGCGGTGGCCTGCTGAAGCCGGACGTGGTGTTCTTCGGCGAAAACGTGCCGCGTGAACGCGTGGCTGCGGTGCATGAGCACCTGCAGCAGGCGGATGCAGTACTGGTGGTGGGTTCCTCGCTGATGGTCTATTCCGGCTTCCGCTTCGTGCAGGCCGCGGCCAAGGCGGGTCTGCCGGTGGCCGCGCTGAACCGTGGCCGCACCCGTGCCGACGACCTGCTGCAGTTCAAGGACGAGCGCGACTGCGCCGAGGCGCTGGCCGGGTTCGTCATCGGGTAGCGCCGGGCCATGCCCGGCGGAAACGGGCTGCCGCGCTGTGCGCTCGCCGGGCGTGGCCCGGCGCTACCCACAACGCGCCCCCACGAAACAGCGATCCACCCACACGGTTGATCTATCGGCCGCACAGCGGTGCAATACGCACCCCCTTTGGTACACCCCCCACTGCCGTGAGCCAGCTGTTTTCGCCGATCTCCTTCGGCCCCCTGACCCTGTCCAACCGCATCGTCGTCGCGCCGATGTGCCAGTACTCCGCCGAAGACGGCCGCGCCAGCGACTGGCACGCCATGCATCTGGGCAACCTGGCGCAGTCCGGCGCGGGCCTGCTGATCCTGGAGGCCACCGCGGTCGAAGCGCGCGGCCGCATCAGCTGGGCCGATCTGGGCCTGTGGGATGACGGCACCGAAGCGGCCCTGGCGCAGGTGCTGGCCAGCGTGCGCCGCTGGTCGCCGATGCCGCTGGGCGTGCAGCTGGGCCATGCGGGCCGCAAGGCTTCGGTGAATCGTCCCTGGGACGGCGGTGGCCAGCTGCCGGCCGATGATGCCCGCGGCTGGGCGACCGTGGCCCCCTCGCCGCTGCCGTTCCATGCCGCCGATCCGGCACCGCAGGAACTGGACGAGGCCGGTATCGCCGAAGTCGTTGCCGCTTTCGCCGCCAGTGCGGTGCGCGCCGAGCGCCTGGGCTTCGAGCTGATCGAGATCCACGCCGCGCACGGCTATCTGCTGCATCAGTTCCTGTCGCCGCTGAGCAACCGCCGCACCGATGGCTACGGCGGCTCGCTGCCGAACCGCCTGCGGATGCTGGTGGAAGTGTTCGACGCGGTGCGTGCCGCAGTGTCGGACAAGGTCGCCGTAGGCGTGCGCATCTCCGCCAGCGACTGGGTCGAGGGGGGGTGGGACATCGTGCAGAGCGAGGCGCTGGCACAGGTGCTGGACGCGCGCGGCTGCAATTTCCTGCATGTGTCCAGCGGCGGCCTGCACGAGCGCCAGAAGATCAGTGTCGGCCCGGGCTACCAGGTGCCGTTCGCGGCGGCGATCAAGGCCAAGAAGGTGCGCATGCCGGTGATCGCGGTGGGCATGATCACCGAGCCGGAGCAGGCCGAATCGATCCTGCGCCACAACCAGGCCGATGCCATCGCACTGGCCCGCGGCATCCTGTACGACCCGCGCTGGCCGTGGCACGCCGCCGCTGCACTGGGCGACAGCGTGGTGCCGGCACCGCAGTACCTGCGCTGCGAACCGCGCGACGCACGCGGCGTGTTCAGCCCGCGCTGAGCACTACACCTGCCAGGCCGGCGGTAGGCCGGCCTGCAGGTGCTCGAACAGCGCGCGGATCTTGGCGGTGAAATCGCGGCGGTCGCTCACGCAGAAGTAGACGTCCATCGGTTCCGGCTGCCAGTCGGTGCCGCAACCGAACACGCACTGCAGGCGACCATCGCGCAGGTAAGGCTCGGCCACGAACGCCGCCAGCCGGGTGATGCCGGCACCGGCGGCGGCCAGCTCGGCCAGCGCGTCGATGTCATCGCAGACCATGCTCGGCGGCAGCGCGGCATCCACCCGCTCGCCGTCCTTCAGCAGGCCCCAGCGCAGTGGCCGGCCATCGGTGGGAAAGCGATGCAGCAGGCCGCGATGGGCGGCCAGCTGCGCCGGTTGCAGCGGCGTGCCGTGCGCCTGCAGGTACGCCGGCGAGGCGCAGAAAACGAACGGGATGCGCGCCAGTGGACGTGCCACCAGCCCGTCCTCCAGCTGCGCGCCGATGCGGATGCTGGCATCCACCGCCTCGGCACCGTGCTGCACGGCGCGATCGGTCAGGCGCAGCTCCAGCTGCAGCTGCGGGTAGCGCTGCTGCAATGAGGGCAGCAGCGGTGCCAGCACGTGCCGGCCGAACGCGCTGCTGCTGGCGATGCGCAGGGGCCCGGCCGGCTCCACGTCGCCGGCGGTCACCATCGCCTGCGCGCGCGCCAGGTCGGCTTCGATATGCCGCACCTGCGCCAGATACACCGTGCCGGCCTCGCTCAGCGCCAGCTGGCGCGTACTGCGGTTCAGCAGCCGCACGCCCAGGTGGGCCTCCAGCCGGTTGATGTTCTGGCCCACGGCGGTGGCGCTGATGCCAAGGGTGCGCGCCGCAGCGGCAATGCTGCCGGTCTCTGCGGTGCGGGTGAAGCTGCGGATGAGCTGCAACAGGTTCATGACCGACCAGCTTGCCATGCGGAAGGCCAAGTATCGCTTGGGTCTGTCCCAAGCGCCGCTTTGCCCGCGAACCCCGGCGGCCGGTGGCATAGGAATTGTTGCAATGCAGGCGTTGCGAGACCGGACGCACAATCCTGCCGCAACGCCCCGCACTACGCTGACCACGGCACGTTCGCCGCATACAGGAGTTCATCATGCAGAACTGCACGCGCGTCTCTTTGTTTGCACTGGTGCTTGCCTACTCCGCTGCCGCTGCCGCTGCCGCCCAGACGGGCGATGGTGTGCGGGAATCAGTACGTGAGCAGGTGCTTGTCGCGCAGAAGAACGCGCAGATATCCAGCGCAGCGCGCCTGGACAGCTACCTCGCCGTGATCCCCGTGGATTCGCCGCTGACGCTCCTGTCCGTGGACGGGCTGGAGCAGTTCCTGACCTCGCTGTCATTCAACGAGAACGGCCTGGTTGGCTACTCGACAGAAGCCATCGCCAGCGAGCTGAGCTACAGTCAAGCCCATCGGCTGCTGTCGCTGTTCGGTGCCGAACGCACACTCCGGCTGATGCCAGGGTTGCGTGTCGAGAATGAGGTTGATCTCGATATCCACCGCTCGTATGTCCAATCCGGTGAGCTCGTGGAGGATCACATGGGATATCGATGTGTCGCCCGTGCCACGTGCAGAGAGTCCACAGAGTTCGTCTGCATGTCGGGTTGTTGAGCGCGCATGCTGCTCCTCGAATGGATGCTTGTTCTAGGAGCTGCGTCCAGTATCAGCCCTGTATCCATATGTAAGGCCGATACCTACACACAGCTGTTGAAGGCGGAGGCGACAACGCTGAATGCATCTGCACGTGATCGCATCGAGGCGCTGTCGCACATCTACGTTGCGGGTCGAAGGGCATCACGTGCGGTCGGCTGCAGAAACAAGGACCGCGTCATCGAGGACCAGTTCAAGGCTGCAGCGCTGTTCGCCAACTACGTACCGGATGCCGAACCACTGCGCAATGCGTTGGCACAGTACGGCCTGTTGGTCGAGCGCGGCACCGTCGGCGCTGAGCATCATCGCAGGCTGATAGGACTACATGTGGCAAGGGGAGATTTTGCCCAAGCAGAACGGTTGCGTCGCCAGTGGCTCAGCAATGTCCCGGCGTTTCCGCGGGTTTTTCCGGGCCGCTTCCCGCCCGGCCTGCCCGTGTACGCTGTCCAGGCTGACGGTTCCCTCGTTCGTGATTCGATACGGCTGAGCGGAGACCAGGTTGTTGCCATCGTTCATCCGCGTTGTGGCCACTCACGAAGAGCCCTGCAGAACATTGTCGCCCAACCTGCCTATCAGGGGCTCCGCGCTAAGCTGGTGTTGGTAGTGCCCAATGGCCCGCACTGGGCCGGCGATAGCATCGCCGAATGGAATGGACTTCATCCTGAGCTGCCGATGAGCGTGATGTACATGGACAAGAGGTGGGCGGCTTTTGACCGTCAGCAGACTCCGGTCTTTCACCTTGTTCGCGAGGGTCGGATCATTGAAACTGGAACCGGTTGGCGAGGTGCGGGGGAGGAAGTTTCTCCAATCATGCGCGCTCTGCGCCTTGCCTCTGACTGATGGTTGCATTTGACAGCATCGTGCACCACGGGAGTGGGCTGCCCTACACTCCGGCGATGCGCCCCGATTCCATCCTCACTCTCTCCTGTCCCGACCGTACCGGCATCGTCTACCGCGTGTCGGGCCTGTTGTTCGACCACGGCTGCAACATCCTCGACGCCCAGCAGTTCGGCGATGAGGAGAGCGGTCGCTTCTTCCTGCGCGTGCACTTCGACCGCGATGCGGGCCTGCCGCTGAACACCGTGCACGCGGCGATGGCCGCACTGGCCGCGGACTTCGGCATGGACTGGCAGCTGCATGATGGCCGCCGCCGGCCGCGCCTGCTGGTGCTGGTCAGCAAGCAGGGCCATTGCCTGAACGATCTGCTGTTCCGTGCGCACAGCGGCCAGTTGAAGGTGGACATCGCTGCGGTGGCCTCCAACCATGCCGACTTCGCAGCACTGGCAGCGTCCTACCAGGTGCCGTTCCACCACCTGCCGGTGAACGCCGACACGCGCGCGGCGCAGGAACAGCAGATCATCGATCTGGTCGAGCGCGAGCGCATCGACCTGGTGGTGCTGGCGCGCTACATGCAGATTCTCTCGCCCACGCTGTGCCGTGCGCTGGCGGGCAGGGCGATCAACATCCACCACAGCTTCCTGCCCAGCTTCAAGGGCGCGCAGCCGTACCACCAGGCGCACGCGCGCGGGGTCAAGATCATCGGCGCCACCGCGCACTACGTCACCGAAGACCTGGACGAAGGCCCGATCATCGAACAGGACGTGGCCCGCGTGGACCACGCGATGACCCCGCGCGAGCTGGTACGGCTGGGCAGCGATACCGAATCGCAGGTGTTGGCGCGGGCGGTACGCCGGCATGTGGAGCACCGCATCCTGCTCAACGGGCACCGCACGGTGGTGTTCAGGTAACGCGGGCAGTGCCCGGGATGGAGCCCGGCAATTGCCCACGATGCGCCCGCTGCTGCTGGACTGGCCTGGGACAGGTGGAACGCACGCCATCGATATGTTCCATCAGCCCTTTGGGAATGGATGACCACATCGGATCCAATACAAAATCGACCCCTTCACGCCGGGCGAGCTTCGCGGCGGGCACGAAGTCGGCATCGCCGGCCATCAGGATGATCTGGCGGACCTGGCGCTTGAGGGCGAGTGAGGAAATGTCGATGCCGATGCGCATGTCCACGCCTTTCTGTCGCACATCCGGTTGCAGCTCATCGGCTTGAAGATCGCCGAAGGTCCGCTTGCCCTTGAGCAGGTCGTCGAAGGTTCGCGATCCGGTCGTCCACGAACTGAAGTCGGTGAGGTGGCCAAGACGCAGGGCGACCTTCCGCTTCTGCTTCAGCGCCTCGTGCAGGCTGGATCTGAACAGTGCTTCGTCGGATCGCGAGTAGTCGATGCACAGCCCCGAAATCGGGTTGTGCATCTTCTTGCGCAGCGGCGGGCAATCGTAGAAGAAGATGCGATAGAGATCGCGTTGCTCGCCACTTGCATGCTTCAGATGGGCGATGGCCCATCGGTGGCGACCTCGGCGGCGCGTTGAGCGTTGTAGGCGTTGTGGGGCTCGATGCGGCGAAAGCGTTTGATGAAATAGCCGCCATCAATGAGAACTGCCGTCGGCATACCGTTGCCCTCCTGGCTTCGTCCAATGAAAAAGCCCTCGGTTCGGCCGTCCCGCGATCTGTTGGGGGGCGTACTTGGAGGGCTGGATGGGCTCGATTCTGCAGGGGGCGAATCAGGCGCACAAGCGGCAGAGGCGACACGCTGCCTACAGGATCGCGATCCTCGCCTTCGCCAGGGCTTCGCGCACCATGCCGTCATTGGCCTTGGTCACCGGCCGGGTCAGCTCCCACAGGAATTTCACCCGGAAACCCGACTTCACCGCGTCCTGCGCGCTCCACAGCACGCAGTAGTCGCGGGCCAGCCCGCACACGTGCACCTCGCGGATGCCGCGTTCGTGCAGCCAGCCGGCCAGCCCGGTGGCCGGGCGCGTGCCGTCCGGGCCGTGGTTCTCGCGGAAGGCACTGTAGGAATCCACCTGCTGGCGGCTGCCCTTGCGCAGGATCAGGTCGGCCACGGTCCAGTCCACGCCGGGGTGCAGGGCGGCGCCGGTGCTGCCCTGCACGCAGTGGTCCGGCCACAGGGTCTGCGGCTGTGCATGCAGCAGGATGGCTTCAAAAGGCAGATGGCCCGGGTGCTGGCTGGCGAACGAGGCGTGGTTGGCCGGGTGCCAGTCCTGGGTGGCCACCACGGTGCGGTAGCGGCGCTCGGCCAGCAGCGCGTTGATCGGTGCCACCAGCGCATCGCCCTGTTCGCAGGCGAGGGCGCCACCGGGCATGAAGTCCGGCTGCAGGTCGATCACCAGCAGGGCGACATCAGCGGGCAGGGCGGTCATGGCAGGTCCAGCACAACGGAAGATGGGCGGCCAGCGTGGCCGCCCCTCGCGCGCACGTCAATCGCCGCTGGCGGTGTCGTTGTCCTGCCCGTAATACAGGAGGCCGATCCTGATGCGCTCGCGGCCGTTCTCGCGACGATGGCGGTTGGCATCGCGCAGCGAGTAGACGCAGCCACAGTACTCCTGCTGGTAGAACTGCTCGCGCTTGCTGATCTCGATCATGCGGCTGGCACCGCCGCCCTTGCGCCAGTTGTAGTCCCAGTACTGCAGGCCCTCGTAGCGCGAGGCGGCGCGCACACCACAGTCGTTGATCTGCGCCATGTTCTTCCAGCGCGAGATGCCCAGCGAGGAGCTGATGGTGTCGTAGCCGTGCTCGTGCGCGTACAGCGCGGTGCGCTCGAAGCGCATGTCGAAGCACATGGTGCAGCGGATGCCACGCTCGGGTTCGTTCTCCATGCCACGTGCACGGCTGAACCAGTTGTCGGTGTCGTAGTCGCAGTCGATGAAGGGGATGCCGTGCTGTTCGGCGAAGCGGATGTTCTCCTGCTTGCGCAGCTCGTATTCCTTCACCGGATGGATGTTGGGGTTGTAGAAGAAGATCGCGTAGTCGATCCCGGAGGCGGTGATCGCCTCCATCACTTCGCCCGAGCATGGCGCACAGCACGAGTGCAGCAACAGGCGCTGGCCGTTGTCGGGAAGGGTCAGGGTGGGGCGTTGGAGCTCGGTCATCGTCGGGTGCATCTGGGCGTGGGCAGCAGGTCTGGACGGAAACCGTGAACAGGACGCGCGCGGCCACATCGCCTGCACGCGCAGGACGACGACGGCCCCGGCAACCTCCCCGCGGAGATTCCAGGTCGAGTCAGGGGACGGTCGTGTCCCCCGGCCGGGGCCGGTATTCGGGCTGATGGACACGGGCCGGCTGGCCCACCTACTACCTGCCGCTTCCCAGGCGCGAGCCCAGTGCTGTTGGCAGGATTCGTTTCCATTCACCGCTGCGGGGCAGCTCCGGAATGGGCGCGCAAGGCGCCTTCACCGGATTCCCGTTTAAATCCCTGCCGCCATCGAAGCCACGGCAGGGATACCTTCGGCGTGCCCACGGTGGACGCGTTGGCGGCAATGGTCAAGGGCCGGTGAAAACGCAGGGCTGTGGCGCGTTTCTCAGGCTGTGAGAGTGCCTCTTGCCATACTGGGCACCGACAGACGGGAGGTGGCTCGTGGCGGCGAAGTACTGCGATCTGGTCATGAAAGGCGGCATCACCAGCGGCATCGTGTATCCCAACGCGGTGCTCGCACTGGCCCGCGAATACCGCTTCAAGAGCATCGGTGGCACCTCGGCCGGCGCGATCGCCGCTGCCGTGGCGGCCGCTGCGGCATATGGCGACCGGCGCCAGCAACGGGGCGAACAGCTGCCTGGCGACGCCGGCTATGGCGGCCTGTCGGCGGTGTCGGCGCAGCTGTCGCAGCGCGGATTCATCTACAGCCTGTTCCAGCCCGCCGCCGGCGCGCGCGCTGCGTATCGGTTGCTGGTGGTGCTGACCGGCAACGCCGGCTGGCCACGCAAGCTGCTGTGCCTGGCCATCGCGGTGTTCCAGATCGCGCCGCTGGAAGTGCTGGTGTCGTTGGCACTGCTGCTCGGCCTGGGCTGGTGGGGCGGTGGCTGGAGCGGCGTGGCGGCGACCCTGCTGCCGTCGCTGCTGTGTGCCTACGGCGCAGGCGTGGCCGCCGCTGCGCTAAGGGTGGCCCGGGTGGCGCGGCGCAACCTGCTGGGCCTGTGCAGCGGGCTTAGCCGGGATGCAGGCAAGCCGGCGCTGACCGAATGGCTGCATGAAAGCCTGCAGCAGCTGTCGGGCAAGCCGATGGATGCACCGCTGACCTTCGCCGATCTGCACGACGCGCCGCGCTATGCAGGCGAACCGGATAGCCCGCATGCGATCACCCTGCAGATGATCACCACCTGCGTATCGCACAACGAACCGCGCACGCTGCCGTTGGGCGGGGCGCAGTTCTGGTTCCTGCGCGAGGAGTTCGAGCAGCTGTTCCCGGCCAGTGTGGTGCAGTGGATGGTCGACCGTGCCGGCCCAGCGCGCGAGGTTGAAGGCCGCAACTACTACCATCTGCCGCAGGGCGCGTCGCTGCCGGTACTGGTGGCCACGCGCATGAGCCTCAGCTTCCCGCTGCTGATCAGCGCGGTGCCGCTGCATGAGCCCTCGCGTCGCGAACGTCGCTGCGAGCCGACGTCGACGGCTGCAGGAGAGGCCGGACACAACGTGGCCGACAGCATGGAAGGGCTGACCAGCGCGGGCCAGGGCTGTGGTCCGGTGATCACCGCGTTCCGGGTGTGCTGGTTCTCCGACGGCGGCATCAGCAGCAACTTCCCGATCCACCTGTTCGATGCCGCACTGCCGCGCTGGCCGACCTTCGCCATCAACCTGGTCTATCCGCAACGCCCCGAGCCGGTGGTGCGCGAGAGCGACAGCCGCCAGGCGCTGGAACGCGCGGTGTTCCTGCCTACCGAGAACCGGCATGGATGGCAACGGCACTACCAGTCCATCGCCACGCCGCTGGCGGCCGGTGAGCTGGGCCGCTTCCTGTTCGCGGTGGTGGCCACCATGCAGAACTGGCGCGACCTGCTGCAGGCGCGTGCGCCGGGGTATCGCGACCGCATCGTGCATGTGAGCCTGCAGGGCGACGAGGGTGGCATGAACCTGGACATGCCACAGGAGGTGCTGACCCGCATCGCCGACAAGGGCAGCCTCGCCGGTGCGCGCTTCTGTTCGTTCTCGTTCGAGAACCATTACTGGATTCGTTGGCGCAACCTGGCCTCGGCTTACCAGCGCTACACGCTGGAGATATCGCGCACCGATGATCCGGCGCAGCAGGTGCTGGCCTATCGCGCGGCCTATGCGATGGTGGCCACCGGCACGCCGCCACCGCCGTCGTACAAGCTGGGTTCGGAAGACAAGCGGCTGGCGTCGCAGCAGCTGTGGGGGCTGATGGTGGAACAGGGCCGCAGCTGGGATGACCTTGGCCCCGACCTCACCGACGGCTCGCCACGGCCGTTGCCACAGATGAAGGTGACGCCGATCTATTGATCGCGGTGCGCCGCTGCGCTCGCCGGGCATGGCCCGGCGCTACCGTTGGCTATCGCCACGCCTCGACCACTGCATCGCCGCGCAATGGCGCATACAACGGCAAGGCCAACTCCTGCTTCACCCATCCCGGGTTGAGCGCGCGCAATCCCGCCAGGTATTCGCGGGCCAATGCGGTTTCACCCTGCGACATCGCCAGCCGCGCCGCGCGTGCCCATGTCCGGTCCCAACCATGCGCCAGCGCCAGCGAGGTGGCCAGCGACGCACGTGCGCCGGCCACGTCGCCCTGTTCCCACTGCTGCTCGGCGCGGATGATCGCTTCATTTGAAAGCCGCATGTCGTACAGCTCGCGCAGGCGCGCCACGGCACGCGGATCGGCATCCACGCGCAGGTCGGTGTCCTGCCAGTCGCCGCCAGGCGTGCGCACCAGCAATGCCGCCGACCATTGCCCGCTGCATTGTCCACCCGCCGCTTGTCCCGCTTCCAGCGCTGCCAGCAGGCGCGCGGCAAGCGCACCGTGGGTGGTCGTAAACGCGCGTTGCATCGCCGCCAGCACGTCCGGCCCGGCCAGTCCGTTGCCTTGCACGCTCACCTTGCCCTCGCCAACGGCACCGGCCCAATCGGCCCGCTGCGCGGTCGCGCCGGTGTACTGCGCGTTGCCGCCTCGCGCACTGACCAGCCCGACCTGGCGCTCGGCGATGGTGGTGCCATCGAAGTCGCCATCCTCGTCCAGCAACTGCTTGAGCACCTGCGCCGGCGTGCGACCTTCGGCCAGCAGCGCCAGCCCCTTCGAGCCGTAGGTCGGGTTGGTTTCGAACTGGCTGGCGACCGCGCCGACCTTCGCCTGCGCCCACTGCACGCCGACACCGCCGACGGCGAGGTTGTGCGTGGCGACAGCCACCCCGCAGTCACCGGCTTCGTTGCAGGCGGCAATGGAAAAGGTCGCCCATGCCGGTGCAGCGACAGCAGCGAGCAGCAAGGCCAGGCAAGAACGCAACAGGCACATGGGGCATCTCCAGGGCAGGCAATGCAATGGGATGCAGCCTACGCGCGGAAGGTTTAGTAGATCCACGCCATGCGTGGATGAATCCCCATCGAAATCGAATATTTCGACAATTCGTCGAAGAGCATCCACGCATGGCGTGGATCTACCGTGTCGACCAAGGTCGACACCCACCAAAAGCAGGCCATGCCACCCCGCCATCCCACGGAATGCCCGCTGTTGCTTTTGCTGTTGCCTTGGATTGAAGCAGGTGCAGGGCGCAGCCCTGCCGAACCAACCCTATCGCCCCGGCAACTGGGTAAACGCGCGCTGCATGCAGTCCTCGCGCGGGCACACCCGGCAACCCGGCCCGATCGACACCGAATTGCCCGGGCTCTGCACGTCCAGCCCCAGCGAATACACCAGCCGATCCGCATGCTGCAGGTCACACCCCAGTGCCACCGCGAAGGTCTTGCGTGGCTGGCCGTGGCCGACCGGGCCGCTGCTGACCTGCCGTGCCAGCCAGAAATGGCGGCGGCCATCGGGCATGCGCGCGGTCTGGGTGAGGATGCGTCCGGGCTGGTTGAAGGCCTCGTAGACGATCCACAACGGGCACGAACCACCCACCTGCGAGAAGTGGAAATCGGTGGCCGAGTGGCGCTTGGACACATTGCCGGCGCGGTCCACGCGGATGAAGAAGAACGGCAGCCCCGGCGCACTGCGGCGTGCCAGCGTACTCAACCGATGGCAGACCGCCTCGAATCCCACGCCGAACTGATGCGCCAGCAGCTCGATGTCATAGCCACTGGCCTCGGCCGCGCGCAGGAAGCGCATGTACGGCATCACCAGCGCACCGGCGAAATAGTTGGACAGGCCGATACGCGCCTGTGCGATGCGGGCCTCGTCGGTGAAGCCGGTGCGCGCGATCACCGCATCGATCTGCGGCAGGTAGCCGCGCAGCGCCAGCTCGACCGCCATCTGGAACGCCTGCTGGCCCGGCTCCAGGTAGTCGGGCAGCCACAGCGTACGGCTGCCGGCATCGTACTGGCGCTTCTCGCGCCCGGCCTGCAGCGCGGCCACTTCCACCAGCACCCCATGGCGGTCGGCCAGCAGCTGGCGCAGCCGTGGCGCCACGTGCCCCGGCGCCAGCCCCCATTCGGCGAACAGCTGCTCGGCCAGTTCGTCCAGCTCGGGGATGTGGTTGTGCATGCGGTTGAAGAACTCGCGCACCTGGTCGCCGGCCGGCAACGTGCTGCCCGCGCCCGGCTCGCCCAACTGGAACTCCAGCGCGGCGGCATGCTCGCGCAGCGCCAGGTGGCGGCGATGCAGGTCCAGCAGCGCGCGGCTGACCTGCGGCAGGTTGCCGGCCAGCGCGCGCAGTTCGGTGGCGCTGACGTCGGCCAGGCCCAGATCGCGCAGGGTCTCGCCCAGCGACTCCTGCAGCGCGGCGGGCTCATCGTCGTCGAACAGGGTGGAAACATCGCCCAACACCTCGCCCAGCTTCTTCTGCACCGCGGGCGTCAGCGGACGCTTGTTGCGCTCGATCTGGTTCAGGTAGCTGGCCGACAGCCCCAGGGCGCGGGCAAGGTCGGCCTGGCTGTAGCCGCGCTGCTCGCGCAGGCGCAGCAGACGCAGGCCGAGCTGGCGCTGGGGGGCTGAATAATTCACAGGATTAACAGGAATCGTGGCGGGCATTGGCCAGATTAAGCGGATTCAGGCCGGAAATCGAGGCGTGGCCTGTGAATAATGCCAAGCATCTTTCGCACCCCGTGGATTGTCGTCATGACTGTTGCAGCGCCCCGTATCCGCATGCTGATCGATGGCCAGTTCGTTGAATCGGCCACCTCCCACTGGCAGGACGTGATCAACCCGGCCACCCAGGACGTGCTGGCCCAGGTGCCGTTCGCCACCACGGGTGAAGTCGATGCCGCCGTGGCTGCCGCCAAGGAAGCCTTCAAGACCTGGCGCAAGACCCCGATCGGTACCCGCGCGCGCATCTTCCTGAAGTACCAGCAGCTGATCCGCGAAAACATGAGCGAGCTGGCGCACATCCTCACCGCCGAACAGGGCAAGACCCTGCCGGATGCCGAAGGCGATGTGTTCCGCGGCCTGGAAGTGGTCGAGCACGCGGCCGCCATCGGCAACCTGCAGCTGGGCGAACTGGCCAACAACGTGGCCAACGGCGTGGACACCTACTCGATCATGCAGCCGCTGGGCGTGTGCGCAGGCATCACCCCGTTCAACTTCCCGGCGATGATTCCGCTGTGGATGTTCCCGATGGCCATTGCCACCGGCAACACCTTCATCCTCAAGCCGTCCGAGCAGGACCCGATGGTCACCATGCGCCTGGTCGAACTGGCGCTGGAAGCGGGCATTCCCAAGGGCGTGCTGAACGTGGTCCACGGTGGCGAGGAAGTGGTCAACGCCATCTGCGACCACCCGGACATCAAGGCGGTATCGTTCGTCGGTTCCACCCGCGTCGGTACCCACGTGTACAACCGCGCCTCGCTGGCCGGCAAGCGCGTGCAGTGCATGATGGGCGCAAAGAACCACGCCGTGGTGCTGCCGGACGCCAACAAGGAGCAGACCCTCAATGCGATGGTCGGCGCGGCCTTCGGTGCGGCGGGCCAGCGCTGCATGGCCGCCTCCACCCTGGTGCTGGTCGGTGAAGCGCGCGGTTGGGTGCAGGACCTGGTCGAAAAGGCCAAGACCCTGAAGGTCAGCGGTGGCACGGTCGCCGGCACCGACGTCGGCCCGGTCATTTCCTGCAGCGCCCGTGATCGCGTCGAAGGCCTGATCGCTTCGGGCGTGGAGCAGGGTGCCAAGCTGGTGCTGGATGGCCGCAAGCCGCAGGTCGATGGTTTCGAGAAGGGCAATTTCGTTGGCCCGACCATCTTTGCCGGTGTTACCACCGACA
>Ga0307412_10001116_pt1 | contig 15396 bp, 16 predicted proteins | sample DK1Cmetagenome_3_FD_203823 | JGI IMG/M metagenome (GOLD analysis project Ga0307412, IMG submission 203823) | Maize rhizosphere microbial communities from greenhouse at UC Davis, California, United States - DK15-C-1 | ecosystem: Host-associated > Plants > Roots > Rhizosphere > Soil | place: USA...
TATGGGTTGTCGCCCTTGGCCCCGGCGATCTTGGCAGCAGCGGCTACCTTGGTGGGATAGCGCGGGTCTTCTGCGTAGCCCTTGAGGCCCGCCGTGAACTTGGATGCGTCCGCACCCGCGTTCACAGCCCCAGGGTATTTGCGCTGGATCAGGCTTGCGTAGTCGTCAGCAAAATCCTCCGGGCTTTCGTAAGCGCGGTACTTGTCGCGGCTGCCGGTCATGTTGTCGGTCGCTCCGACGCCGCCACCAGCGAAGTCCTTGATGTTGCCGAGGTTGTGTGTGCCCGGGATGATCGACTTGCCCCAGCCAGTTTCCAAACCAAGCTGGCCGAGAACCACGGCCTTATCAACACCAATGGCCTTGGAGATGCGCTCTGCGACTGGGCCGTAGACCTTGGAGAACTCTTCGGGCGAAGACGTTTTCCCGCCAACGATCGGATCATTGTCCCACGGGTTTGCCATTACGGCTTCCTCCGCGTCTTGCCGTCAGGCGTGGTGTACGTAGCACCAGACGGCACCTTGGCGTAGTCCTCTGCGTTTGCCACTGTAATTCCTGCGGCCTTGAATTTCGGTACGCCGACCGCTCGCGGAGAGGTCGCACCGATCTCTTGCGCCTTCGGAGCGCCGGGCCCGGCCCGGACCTTGAGGGACTCGATGTACAGCGGGATTGCAGCCATCTTCTGTTTGGTCGTCTCGATGTCTTCCCCCCACTGCGGCGTGAGTTCCTCGATCTTCTGCTTGGCCTCGTCCTTGTTCACGCCGGCCCCCGTGGCCGCACGGAGAAGCGATTCACTGAGCGACGACGCGCCTTGAACGAACTTCTGCCGGTCAGGAGTGCGCAGCCAATTGCCCACAGCGCCACCAACCAAAGGCACGCCAGCGATTGCATCGGCGACACCAGGCTTTGCAGCGCTCGTAGGGTTGCCGTCGCGGTCGAAGCCGGCCGCCTGCATGTTCTTGAAAGCGTTCTCGGCCTGCACGAGCCAGCCAGTAGCCTTGCCCTGGTCTTCGGTCAGCTTCACACCTGTGCCCTGAGCTTCGCGCTTTAGACGGTTTTCCTCGACTCGCGAGGCATTGAATTCACGCGCGCGGCTGTCCGTCATGTCCGCGGTGCGCGCCGAATTGGCGAGGCTTGCGGCGTTGTTCGAACGCGCAGTTTCTGCACTCAGGACGGCATTGGCATTCGGCGTCGTGTATTCCATCTCCTTCCACTTCTGCGCGACCTGATCCTTTGCCGACATTGCCTGCTGCTGGAATTGCTGCACTACGTTCGGATCGTATTGCGGCGGAGCGTTGGGCGTAGGGATGCCCATGGCTTGCAGTTGCTGGCGTCCGGCGTCGTAGGACGCTTGGTCTCTCACCGTGCCGAGCACCTGCCCGACGATCTCGTATTGCTTCAGTGCGGTTTCGTACTTCGCCTTTTCTGCCTCCCGAGCGGCTTTTTGCTGCTCCGTCTGGAATTTGACCGCCTCTTGAGCCGGCTTGATGAGCCCGGCCTTGTAGTAGGCGCCGGCCAGTCCTTCAGGAGCTGTGCTGCGGGCGATTTCGCGTTGCGCGGCGTCGTCCTGCATGCCTTGGCGAAGCTGCGACAGCTTCATGCCGCCAAGCTCGCGCTGCATTTGCTGGTCTTGGATTTCTGTCGGGGACAATAGCGGCGTGACGCCGCGCCCAGCCTGAAGGATGATCGAAGGGTCGAGAGCCATTAGGCGGTCCATCCTTTCTGGGTGTTCATGTTTGCGATGGAGTCGGTTGTCCCGGTGTATCCGGTGTACCCGCTATACCCCCCGCCTTGGCTGGAAAGCAGGTTGTTCCACCCCGCAGCGCTGTTCAGGTTGTTGCTGGAGTTGTAGCTGTTGACCGCACCATTGATGCCCGAGGCAAGCGCATTGCTGCTGGCAACTTGCCCGGCAGCTTGCGCATTCCCAGCCCCCATCAGGTTGTTGCCGATGGCGTTCGCCGTCTGCTGGTTGTTCGTCCCAACCTGGGCCGCCGAGTTCTGGCCCATCGTGGATTGACCCGTCAGGAAGCTATAGATCGTGTTCCGGTTGGTGTCGTAGGCGCTACGGTTGGTGTTCCATGTGCTGCTGGCTCGATTGAAGCCTTCGTTGAACTTCGTTCCGGCATAGTCCTGGTTGAAGCGGTCCAACTCCTTCATGGCCGCGCCGGACAGGAAGTTGCCGCGGGCCGCTTGCCCACGCTCGATGCCTTGCGTGCCTTGGTTCAGGCCGAATTGATAGCCCGGGTCGGACGCCAGATCCTTGCCGGTGAAGCTGAACTCTTGCCCATTGCGATATGCACGCAGAAGGGAGCCATAGTTCGGGTCGGCCTGGGCGGCGGCGTTCTGGGCGTTCTGTTCTTCGTAGTACTTCGCGATGGCTGCGTCGAGGCCTTCGTAATCGACCTCGCCGGTTGGCCCTCCGGCCTGTTGCTGGCTCCCATCAGAGATGGTGAGCTCGTCCATGCCCGGATTCCTCCGATCTGGAGAAGTCCAAAGGGGCGACATGTCCGTGTTCGCGCCCTGCGTGTTCTGACGCTGGAAGTAGTCGTGCGCGCCTTGTGCGCCGAGTGCGGCCACAGCCTCTGCGCCGGTTCGGTACGCTGGGGCGGCAGAACCACCGCCAGCGCCTGCCGTCGGTTGCCTTGTGTACCGGCCCATTAGCTGCTGGCGCACCTGATCCGGCGTCAGGCCGGTTTGCAAGCCCATCGACGTGACGCCGCTTGAGCCTGCGCCGCCGAGGCCAAGATACTGGTTGAGTCGGTTCTGTGCCGCCTCGCCAGACTTGACCCATGGCGAAAGGGCCGCCTGCATCTGCGCCGATGCCATCATCTGTGCTTGCGTGGCTTGATCGGACGAGGCCGATTGCGCATTCGCCGCGCTCTTCGCGCCACTTGCCGAGATTGCCGCTCCGCCGACTGCGGCCACCGCTCCAATTGCTGCAACCATTTCAGCCTCCGATCATTTTTACAAAGAGACGTTCTGTCTCAGTCCATCCCATGTGCTCGAAGAGCGGGCCCGCATCGAGCGAGAGCTTTGTTCCCGTGAACATCTTCTGCACGCCCCGTGCTTTCAATGTCTGCTCCACGAATTGAAAAAGCCGCAACGGTGTGCGGCCTGTTCTGTGTTTCGGGGCCAAATAGTAGATGTCTGTGAACGCAGACAAGCTGCGCCGGTAGTGCAAGTGAGGCCGAACCACGCTGAAGTGGTAGCCGACGATCTCGCCCTCTTTCCGCGCCACGACGATGTGCAGCATTCCGCTGTTGGCGAAGGTCGCGTAGGTGTCGAAATCCGGGTCGAGCTGGATCGCGTCCTTGTTGACGGCCACTTCTTGCCAGTGGTCAGGCCAAAGGTGCGACATCTCATCTTTGACAGAAAACCAGTCTTCGACGGCAAAAGTGATCATGCTTAAACCTTGATGTCGATGACCATGTGAATGCGCTCCACAGGGCTGTTGTTGATGACCTCGTGCTGGGGCCGGTCGTCTTCGGGGGCGCCCTTGCCGTTGTCGAACCACCAAGCCTCGCCGGGCGCCATGTAGACCTGCTCGTCTCCAGCGCTGAAGACGACGCCAGGAGCGCTCTGGAGACAGATGTGGTGCCGGTGCCAGTAGTTCGCATGCTCCAGCGTGTCGGCGTGCTTGTAGATGCGCCCACCAGGTTGGATGCGGTTGATCATCACGCGGCCCAAACGAGTGCCGCGGACGTAGGCGAACAGGTTCATCACCAGATCGCGCGCCTCTGGCAGTTTGTCGAAGATCGGCTGATCGACGCACTCATGCTGATCGACGGTGCGTAGGTACTCAGCCTTTTCCTCTTCCGTCTTCGGCACTGGCCGAGGCGGGAAGCGCAGGATGATGCTGTCCGTCTCGCCGAATGGGCCTTGCGGGAAGGTGCGCAAATACGTGTCTTCGTGCCACCACCCGGGGTTACGGGCGATCTTCGCCAGCAAGGGACCAGTGCTCACGCCAGTGGCGAGACGATGGAAATTCTTCATACGGGGTTTCCTGCCGCGTCGTGCCAGACAACGGGGTTGATTGCGTGCAGCCAGATCGGCTTGCCGAGGTCGGAGTCGTAATAGAAGCGGCCAACCCACAACAGCCGGTCAGGGCGTTGCGATGTAGGGCCGTCCTGCTGGAGCGTGATGACCGCGCCATGCGTGCGTGTGAGCCACTGCGCCCATGCGGGCGTCCAGTTGCCCGAGGCGTCGAATGGGGCGCCTTTGGGGAGGTCGTAGGAACTCATCATGTCAACGAGTGAACTCGCCCCAGGCGCCGATGAAGACGGTCTTGACTGGGTCGGTGACGCGGAATCTAAAAAGCCAATCCCTCGCGCGACCCATGCGCAAGTACGAAGCACGAACGCCGTACTGCCCGATTGCGCCGAACGAAACCCAAACCTCGTCAGACCATGTATGCCCGCCGTCCTTGCTGTACTGCATCATCAGTTGTGGGTCGGAGCCTTGGCCGGCCAGAAGACCTACCCCGGCCTCCATCTCGATCCACAACTTGGACAGGAACGAGAAATTGCCCGTCGATTGATGCCGGGAGACGAACTCGCGTGCAATCGGCTGCCCGTCATCTGTCAGCGCGGAATCGTCGAAGTGGTAGAGCTTGCCGTTCTCGTAGTCAGTGACGTAGGACTGTTCAAGGAAGTTGATCTGAATCTCGCCGCGGTGCCGGCCGCCGCTTGATTCGGCCTTGTGCCATTCCTTGGTCAGGCCGTCATACACCCAGGACTCGCCGGCGCTGGGGAAATTGATTTGGTAGAACGGATGGCCGGACACCATGTAGGCAAAGCCTGTCGCGTTCGACACCGCCGAGAACTGGCTGAAGATGTAATCCATCTCCGGATTCGAGACGGGCTGCGCGTTGTAGCCAGAGAGCGTGCAGACCTGCACAGCACCAAGCCGGTTCTTGCGCAGGAAGATGAGCGAGTCCATGAACTTGCACAGCGACCAACGGGCGGCCAAGCCCCATTCGATAGCCGCAGCGCCGACCCGAGCAAAGGGGAAATCGAGCGCGCCGGAATCGCTCCAGAACTCGGTCGTGTCCGGGCCGAGCAGCAGGATTTGCCCGTTGTCGGCGATGACGCGGACAAGGTTATCGGGGTTCGATTCAGCCGTGGCAAAGTCCAGCGAATTCCACGACAAGCCGTCATAGATCGCCGAGCAGTAGAACTGCCCCGTATCCGGCTTCTGCACGATGAAGTAGCCGTTCAGGAAGGTGACGGTGTCGGCTCCAGGCCAATCGGGGTCCGTGATCTGCGCGAAGGCGAGCGTGTCGGCGTTGTAGATGTACCCGTTGGGGCCATCCACGACGATGATCTGCGTCCCGTTGTCGCTGATGTCCACGCGGCCCGACGAGGTCAGCAGCGTCCCGATGTTGGTCATCGAGCCGTCATTCGTGACCTTCCACAGCGTGTCGCGATTCACCACATACAGGGCATCGTCTTTCTTCCAGATACCGCGGCTCGGATACGCGCCGAAGTTGACGAATGTGGTCAAGCCTGGCGTCGGGTAGAGCGTCAGACTGCCCTTCTCGCCGTCCTGGTGGATCTCAGCGTAGAGGTTCGTGCGCTGCTGCGCCGAGACGTTGCGCGACTTGCCGAAGTTGCCCAGACCAAAGAGGGGGACGGGTTGCAGCGGCATCAGTCATCCACCGTGATGCAGATGGGCGCCTGATCGGTCGCCCATTGGGTCAGCAGGAACTTCTTCTGCGTGGCCCTGGCGGCGATCTCTACGCGGATGTCTTGTGCAACGCCGTACTTCAGAGAAATTTCGTCAGCGAGGAAATACTGCAGGCTGTTGAGATACTGCTGTTGGATCGATGGCGCGGCGGTCAGCACCACATCAGGCAGGATCGATTGGTACGTCAGCGTCAGGTCTGGGTCTTGTGTGGGCGCCGGGAACAGTCGGAATGACAGGTCGGGCGGAACGTAGAAGTACTCGGGATATGCCGCCGTCTTGGTGAGGTCGAGCCGCTCCCATTGCTCCTTGGAGACTTGGCGCAATGCGACTTGCGAACCGTTGGCATCGGTGCGCTTCAACACTGGGCAGCCGAAGTAGTCGAGCGGCGGCGTCACGACACCTGGCGTAGCGATGCTCCATGTGATTGAAACCGGATCGCTGGAGATTTGCGGCCACTGGAAGCCGTGGATCGGCATTTCCTTGATGAAGCCGTCGAGCGCACGCATGCAGACTTCGACATCAGCCGGAGCCACGTGCTCGCCAACGCCAATCGCCTGACAGAGTTGCATTGCTCCGGTGATTACGTCCAATGACGTAAGGGACCAGTCGTGCGGTGTGTCGATGACAAGCGACATGACTAGACCCTTTCAGGCAAAGAAAAACCCGCCGTAGCGGGTTGGGTGGGGAGGGTGGTCATGGGGTTAGACAACTGTTCCGGTCGCATCGACCCACGTAGTGCCCACAACGAGCCAGATCGGTTTCCCACTGGCGGCGAGGGTCGTATCGAAATACAACATCCCGGGGAAAGTGTTGGTCGTTGGGCGCGATGCCGTGTTGCCTACCAACGCCCCCATTTGCCCCATCACCATCCAAGTCCCAGGAGTTCCAGCAGCGGTGCAGGCCCATCCGAGAGGGCCGCCCACGGCCGGGAAGGCGTTGTCCACCACATCTCCACGCAGCCATGAGCGCAGAGTCGGAACGACTCCCAACTTGACGCGGAAAGAACGGAAGACGCCGGCCACCTTGTCCAGCCAGCCCGCGCGGCCTTCAGAACCTACATCCGATTCGAAATAGAGGTCGCCATGGCTGAATGACAGCTTGGACATCGACTCGCGCGTGGCATTGACGCCGGCATGGTGGCTGGCACCGAGTGCCCCGGCCGTGAACACGTTGCCGCCAAGGTCGAACACCTTGTAATCGGTGAGGCCGGTTTGAACCGTGGTGATGGACGAACTCTTGAGCCCCGACATCCGGAACTGTTGCGTGTTGTTGGTGCCCGAGATGAGCGTGATCACGCGGTCCAGTTGCAGGTTGCGAATTTCGACGTACTGGGCGACATCGGTATTAAACAGCTTGGTGAGAGTCGCTGCGCCTTGGCTGTACTGCATGAGCACCCCGCCCTCGCCTTCGACCACAAAGGATGTGGCCGTATCGTAGGTATTGAGGGGTGCGATGGCGCCGGTAACGCCAACCTCAAACATTGGAATGTTCGCGTTGGAGTTGGGAACATTCTCACAGTAAGGGCCCCTGACGATGACCTGATTGCCCTTGCCAATGTTGAAGGCGATGCCGTTGATGCTCTCGTAGACGATGTTGTCGAAGACGATTTGCTTGCCGCCTGCGGGGTCGGCAATGAATACGCTTGCGATGCCGCCCGAGCCTGGCGCGAGCTTTCCGCTCACATAGAGGTCTTCAAACGTCAGTGTGGTCCCGTAGATGTCCACTGCGCCGCCTGCCACGCCACCCGAAAGGAGGCGGATGGCGGCCGGAACTTCGGTGGTCGTGCCGTTGATCAGGCGCAGATTCGAGAACTTCGAATTGAGCGGCCCTTGCACGGCGATCATCGCGCCTGTGAAGCCACCAGAGAACTGGAGGTTCATCGGCAATGCGCCGATGAAGTTATGCATGTACAGGCCGTACCGCGTGTTGGCAGCGGAGGCCGTAATTGACATATTCTGGATCGAGCCGGAACTTTGATAACTGCCCACTGCAACCGCGTCGGTCGAGAACACATCCACGCTACCGGCCGAGGCTGTGTGAATGATCCGCGCCCCATACCCAACAGTCGCATTGGGCTTATTCACCCGCGGGCCGGACACGACAACGCCAGGCTTCAGAATGACCGTTCCAGCAATCGCGGTGTCACCATCCGGGACTTCCACGTAGCGCGCGCCGGCCGCATATGCCGCCTCGATGGCCGCATTCCATGCCGCAGTGTCATCCGTGACGCCATCCACCACTGCGCCGAACTGCTGGGGCCTGAAGACCACACGCAATTCATCCTCGACCGTCTGTAGCACAGCCCCAGCGCCAGCCTGAACGAACCCGGCAAGTGCCGACCCACCCGCCGCAGCAAGGTCTACGGTCTTGACCGCGCCGGCAAGGGTGGCTGCGGCGGCGGCAGCAGAGGCGGCGGCAGAGGCTGCATCAGCATCAGCATCCTCGACTGCCTCAACCACGTCAGCGATCTGGAAGTCGGTATAAGCCTCGCCGCCAGAAATCAGGATGTTGTAGCGGCCCGTGTCGGCGTAAAACTCGAAGTACCCGTTCTCATTCGTCAGCATCGGGTTCGACGTGACGGTTACGCCGTTGTCGGAGTAGACGGTCGCCAGCGTGCCGTCGAGGTTATCGATGCGAACGAGCGTTCTGGCAACGGCCACCCCCCTGTTGGTGGTGACGTTGTTCTGGTACTTCTGCATGGCCGCCTTAGATGTCTTCGACGGTGTACTGGAAGGTGGGGATCGACACGCTCTTCCACTTGCCGTCCGAGTCCTGGATCTGGGTCGTGATGACCGAGTGCTTGAGCACGTTCAGGTAGTTGGCATCGATGGTCGTAGGGACGTTGCGCTTGTAGAGGTTCAGCTTGTAGTTGTGGCCGATCTCCACGTCGCCGCCTTCGCCATGGAAGGTGATGCGGTATTGCTTGACCTTGGCCGGCGCTGCTTTGGCGGCAACTGGCTGGCTCTCGTCGGTGTTCGATTCGGGCGTGTTCGGGATACCACGGGGCATTTCATTTCTCCAAAGAAAAAGGCCCGGGTTTAGCCGGGCCTCAGGGTTGACGGAAGACGCTTGGATCAGCCGACTGCTTCCCACACGAAGGTCTTGGACGCAACCATGGTCGTAGCGGTCACGGTGAAGCCGTTGCCAGCCACCGCGATGCCGTTGGTCGTCTCCAGCGTGCGCGTGCCAGCGGCAACGGTGTGGATCGAGCTGGCCGAAGCCATGCCGGTCAGCCATTCATCGCTGATGCGGTCCGTGACGTTGTGGAAACGAACGATGCGCGGGGTGAAGCCCACGGTGAACGTGGCCGCAGCCGCGGCGCCGCCGTCCGAGACGACATAGCCGGTCATGTGGTTGACGATGCCGCCGCTGCGGGCTTGGGTGTTGGTGGTCAGTGCCATGATGTTTCCTTCAGATGGTGTTAGACCGACGCCAGCGTCTCAAGGCGCAGCATCCAAGCCTGGTTCAGGATCGTGGTGATCGTGGTGGCCTTCCAACCCACGGTCGAACGCTGGTCGAGCGGGTCAGCCGAGCCAGCCGAGCCCAGAGGCTTGACGGTGGTCTTCATCGCTTCGCCCGACAGCGGCGAGAGGCCGTAGGCTTCGGCGGCGATGATCAGCGTGGCGTACACGTCATTGGAGCCCGAAGCAGTCGCCTTGTAGCCCGCGGTCGTCGCAGTCGTGGCGTTCGTCCAGATCTTGCAGTTGGTCGAGGTAACGAATCGGATGTTCTTGTACGCGCCGATTTCGTCTTCGATCAGGCCTTCCTGCGAGCCGTAGTCGGAAACCGACTTGTAGCCCGTGATCTGCTCCAGATCGAATTCCACGTCCGGGTGCACGATGCCGATGAACGACTTGCGAACCGAGCTGGTGCCGATCTTCTCGGAAGCTGGGATGCCTTCCTTCATGTACTTGGCGTTCTGGTTCTTGAGGAACCGGATGGCCTTGTCCAGATCGGCGCCGAGGATCTTGTTCACCAGCGAGAGGCGGTCGGCCACGCCCGATGCGTAGGCCACGTTCGTGCCAGCCACGAGCACGTCACGGCGCACGATATCGATCGTCGTGCCGGCCTGGTCGCCCAGCACATCGGTGGCCTCGGTCACAACCGGGTCTTGGTTGGTCATCGAAACCATGTCGGTCAGCGTGACGAAGTCGCCGTACTGAACGAGGGTCGAGGTGACATCGGTCACCGACAGGGCCGAGCCGGAAGGCGTCACACCTTCCGTGAGCGCATTCGTCGCTGCGGCGAGTTGCGAGTAGCGGCGGAACTTGATCTGGTTGCCGCTGTTCTTCGGGACGGGGCGCTTCTGACCGAAACGGCCGTGCACATCGTTCGGCTGAGCGCGGGTCAGCAGGTTCCGGTCGTAGAACGCTTGTACGCCTGGGGCGACTTGCGAGAGGGTGGTCACATTGGTCATTGCTTGCTTTCTTGAGGGCTAGAAGCCCTTGACGCGTTTCACCTCTCGGGCGAATTCAGCGTCGGACATGTTTTTAATCCGCTCGACATCAGCCAGCGCGGCGTCGGGGGCAGTGCGAGCACCACCACCGGCACCAGCGCCGGGCACAGTCATTGCGGACACCTTGGCCTGCTTAGCGGCTTCGGCAGCGAATCGCTTGCCAACCTGCCGCTCGGTGTAGGCCAGTTTTTCAGCCGTGATTTCACGAATAGCTACCAGAGGGTCTTGGATGTCGGGCGTAGTCTGGAAGCGCTCCATGAGCGCCTTTTCCAAGTCCGGATCGATTGACTTGTCGAAAATGCCCGGGTGGACTTTCTCGACAGCCGTTCTCCAGGCTTGTTCGCGCTCCGCTTCCTGCTGCTGAGGCGTCGGGTCTTGAGCCACGTAGCGGATCGCGTCGGCCAATTCGGGATTCGCATCCAAAATAGCTGGCTTGCTCGCTGCTCGCTGCTGCTCTTCACGCTCCCTGCGCAGTTGAGCCGCCTCTTGAGCCATCTTGGTCGCCCAGGCTTGGTTGTCCTTGGCGATCTTTTCGGTCTTCTCGAGACGTGCGCGCAACTCCGCGAACGGGTCAGGCACCTCTTCCTTGACAGGCTCAACTTCCGGCGTCTTCTCGGGCTCAGGCACCACTACTGCGGGCTCTGCCTTAGCGAATTTGCCGTCAGCACCTCGCGCGGTAGTTGCTTGCGCATCCGCTTCGAGTTTTGCTGTCGCCTCGTCGTACTCCTTCTGGTATTCCTCGCTCTTCACTTGCATCGATAGCTCCTTCGGGCCCTTGCGGGTAGTCCGTTCTTCGTCAATCTGCTGCGGCCTGTTCGGCTAGTGCAGCGCTCATGCCATCGCGCTCTTGTGCGAGCGCAACGGGCAAATCCTTCATCCAGCGCAGGGCCTTGATCTGACCCCGCGTCTGTTCGTTGTCGTTGTTGATCAGCTGCTCGGTCAGTTCGCCGAGCCTGGCGTCGAGCTCTTCGGCCAGCAGAGGCCAGCCGCTTCGGATCGCGTCGAGCGTCCGGGTGATCTGCGAAATGCGCTCGCTCACTGTTCAGCAGGCAAAGAAAAACCGCCTTCGGGGGGCGGTTCTTGTGGTGGTTCTTGGGGCATCTCCGGCTGCATCGCAGGGTCCGGAGGCGCTTGCTGTTCTGGCATCGGCTCGGGTGGCGGCATTTCAGGCGCGGGCTCTGGCACTTGCTGCGACATCATGTGAGACAGCGCCATGGCAACGGCCTGGTTCACCATATCCTGGATGTCCTGGTCCCCTGCTGGTGCGGCTTGGCCGGCAACCTTGGCCGCGGCGCTCTCCTGCGCCTTCTCGATGGCAAGCAGCGCACGCGCCTGGTCGGCGTCGATCTCGGCCTTCATGCGCTTGAACTCTTCCTGGCGGGCCTTCTGCTCGGCGCTCTGCAAGTCCTGCTGCGTCTGCTGAAGATCCTGGCCCATCTTCTCCATCTGCTCGGCCACTTGCATCATTCGCTGCTTGACGGGCTCGGGAAGCGATTCCTGACCGTCCTTGTCTTCGAGGATGGGCGACTCCTTGCCAATTTCCATCACATCCCAGGTCTGCCGGAGCAGTTCCTTTGCGTCGATCAACTGGGCAGTGACCGGGTTCCCAAGGGCGAACTCGGAGAAGGCACGAATCTTGTTCGTCAGCACTTCCTTCTGCATGAATGAAGCCGTCCCAGTGGCTTGCCAGTCCATGAACGACGACTTGCCGAATTGCTTGATCTTGGCCCACAGTTCAGCGGCTTCGTCGCCGTGGATCTTCTGCACCGTCTCGGGCGTGAGGTACTTCAGATTCCAGTCGATGTAGCACTCCACGATGGGCTCGATCCACATGGCGTCGATGTTCTGGATGACCTCTTTCATCGGCAACGAACTCGCCGACATGATCATGGAGATGCCTGTCGCGGTCTTGTTCAGGTTGCGCGAGTCGTCGCCCTGCGTGTACTTCGTGATGCCGGTGTCATCGTCCGAGAACTGCTCGGACATGCGGATCACGTCGATCCAGCCGCCCGTGATGTCGGGGTCAACGTGGAACTGAAGCGATTCCTTCTTTTCCTCGGGCGACAGGCCCGGCTTGAACTGGTAGACCTTGCCCGGAAACTTCTTGAAGTCCTCAGTCGGCATGAACTTGGAGCGGTCAACGCTGGCCGTCCCCAAGAGAGCCATGCCCTTGCCTTCCATGAACAGGCGGAAGGCGGCGTTCGTGACCTTCTGGTGCGGCGCGTTGTTCTCGGCGACACCGACACCCCACATTTCATGCTCGACGGCTTCGTAGAGGCAGCGATGGGTCGGGTTCTTGCCGCTGTAGGGGTTCTCCACCACCTTGACGACAACACCACCGGCCATGATCACGATGGCTTCGACCATCTCGCCGTCAAGGCGTTCGTCCGAGTCGGGCTGGAGCGCATCGCCCTCTTGATCAGCGTTCCACGACTTCAGTTCAGCGGCCGGAACCTTGCCGAAGAAGCGCGCGACCTTGATGCGGTCGTTCTTGAACCAGTACTCGACGTTGGCGCGGTACTGCGCGGCACGTTCAGAGCCGGTTTCGTTGCCGCGGTCGCCAGGGCCGGCAAGGGCTGCGTCGATGTTCTTGTAGGCTTTGTCGTTCTTCCAGGCCGCAACGGTCGTCGGGCTCTCCATCGTGGTCCAGAACACACCAAGGCCGGATTCGACCTCACGCGCTTCGGGGTCCGGGTACACGTCCAGCGTGTTGCCAAGCTCGAAATAGGGCAGATCGAACTCGTACTTCGACTCAGCTAGTGCGTCCTCCTGCACCATCGTCTCAACGAGCGTTTCCTTGCGCACGAACGGTCCAAAGACGAAACCAGTACCGTAGGTGGCAAGCGTGTTCACGCCGGTCTTGAGCAAGTCCTTGAACTTGCCACGCTCCATCTGCTCGGTGATGATGTCCTCCATCACGTCAGCGAAGGGGGCCAGCGCCTCGTCGGTCGGCGTGGTGTCGAACGGCATGCTTCCATTGCCAAAGAGCGCGTCGATGATCTTCGCCCGGGCTGCGCGCACCTTGTTACGGGTCGAGCCGATGAACAGGCTCTTGGACTTCTTCGCCTTGGCGGTGCCGGTGCCGGTCGTGTCGTCGTCGCGCGGGATGCGCATCACGTCCTGATAACACTCCAGCAGCTTCAACTCCTGCGGCTTGCGCGCGTTCTCCCAGGCCGTCAGGCGCTGCTCGAGCAGCAGGCCCAGCGACGAGGTTGTTTGGAGCGGTTCAGCCATGGTTAGAAGTAGATTCCCGAGTCGTCTGGTTGATGTTGTTCAAGCGGAGGCAACTTGCCCCAGTCTTCGTTCGTCATGCTCTCGGCGTTCACCGAGATGTAGCGCAGGTTGTCAGCGCCGTGGCTCCACTCGTCATGCAATGGCGCGCCTGGCTCGTTCGTCTGCTGGTTGATGCTGCGGCGATACCGCTTGGCGCACTGAATGAGCCGTGCCGCCTTGGTCTTGTCGAAATACACCCGCGGGAAGGTCATCCGCGTGAGCCTGATGCCGTCCTCGATGCTGATGTTGGGAGTGATCGCCACATCCCAACCCAGCGCCTTCATGATGTCCTCGGCGCTCTTGCCGGTGCGGTAGTCCTTGTGCCGGCCGTCATGAGGCAGGTAGACCTTGCCCCAGTTGTATTTCTTCTCTTTCAGCAACGCCGAGTAGTGAGCCAGCGTCTTGTGGCTGTCCTCGATGTTCTCGATCACTGCCAGTGCCGAGAGGTTCTTCTGCACCAGGCTGATGGACATCGCGTCATTCCAGCCCAGGTCGAACACCACTTGCACCTTCAGCGCCGGATCATGCGGCACATTGCACACACGGCCCTCTTCTTCCGCCTTGGCGATCTCGTCGTAGTAGATGGCGCCCTGAACAGCCGGCATGCACCGGCCTTCCCAGATGTTCTCGTACTCGGTCTTGGGGAGAGTCGCTTTGGCGTGTAGCCGCTCCTTCTCCAGCACTTCCGGGAACCACGGGTTGTCCGTGTAGTTCATCTCAACAATGATCGCGTCTTCAGGCTGGTTCGTGATGAACCGGTCGTATGTCTCGTCCGTCTCCAACTCAGGGTTGAACGACAGCCAGATTTCGGAGCCTTCCTTACGGATCGTCGGGATCAACACCGACCATGACCGCTTGCTGACCGACTGGGCTTCTTCCACCCAAACGATGTCGCAGCCTTCAAAAGACTTGATCGAATCCACCGTCTGGTCCGACAGGCCAGAGAAAGAGAACTCCGTGCCGTTCGACCCTCGGATTTCGTTCTCCAGCACGCGGTAGAAGGAACTGAGGCCCATGGCCTCGATCTGGTCCTTCAGCAACTTGTGGACCGACTGCTTGATCGACTTCTGAACTTCCCGCGTGCACAGGATGCGGAGCTTGCTGGAAGCCCCCAGCACTAGCAGCGCCCGGGCGAAGCTCCATGACTTCGCACTACCCCGCCCGCCTCTTGCGCCCTTGTAGCGCGCCCTCTTGGACAGCAAGAAGCCGAGCTTCTCGGGGAACTCGACGTTCACGGCTTAACCAGCGTGACAGTCAGGTTCATGTCCATCTTCGATCCGTCAGGGTTGCCGATGGTCGTTGGCTGGACTGCCTTGCCATACCCGCGCTCGATGATCGCCATCGCGGCAGTCATGCGATTGCGCTCCTGCTCGCCTGCTTCCATGATCTGAATCAGCACACCGAGAGCGTCGGGCGTCTTGTCGCGGCACATCTGCTCAAGGGTGCGCTCTTCCTCTGTCTTCTTGGGCCTGCCGCCCCTGTTGCCGGTTTGGCCCGGCTGGAACGGCTTCCCACGAGGGGCAAGTTTGCTGTTCTCAGCGGGGCGAGTGGTCTTAGCCATAGTTCGCCTCACTAAAAATAAGAAACCCGCCCGATCTTGCGAAGGGGCGGGCTAAGACTGGTGGTCAGCCAAGGAGAAATTGGGTGCCGGTTACCGTGTCCGGCGTGCCGTTCTTGCCCTACTGTCGCTTTCGCTAAAGGTGGCCGCACTGCTCTATAGGTGCCGGGCTAGACCTGGAGGCAAAGAGCCGGATGGGTGTTGGTCTGCCCGGCGACGGGTTGGCGAACGAGGTAGGAATCGAACCCACAACCCCCGACTTTGGAGGACGGTGCTCTGCCAGTTGAGCTACTCGAACGCGAAAACGAAAAAGCCGCCTCAATTGGGCGGCTTATGCAAATTTTGGAGGCACCTCTGCCGTCCGAGCGCGATTGTTGCAGAAAAATCGGCAGCGTCAAGCACTTTCGTAAACCTGATTTACATCACG
>Ga0307412_10001119_pt1 | contig 15376 bp, 18 predicted proteins | sample DK1Cmetagenome_3_FD_203823 | JGI IMG/M metagenome (GOLD analysis project Ga0307412, IMG submission 203823) | Maize rhizosphere microbial communities from greenhouse at UC Davis, California, United States - DK15-C-1 | ecosystem: Host-associated > Plants > Roots > Rhizosphere > Soil | place: USA...
ATACGATAGCATATAGTTTTCTCATAACAAATCTTGATTTCAATTCAACAAATATAAAAAAATTCTCAATATATTTTTAGTTTTCTAAATAATTTCTCCATTTTTTTACGGCATCCGCCATATCTTTGGGCATTGGGCTCTCAAAATATAATTCCTTTTTAGTGGTTGGGTGTATAAACCCTAAAGTATGCGCATGGAGCGCATGTCTGGGAAGAATTTCGAAAACATTTTTTATAAACTGCTTATACTTAGGCAGATTCACTCCTCTTAAAGGGGTATGCCCTTCATATCTTTCGTCATTAAACAAAGTATGCCCGATATGTTTGAAATGGGCCCGGATCTGGTGGGTTCTTCCTGTCTCAAGTTTACATTCTACCCAGGTCATATATTTAAAGCGTTCTAAAACCTTATAATGCGTCACTGCGTGCTTTCCGTGACTTCCGTCCTCATAAACGGACATCTGCATCCGGTTTTTGGGATGCCTGCCGATATGCCCTCTTATGGTCCCCTCATCTTCCTGAGGATTTCCCCATACAAAAGCCCAGTATAATCTTTTTGTCGTTCTGTTGAAAAACTGTTTCGCTAAAAAGCTCAATGCATATTCGTTTTTTGCAATCACCAGAAGACCGGAAGTATCTTTATCAATCCTGTGAACAAGCCCTACTCTGTCGAGGTCAGATTTCTCACCGCTCTTTTCAAAGTGGAAAGCCAGTGCGTTTACCAATGTTTTGTCCCAGTTACCATGACCTGGATGTACCACCATTCCCGGTTCCTTATCTACTACTACCAGATCGTCATCTTCATAAATAATATTCACAGGAATATCCTGAGGAATGATCACATTTTCCCTTGGCGGATGGGCAAGAAGCACCGAAATCTGGTCACCCGGCTTCACCCGGTAATTCTGTTTTACCGGCACTCCGTTTACAACAACATTTCCGGCTCTGCAGGTCTGTGAAATTTTATTCCGGGAAGAATTTTGCCTGTATATCAATAAGAACTTATCGATTCTTAACGGCTCCTGGTTTTTATCGACTTTGATATTAAGATGTTCATACAGTCCTTTATTCTCCTCATCAATATCGATGTTCTCCAAACTGTCGGAATCCAATAATTCTTCATCTAAAAAGTCTTCGTTATCTTCTGCCATTATTTTTATTTTTTACGCAAAAGGCCTCAACATTTTGCAGTTGAAGCCTATATTTTATATAATAAACCGTGATTATTCTACCACTACTTTTTTAGCCTTTGGCTTTTGGACCGGCTGCTGTGTTGCATTTCCTGTCGTTGTTGCCGGCTTAGTTCCCGAACCCTGGCTGCCTGTTGCAGTGGATTTAGGCTTTTCTGTTACCGTTCCTGATGGTTTGGTTCCGGTAGCTGTACCAGTTTTGGCTGGTTCCGTCTTTGCCGGTTCAGGTTTAGGAGTTTCTTTTTTGGGTACAGGCGCTGCTGCAGGTGGGTTATAACTTGGCTCCGGATAGCTAGGAACTTCGTCATAATGTACCGGAGGCAGTGAAGTATCTACCTTCATACGGTAAATAGAGTTCAGCTGTTCTACTTTAGCTCTAAGCTCGGCAGGCGTTCTCTTACTTGCCCAAAGGTCAATCTGCATTCCCTGGTCTCTTACATCTCCGGAAGCCGGATCCTGATAATAGATAATGTCAGATTCATCTTTACTTCCATCTTCATGCTCTACCAATCCTACTTCAAATAAGCTTTTGGCGATAACCGCTTTGGCTTCTTTTACAGAAAGGCCTACTACACTAGGAATTGAGATATTTCTCATAGGACCGGAGCCTACTACAACATCAATCACGGAGAATCTCGGAAGACGTGATCCCGGATTAACGGCATTACCTTTATATAATACTCTTAAAAGAGCATCTTTCTGAATACTCGGCTCATAGATGGTATCGCCGATCTTAAGACCAACCTGATCCAGTCTCTGGAAAGCCAGTCCTGAATATTTATTGATCACATCCGGAATGGTAATAGGAGCCCATGTTCTGGGATTAACTACAATTCTTACCAGCGAACCCGGTTTTACACGGGAACTGGACAAAGGATGCATCTTTAAAACCTGAAAAGGCTTATATTTTGGATTGTACTCAGCACTGTCTACTTCATATTCCAGCCCGGTATCCTCTAATATTTTTACGGCATCATAAACCGATTTATTAATAACATTAGGCACAGGAATTTCCTGACCATGGTTGGTATGGTATTCCAGCCAGCGGAAAGTAAGCCACACTAACCCCACAAAAATTCCGATGGCGACTACTAAATTCAGTAAAACTTTCCAATTGAAAAGTGATTTAAGCATACTTAAAAATACTTTAATTATAACGGCAAATATAGCTAATAATTTTAAATGTACTTTTATTTAACACAATTCATTTCAATTTTAAAATTTCTGAATTTCCCTTATTGCATTACATAAAATGATTAAATTTGCCTTAATTGATACTATAATGGTTATGAGCAAAAAAAGTGTTGCCGTTGTCATGGGAGGCTATTCGGATGAATATGTGGTTTCCTTAAAAAGCGGTCAGTTGATCTACGATTCTCTGGACAGAAATCTCTATGATGTATATAAAGTGATCATCCTTAAAGATGAATGGTACTTTTTAGGGGAAAACGATCAAAAATATGAAATCAACCGCGGGGATTTTTCGGTAACATTGGATAACAATGAGAAACTGAAATTCGATGCCTGTTTCAACATTATCCACGGAACTCCGGGTGAAAACGGGATTCTTCAGGCTTACTGGGACGCCATCGGACAGAAATATACCGGTTGTGATTTCTATCAGAGTGCTTTAACCTTTAATAAAAAAGATACATTGGCTGTATTGTCAAAATATGGTATTCCTTCTGCTAAAAGCATTTATTTAAGAAAAGGAGAAGATATCAACACGGACGAAATTGTTGAAAGTCTTGGCCTTCCGGTTTTCGTTAAGCCCAACCAGTCCGGATCATCTCTGGGAATCTCAAAAGTAAAGGAAAAGTCAGAATTAATTGCTGCGACTGAAATTGCATTTAAAGAAGATGATGAAATCCTGATCGAAAGCTTTCTGGACGGAATGGAAGTTTCCGTAGGCGTCATAGATTTCAAAGGGGAAACCATCGTTTTAGGAATCACCGAAATCGTACCAACTAATGAATTCTTCGATTATGAGGCTAAATATGAAGGGGCTTCAGAAGAAATTACTCCTGCAAGAATTGACGATGCAATCAGAATCAGAGTCGAGGAAATTTCAAAAAGAGCTTATAATTCCCTTGGCATGAGCGGTTTTTCAAGAAGTGAGTTCATCCTTATGGACGGTATTCCTTATATGCTTGAAATGAATACCAATCCGGGATTCTCTCCTGCCAGCATTCTTCCGCAACAGGCAAAAATTTATGGAATATCCATCACAGATCTCTGTGGAAACGAAGTAGAAAAAGCACTGAATAAATAATAATAGAAGTTAGAATCTAGAGGTTAGAAGTTAGTTGTTAATGAATGGAAGTTTGAAGATGGAAGAAAAACCCGGTGAATAGTACACTATACCCCGAAACCTGAATCTCGCAACCCGAAACTTTGAAATACAAACTCGTAACCCATAACTCATCATAACACGTAAAACATGAAAATTGCTGTTTTCCCCGGATCTTTTGATCCTATTACCCTGGGACATTATGATATTATTGAAAGAGCGGCTCCGCTTTTTGACAAACTGATTATTGCAATCGGGCAGAACTCCCAAAAAAAATATATGTTTCCCCTTGAAAAAAGAATGGAATTTATTCAAAATTCCGTCGCTGAATTCCCCAATGTGGAAGTTGACTTTTTTGAAGGATTAACGGTAGATTACTGCTTTGAAAAGGATGCACAATACATCCTCAGAGGATTAAGAAACCCTGCCGATTTTGAATTTGAGAAAGCAATAGCCCACACCAACAGAACTTTAGCCCACAAAAAGCTGGAAACCGTATTCTTATTAACCTCATCCGGAAAATCTTTCATCAGCAGCAGTATCGTAAGGGAGATCATCAACCACAACGGAGAATACGAATTGCTGGTTCCGGAAGCTGTTAGGGTAGAAAAAAAAGCAAAATAAATGATCAACAATAAATGATAACTGATGTAATGGCCAAAGATTTGCTTATGCAGAAATCATTCATCGATTATCATTTACCATTCATACATATATGCACGAACAGTTCAATTTTGCCATAGAGGTGCTCGGAACCATTTCCTTTGCGATGTCGGGGAGTTTTGCAGCGATGCAGAAACGCCTTGATCCGTTCGGAGTACTGATTATTGCATTTGTCACTTCTGTGGGCGGAGGAACTGTAAGAGATCTCCTGCTGGACATTCCCGTTTTCTGGATGCACGACCTTTTAACGTGTGCACTGATTTTGGGAACAAGCATTTTTGCCATGGTCTTCAAATCCATCGAAAAGAACTTCAAGGTAACCTTATTTATTTTTGACAGCTTCGGGCTGGGACTATTTACCATTATCGGAGTTCAGAAAGGATTAAATGCAGATATACATCCCCTGATATGTATTGCTTTGGGAACCATAACCGGCTGTTTCGGAGGAATTATACGGGATATCCTCCTCAACAGAATTCCGCTGATCTTCAGGAAAGAGATCTACGCTACAGCATGTATTGTCGGAGGTTCTGCATTTCTTCTGATGACTAAACTTATCCCGCTTTCCTATACATTTATACAGATATTCACTATTATGCTCATTGTCGCGATCAGAACTCTTGCCGTCAAATATCAATGGCAGATCCCTAAATTTTATGGCTATGATCAGAATTCTGAGATGTAGTAATGTCCTCACATATAATAAAAAAAGCACCCGAATTCAGGTGCTTTTTTAGTTTCGTATGTTGTTCTTAGAAGAATTTTCCTCTCTGTCTCATATTCGGGTTGTGCATATGTTTCTGCATAGAAGGCATTTTCAGCTGATCTTTCATCATTTTAATCTGATCCGTCATCATTCCTGCCGAATCCAATCTTTTAGCCTCTTCCAGAAGCTTCTGCCCTTCCTGTTTTCTTCCTTTAGAAATGGCTGCTGCTGCAAGATTCAATGTTGCCATTGCTCTGTCATGCTTCATATTCAGACCATATTCCAAAGCTTTTTTCATCAGTGGTTCCACTTTCGCAGGATGCTCCTGAGCTTGGGTAAGTCCCTGTAAATAGTGAAAATATCCATATTGGGATTTATGAAGCTGCGCCTGGTAATTGGTAATTCCGTTTAGCCATTGTGCGGCTTTTTCCATATTCTGTTTTCTCAGCTGCCAGAAGGCAAGGAGGATATATTCATTCTTGATGAAAAGTATAATAGGCAGTGCTGCAAGAAGGAATACTACAATTCCCCAGCCCAGACTTCTTGTGAAAATCATCATATAAAGTCCTAAAAGGATAAGAACTGCTGCAATTACAATTTTTATGTACTTATTCATTGTTCAGTTTTAGAAAGTGCAAAGATAGAAAATTTACAGGTTAGAAGCTAGAGGTAAGAAGTTAGAATTTTCATAACTATTCGCTCTTGATCCGTTCAAAGGTCTGAAAGCAAAAATCATATTCATTCTTTTCATCCTTTTCATGACAGGTTTCTTCAGTTTTTTTCCAGACTTTCAGATCGATCTTTGGAAAGAATGTATCGGCCTCAAGATCAGCCTTTACCAAAGTAACTTCCAGTTTATCAACAATTTCCATAGTCTGCTCGTAGATATTTCCGCCACCGATGATGAACACTTCTTCATCAATCTTTTTAGCGAATTTTACCGCTTCTTTAATGCTCCCTACGATCAGTATCCCTTCTTCGAACCAGTTTTTCTTTCTCGAAATTACAATATTGGTACGGTTGGGCAGCGGCTTTCCTATACTTTCATAAGTTTTTCTGCCCATGATAACAGGATGTCCGGAAGTCATATCTTTAAAGTGTTTCAGGTCTTTAGGAAGATGCCACAGCAGTTTATTTTCAAAACCGATCTCGTTCTTCTCTCCCATGGCCACCACTATTGTTGTCATTCTAATAATTTTTTACAAAATTAGCACATAATTTGTATATTTGATTAGCACAAAAAATTAAAAAAAATAAACTATGAAAAATAAAGGCTGCCTTAGCGCAGGAACTATCGGTATTGCACTGCTTATCATTGTAGGTGTACTATTCTTCTGGGGGAAAAACGGGTATAATAATTTTGTTTCGAAAGAACAGAACGTGAATTCCAAATGGTCTAATATAGAAACAGTCTATCAGAAAAGGGCCAATCTTATTCCAAATCTGGAAAGAACCGTTAAATCGTATTCGAAATTTGAGCAGGAAACATTGACCAAAGTTGTTGAAGCACGTTCTAAAGCAACTTCCATTAATATTGATCCTACGAATATGACGGAAGCAGATATGGCGAAATTCCAGGCTGCACAGGGAGAATTATCCGGAGCATTAAGCAGATTAATGGCTGTAGTGGAATCTTATCCGAATTTAAAAGCGGACCAGCAGTACATCAATTTCCAGAGAGAATTTACGGCGATAGAAAACAGCATCAGAACCGAAACGGTTTATTATAATGATGCTGCCAAAGATTACAATACAACAATCAAAACGTTCCCGAATAATATTCTGGCAAATTTTACAAACTTTAAAGAAAAACCTTTCTTCAAGGCTGAAGCCGGTGCAGAAAAAGCACCAGAAGTATTTAAATAATGAGCCGTTTTCTGACAAATCAGCAGATCGTTTCCCTTGTGGAAGCCATACAGTCAGCAGAAGAACATTCTACAGGCGAGATCAGGGTACACATTGACTCGAACACGGAAACGCAGAATGCACAGACTGCATTTGAGGTTTTCAAAGAACTATGTATGAATAAAACTGCCGACAGAAATGCCGTGCTTTTTCATGTTAATTTCGAACAGAAATATCTGACCATTATTGGTGACATCGGAATCCATGATAAAGTACACCAGTCCTATTGGGATCATCTGCACGACTATATCACTGCTGAATTTGCCAAAGGAAATTATTATAAAGCTTTAAAAAGCGGCATCCTGGAAACAGGTCTTGAATTAAAAAAATATTTTCCTGTAGAAGGAAAGAATCCCAATCAGCTGTCTAATGAAATTACGTTCTCTTAAACTGGTATTTTCATTAATACTCTTCTGCTTTTACAATTTTGTATCGGCACAATACACGATTCCGCCCAAGCCGGCGGTTCTGTATCCTGTGTTTGACGAAGCAGGCCTGCTGACGCAGCAGCAAAAAGACGAACTGAACAATAAGCTGATCAAATTTGCAGATTCTACTTCCACAGAAATCGAAGTGATCATTATCCCTTCTACCAAAGGAGAAGATGTAAATTTTCTGGCAACCATGTTCGGAGAAAAATGGGGGATCGGAAAAAAAGGCGTGGATAATGGCGTTGTTTTCCTGATCGCTACAGAAGACAGAACCATGTCTATTCAACAGGGAAGAGCTGTAGAACAGTACCTTACCGCTTCTGTTGCAGGACAGATCCTTGATTATATTGTCACTCCCAATTTCAGGCAGGGACAATGGTACGATGGTATCAACCGCGGTACTTCAGCGATTATGGAGGCTGTTCAGGGGAAATTCAAACCTATGGAAACCTCAGCACCTTCTGGTAACGGAAGTGCTTTTAAAATCCTTCTTATCGCATTTGTCATCTTTATTATTCTGGCCTTTATCTTCGGAGGCAGAGGTGGCGGACGTGGCGGCGGTAATAATGACGACGACGATGTCATCATCACCAGAAGAGGACGCAGAAATTATCCCGGCGGGTTCTTCCCATTCCCTGGCAGCTTCGGAGGCGGTTTTGGAGGCGGAAGTTCTGGTGGAGGTGGCGGATTCGGAGGCTTTGGTGGCGGAGGAAGCTTCGGCGGTGGCGGAGCCTCAGGCGGATGGTAATTTGGAAGATAACAAAATTTAATATAATCGGGCTGATTGCCCGATTTTTTTATTTAATATATTAAAATCAAGCCATTTCTTTGTTTTATTTTAATATTAAATTCAGATTTTCGTATTGAAAAATTAACAAAACCACTAAAAATCCATTTTTTATTCAATTTTTTTTCGTTATATTTACTGAAAACAGGTTTATGAAAAAGACGCTGGTAGTTTTTGCACATCCCTATTTAGAGCACTCCAATTCAAATGTAGAGCTTATTAATTTCTATGTCCGCCACCAGCACTTTACCCTTAGAGATCTTTACGAGGAATATCCCGATTTTCATATTGCGGCATTCAGAGAGAGAAAAAGATTAAAAAACTATGACCGTTTTATTTTCCAGTTCCCACTGATATGGTTCGGAATGCCTCCTTTATTAAGATTATGGATTGATGAAGTCTTTGACAGGGACTGGCTCAAGGAAGGACAGACCAATCCATTGGAAGGAAAAGAGGTCCACATTCTGATAACGACCGGAGGAAAGGAAAGATCTTTCAGCAAAAACGGAACATATCAGTACACCGTAGAAGAACTCGTCAGCGGACTGATCGTATCTCTAAAGGTTTTCAAAGCCGACATCAAACATATCAAGATCGTTTATGAAGCCAATAAACTGAGCAAAAAAGATATTATTTTACATAAAAAAGAATTTGCAGAACTACTCAATCAATAACATATGGAGTCCAGCTTAGCAATGAATACATTAATTTTCCTGGGTGTAGCCATTATTATGGTTCCGCTGGCGAGGAAATTCGGGCTGAGTTCTGTAATCGGATACATTTTAGGAGGTATTATCATTGGCCCGTATGTCCTAAGGCTTACCGGAAAAGATGTTAACGACATTATGCACGCGAGTGAATTTGGAGTGATCATGCTTCTTTTCTTGGTGGGACTGGAACTGGAACCCCGAAAATTTTGGGAAATGCGGAAAAAAATCATGGGACTTGGTCTTACGCAGATGCTGCTTTCCATCTCCCTCCTTTTTCTGGTTTTCATCAGTGCCGGATGGAGGATCGATAAAGCCATTGCCATTGCGATGTGTTTTGCCCTTTCTTCTACAGCAATTGTACTGCAGACCCTGCAGGAAAAGAATAACCTGAAAACTATGGCCGGGGAAGCCTCCTTCTCTACCCTTCTGTTTCAGGATATTGCTGTGATTCCTATTCTGGCTATTCTTCCGATCATCGCCAATTATAAATCAAGTCATCATAATAACGAAATTCAGATTATTATTCAGAAACTTCCGGAATGGCTGCAGGCCGGCACGGTGATTTTAGGGGTTGCCATATTGATTCTTCTGGGAAGATATGTATTTGTTCCTTTCTTACGGTATGTTTCAAAGTCGGGAATGACTGAACTGCTTACTGCTTCCTCTTTATTCCTTGTGATCGGGGTTTCAGAGCTCATGGTGGCGATAGGACTTTCTCCGGCCCTGGGAGCTTTCCTGGCCGGAGTAATGCTTGCCAACAGTGAATTCCGGCATGAGCTGGAAGCGCAGATCAATCCATTTAAAGGGTTGCTTTTGGCTGTATTTTTTGTAAGTGTCGGTTCTACGATCAATTTTAATATTATCCAGCAGGATCCTCTGTTTATTTTTTCTACTGTTTTTGCGGTATTGGCCGTAAAATTTGCAGTTCTGTATGCTATCGGAAAGTTTTTTAAAATTGATACTCCCCAGAGTTTATTTTATGCATTTGCTCTTTCCCAGGTAGGAGAATTTGCTTTTGTCCTGATCAATTATGCTTCGGATCTTTATCTGCTAAGCCCGGAACTCAATGCACAAATGATGGCTGTTACTGCGATCACGATGTGCATTACTCCTATCCTCCTGATCATTAATGACCGGTTCATTACTCCTAAATTCATTAAAGAAATTCCTGATGAGGAGAATGATTTTAATATTCTGGACAACGATATAGCCCAGAAGAAGATCATCATTGTCGGTTTCGGACATTTTGGAAGTACGGTGGGGCGTCTTTTAAAAGCTAATAAAATTTCGGCAACGGTTCTGGACAGGGACTCCGACCGCGTAAAACTGTTGAGAAGCTACGGCTTTAAGGTTTATTACGGAGACGCGACAAGAATTCCCACCCTCAGAGCTGCAGGGATTGAAGATGCGGAGATCCTGGTTCTCTGCCTTGATGATCCCGATGATAATAAATTCATAGCAGATCTGGTCCGGGAACATTATCCGGAAGTACGGATTTTTGTAAGGGCAAAAAACAGAATTGATGCCTATAATTACCTCAATAATGGCATTGAAAACATTTACCGGGAAACATTAGGAACCGCAGTAGATATGGCTGTGGATGTCCTTCATGAAACCGGCATGAGGAAATATGCGGCAAGACGTATGGGACAAAGATTTATGGCCATAGATAAAGCATCTATCAGAAGACTGGCCAAAGCAAAGGATGATGACGAAATCCTATTGTTCACCACAAAAGAAATCCTCCAACGTGAGGAGGAATTACTGGCCTATGACAACCTTAATTTTGATAACAGGAATTGGGAAGGTTCCTCGTCAGTAGATGAAGAAAATGACGAGGAAGCTCCTAATTGATTTATTGAATATTGACGCTTCCGCCACTGCTTTCCTGCTTGGTTACATCTTTAAGTTCACCTCTTTTAGATACATTTACACTTCCGCCTGAAGAAGCTTCTGCATGCAGTGATGAAACAGCACTGATCTCAACACTTGCCCCGCTGGAAGCTTCAGCTTTTACATGATCGGCAACGACTTCTTTTCCTGAAATACTGCTGCCTGATGAGGAAGTAATCTCTGCATTTTTACTTTTTCCTGAAATATCAATGCTTGCTGCTGATGAGGCATCGACATCAAGGTCTACTGCCCATACTTTTCCGCTGAAGCTGCTGCTGCTGTCTGCCGAAATATCCAGATCATTGGCTTCCAGATCTCCGGAAACGCTTGCTGCGCTGGATATTTCAACATCCATTTTTTCCTGTGTGAATTTATCTTTTATAGTAACACTTGCCGCAGAATTGGCAACGAGCTTAGTAAAATCTTTGGTGTAGATCTTAGCTTTTACATTATGGCTGTTCATAACCCTTATTCCCTGCCTGTAATGGATATGGAGCTTCCCGCCACTGTTCTCTACAAGAATTTCATTGAGGATATTTTCCGGCGCAGAAATGACCACTTTTTCAGTTCCGGATTTGATTATTTCAGCATCGATAGCCTGGGAAACTTCTATTTCATCAAAATCTCCGTTAAATACTTTCTCTTTAACAGGACCACTGTCTTTGTCTATCACTTTGTCTACCCAGCCGTTATCATTATTACGGTCATTATTTTCATTGCTTCTTCTGTCATGTTTCTCATTGCATGAGGTTATCAGCGCAAAGGCTGACAATATAAAAAGACTTGTCGATTTCATGTTTACTGCTTTTATAAATTAAGTTTTTAATATCTTTATACTTTAATAACAACTAATTTATGAAAAATATTTCATCGGTATTGTTAATTTCTGCGCTGGCACTTAACCAATCTTGTACTACAATGAAGAAAACCGATATTCAACAGGAGATTCCTGTTACCGATCCATCCTTATCTTCAAATCCTTTTATGAAGAAAAGCAAGCTTCAGTATGAAGCTCCGGAATTCGATAAAATTAAAAATGAACATTTCAAACCTGCTTTCGATTTTGGACTAAAACAGCACGATGCTGAGATTCTGAAAATTGCCAACAATCCGGAAGCTCCTACTTTTGAAAATACCATTGTAGCGCTTGAAAAAAGCGGCGAAGTTTTGAAAAGAGCCACTATTGTATTTTCCAACCTTACAAGCGCCAATACAAACCCTGCCCTTCAGGCTTTGGATGAGGAATATGCTCCTGTTTTTGCAGCACATTCTGATAAAATGTACCTGAATGAAAATCTCTATAAAAGAATCAAGTCCATTAAAGAAGACGGTTTAGATGCAGAGGGAAAAAGACTTGTGCAATTTTACAAACAGAATTTTGAAATTGCAGGAGCTAATCTTTCTTCTGCTGATAAAGAAAAGCTAAAACAGATCAATCAGGAACTGGCTTCACTTTCCACGCAATATGCCAATAAATTATTGGAAGCGAGAAAGCAGGGAGGTGTATTTTTCTCTGATGCCAAAGAACTTGACGGGCTTTCTGCCGATGAGATCGAAGCTGCAGCAACGGATGCTAAAACAGCGGGGCAGCCAGGAAAATATCTTCTTGCCCTTCAGAATACAACTCAGCAGCCACTTCTTCAGAATCTGAAAAACAGAACCTCAAGAGAAAAACTTTTCAAAGCGTCATGGCTCAGAGCTGAGAAAGGCGACGGAACCGACACCCGTGAAACTATCGAAAAATTAGCTAAACTGAGACTTAAAAAAGCTCAGACCTTAGGCAAGAAAAGCTTCGCTGAATGGAAACTGCAGGACCAGATGGCTAAAACACCTGAGGCAGCTACCAAGCTGATGAACCAGATCGCCACTCCTGCAGTGGAAACGGCAAAACGCGAAGCAAAAGATATTCAGGATCTGATCGATCAGCAGAAAGGCGGCTTCAAAGTGGAGCCATGGGATTGGAATTTCTATGCTGAGCAGGTAAGAAAAGCGAAATATGATCTTGATGAAAACCAGATCAAGCCCTATTTTGAAGTAACTACTGTTCTGGAAAAAGGTGTTTTTTATGCCGCTGAAAAATTCTTTGGACTTACTTTCAAAAAAAGAACTGATCTTCCGGTTTATCACCCGGATGTGGTAACGTATGAAGTTTTTGACCACGACGGAAAATCTATCGCGATCTATTATCTTGATTTCTATACCCGAGATTCTAAAAACGGGGGGGCATGGATGAGCAATTTTGTTGAACAGTCTTATCTTTTAGGAACAAAACCTGTCATCGTAAACTGTTATAATTATCAGAAGCCGGCTCCTGGAAAAGCTTCACTAATTAGCTACGATGATGTTTCCACAATGTTCCATGAGTTTGGACATTCCATTCATGGGATGTTTGCCAGCCAGAAATACCCATCACTTTCAGGAACAAGTGTTCCTAGGGATTTTGTGGAATTCCCGTCGCAGATCAATGAGCACTGGGCTTTAGACCCTATTGTTCTTAAAAATTATGCAATCCACTATGAAACAAAACAACCGATTCCTCAGGATTTAGTTGAAAAAATTAAAAAAGCAGCTACTTTCAATCAGGGATATATGACGACAGAACTTGTTTCTGCGGCAGCTTTGGACATGGACTGGCATACAGTTACCAATGAAAGTCAGCTAATTCCGGTTCTTGATTTTGAAAAACAGTCATTGGCCAGTCACGGATTTACTTTAGCCACAGTACCGCCAAGATACCATACCCCTTATTTTGCCCACATCTGGGGCGGAGGGTACTCAGCGGGATATTATGCTTATCTGTGGTCTGAAACTCTTGATAATGATGCATGGGAATGGATTAAAAGCAACGGAGGTCTGACAAGAGAAAACGGGGACCGTTTCAGAAAGTATATTCTTTCTGTAGGAAATTCTGTAGATCTTAACCAGGCATTCAGGGACTTTACAGGTCATGATCCTGATATCAAACCTTTATTGAGAAACAGAGGTTTTATAAAATAATTTATATAGAGAAGCATCCGATTGGGTGCTTCTTTTTTATAGGTTTTGGCTGAAGCTGTGGAATGATTCTTATTTAAATGGGTTAAAACCCATTTCTATTGATAAAGATATGGTGTTTTTAATCCGTTTCTTATATGATGGGCTAAAGTCCGCTTTTATCAATAAAATTTCTATTTTTGTGGTTCGAAAATAATGAGAATATGGATTGTCCCTGCTGTTCAGGAAAACCCTACGAAGAATGCTGTAAGCCTTACCACACTGGAGAAAAACATGCCCCTACTGCGGAAGCTCTGATGCGTTCCCGGTTTTCAGCATTTGCTTTTCCAAACGGGAAATATCTGATGGAAACTACATATCCGGCAAAAAGGAAATTTCACAATACAGAAGACCTGCAGGAATGGGGAGAAATTAATGAATGGACACAACTGGAAATTATAGATAAACCTTCTGTCAGTAAAGTTGAGTTTAAAGCCTTTTATACTGATGAAGAAGGTCACAAGCAAATCCATCATGAATTATCAAAATTCAAAATGCTCCAAAACCGGTGGTTTTATGTGAGCGGAGAATTTTTAGAGTAAAGAAAAAAATGTCCGGAAAAATCCGGACATTTATTATAGTTTAGTGAGCCTCTGTTCCGTCAGCTCCATGAGCGTGACCATGTGCCAGTTCTTCTTCTGTCGCAGGACGTGTATTGATAATTTCCACCTGGAAATCTAATACTTTCCCAGCCATTGGATGGTTAAGGTCTGCCACCACTGCTTCAGGTGTTACCTCTAATACAAATGCCTGGAAATTATTTCCCTGACCATCAGATAAAGGCAAAATAGCTCCCAAAGGCGGAGTTCCTGATTCCTGAAACATATCGATAGGCAGCTGCACGATCGAATTCGGATCTTTCTCTCCATAAGCTTCTTCTGCCTGAATGACGAAAGCAGCTTTATCACCGGCTTTCAGACCCTGAATATTTTGTTCAAACTTTGGAATCATTCTTCCTACACCATATAAAAATGTAAGAGGATTTTCTGCTGTTGTTTCTTCTACAAGAATCTTACTTCCATCTTCTTCGATCGTGTGAAGTATGTAACTTACTGCTACAACATGGTTGTTTTCAATTGTCATATTTTTTCTTTTTTTCGTGATATTTTTTCACGATTAACACCACAAATATACTATTTTTGAAATGATTGACTGTTGGAAAGATGTTAAAAACAAATCTTAAGACAGTATCACTTATCACTTCCCGTTCTTTGTTTCGTTTCGTTTTTTCTGTCTCAATACATAGAGATACAGACTTTCTACCTTGGCTCTGGCCCAATCTGTTTTTCTTAAAAATTTCAGAGAGGAATTAATACTTGGATTATCTGTAAAACATTTAATATTGATCTGCTCGCCAAGCTTCTCGAAACCTTCATAATATTCTACCAGTTCTTCAAGAATGGCATCAAGCCTTTTTCCGTGTAACGGATCTTTTGACGGTTCCTGCATTGTTATTTTTTTGTAAAAGTATAATATTATACGCTGATATGGAAATCCAACGGACAATATCTCTTGTCAAAAAAATTGCCCTCAATATCGTAAAGGATGAGGAGGAAAACTTGTTTGAGATTATATAAAGTGTGATAAGCACTATTAGATTCTACAGTTAAAAATAAACCGCAGCTGTTCTGCGGTTTATTTATTTTGTGTCTCGTCCTGAAAAAGGTTGACTATAAAACCATAAAAACAGTCATCCTTATGAATTTAAAAAAAAGATTCCTCCCTGTACAAGAATACAGTGAGGCGTTCAAAAGACAAGTTGTCTCCGA
>Ga0307412_10001120_pt1 | contig 15358 bp, 5 predicted proteins | sample DK1Cmetagenome_3_FD_203823 | JGI IMG/M metagenome (GOLD analysis project Ga0307412, IMG submission 203823) | Maize rhizosphere microbial communities from greenhouse at UC Davis, California, United States - DK15-C-1 | ecosystem: Host-associated > Plants > Roots > Rhizosphere > Soil | place: USA...
ATCGCATCACGTCCCGCGACCACCGTCGCGGCATTGACCAGCGTGCCCGGCGTGGATAGTGAAACATCCCGGCCTGCTTGCACGTTGCCCGCGAGACGGAGCGACTGCGCGTCAATGGCGACGTCGCCACCCGCATCGATCTGCTTCGAACTTTCCACCGAAGCCGCGCGCAGATCGAGGTCGGTGCCGGCGTGCAACGTGCCGACGTTGCCCACGGCACCATCCGCGCCTAGCGTGAGCCGGCCATCCGCGTAGAGCGAACCCGCGTTGGCGACATCGCGCACCGTGTGCACCTGTGCATCGCCACGCGCATAGGTTTCGCCGCTGTTGTCGAGTGAACCGAGGTCAGCGTCGAGGTTGCCCGTCGTGAGCTGCCCCTGCTGGCGAAGCGCGCCCGGTGTCCGCAGGCTCAGCGTGCCCCCCACGACCGTGTTACCCGCCAGGGTGACATCGGTGGCACTGACCAGCGAGGCGTTGCCTTGTCGCGTGCCGAGTTCCCCGCGGCTGGTGATCGCGTGCGCGGCCAAGGACAAGCCATCGCCACCGACGAGGCTGCCGCCGTTGTCCACGTCGCCGGCCACGGCGATCCGTGCGCCATGCACGCCGTAAAGCTGGCCCTTCACACCCTGCGTCAGCGATGCCGCATTCACGGTCACACCGCCGGCCGCGTACAGCGTGCCCTGGTTGAAGAGCGTGGCCGCCGTATTCACCGCCAGATCGGCGCCCGAGGAGACGATCGCCGCGGACTGGTTGGTGAGGTTCGCCGCCTGCAGGTCGAGCCGGCCTCCCGACACGACGACCGCGCCGTTGTTCAATTGGCCAGTCGTACGCAAGGCCACGTCGCCACCACCTTGCACGGCACCTTGCAGGCTGGCGTCGCCACGACTCGACAGGGCCAACGCACCACCGGCATCGACGATACCGCTGCTGTTCACCGTGCCCGCATCCAGGGCAAGTCCATTACCCGCATGCAGCGTGCTCGCCGCGGTGGTCTCAAGGAGGCCAGCCACCGCGACGTTGCCGCCGCCCAGGCCATAGAGCGTGCCGGCGTTGCGCAGGTTGCCCGCGCGGAGGTCGAACGACCCGTCGCTGTAGATCAACCCGGTGTTGCGCAGTTCCTGCGCCGCATACACAGCCAGGTTTCCGCCTGCGCTCAGTCGACCCGATACGTCGGTATCGCCGACGACATTCACAGCCAGTCCACTGCCCGCGATGACACGGCCCGGCACCGCGAGGGAGTCGCGGGCGGTCAACGAGACATTGCCATTCTGCGTACCGAACGTGCCTTCCACGGTCACCGGACCCGTGGCGTCGAGGGACGCGTTGCCCAGCGCCACAGTCGTGCCGCCGATTCGCACTTCGCCCGCGCTGCTCAGGGTGAGGTCACCCGCCTGAGCCGCGATGGCGCCGCTGCTGACCACGCCGACACCCGCCTCGGTACCGACGAGGCGGATCTTCTCCGCATACATGCCACCAAGCGCCGCCACGTCGATGGCGACAGCGGGACGAGCCGCGTCGGCCGCGTTGGCGCGCACGCCGGCGTCGGCATAGTTCACGTCGTTGCTACCGCTGACGACGTTGAGGTCCTTCGCCCAGAGGCTGCCGTTCACCTGCACCGCGCGAGCGATGAGGTCGGTGCGATCCACCACCGAGCCGTCCAGGCCGCCAATGCCGATGGCGATGCTGCCGCCGATGACGTGGAAGGCGTCCAGGCTGCCGCTGCCGCCGAACACGGGGGTGCCCGTGGTGAGCGTGAAGCGCTGGCTGTTGATCACGCCGCAACCGTCGCAGGTGATGCCATACGGGTTGGCGATCACCACCGGGGCCGCCTTGCCGCCCACCTCGATATAGCCGCGCAGGCTGCTCGGGAGCGTCGAGGTCACCTCGTTGAGGATCAGCGATGCTTCGCCGCCCTTGAGGTTGTCGTTGCCGGCGACGTAGCCACCGAGCTGGGTCCGCACGATGCCCGCGCTGTTGTTGAGGATCACGCCGCGCTGGTCGACGTCGAAGCGCTGGTATTTGTTGTGCGATACGCCCTTCGCGTTCGGGGCGACGATATTCACCACGGGCACGCCGTTCGCCGCCGAATCCATCGTCGGCCGGTGCGCACCCGCCGCGGCGTCGGGCACCTGCTGCGCCCACGACACGACGGGTATGCCCAGGGTCGCCAGGACGATGGCGAGCGCGAGCGTGCGCGCTATGGAAATTGCCACTTCACCCTGCTGGCGCATCATCGTTTCCTTGATCGTCTTCATGACCCATGCCCCTTGTCGGGCGCCGGCTCCGGCACCCCTGCCCGTTTCAGTACTGGTAGATCAGCTGGAAGCCTGTCGCCGGCTGTTCGGTATCGAATCCACGCGGCGCGTGTATGCGCCGCCCGGCGAAAAGATCCCAGCTCAATCCGCGATAGCTGCCGCGCAAGCCGAGGACCGCGCCCGTCAACTGGCGATGTCCCTCTTGCGTGGACGGTCCCGCGACGCGGCCGATGTCTATCCCGAGGTACGGCGCGAGCACCCCGAGCGGCAACGTGAAGGTGTTGCGCAGGTACGCGCCGCGCTCGCCGGCCAGCGTCTGTTCGCCATCGAAGCCACGCACCGAATAACGGCCGCCGATGGTGATCAGTTCGGCGGCCGGCAGATGGTCGGTGGAACGCTGCAATCGCAGGCTGCTGTCCCAGATGGCCTGCCGTCCGGCGAGGTTCAGTGGCTGGCTCAACGAAAGATCGAGCGTGGTCAGGCCGTAGCGGTTGGTGGGGAAACCCACCTGCGGGTCGTAGCCGATCCACTGGCTGCCGAACCACGGCGTGCCACGCTGGTAACCGAGGCGCGCGTCCAGCTGCGCCTGGCCGATGTAATGGCGATGCACGAGCGCGAGTTCGGCGCTGGCGACGCGCTGGCGCTGGATACCTACTTCGACACCCTGGATGTAGCTGTGCGCACTGCGCGCGGCCAGCCGCATCTCGAGCGAGGTCTTGCTCGACGTGCCCCGGGTGAGCAGGCGCTGCACCGTGACGTCGCTCGACGTCGACGTGCCGGTGGAACGAAAGCGGCTGTTGAAGCCTTCGATCCACTGCCTGTAGCGATAGGTGGAGATCGAGCCGCTGAAGGTCCACCACCCCCAGGGAACGCTGTACGTCGCGTTCTCGCTGAAGGTGCTGCCGCCATCCGCATGGGTGAACAGCGCATGGCCTGCGCCGATCGAGAACAGGTCGTTCAGGCCAAGCGGATTGTCGAGGGACACATTGAGGTTGCCCTGGTTCTTGCCCGTGCCCTTGAGCCCCGAGTCGCCCGCATCGGCCACGACATGCCACCGGCGTGTGGTGTGCACCGTGAGCACCACGTCGGATTCACCCACCTTCTCGGCGGGCGCGATGTCCATGGTCACGTCCTGCGACGGGACGCGCTTGAGCTGCTCGAGGCCTTGCTCGATGGCATGCAGGTTGAGCAGGTCGCCTTCGCGGATGGGGAACGCGCTGCGCCAATCGAGTTCCGGCGAACCGGAAGCGAAACGGATATGCCGCAAGGTGCCGGGCACGAGCAGCATGCGCAGGTGGCCCTGCGAGATGTCCTGGGCCGGTACGCCGACACGCGTGGTCACGAAGCCACGCGCGATCATCATGTTGGAGAGTCGGCGTTGCAGCGCTTCCAAGCCGTCGCGACCCACGCACTGGCCCACGAAACGATCGAGGTAACGTTGCGCCCAAGCGAAATCCGCCACGCGCTCACCTTCCAGGCGCAGGCTCTGCAAGGGAAAGCAAGGCTTTTCCTTCGGCAAGGGTGCATCGAGCCGCTCGACGTTCGCCGGCGGACCTGCCTGGAACGGCGCGTCCTTACGCTCCGTTTCCTTCTGTTCGAGCCGCTGTGCGCGACGCAGCTGCTCTTGCTTGTCCAACGTGGTCTGCTGCGCCGGCACCGTACCGCTGGCACCGATCGCAAGCAGGGAAATCAGCCCGTATGTCGTTGCGCGCCAACGACCTTCCCCTGTAACCCTCATCGCGTACTGCTCCTACCATCCTGGTACGTGGGACGCGGTAACTCTCTCGAGCGGCCGTGCCCCAGCTCTTCGGGAACAGGTGATCGGCAGGAAGGAGTGAAACTTTAGGCGGCGGTGCCATTAGGTCCCAAGGACCGGTGGGAGCCGACCCTGTCGGCGATGGGTGCTTGCCTCAAATCTGGCCCGCTGCCGCGGGATCGCCGATAAGGTCGGCTCCCACAGGGTCTACTCCTACCCGGTCTACTCGATGCTGTTGTGGGAGCCGCTTCAGCGGCGATGGGTGCTTGCGGTGAACTGGCCCGCTGCCGCGGGATCGCCGACAAAGTCGGCTCCCACAGGGGCGGCTCCCCCGGGTTTGCCGTAACCTGCTCCGTTGCCGTGAGAGGGTTATGAAAATTGCTTTCTCTATTGTGATATTTAGTGGTTTTCACCAGTAAACATTAAATTCATTGACAACGTTGTCATGCGCGGGGAAGACTCCATGGGTCTTTTCGCGCTACGACGGGCTTCTCGTCCCCCTGCGCGATCGCTTCCACGCACGGGGTAGTAGTCCATGGGGAAGGTGGTTAACCAGCCAGTGTTCGCGCAAGCCGCGCCGTCGCGGCGGCCGGTCCTGGCGGCGGATGTCGGGGGGACCCATGCGCGTGTCGCGCTGGTCCTTGGCCAGGGAGACTCACGTTCGCCAGTCCAGGTGCTCGGCCACCATCGTTATGTCGGCGCCGAATGGCCCAGCCTCGCAGCCATCCTCGACGACTTCCTGACCACCCATGCCCACTTGGCCCCGCTCGGCATCGAGCGCTGCGCCATCGCCATCGCCGGTTACGTGCTGGGCGACCATGTCGCCAACAGCAACCTGCCCTGGCGCGTCTCGCTCCCGGAAATCCGTTCGGTGCCGGGCATCGAGGCGCTCGACGTGGTCAACGACTTCGAAGCCGTGGCCTACGCCAGTCAGTTCATCGACCACGCCGACACCACCACGATCCTTCCCGGCCTGAACGGCGGCGCCGGCGGACCGGTCCTCGTCATGGGGCCGGGCACCGGTCTCGGCTCCGCCGTGCTCCTGCCTGGCGCTCCTTACGCGCAGGTCTTGCCGACCGAAGCGGGCCAGATCGCGCTCGCGCCGGGTAACGACCTCGAGATCGAGATCCTGCGGATCCTCGCGCGCACGCGCCCGTACGCCTCCTACGAATCGATCCTGTCCGGCCCAGGCCTGCTCGACACCTATCGCGCCATCGCGGAATTGTCGGGTCGCGAAGCCACGCTTACCACGCCCGACGCGGTAAGCGCGGCGGGCATGGCCCACACCGATCCAGCCGCGCATGCCGCGCTGGATGTGTTCTGCGGCGTGCTCGGCGGGTTCGTGGGCGACCTGGTGATGCTTTACGGCGCGCGCGGAGGCACCTTCCTTGCTGGCGGATTCCTCCCGCAGATGCGCGATTTCCTCCTCGCCAGCCGTTTCCGCGAACGTTACTTCAACAAGGGCGTGATGCGCCCCTTCCTCGAACAGGTGCCGGTACGCCTCGTCGAGCATGGGCAACTGGGCGTCGTGGGTGCCGCCACGCTGCACGCCGCGGCCCGCGTGGGTTCCAGTCACTGAACAAGCCGATGGCGACACCCGCGAGGGTGTTGCCTCGTTCGTTGCGGCCCGGCCCAGCGCAACGAATCGCCGATCGGGGGCCTTGGTGGGGAGTCGAATCAGATGAAGAGTGTCAACGGAACCCGTGCCGCGGGCCGGTTCGCACGTCGCATGCTGGCCGCTTCGGTCGCACTCGCGTTCGCACACGGTGCGATGGCGCAATCCTTGACTGGCGGCCTCTACGGCCACGAATCCGCGGGTACCGGCGTGACGGTGCGCGTGGCGAGCAGTGCCACGGGCTTCAGCAAGGACGTGCTGCCGGATGCCGACGGACGCTACTCGCTCAACGGCCTCAATCCTGGCCAGTACCAGGTGAGCCTGGTCCGCGACGGGCAGCCGCTGGGTTCGTACGACGTCGTCGTGAACCCGAACCGAAACTCGTCCGTGCCCGAACTCGGCGCCGCGCCCACCACGGTGTCCGCCGCGGAAGCACGTGACCTGGGCGGCGTGCAGGTCTCGGCGAATACGTTGGCGAGCACGATCACGCCGATCGACGTCAGCACGCCCGAACTGAGCACCAGCTACAACTACAAGCTGATCGACGCCCTGCCCGTCGATCGCAGCCCGGAAAGCGTCGCGCGCCTGGACTCGAGCGTGCGCTTCGACCAGCACAACACGGGCTTCGTTTCCATCGGTGGCGCCAGCCCGGCCGAGAACCGTTACTACTACAACGAATTCGACGTCACCAACGACAAGACATCGTTGGGCTCGACCACGTTGCCGGCCGAAGCGATCAGCGATACGCAACTCATCACCAACGGCGCCGGCGCCTCCTGGACGAACGCCACCGGCGGCGTGCTGTCCTCGACCATCAAGCAGGGCACGAACGATTTCCGCGCGGGCTACTCGTTGTACTTCACTCCGCCGACGTCGCGCTGGCTCAACCCGCGCGGACACAACACGCTCAACTCCATCGGCGATTACTACAGCTACGCCTCGGCCAACAACCACGACGGCATCGCGCAGCAATACCTCTGGGCATCCGGCGCCCTGGTGAAGGACAAACTGTTCTTCTTCGCCCTGCTCGGCAACGAGCCGGCGTCGCGGGCGCAGGCATACAACCAGACGCAAAAGGAAACCACGAGCAGCCGCGACAAGAACTACCTGCTCAACCTCACCTGGAACATCAGCAACGACCAGTCGCTGAACGTGCTGGCACACCGCGATTACAGCCAGTCGTTCAACAACTTCTACCAGCTCGAAGAAAACTACGATCCGAAATCGGCCGGTGACTATCTGTCCTGGAGCCAGACGCGAACGGACAGCCGTTTCCTGATCGGAAATTACCACTGGCAGATCAACGACGACCTGGCGCTGCGCCTGATGGGCGGCTACCTCGGCTCCATCGTCTACTCGCCCAATTCCAGCGACGAGAACGCCGGCTTTCCGTATGTGACCTCGTACGACTCGGCCACGCAGGTCCAGACCAACATCGGCCACAACAACAACCCCTTCAGCTATTCGCCTTCCGATTACTGGCGCCGGGGCTACAAGGGCGACCTCACCTGGCAGCTGGGCGATCACAAGCTGGTCTTCGGCGGCGAGTACTACAAGCACTCGCTCAAGAGCAGTACGAACTCCGTGCCCGCGGGATGGTTCACGTACTACGACCAGGCCAACGTCGCGTTGCAGAACGGATCGACCTCACCCGCCGACGGCCGCTACGTCACGCAGTACGTCGACCTGGAAGGCGGGTCGTTCCAGACCATCAACAAGGGTGCCTACGTGGAGGATTACTGGCAGGCCGCCGATCGCCTGTTGCTCTACGGCGCCATCCGCTGGGACAACTACATCTACAAGGACGGCGTGGGCAACCAGTTCATGCGCCTGCCGATCACCTCGCCACGGTTCGGTTTTTCCTGGGACGTGGAAGGCGACAGTTCGCTCAAGGTGGGTGGCAGCCTCGGCAAGTACACCATCCCCCTGCCCTCGTCCTTCAGCTTCGGTGTCGCCGAACCGCGCACGACCTACACCAATTACTACACCTATACCGGCGTCGATCCGGCCACGCAGGCGCCGCTGGGACTCAGCCAGATCGGCAGCTCCTACATCACCAACCAGGGCGTGCCGACACCTGCGCAGATCGCCGCGACCAACATCAAGGCGCCCTACCAGTACGAAGCCCAGCTGTACGCACAGAAACAGCTGACGCCCGAATGGTCCGGTCTCGTCCAGCTGGGCTGGGTGGACCTGCGCCGCGTGGTCGAGGACACCTGCTACGGCGGCGGCGTGCAGGCCTATGCGCAAAGCCAGGGCTACACCGGATACGAGCAGAACAACCAGACCTGCTGGCTGGTCAACCCCGGTGAGAACTTCACCCTAAAGCGCGATTACGACGGTGACGGCGAGGTCGAGCCGCTGTCCATTCCGGGCGCCGCGATCGGCCTGCCGAAGCCCAAGCACAAGTACTACAACCTCAAGCTCGGCCTCACGCATGCTTCCACACCGGCGGAGCCGTACTTCCTCAACCTGAGCTACACCTACGCCCGTGAGTACGGCAATACCAACGGCCTGATCGACGAAGAGCGCCGCAACGCGGGCTGGATCGGCCAGACCACGGCCTTCAACTACCCCGGCATCATGGTCGGCAGCAACGGCGACCTTGCCGGCGACATCCGCCACAGCTTCACGGCAACGGGCACCTACGACTTCGCCAACGGCTTCTCGCTCGGTGGCGTGTTCTCGGCGCACTCGGGTGCGCCGACCAGTTGTATCGGCACCTACCCAAACCGCGACGATCCCGCCTACCAGCCGGGTGCCGCCTCGCACTATTGCGACGGACAGATCGAGAAACAGGGTGACGACAAGCGCCTGCCGTTCTTCTGGCAGCTCGACCTGTCCGCCTCGTACCACTGGAAGATCAACCAGGCGAACGACCTGAGCTTGCAGTTGCGGGTGACCAACGTGACCAACCGGCAAGGCACCATCGACATCAACCAGGTCTACGACACGGGTACGCTCAACGCCGACAACACGTCGATCGACAGCGTGAACTATCACGCCGCCACGTGGCAGATTCCCCGCAGCACCAGCATGGTGCTCCGCTACACGTTCCAGTAAGGAAGCGACCCCATGACACAGGCTCCGATCATCCGCGGCGCGCGCCGCTGGGGTTCCCTCCTCGCCATCGGGGTGATATGCCTCGGTGGCGGTGTCGCCCATGCCACCGCTCCGCCCCTCATCCCGATACCGGCGGAAGTACGCGCGGCGAGCGGATCGTTCGCTGTCGACGCGCACACGATGATCGCCTACGCGCCGGGCGACACGAAGGCCGAAGCGGCGGCCCGCTATCTCGCCGAGGAGCTTCGCCGCAGCCGTGGCGTTACCCTGGCGGTAACCGCCACGGCACGTCCGGCCGCCCGCTCCATCGTGTTCCGCAGCGATCCCAAGGCGTCGGTGGAGCAACGCGAGGGGTACTCGCTGGATGTGGATGGCGACGGCGCCCGCGTCGTCTCGCGCGACGCGGCAGGACTGTTCTACGGAGCGGTGACGTTCTGGCAGCTTGCCACCGCCGATGGCAAGCAGGGCTCGACCCGCGTCCCCGGCGTATCGATCCGCGACTGGCCGCGCTTCGAGTGGCGCGGCCTCATGCTCGACGTCGCCCGCCACTTCCACGACGTGGCGACAGTGAAGCAGGTGTTGGACGCCATGGCCGAGCACAAGCTCAACGTCTTTCATTGGCACCTCAGCGATGACCAGGGCTGGCGTATCGAGATCAAGCGCTATCCCCTGCTGACCAGCGTCGGTGGATGGCGGACGCCGCCGGGCGCGGGAACCCATGGCGAGCCGGCACGTTACGGCGGCTTCTATACACAGGAACAGGTTCGTGACGTCGTGGCCTACGCCGCCGCCCGCCACATCACCGTCGTACCCGAACTGGACATGCCCGGCCATGCGCAGGCTGCGGTCGCGTCGTACCCGGACATCGTGGGTGTCAACGGCGACCACCCTTCCGTCTCCGTCGACTGGGGCGTCAATCCCTACCTCTACAACGTCGATGAAAAGAGCTTCACCTTCATCGAGAACGTGCTCGACGAAGTGATGGCATTGTTCCCGTCGACGTACATCCATCTCGGCGGCGACGAGGCGGTGAAGGACCAATGGAAGGACTCGCCAGCCGTCCAGGCCAGGATGAAGTCGCTGGGGATCACCGACGAGAACGCCTTGCAAAGCTGGTTTACCGACCGCCTTGGCGACTACCTGGCGAAACACGGCCGCCGCTTGATCGGTTGGGACGAAATCCTCGAAGGCGGCCTTCCGCGCACCGCCTCCGTCATGTCGTGGCGCGGCGTGCAGGGCGCCATCGACGCGGCGAAGAAGAATCACGACGTGGTGCTCGCGCCGGCAGGCTGGATGTACTTCGACAACCTGCAAAGCGACCGTGCGGACGAACCCAATGGGCGTCTCTCGGTGCTGGCGCTGGAGCGCGTCTATGGCTTCGAGCCGGTAGACGCCTCGCTCACGCCGGAACAGGCACGTCATGTGCTGGGCGCCGAGGCCACGCTGTGGAGCGAGTTCATTCCGTCGGCGCGGCACATACAGCACGCCCTCTTCCCTCGGGTGGACGCGATGGCCGAAATCGCCTGGTCGCCGCGCGGAACACGCGACTGGCAGGGTTTCCTGCAACGCCTTCCCGCGCAGATGCGGCGTTATGCGTCGCTCGACATCGGCGCATCCGACACCGCGTTCGCTCCCGCCATCCACGTGGATGGCGACATAGCCACGATCCTCCACGACCGCAAGGCGTCGATACGTATCGACAACCAGACCGCCTTCGGCACGGTGCGCTACACCACCGACGGCAGCACGCCCGGAACGGATGCGAAAGCCTATGCCGCGCCGTTCACCGTGAGCCTTCCCACGACGGTACGCGCCGTCACCTTCGCGCCGGACGGGACACCCATGGCCGGCGTGCGTACACGGACGATCGATCGCGACAACCTGCTGACACGGCGTACCGGCGAGCTCATGAAGTGCCCCGACGGCAGCCTCGGCTTGCGCATGCCCCTGCTGCCGGACCTGGGCGCGATGGATACGCCCGTCTACGATGTCGACCTGTTCCACGCCTGCTGGGTCTACCCGAAGGCGCCGTCGGATGGGGTGACGGGCATACGCATCGAGGCGGCGCGCCTGGCACGCAACTATGGCTTGGCGCACGAGCTGTCGAAGGTCGTGTCCTATCCCGCGAAAACGGCCCACGGCGAACTCGAAGTCCATCAGGACAACTGCGCCGGCCCGATGCTCGCCAGCTTTCCGCTGCCGGCCGGCAAGGCGCTGGGCGAGTCGATCGTGCTCCAGGGCGACCTGCCCGCATCGCATGGGGAGCACGATCTTTGCCTGCGCGTGACCGCGCCGACGGACGGGCCGCTGTATGGTCTGGATTCGGTGAAGCTGACAGGAAGCCATCCACGATGACGTACGCACGCCTCGCCCGCCGCCTGCTCGCATGCGCCGCCACCATCGCGCTGGCCGGCACCGTGCACGCGGCGGCACCGGCCACGCCGGAGCAGAAAGCGAGCGGCCTCGTCGCCCGCATGAGCCTGGAAGAAAAGGTCGCCCAGTTGCAGAGCGCGGCGCCTGCATCGCCCCGACTCGGGATTCCCGCCTATGAATGGTGGAACGAGGGCCTCCATGGTGCCGCGCGAGCCGGTTACGCGACGGTGTTCCCCCAGGCCATCGGCCTGGCGGCGGGTTGGCATCCGGAACTGATGCGGCAGGTGGGCGAGGTCGTCTCACGCGAAGCGCGCGCCCGCTTCGACGCCATCGGTGCGGGGCGCGATCACGGCCGCTACGAGGGCCTGACCATCTGGTCGCCGAACGTCAACATCTTCCGCGATCCACGGTGGGGACGTGGGCAGGAAACCTACGGCGAGGACCCCTATCTCACCGGAAAGCTCGCCGTGGCATTCGTGCAAGGCATCCAGGGGCCGGACCCGGCGCACCCGCGCGCCATCGCCACGCCGAAACACTTGGCCGTGCATAGCGGTCCCGAGGCGGGACGTCACGGCTTCGATATCGACGTTTCCCCGCACGATCTCGAAGCCACCTTCCTGCCCGCGTTCCGCGCGGCGGTGACCGAAGGCCAGGCGGGTTCGGTCATGTGCGCGTACAACGCGCTGCACGGCACGCCGGTATGCGCCGATGCCGGCTTGCTAGGCGATACCTTGCGCAAGGCCTGGGGCTTCGCCGGTTATGTCGTGTCCGATTGCGACGCCGTCGACGACATGACGAAGTTCCATTACTACAAGGCGGACAATGCCGCCTCGTCGGCCGCGGCGATCCGCGCGGGCACCGACCTCGACTGTGGTTATGCCTATGCGGAACTGACCGCGGCCGTCAAACGCGGCGACGTCGACGAGTCCGTGCTCGACGCCTCGCTCGTTCGCCTGTTCGCGGCCCGTTACCGGCTCGGCGAACTCGGTCCCTCGACCGCGAAACCCACCACCGTCGATGTAAAGGCGAACGCGGCGCTGGCCCTCCGTGCCGCGCTGGAATCGATGGTTCTGCTGAAGAACGACGGCGGCACGCTGCCCTTGCGAGGCACGCCGCGCATCGCCGTGATCGGCCCGAACGCCGATACGGTGGAGACACTGGAAGCCAATTACCACGGCACGCCGCGCATGCCGGTCACGCCACTGCAAGGCCTCCGCGCACGATTCGGCGCCGACCACGTGAGCTACGCGCAAGGCGCACCTGTCGCCGCCGGTGTGCCCGTGCCCGTACCGGAGACGGCGTTGCGGACGAGCACCGCCGCCGACGCCGCGGTTGGCCTCACCGGTCACTACTTCGACAACATGACCTTCGATGGCGCGCCACGTACGACGCGCGTGGATCGCAGCGTCGATTTCGACTGGGACCACGTCACACCCGCCGGCCTGCCCAAGGGCCGCTACGCCGTGCGCTGGACCGGCGCGATCGTGCCACCGGGCCCCGGTGACTACACACTGGCCGTCCATGTCGAGCGCTGCTTCGATTGCGCGGGCCATGACGCCGTGCGGCTCTTCGTCGACGGTAAGCCGGTGATCGACGATAAGGGAGACGACAAGCACACGCAGGCTATCCTGCACTTCGACGACACCCGCCCGCACGACCTGCGCCTCGAACTCGTCCATGGCGGTGAAGACCAGGGCGTGCGGCTGCAATGGCTGGCCCCTGCCGCCGCACAACTCGCCGAGGCCGAACGCGCGGTCGCGGCGGCCGATGTCACGGTGGCCTTCGTCGGCTTATCGCCCGACGTGGAGGGCGAGGAACTGCATGTGGACGTGCCCGGCTTCGACGGTGGCGACCGCACGGACATCGGCCTCCCCGCCACGCAACAGGCCTTGCTGGAGCGTGCCGCAGCGAATGGCAAACCGCTGGTCGTCGTGCTCATGTCCGGAAGCGCGGTCGCACTCGACTGGGCCGAGGAACATGCGTCGGCGATCGTCGCCGCCTGGTACCCCGGCGAAAGCGGCGGTACGGCCATCGCGCAGGTGCTGGCCGGCGACTACAACCCCGGCGGCCGCTTGCCCGTGACGTTCTACCGCTCGGTGCGTGACCTGCCGCCGTTCACCAGTTACCAGATGAAGGGCCGAACGTATCGCTACTTCGAAGGAACACCGTTGTATGCCTTCGGCCACGGACTCAGCTACACGCGCTTCTCGTACGCGAATGCCAACGTGTCCACCGACAACATCGACGCGGGACAGAACGTCACGGTGAGCGTCGAGGTGCGCAACGACGGGCAGCGCGCGGGTGATGAAGTCGTGCAGGCATATCTCGACTATCCGCCAGGCGATGCGCTCGCACCGAAACGGTCCCTCGTCGGATTCCAGCGCGTGCACCTCGCGCCCGGCGAAAGCCGCCGGGTGTCCTTCCAGCTCGATCCGCGCCGCCTGAGTTCGGTGGACGCCACCGGCCAACGCGCGGTCCTGCCAGGCGAGTACGGCGTCTTCCTCGGTGGCGGGCAGCCGGGCGATGCCACCGGCGAGCGTGCCGGTTTCACGATACGCGGGCGGCAGGCACTGCCGCGATGACAGGACATCGGATGAAACACCCTACCCTTGCGCGGCTTGCCGTCGCCTTCGCGGCACTCGTCGGCACGGCGCCCTCCGCCTTCGCCAATCCCCCGGTCAGCGTGTCCGGCGCGCATTTCATGCGCGAGGGCAAGCCATACCAGATCATCTCGGGCGACATGCATTTCCAGAGGATACCGAGGGAGTACTGGACCGATCGCCTGCGCAAGGCGCGCGCGATGGGACTCAACACGATCACCACGTACGTGTTCTGGAACCTGCTGGAACCCTCGCCCGGCCGCTTCGATTTCAGTGGCGGCAACGACGTCGCCGCCTTCGTGAAGGCGGCCCAGGCGGAAGGCCTGAACGTGATCCTGCGGCCGGGTCCATACATCTGCGGCGAATGGGACGCGGGCGGCTATCCCGCATGGCTGTTCGCCGATCCCAGCCTGCGCGTGCGTTCGCGCGATCCGCGCTTCCTGGCCGCCTCCGACCGATATCTGCAACGTCTCGGCAAGGAACTGGCGCCGCTGATGGCGAGCCACGGCGGACCCATCGTCGCCACCGAACTGGAGAACGAGTACGGCTCGTACAACGACGACAAGGTCTATCTCGACGATATCCGCGCCATGCTTGGGCGTGCGGGGCTCGCCGACGACCTCCTGCTGACCTACGACGGTCCGGATCTGCTCGCCAACGGCACGTTGCCCGGCGTGACCGCGGTGATCGACTTCTCGCCCGGCGAGGCGAAGAAGAGTTTCGAAATGCTCGAACGGTTCCGTCCCGGCTCGCCGCGCATGGCGGGCGAATACTGGGCTGGCTGGTTCGACCAGTGGGGCGGCAAGCACGCGGCCACGGATGCGAAGCAGCAGGGCGACGAACTGGCCTGGATGCTGAAACAGGGTTATTCGGTGAACGTGTACCTCGTACATGGTGGCACCAGTTTCGGCTTCATGAATGGCGCGAACTTCCAGGGTGGTCCCGCGGATCACTACGCACCGCAGACCACGAGCTACGACTACGATGCCGCGCTCGACGAAGCGGGGCGACCGACGCCGAAGTTCACGCGATTCCGCGACATCATCGCCAAGGCCACGGGAACGGCGCCGCCTCCCTTGCCTCCGTCGCCTCCCGTGCGCGCGCTTCCCGCCTTCACCCTGGGCGAATCCGCATCGCTGTGGGACAACCTGCCCGCCCCGCAAGCCTCCGACCTTCCCAAGCCTATGGAGGCCTACGGTCAGGCCTATGGCTACACGCTTTACCGGACCACGGTACGCGGCCCCTTCCACGGCTCGCTCTACCTCGGCGACGTCCGCGACTATGCGGCCATCTATCTCGATCGACAGCCGCGCGGCACGGTGGAGCGCAGGCTGAAGCAGGTGGCCGTCGATATCGACGTCGGCGCCGGCGAGCACACGCTCGACATCCTGGTCGAGAACTCAGGACGCGTGAACTATGGCCCCCATCTGGAAGACGGCCGGGCCGGCCTCGTCGACCCCGTGATGCTCGGCGACACGATCCTGCATGGTTGGCAGGTGTTCCCGCTGCCAATGACATCGCCCGGCACGTTGCGCGGGTGGACCAGCGCCAAGGTCGAGGGCCCTGCGTTCCATCGCGGATCGATCACGATCGACACGCCGGCGGATACCTTCCTGGATGTCCGCGCCTTCGGCAAAGGCTTCGCCTGGCTCAACGACGCCAACCTCGGCCGGATCTGGTCCATCGGGCCGCAACA
>Ga0307412_10001124_pt1 | contig 15339 bp, 16 predicted proteins | sample DK1Cmetagenome_3_FD_203823 | JGI IMG/M metagenome (GOLD analysis project Ga0307412, IMG submission 203823) | Maize rhizosphere microbial communities from greenhouse at UC Davis, California, United States - DK15-C-1 | ecosystem: Host-associated > Plants > Roots > Rhizosphere > Soil | place: USA...
TTCGAGGACAGCGCCTCCGGCGTCAGCCGGGTGCCCTTGCAGTCCGGGCAGGTGTCGAACGTGACGGCCCGCTCCACGAAGCGGCGGACGTGCGGCTGCATGGCCTCCACGTCCTTGGACAGCATGGATTTCTGGATCTTGGGGATGATCCCCTCGAACGTGAGGTTGACGCCTTCCACCTTGATCTTGGTGGGCTCGGCGTACAGCATCGTGTCCAGCTGCCTCTTGGTGAAGGAGGCGATGGGCTTGTCCATCGGCAGGCCCATGCCCTCGAACAGCCGCCCGTACCAGCCGTCCATCGAGTAGCCCGGCACGGTCAGGGCACCTTCGTTCAGGGACTTGGAGTCGTCGTAAAGGGCGGTCCGGTCGATGTCGCTGATGTTGCCCATGCCCTCGCAGCGCGGGCACATGCCGCCCAAGTACGTCACCTGCTGGACGATGCTTTTCTCCACCCGGCCACCCTTCTCCGTGCTCATCACGCCGCTGGCCTTGCGGGTGGGGACGTTGAACGAGAATGCGGTGGGCGGGCCGACGTAGGGCTTGCCCAGCCGGCTGAACAGGATGCGGAGCATGGCGTGGGCGTCCGTGGCGGTGCCCACCGTGGAGCGCGGGTTGGCGCCCATGCGCTCCTGGTCCACGATGATCGCCGTCGTCAGTCCCTCCAGCCGGTCCACGTCGGGGCGGGCCAGGCTGGGCATGAACCCCTGCACGAACGCGCTGTAGGTTTCGTTGATCATCCGCTGCGACTCTGCGGCGATGGTGGCGAACACCAGCGAGCTTTTCCCTGAGCCGGAGACACCGGTGAAGACGGTGAGCCGGCGCTTGGGCAGCTCCAGGCTGACGTCTTTGAGGTTGTTTTCCCTCGCGCCCTGGACGCGGATGGTGTCGTGGGTGTCAGCGACGTGCATTCCGGCAGTGGGGGTGCCGGTGCTCGTGTCCGTGCTCATGAGGTCTCCATCTAGGGTCAAGCTTAGGGCTGCTGGTTGATGCGGACGGTGTTGCCGGCGGGGTCGCGGAAGGCGCAGTCCCGGATCCCGTACGGCTGGTCGATGGGTTCCTGGACGACGTCGGCCCCGCTCGCCTCCACCTTGGCGAAGGCGGCGTCCACGTCCGGGGAAGACAGGACCACGGTTGCGTAGGTGCCCTTGGCCATCATTTCGGCGATGGTGCGGCGCTCGTCGTCGGTAATGCCGGGGTCCGCGGCGGGCGGGTAGAGGACGATGGAGACGTCCGGCTGGCCTGCCGGGCCGACGGTGATCCAGCGCATGGTGCCGCGGCCCACGTCATTGCGGATTTCGAAGCCCAGGGCGTCGCGGTAGAACGCCAGGGAGGCGTCCGGATCGGTGTGCGGAAGGAAGCTGGAGGAGATGGTGATGTTCATGGCAGCCATGCTAGTTGCGGCTCCGGAAGCGGCGCTTCTCGATTCCTGACCGGTCTTGAAACCTGCTTTTCGACGCACGCGGGGATGCCCGGCGTGTGGTTTTCGGCTTCCTGTTTATAAGCGCTGGGCGGCATGCCCACCAGTTCGCTGAAGCGGGTGCTGAAGGTGCCCAGCGAGGAACAGCCGACGGCGAAGCACACTTCGGTGACGCTGAGGCCGCCTTTGCGGAGCAGCGCCATGGCGCGTTCGATCCGCCGGGTCATGAGGTAGCTGTAGGGCGATTCACCGTAGGCGAGCTTGAAACGGCGGCTGAAGTGGCCGGCGGACATATGGACGTCCCTGGCGAGCGATTCGACATCCAGCGGCTGGGCGTACTCCCGGTCCATCCGGTCCTTGGCGCGGCGAAGCTGGGTGAGTTCGCGGAGGTAGGGGTCGGAGGGAGTGGAGGTCACACCTCAGATCGTGCTACGGGGCAGGGGAGTTGTCCAGAGGCCCAGAGGTGTGCAGCATCACTGCGAGGCGGTCCGAACAGCGCGGGCCTGCAGGATATGATTGTCCCGCCAGCTGGTAGTCCTCGCCCGAACAGGGCTCGAGTAAACGCAGCATCCGGTCAAAAACCAATCTTCATCACTATCGAAACCCCTGCCCGGATACTGCCGAGGGGGACCCTGAAAGGAAGTCATGGAACTGCTGTGGGAAATCGCCGGCTGGGCAGGCGCGGCTGCGATTCTCAGTGCATACCTGGCCGTGTCCATGGGCTGGATGAAGGCCGGAAAAGGCTTCCAGGTGGCAAACCTGTTCGGTGCCGTCGCCTTCATCATCAACGGCACCTTGCACGGTGCCTGGCCCTCGGTGTTCACCAACGTGGCCTGGTTCCTGATCTCCGCGGTGGCACTGGTCCGCATGCGGGCAACGGACGGCCCCGCTGCCATTCCCGCCGAAGCTCCCCAGGTGCAGTACCCCGGCGTCCCGGACACCACGGGCCAGATGGCGGTGGTTGAGGTCCTCACGGGCGCCATTCCCGTGGTGGCTCCCCGCCCTACGATCGCACCGGCGCCGGCGGCGTGTTCCGCACCCGCCATGGCTGAGGGGCAGCGGCTGGCGGTTTAGGCTGGTGGTCTTTTCCGCCCTAGGGACGGGGTGCCGCCACCCGGACTTCACGGTAACGCGGCGGGATGCGGACAATCTCGAGTTCTGCCAGGTCGAGGAGCCGCCTGTCGCCGGTGAGGGTGTCGAGGATCCAGACGAGCCCGTGGTCCGGCGCAGTGTCCACCACCGGACCACGGTGAACCAGGGTGTTCTTGTAATACGCTTCGATGGCATCGCCTGACGCGAGTTCGCGACAGAAATCGACGTCGATCTGGTCATCGTTTGGCATGACCTTTTCCCCGCCTCTCGCATGGGAGTTTCCTGGTCCGATTCTCCCTGGCGCAGGTGTCGGCAAGGTGTCTTAGGGGTGATCTTCTGCTGACGCTATCGGAGACCCCCGAAGTGCTCAGCCGAGCGGTGCAGGACCGAGCTCGTCAAGCAGTTCCTGCATGGCCACGTACGCCTTGTTACGGTAGGCGATCAGCTCGGGGATGCGCTCGGCCGGGACGTTGAGGAACCCGGCTCCGGTCTTGGTGCCGAGCTTTCCGGCGTCCACCAGGTCGCTCAGGATTTTCGGGGTGGCGAAGCGCTCGGGAAAATCGGTCTGCAGGGACTTGTAGCAGAAGTTGTACACATCCAGCCCGGCCATGTCCGCAATCGCAAACGGTCCGAAGAACGGCAGCCGGAAGCCGAAGGTGGTGCGGACCAGGGTGTCCACGTCATCCGCCGTCGCGATGCCCTGCTCGACCAGTTGCGCGGCTTCGTGGAACAGCGCGTACTGCAGGCGGTTGAGCACGAAGCCGGTGACGTCCTTGACCACCGCGGTCTGCTTTCCGGCTGCGTGGACCAGGTCTCGGACAGCACCCACAACCTCCGGCGAGGTGCCTGCGTGCGGAATGATCTCGACGCCGGGGATGAAGGGTGACGGGTTGGAGAAGTGGACCCCCAGGAACCGTTCCGGGGTGCTGACCGGCTCTGAGAGTTCGGCGATGGAGATGGTGGACGTGTTGGATCCGATGACGGCGTCCGCCCGGGCCGCCTTGCTGATGCGGGCCAGGGTCTGGTGCTTGATGCCGATGACCTCGGGGACCGCTTCCTCGATGAAGTCCGCGTCGGCAACGGCTTCCTCGATGTCCTTGGCAGCCCAGAGGTTCTGCTTCAGGATTTCCGTGGAGCCGGCGGGAAACAGCCCGTCGGCCACGAACTGGTCCGACTCCGCCAGGAGCCGGTCGTAGTTGCTGCGCGCCACTTCAGCGGACACGTCGGCGAGTGCCACGCGTGCTCCGCCGAGGGCCAGGACCTGGGCGATTCCGCCGCCCATGTACCCCGATCCGACGACGGCGACGCGCCGGGTACCGTTCGCCGGGCTTGGACTGGTTGTTGCATCAGGCATATTTCAGACTGCTTTCGTGGATTCGGGCTCGTAGGAGCAGATGGCGTCCACCTTGGCGGCGGAGGGTGACGATTCATCGAAGCGGTGGTCGAGCCATTCGCCGACGAGCTTCTTGGCCAGTTCGAGGCCGATGACCCGCTGGCCCATCGTGAGGACCTGGGCGTTGTTGCTCAGTACGGAGCGTTCCACGGAGTAGGCGTCGTGCGCGGTGACCGCCCGGATACCGGGAACCTTGTTGGCCGCGATGGCCACGCCCAGGCCGGTGCCGCAGATCAGCAGCGCCCGGTCGGCTTCGCCGCCTGCCACCTTGCGGGCGGCGTCGACGGCGACGTGCGGGTAGGCGGTGGTGTCGCCGGCACCGACGCCCACGTCCACAACCGACTCAACGCGGTCGTCAGCTTCGAGCAGCGCCTTCAGGGCCTCCTTGTATTCGACGCCGGCCTCGTCATTCCCGATGACGATCCTCCATCCAGCCCCCGCGTCCGCGCTCATGACTGGGCTCCATGTCCGGCCGCCAGGGCGGCCACCCTGGGATAGGAGAGCGGCTGTGAAGTATCGAAGTAGTCAGAAACCCGCGTTGCGATCAGGGCGAAGGACACCGCCCCGGGATCCGGATGGCGCAGGCTCTTTTCGGCCAGCGGCCGCGCCCTCCCCTTCAGCGGGCGCAGCGATGCGGTGGCGTCTGCCGCCTGGCGGGCGGCAGTCACGGCCGCGGCCAGTGCCCCGCTCACTGGGGCCCCGTCGTCGGACGCGGCCTGGAAGGCGTCGCGGAAGGGAATCAACGCGTCCACCATGGTCTTGTCGCCCACATCAGCCTTGCCCAGGCTGGTGACGGCGTCCGCGAAGGCGTTTACGGCGGCCGCCGCGTCCCCGCCGCTGTACGAGTCCCTATTGCCGAGGGCCCGCCCGGCCGCCGCCAGGGCGGCCCCCCACAGCGCCCCGGACGTTCCGCCGGCGCGTTCGCTCCAGGCCTCCCCGGCCGCAGTCAGCACCCGCTGCACGGAACCGCCGGCTGCGGCGGCGTCCCGGGCGGCTGACGCTGCCGCTTCCACGCCGCGCCGCATGCCGATGCCATGGTCGCCGTCACCGGCTATGGCATCCAGCCTGCCCAGTTCCTTTTCATGCTCTACGACGACGGCCTGCGCCTGCGCGAGCACGGCGGCTGCCACGCGGCCCAGGTCAGCCGCTGCCGCCGTCGCAATGTCCTCCCCGCCAACCTCGGCGGTTTCCGGTACGGCCGGATCCAGGGTCCGCCGTGCCCGGGGTTCCCGCCCGGCCATGCTGCCCTTGCGGAACCCCGGAGTGTCGGCTGGCGCGCACCAGTAGCGCTCCAGTTCGTCATCAAGCCAGAGAAGCGTAAGGGACAGGCCGGACATGTCCAGGCTGGTGACCAGTTCGCCGCACTCCGGCTCCACAATGGTCAGGCCCGCTGCGGTGAGGAGCTTTTCCACCTTGCCGAACAGCAGGAACAGTTCCTCATACTTGACCCTGCCCAGGCCGTTGAGGATCGCCACCACCCGGTTTCCGGCATCATGCGGCTTGTCCTCCAGCAGCCGCGAGACGAGCAGCTCGGCGAGTTCGGAGGCCGTAGGCAGAGGATGTTCTGAGATTCCTGGTTCACCGTGGATGCCCAAGCCCAGCGACATCTGGCCGGCCGGCACGTGGAACAGCGGTTCGGCAGCACCGGGCAGCGTGCAGCCATCGAACGCAACGCCAAGGGTCCGGGTGCGGTAGTTGGCGCGGACAGCGAGCCGTTCGACGGCGTCCAGGTCCAGTCCTGCCTCCGCCGCGGCGCCGGCGATCTTAAAGACGGTCAGGTCACCGGCAATGCCTCGGCGCTTATCCATTTCATTTAGCGGCGCGCTGGCGATGTCATCCGTGACCAGGACAGTCCGCGCTTCGATGCCTTCCGCGTTAAGTCGCTGCTGGGCTTCGCCGAAGTGGATGACGTCCCCCGCATAGTTGCCAAAGCTGAACAGCACGCCGCCCCCGGTGTCTGCCGCCTTGGCCACCCGGTAGGCCTGGCCGGCGGAAGGTGAGGTGAAGATGTTGCCGCAGACCGCACCTGCAGCCAGGCCGGGGCCCACCAGGCCGGCAAATGCCGGGTAATGGCCGGAGCCGCCGCCCACCACCACGGCCACCTGGCGGTGCGCCATTTCGGTGGACCGCACGACGCCTCCATCCACGCGGGCCACGTAGCCGCGGTTGGCGGCCACGAAGCCGTCCAATGCCTCCTCCACGAAGTTGGCGGGGTCGTCAAAGATCTGGGTCATGGTTTCCTCAGTGAGTGCTTGCTGAAAAGGTGACGGTTACACCCTGGCGAGGTCCGCCGTCGGCTGTTGCCGCCCTTGGGCAACCTGGCTCTCGCCCAGCGCATAACCGTCCCGTTTGGGGAGCACGTGGCGCCGGAGATAGTCCTGGTTGCTGGCGGAGATGCTCAGGCCGTCTCCGCCGTAGTGCTCGGTGCAAAGGATGCCCTGGAAACCGGCGGACAGGGCCACCTTAAATGCCTCGCGGTAGTTGATGAGGCCGCTTTCCATCGGAGCCGGAATGGTCACATACGTGCCGCGTGCGGGGTCTTCGTCCCGGAAGTAGTTCTTCATGTGCCAGTAGTTGGCGTAGGGCACGGTTTTGGCCACCAGTTCGCGCCAATCCTCCACCGGCCGGTGCAGCCGGACCAGGTTGCCCAGGTCCGGGTTGAGGCCCACGTTCGGAAGCCCGATGTCCTGGACCAGGCGCACGGACGAGTCAGCGGTGCCCAAATAGGTGTCCTCGTACATTTCGAGCGAAACCAGGACACCCACCTCGGCGGCGTGCCGGCCCAGGTCGCGGAGGCGGGCTACGGCGTTGCCCCAGGTTTCCTTGTCTCCTGACGGGTCCTGGTGGCCTTCCACCGTCCAGAACCAGAGCTGCTTCTGCTGCTCCGGCGTGATGGCCTGGTGGAGCCCGAACGAGACAACCTCGCAGCCCAGCTCGGCGGCGGCGTCGATCGTCCGGTGGCTGTAGGCCAGGTTGGCTTCCCAGTTGCGTTGATCGATGACGCTGCGCCGGATGGCGGAGATGGCCGGGACGCCAATGCCCACTTCCTCGGCCGCCTGCTTGAACTCGGCGAGCCGGTTCCGGCTGAGGTCGCCGGGCCGCAGCCAGCTGTCCGTCAGGTCGGCGTTGGCAAACCCGGCGTCCTTTACCTCGGCCAGCGACTCGGCCCACGCGGATAGGTCAGCGTCGTTGACGTGGGTTCCGTCCGGGCCGGTCCCTGGAAAGGGAAGCATCGCCGCGGCGACGGGCCAGTCTTCCGCTGTGTAAGCCATGCCTAGGATGCTTCCTGGGTTTGCAGCGCGTCCTCCGCCAGGACAGTCAGCTCCACGCTCTCCGGCCGCTCCACCGTGCTGTTGATGCGTACGGAGGAGCCGGTGTGCGCTGATTCGAGGACGGATTCCATGACCTCAAGGGCGTGGTAGGCCATTGCTCCGCCGGCGCGGGGCTCAGCACCGGCGGGGGTGGAGGCCAGGTCCGCAATGCCGAAGCCCCGCCCGGAGTCCACGTAGCCGGCGGACACGGGAAGAGTTTCCCAGTCCTCGGCACCGAGGGAGAACAGCTGGACATCGCCGTCGAAGTGGTTCGGGTCCGGAACCACCAGGGATCCGCGCTCGCCGTGGATCTCGATGTTCGGCGACTTGGACTGCACGGCGTCGAAGCTCATGAACAGGGTGGAGAGCGCACCGGAGGCGTGCACCAGGACACCGGTCACGTGGGAGTCGATGGTGACGGGGATCTTCTCGCCCTGGCGGGGACCGGAGCCGATCGTCCGCTCGCTGCGGGTGTGGCTTGCGGCTCCCATCACCGAGACGACCGGGCCCAGCAGGGTGACGAGTGCGGTCACGTAGTAGGGGCCCATGTCCAGGAGCGGGCCGCCGCCGGGCTGGTAGTAGAAGTCCGGATTGGGGTGCCACCGCTCATGGCCCTGTGTCACCATGGTGGCGCTCGCCGAGATGGGTGGGCCGATCAGGCCGTCATCGATCGCCTTGCGCGCGGTCTGGATGCCGGTGCCCAGCACCGTGTCCGGGGCGCAGCCGACGGCGACTCCCGCCTCCCGCGCGGCGTCCAGCACCTGGCGGGCCTCCGCGGTGGTGGCGGCAAGGGGCTTCTCTCCGTACACGCTCTTGCCGGCGGCGATGGCCTTTAGCGCCACCTCCGCGTGGGCGGCGGGGATGGTCAGGTTCAGGACAAGTTCAACGTCGTCCGCGGCCAGGAGTTCCTCGACGGACAGGGCGCGGACGCCTTCGTAGTCATCTGCCACGGCCTGGGCACGCGCAGGATCCAGGTCGGCCACGGCTACCAGGTCAATCTGCTCGAGTTTGCGGAAACTCGCGAGGTACTGCGCAATGATGGCTCCGCAGCCAATGATTCCTACTTTCAACGGCTTGCCCACAGCAGGCCCCTTTCGATGATGGTGCGGACGTTGGTGTCCTGCAGGATTTCCACCCGATGGCCGGGCGTGGCCACGAAGATCCGCCCTTTGCCCCACTGGCGGGTCCAGATGGCCGGGGACGTGACTTCACGGTTCCAGGGATCCCATTCCCGGACTTTTTGGGTGGTGGTGGCGAGGACGTCGATGTAATCGTCGGAGAGCACCCAGTACTGCTCGGTGACCAGGTCGAAGTCGGAGATGCTTTTGGTAATGGGGTGCTCCGCGGCGGCCGGGAGCATGTTCACCGTGTAGGGCATGTAATTGTCCGACTGCTCGCCGACGCACTCATCAGGGTGCTTGCCCGGGTGGCACGCGAACTGGCCGCCGATCAGGTGCAGGTAGTCGGAGTTGTTGCGGTACGAATCGGCGATGCCGCCGTGCCATCCGGCGAGGCCGGTGCCGTTTTCGACGGCGGCCCGCAGCCCGGAGAACTCGTCCTTTTCAATGGTGGTCATGGTCATGCACTGCATGACCAGGTCCACGCCTGCCATGTACCCGGCGTCCGCGTAGACCTTGGGCGATTCCTCCACGCGCACGTCGTAGCCGTTGTCCTTGAGGTAAGGGATGAAGAGCTCGGTGGCCTCGTAGGGCTGGTGGCCGTCCCAGCCGCCGCGGACCACCAGGGCGTTCTTGCGGTCTGTCATATCTGGTTTTCCTTTGTTTGGCTGGTCAGCGGGTGGCGAAGGCGGCATCGAAGGCAGCTGCGGGCGGGGCGATCCGGGCAAGTTCCTGGACCATCGCCAGGGCCTGCGGTGCACCGATGAGGCGGTCCATGCCGGCGTCCTCCCATTCGATGCTGGTGGGGCCGGTGTAGCCGATGGCGTTCAGCGTCCGGAAGATCCGGTTCCACTGCACATCCCCGTGCCCGGCGGTCACGAAGTCCCAGCCGCGGCGCGGATCCGCCCAAGCCAGGTGGGAGCCGAGGCGGCCGTTGCGGCCGTCAAGCTGCCGGACGGATTCCTTCACGTGGACGTGCAGGATGTGTTCGGCAAAGTCCTGCAGGAACATCACCGGATCGAGGTCCTGCCAGATGAAGTGGGACGGGTCGAAGTTCAGCCCGAAGCTCTTGCGGTGCCCGATGGCGTCCAGGGTTCGTTTGGCCGTCCAGTAGTCGTAGGCGATTTCGGACGGGTGCACTTCCAGCGCGAACCGGACGCCCTCTTCCTCGAAAACGTCCAGGATCGGGTTCCAGCGGTCAGCGAAGTCCTGGTACCCGGCGTCGATCATTGCCTGGGAGGCGGGCGGGAACATGGCCACGGCCTTCCAGATGGAGGAGCCCGTGAACCCCGTGACGGTCTTGACGCCCAGGCGGGCTGCTGCCCGCGCCGTGTCCTTCATTGACTCCGCTGCCCGGCGGCGGACCCCTTCAGGATTGCCGTCGCCCCAGATTTTTGGGGAGAGGATGCCCTGGTGGCGCTCATCGATGGGGTCATCGCACACGGCCTGGCCGGTGAGGTGGTTGGCGATGGCGAAGACCTGCAGGTTGTTCTTCTCGAGGATGTCGAGGCGGCCTTGGAGATAGTTGTCGTCCTCCGCCGCCCGGCGGGGATCCAGGTGGTCGCCCCAGCAGGCAATTTCCAGGCCGTCAAAGCCCCACTCGCCGGCGAGCCGTGCCACCTCTTCAAACGGGAGGTCGGCCCACTGGCCGGTGAACAGTGTGATGGGTCGTGTCATCAGGTTTTCCTTCGTTGCGTGCGGAAGCATGCTCAGACTTTTTGCCACTGGCTGGAATTGGCGGCGCTTGCTTCCACGGCTGCCAGGACCCGCTGGACCTGCAGCGCGTCCGCGAACGACGGCTCGGGCTGGCGGCCTGCGCCGATTGCGGTGACCAGGTCCACCACCTGGTGGGTGAAGCCGTGCTCGTAGCCCAGCCCATGGCCCGTGGGCCACCAGTTGCCCACGTAGGGGTGTTCGGGCTCGGTGACGAAGATCCGCCGGAACCCGGCGTCGGGGGACTCAGCGGCATCGTAGAAGTTCAGGACGTTCATGTCCTCGAAGTCGAAGGCGAGGGAGCCCTTGGTGCCGTTCACCTCCAGGCGCATCGCGTTCTTCCGGCCCAGGGCATAGCGGGTTGCTTCGAAGACGCCGATGGTGCCCGCGGAGCCGGCACCGCCGTCGAACCTTGCGCTGAAGATGGCTGCGTCATCAACGGTGACCTTCCCCCGGGGCGCGTCGCTGCTGAGGTCGCCGTGGCCACCGAGGCCCACCATCTCGCCCGCCAGCGGGCGCTCGGTGACAAACGTTTCGAGCAGTGCGGACACGCCTGTGATGTCCTGGCCGGTGACCCACTGCGCCGCATCGATGCTGTGCGCCCCTATGTCGCCGAGCGAACCCGACCCGGACTTGTCTTTGTCCAGCCGCCAGGTCATGGGGGCGTTGGCGTCCGACAGCCAGTCCTGCAGGTACTGGGCCCGGACATGGCGGATGTCGCCGAGCCGGCCCTGTTCCACGAACCGCTTGGCCAAGGCCAGGGCGGGGGTACGGCGGTAGCTGAAGCCGCACATCGAGGCGATGCCCTGCTTGGCGGCGGTCTCCGCAGCCAGCGTCATCCTTTCCGCTTCATCCACGGAGTTAGCCAGCGGCTTCTCGCACAGCACGTGCTTGCCGGCTTCGAGGGCCGCGATGGCGATCTCGGCGTGGGTGTCGCCGGGGGTGCAGATGTCGATGAGGTCGATGTCATCCCGCTCGATCAGGCGGCGCCAGTCCGTTTCAACGGATTCCCAGCCCAGTTTGTCTGCCGCGGCACGTACGCCCTCGGCGTTCCTGCCCGCTACGGCGGTGAGTTCCGGCTGCAGCGGCAGGTCGAAGAACCGGGGTGCGGTGCGCCAGGCGTGGGAGTGGGCTGCTCCCATGAATGCATAGCCGACCATGCCTACCCGCAGGGGCTTCGCGGTGGTCATAGGAATGTCCTTTCTGTTGGGTCCTGGTTGCTTCCTATTTGCTGAAGCCTGCAGTGAGGCCGCTGAGCAGCTGACGGCGGCCCAGCACGTAGAGCACCAGGATGGGCAGCGTGCTCAGCATCACGGAGGCGAGCACGGCCGGGATGTTGACGCTGTACTCACCCTGGAAGGTCCACAGGGCCAGGGGCAGCACGCGCAGCTCGGGACTCTGGGTAAGGACCAGCGGAAGCAGGAATCCGTTCCAGACGTGCAGGCCGTTGTAGATGGCGACCGTCACGATGGCCGGCCGGGTCAGCGGAAGGGCCAGCCGCCACATGATCTGCCATTCGCTGCAGCCGTCCAGCCGCATCGATTCGAACAGTTCGTTCGGCACGTCGCGGATGAAGTTGGACAGGATCAGGACTGTCAGCGGGATGGCGAAGGCAATGGACGGCAAGATCAGTGCCAGCAGGCTGTCATACAGGTTCAGCCGGATGATCATCAGGTAGATGGGGATGATCGTCGCCTGGAGCGGAATCGCCAGGCCCATCAGGAACATGCCGTTGACCAGTTTCAGGAATCTGCCGCTGCCCCGGACGATGGCGAAGGAGGCCATGAAGGAAATCAGTACGGCGGGGGCCACGGCACCTATGGTGACGATGGCACTGTTCATGAAGTACCTTGCGAAGTCCGCCTCAAGGACCAGCTGGTAGTTCTCCAGCGTGGGCGAGGTGGGAAGCGCCAGGGGGTTCTGGCCGAAGTAGCCCTCCTGGGTCTTCAGGCTGGTGATCACCACGTAGTAGACCGGAATGATGATGATGGCCAGCCACAGCCAGCCGCCGAGCCCTGCCGGGATGTTGAGCCGCCGGAGCCTGGAACCCAGGCCGGGAGTGCGGGCTGGTGGGTTGGCGGGGGAGCCGGCCCTGGCTTCCTCCGTGCTGGTGTTCAAGACGGTGCTCACGCTACAGACCTTCCAACTGGCTGCCATGCTTGTCCTTGCCTCCGAGGCGCTGGAGGAACAAGGCGAGTGCAAGGCCGATGACGACGAGGATGACGGCGATGACGCTGGCCGGGCCCATCAGGTTGGCCCGGAAACCCCGCAGGTACATGTCCAGGGCCAGGATCCGGGTGGAGTTTCCGGGACCGCCGCCGGTGAGCACGAAGATCAGGTCGAAGTACGTCAGCGATCCCACCACCATCAGGGTGGACGAGGTGATGATGGTGTACTTCAGCTGGGGCAACGTGATGTGGAAGAACTGCTTGATGATGCCCGCACCGTCGATCTCCGCTGCCTCGTACAGGGACTTGGGGATCTGGCGCACGCCACCTTGGTAGATCAGGGTGTGGAACGGCACGAACTGCCAGGCGATCACAAAGATGACCAGGCCCAGGGCCAAATGCGGAACCCCCAGCCAGTCCTGGGCAAGGAATGGAAGGCCCAGGCCTGTGGCCAGGCCGAAGTTCGGGTCCAGCAGGGCCTTGAAGGCAATGGCGACGGCGGCCGAAGAGAGCAGAAGCGGCAGGAAGTACAGCACTGCCAGGGCGGCCCGGTAGCGCTGGCTTCCTGCAGTGAAGACTCCCAGGAGGAGGCTGATTGGAGTCTGGACAAGCCAGGAAGCGATCATGATCAGGAAAGTGAGCCCCAAGGCGTTGTAGAGTCCCGGGTCTGCGAGGACGGAGAACCAGTTGTCCATGCCGGCGATGCCGATGGCGCCGATCCCGTCCCAGTCCGCAAAGCTGAGGATGAACACGCCGGCCAGCGGAACCACGGCGAAGACCAGGAAGAAGAACAGTGCGGGAACGGTCAGCCACGCGAGGGCGGCCTTGCGCTTTTCGGTCTGCTCGGACTGGCCCCTTGCGGCAGTGGTCCGGGGCGCGGTGGAGACGGCGTTACTCATTTTCCGAGGGTGGCATTCATGTTCTCGGCGAACTGCTGCGGCGTGATCGACTTCAGGAACAGCTGGTCGATGTTGTTCAGCAGGGCCTCGGCGGCGGTGGGGCTTAGGGCCTGGTCCCACGACTGCTGGAAGTTCGGGGCGTTCTTGGCGAGGTCGTAGACGAAGTTCAGGAAGTCCTTGTCCTCGGACGTGTCCAGCTTGTCCTCGATGCCGTTGACGATGGGTACGGACCCGGAGTTGATGTAGGTGTCGATGACCGTTTCGGTCAGGATGCCGTCCTTGAAGAACTTCTTGGCGGACTCCTTTTCCTGGTCGGTGGCCTTGGTGGAGATGGACATGTACTGGGCAGGGTTTCCGACGCCGTTCTTGGGGTCGCCCTTGCCGCCGGCAACCGTGGGGAACTGGACGAAGCCGAGTTTCCCGTCCTGGACGAAGTTCTGGCCGTTTTTCTTCATGCCGCCGTAGGTCCACGTGCCGTGAAGCATCATGGCGGCCTTGCCTGTGAACAGCAGGGCCTGGTCGGCGTTGGAGTCTGCGGTGATCGAGGAGAAGCCCTTGATGAAACCTTCGGCGGAGACAAGCTCCTGGATCTTGGTGCCGGTCTCAATGACGGCCGGGTCCAGCCAGGAATCCGGCTTGCCCTCGAAGATGGCATTGAAGACCTCCGGGCCTCCGATGCGGTCCAGCAGGTATTCAAGCCACATCATGGAGGTCCAGCGCGACTGCCCGCCGAGCGAGAAGGGGGCCACGCCCATGTCGTTGAAGGTCTTGACCAGCGACATAACGTCGTCCCAGGTCTTGGGCGGCTGGACTCCGGCCTTCTCGAAAAGTTCCTTGTTGTAGAACAGGACGATCGGGGCCACATACTGGTTGGGCAGTGCCTAGATCTTGCCGTCCACGGTGGCTGCGCCGAAGGAGGAAGGGAAGAACTTTTCCTTCAGGTCCTTGTTCTCCTCGAACCAGCTGGTCAGGTCCTCCACCTGGTTGGCTTCCGCGTAGGTCTTCAGCGTGCCGCCACCCCAGCCGTAAATGATGGTGGGCGCCTGGCCGGCTCCGATAGCGGTCTTGATCTTGGTCTTGTAGGCGTCATTCTGAAAGTAGGTGACCTGGATCTTGTTGTCCGGGTTCGCGGAGTTGAACGCGTCAACTGCCTTCTGCATGGTGGTCTGGTTCGGCTCGCCGGACAGGTACCACATGCTGGCACCCCCGCCTGCGCTCGATGTTCCCGGCCCGGAGGTGCCGCAGGCGCTGGTTGCTGCGACGGCAAAGGGAGTGAGGGCTGCAAGGGCGAGGAAAGAGCGGCGGGAGGTCTGGGGCTGCTTCATTGCTTCTCCATCTGGAAATTGCTTCTTTGCAAGTATCGGAGCGGCGGCTCCGTATCACCTTTTCGAAATATTTCGAACCTGTGTTTTAGATCACTCTCTAAACTAAAGCCGCTTAATCTCCGGCCGTCAAGAGAAAACCCCGAGGATTTTCGGGCATCTCTTCATGGCGGAGGGGGTACCTTGACGCCTGAAGTACATCTAGACAGAATTGAATTTCCGAAAGATTCGAAAGATTGCGATCGCCATGACAACGAAAACGCAGCCGCGGACCAAGCCGACGCTCGCCTCTGTGGCGCGGCAGGCCGGCGTCTCGGCGCCCACAGTGTCCAAAGTGGTGAACGGCCGGGAAGACGTTGCCCCGGAGACGCGTGCCCGCATCCTGGCGGCACTTGAGCAGTCCGGCTACCAGTCCCCCCAGCTGCGACGGACCACGGTGGAGGCCGGAACTGTTGTCGAGGTAGTGATCGACGTGCTGGACTCGGCCTACATGATCGAGGTCCTCAACGGGATCCTGCAGTACGCTGCGGGTGCCGACGTGGAGATCCTGGTCAGCGTCACCGGCCGCGGAAACTCCAGCCTGCCCAGCCCTGAGCGGCGTGCCCAGCGCATGCTGGACGAGGGGAGGGCAGGGATGATCGTGGTGACCTCCGCCTTCAGCGAGCAACAGCTGCAGGCCTTCCGCCGCCGCAAGATTCCCGTCGTCGTCATCGATCCGCTCAACCCGCCCTCAGCAGACGTGGTGAGTGTGGGCGCAACCAACTGGGCCGGCGGCAAGGCCGCCACCGAACACCTGCTCGACCTGGGGCACCGCCGCATCGCCTACATCGGCGGGATCGAGAACGCCGAGTGCAACCAGGCGCGGCTGCACGGCTACATGGCGGCCCTGATGGCACGCGGGATCAC
>Ga0307412_10001125_pt1 | contig 15334 bp, 12 predicted proteins | sample DK1Cmetagenome_3_FD_203823 | JGI IMG/M metagenome (GOLD analysis project Ga0307412, IMG submission 203823) | Maize rhizosphere microbial communities from greenhouse at UC Davis, California, United States - DK15-C-1 | ecosystem: Host-associated > Plants > Roots > Rhizosphere > Soil | place: USA...
CCCCCTCCACGCTCTCCGCTCCACGCTCACTCTACGTCGCCCCGCAGCCAGACACACGAAAGCAATGGCCGTCGCACCCGCCACTTCCGTCCCTTCCGCTCTTCCTTGCGCCCTGCCGGGCACGCCGCTCGCCGCGGCGCGGCCGGGGATCGACACGTGCGTGCATTGCGGTTTCTGTCTCCAGGCGTGCCCCACGTACATCAACCTAGAGGACGAGAACGACAGCCCGCGCGGTCGCATCCTGCTCATGCGCGAGGTGATCGAGGGTCACCTCGCGCCCGACGATCCAGCAGTCCACACGCACATCGACCGCTGCCTCGGCTGCCGCGCCTGCGAGACCGCCTGCCCGTCCGGGGTGCCGTACGGCCAGCTGCTCGAGGCGACGCGGGCGACGCTCAAGGAGTACCGCCCGATCCCGCCCGTCGCGCGGCTCATCCTCTGGGTGTTCGCGCGACCGCGGCTCCTCGCGCTGGCCCTCGCCGGCTCGCGCCTCGCCCGCGCCACGGGCATCCCGGCCCTCCTCTCGCGACTCGGCGGCCGCCTCGGCTTCGCCATGAGCATGCTCGCCTCCACCGGCCGGCCGCGCGGCGCGGGCGCCGAGTACGACGTCGCGAGCAGTGGCGCGCGCGGCACCACCGCCCTGCTCACGGGGTGTGTGATGGAGGGGCTGTTCGCGGAGACCAACCGCGCCACCGAGCGGACCCTCACGGCGAACGACTACGCCATCGTCGAGGCCCCCGGACAGCGCTGCTGCGGCGCGCTCCACGCGCACGCCGGCGACCTCGACACGGCGCGTGAGCTGGCCCGCGCCAACGTCGCCGCCTTCGAGCGCGCCGGCGCGCGCTACCTCGCCGTCAACGCCGCCGGCTGCGGCGCGATGATGAAGGAGTACGCGCATCTACTCGCCGACGACCCGGAGTGGGCGACGCGGGCCGCCGCCGTCGCTGCCACGGTGCGCGACGTCAGCGAGCTGCTCGCCGACGCCGGGCCGCGACCGAGCACCGCGCCGCTCGGGCGCCGCGTCACCTACGACGCCCCCTGCCACCTGCTGCACGCCCAGCGGATCGTCTCCCCGCCGCTCGCCGTGCTGAAGGCCGCCGGCGTCGAGCTCGTCCCGCTCACCGACAGCGACCAGTGCTGCGGCAGCGCGGGGATCTACAACCTGATCGAGCCCGACGTCTCGAACGCGGTCCTCGCGCCGAAGCTCGCCTTCATCCGCGACGCCGGCGCGCCGGTGGTCGCGACGGGCAACCCGGGCTGCCTGATGCAGATCGGCGCCGGCCTGCGCGGTGAGCGGATGGACGTCGTCGCCCGGCATCCGGTCGAGTTGCTCGACGAGGCGTACGCCCGGGAGGGCAGGGACGGCGACTGAGGCGGGGAGAGTGAGCGACCTGTTCGCACGTGCTGCCGGCCGACGCCCCCTCCCCCTTCCCGCCCAGCGGGCCGTGCGATTTACTTGAGCACATGCCCGCCGCCCTGCTGGTCGAGTTCGAAGGCGTCCTCGTCGAGACACGTGACGCGCGACGCGACGCGCTGATGCGCGCCCTGGCCGACGACGGGCTGTCGCTCCCCGACGACGAGTACGACGCGCGCTGCGCCGGGCTCCCCGTGCGCGAGGCGGCGCGCGCCGCCGCGGCGTTCGCCGGCGCCGGCCTCGACGAGACCGCGCTCGACCTCCTCACGCTGCGCGCCGAGCGCGACTTCGCGGCGCGCATCGGTACGGGCGTCACCTTGGCGCCGGGCGCCGCGGCGCTGCTCGACGGCGCGGCCGGCCGCGCGCGGCTCGCCCTCGTCACGCGCGCCAGCCGGCGCGAGGTGGAGTTCGTGCTCACGCTCGCCGGCCTCGAGGCGGCGTTCGAGTGCGTCGTCGCGGCCGACGACGCGCCGCCCAAGCCTTCGCCGGCGCCTTACCGACGCGCCCTCGAGCGGCTGTCGCGGCGGCGCGCGGTGCGGGCCGCCGACTCGCTCGCGCTGGAGGACGGCGCGGCCGGCGCCGTCGCGGCGCGCGCCGCCGGCGTGCCGTGTGTCGTCGTGGCCCCAGCCGGCGCCCCCGGCGAGGCGGCATCGGCCGTCGTCCGCACGCTCGACGGACACTCGCTGACGACGCTCGACGCGCTCGTGCGCCGCGCCGACGTGGAGGTCCCCGCGTGACCGCGGCGCTCGTCGTGCACCCGGAGCGGGCCGTCGTCGGCGAGGTGGCGGGACGTCCCGTCGTCCTCCACTACGGCGATCCCGCCGCCGAGCTCGCGGCGCTGCGCACCGGCGCGCTGCTCGTGGACCGCAGCTTCCGCACGCGACTCTGCGTGAGTGGGTCGAAGGCCGCCGAGATGGTGACCGGGCTCGTCACGAACGACGTGAAGGCGCTGCAGGTGGGCCAGGGGCACTACGCCGCCGCGCTCACGCCGAAGGGCAAGATCGTCGCCGACGTTCGCGTCTTCGCGCTCGGCGCGGCGGACGCCGAGGGCCCGACGCCGAGCGCGGTGCTCGTGGACTCGCCGCCGCGCGCCGCCGCCGGGTGGCTCGAGCTGGTGCGGAAGTACGTGAACCCGCGCGTCGCCCCCTACCGCGACGAGAGCGAGACGCTGCGCGACTTCGGAGTCTTCGGGGCGCAGGCGCGCCACGTCGTCGAGCGCGCGACCGGCGTCGGCGCGGCGGCGCTCGGCGCGCTCGCGCCCTACGCGCACATCACGGTGCCGTTCGAGGGGCGGCCGGTGATCGTCGCGCGTGTCCCCGACCTCGAGGTGGAGGGCTTCGAGCTGTTCACGCCCGCCGAGGTCGGGGCCGCGCTCTGGCGCCGCCTCGAGGAGTCGGGGTCGCGGGCGGGCGGGCTCACGGCGTGGGACGTCGCCCGCGTCGAGGCGGGACGCCCCGAGTGGGGGATCGACATCGACGAGACGACGATCCCGCAGGAGGCGAACCTCGACGACCTGCACGCGATCTCCTACACGAAGGGGTGCTACGTGGGGCAGGAAACGGTGGCGCGCGTGCACTTCCGCGGCCACGTGAACCGCCACCTCCGCGGGCTGCGCTTCGCCCCGGTCGGCGGGCGGCCGAGCGCGGTGGACGTCGGCGCGGCGCCCGAGCTGCCGCCGCTCCGGGCGCAGCTCTTCGACGACTCCGGCAAGGCGGTCGGCGACGTGCGGAGCGCCGCACACTCGCCGCGCTTCGGCCCGATCGCGATCGCCATGGTGCGCCGCGAGGTCGCGCTCGGCGACTCGCTCGCCGTACGGTGGGGGAGCGACGTGCCGCCGGACACGCCGCCCGAGGGCGGGCCCGTAGTGGCCGCCGCCGCGCCGCCGCCGCGCGGGGAGACGCGGGCGACGGTCGTCCCCCTCCCCTTCGGCCGCTAGCCGGCGCCGCGCACCGCGCGCCGCGCCGTGCCGACCGCGCTCGTCACCGGGGCCACGGGGCTCGTTGGTTCGCACGTCGTCGAGCGGCTCGCCGCCGCCGGCTGGCACGCGGTCGCCCTCGTCCGCGACCGGGCCGCCGCGTCGTGGCTCGCCGCCGCGGGCGCCGAGCTGCGGCGGGGCGACGTGCTGGACGCCGAGTCGTTCGCCGCGGCGGCGCGCGGCGCCGAGGTCGTCTTCCACACCGCGGCCGCGATCACCCCGCGCGGCGGGTGGGAGGCCTACCGCCGGCCGAACGTGGACGGGACGGCGAACGCGATCGCCGCCGCCGAGCGCGCCGGGGCGCGCCTCCTTCAGCTGAGCAGCGTCGCCGTATACGGCCCGTCGGCGCGCTACGGCAGTGGCAAGACTGGCGAGGACACTCCTCTCGGCCCGCTCCCCGACGGCGCGCACTACGCCCGCTCGAAGCGCGAGTCGGAGGCGCTCGTGCTCGACGCGCACCGCGCGGGACGCATCTGGGCGACGGCGATCCGCCCGTGCGTGATCTACGGCCGGCGCGACCGGCAGTTCGTGCCGCGCGCCGCGCGCCTCCTCTCGCTCGGCGTCGCCCCCATCGTCGGCGAGGGGCGTTCGACGCTCTCGATCGTCCACGCCGCCAACGTCGCCGACGCCGCCTTCCTCGCCGCGACGACGGCCGCCGCCGGCGGCCGCGCCTACAACGCCGCCAACGACTTCGACGTCACGGTCCGCGACTTCGTCCGCCTCGCCGGCGTCGGCCTCGGGCGCCACGTCCGCGCCCTCTCGCTTCCCCCGTTCGCCGTGCGCGCCGCGCTCGCCGTCGTCAAGCGCGGCGCCGCCCTCCTGCGCGGCGACTCGGCCGGCGTCATGGCGTCGTCTACCTACGCCTTCCTCACGCGCGACAACCCGTTCACTTCCGACCGCGCCCGCCGCGAGCTCGGCTGGCGCCCCTCGGTGACGCACGAGGAAGGCGTGCCGGACGCGTTCCGGTGGGCAATGCGCCGTGAACGGTTCGCGGTTTGAATCGCCCCACTACGATTCCCACATGCCCGATACCGAACGCACCGCCCTCAAGGAATGGGCGGTTCTCGTGGATGCCATGGCGCGCGGCGACATCGTGGCAATGGTGCGCAAGGGCGGGATCCGGGAGCAGCGCGCCGGATTTCAGGTGCGCCACGACCGCTTCCTCCTCTATCCCACCTACTTCCACGAGAAGGCCGCCGAGCTCGCGCCGCGCTTTCTCGGCGGGCTCGAAGCGGCGCACGCGCGGCGCCCCGCCGAGGGGCGGCTGCGCGTCGAGTACGTGGCGCGGGTCGCCGCCGTGTGGGCCGTCGGCGACCTCGCGCGACTACCGGCGATCGCGGGCGAGCACGGGCTCGCGCCGTCGGCCGTCGAGTCGCGCTTTCATTACAAGAACAGGCCCGGCGTCCAGGTCGTCGCCGTGCGGCTCGCGCGGCTCCCCGAGGCGGTCGAGGTGCCCGAGCAGCGCCGCTACGCGGGCTGTGTCTCCTGGGTCGTGCTGGACGAGGCGGTGAACGTCGGTGGCGCCGCCCCCGTCATCCCCGAACCCGCGTTCGCGCGGCGCCTGGCCGCCCTCCGCGACGCACTCGGCGAGCCGGCGGCGGCGACGGACTGACGGTTCGGCGGGGCCCGAATGGCGAAGGGCGCGGCACCCGATGACGGGCGCCGCGCCCCGGCGCAGCGTGCAGCGGTGCGACGGCTCGTTACGGCTCGTTACGGCTTGGTCGGCGTCGTCGTCGCGGCGCTGTCGGCGCGCATCCCCGTGTCGGACGCCGCGGGCGCCGGCGCGGGAGCCATCATGGCCGCGGAATCCGCGGCGGCGTCGGTCTTCGTATCCTTGGTCGTGCAGGCGGCGATGGTCAGGATCGCGGCGGCGAGGGCCAGGCGCTTCATTCGGTCTCCTTGGGGAGGGTGCGGTGGTGGAAGCCGGTGCTCCGCGCGCGCGGTCGCGCTGCTCGGATGACGGCTCGAATCTACGGCCCCCCGCCTTACTGTCAAGAGCGCTTGACGGGGCAACTCCCGTCAGGATAACGGCTTCCTACGTGCCATCGACCCTCCACGCGGACTGCGCTAGATTGGACTCCCCGCCGCGCGTCCGCTCCGTCCAGCCCTCCCGATGACGGCGATTCATCGCCCGCCAGACAGCGCCCTCGGTCCGCCGCAGCGGGGCATCGTGCGCGGCGCCTGCCCGCACGACTGCCCCGACACCTGCGCGACTTTGACGACGGTGGAGGCGGGGCGCGCCGTGCGCATCGCCGGCGACCCGGAGCACCCGTTCACGCGCGGGTTTCTCTGCGCCAAGGTCAACCGCTACCTCGAGCGCACCTACCACCGCGACCGCCTGCTCCGGCCGCTGCGTCGCGTCGGCCGCAAGGGGAGCGGCGAGTTCGTCGAGATCTCGTGGGATGAGGCGCTCGACGAGGTCGCGGCGCGGCTGGCGGCGGTCGCGCGCTCGGTGGATGGGCCGCAGGCGATCCTCCCCTACTCGTACGCCGGCACGATGGGGCTCGTCCAGGGCTCCTCAATGGATCGCCGCTTCTTCCACGCCCTCGGGGCCTCGCGCCTGGCGCGAACGATCTGCGCCGAGGCGGGTGCGACCGGGATGCGGATGACGCTCGGCGCCAATGCGGGGGCGGACGGGGAGGGGCTGCCGGAGAGCGACCTCGTGCTCCTCTGGGGGACGAACACCCTCACCTCCAACCCGCACCTCTGGCCATTCGTCCTCGAGGCTCGGCGCCGCGGCGCGCCCGTGATCGCGATCGACCCGATCCGCACGCGCACGGCCGAGCAGTGCGACGAGTGGCTCCCGATCCGACCCGGCACCGACGCCGCCCTCGCCCTCGGGATGATGCACGTCCTCTTCGCCGAGGGGCTGGCCGACGAGGACTACCTCGCCCGGCACACGGTGGGCGCCGAGGGGCTGCGCGAGCGGGTGAAGGAGTACCCGCCGGAGCGCGTCGCCGGGATCACCGGCATCCCGCGCCAGCGCGTAGTAGATCTCGGCCACCAGTACGGGCGGGCCCGCGCCGCCTTCGTGCGCGTCAACTACGGCCTGCAGCGCCACCGCGGCGGCGGGATGGCGGTGCGCACGATCGCCTGCCTACCGGCCGTCGCCGGCCACTGGCGGCGCGCCGGCGGCGGCGTGCAGCTCTCGACGAGCGCCAACTTCCAGTTCGACAAGGCGGGGCTCGAGCGCCCCGACCTCGGCCCGCCCGCGCGGACGATCAACATGATCCGGCTCGGCCATGCCCTCACGAGGGCCGACGCCGGAGTGGGCGGCCCGCCGGTGAAGGCGATGGTCGTCTACAACTCCAACCCGGCCGCCGTCGCCCCGCAGCTCGGCGAGGTGCGCCGCGGGCTGGCGCGCGAGGACCTGTTCACGGTCGTCCTCGAGCACTTCCGCACCGACACCGCCGACTGGGCCGACATCGTGCTCCCGGCGACGACGCAGCTCGAGCACTGGGACGTCCACCTCGCCTACGGCCACTTCTACGCGACGCTCAACCGGCCGGCGATCGAGCCGCTCGGCGAGGCGAAGCCGAACAGCGAGATCTTCCGCTTGCTCGCCGCCCGCATGGCGCCGCTCGTTCCCGAGGCGGGGCTCGACCGCGAGGCGCTGCGCGACGACGACATGGCGCTGATCCGCCAGGCGCTCTGGGAGCCAGCACGCGGCACGGCGGGGGAGGACGCCATCCCGGCGAAGGTGCGCTCGGTCACCTTCGAGCGACTGCTCGCCGACGGCTGGGCGCGGCTCGACGTCCCGCGCCCGTACCTGCCGTACGCCGACGGTGGCTTTCCGACGCCGAGCGGGAAGTGCGAGCTCTACTCCGAGCGTCTCGCCGCCGCCGGGCTCGACCCCCTGCCGACCTACACGCCGCCGCTCGAGTTCCCCGAGACGGCGCCGGCGCTCGCCGCCCGCTACCCGCTCGTGCTCATCTCCTCGCCGCGCCACCAGTTCTTGAACACGACCTTCGTGAACGTGGACTCGCTACGCCGCGACGCCGAGCCCGAGTGCCTGCTCCACCCGCTCGACGCCGAGCGCCGCGGGCTGGCCGAGGGGGACCGCGTGGTGGTGCACAACGACCGCGGCCACTTCGCGGCCCGCCTCCGCGTCGCCGACTCGATCCGCGAGGGGGTGGCGTGGGCCCCCTCGATCTGGTGGACCAAGCTGACCGCCGACGGGCGCGGCGTGAACGACACGACGTCGCAGCACGAGACGGACATGGGACAGGGGCCGGTGTTCTACGACAACCTCGTGGAAGTCAGCGCGGCGGACTGAGAGGGTCACCGTCGCGGCCCGGTCCCCCAATGCGGGGTCCCTGGGTCGCCCGGTCGGAATGGGTGGTCGTGCCGGGTACCGGCATTACCACACCATGCTTCCAGGCCGGCCCAGGGACCCCGCATTGGGGACCAGGCGTGGTGAACTTCCCCTCCGTTTCCGGTGTTGAGAATCTGCGCGCCGCCCGCGTGAACGCTTCTTGCGGCCGTCGCCCCTCCACCGTCTTCCTCCGGAGCCGTCTTTGTCGTCGCACCCCGAGACCCTCGGCGCCCTCAAGCGCTCGCCCTACGCCGCCCCGGCGCGCGCCACGCGCTCGGTCAAGGACGAGATGCGCCAGAACCTCCTCGCCCGGCTCGCCGCCGGCGGGCCGATCTTCGAAGGCGTGATCGGCTACGAGGAGACCGTCATGCCGCAGATCATCAACGCGGTGCTCTCGCGCCACAACTTCATCCTGCTCGGCCTCCGCGGGCAGGCCAAGTCGCGCATCCTGCGCGCGATGACGACCCTCCTCGACGAGGTCATCCCCATCGTCGCGGGGAGCGAGGTCAACGACAACCCGTTCGCCCCCATCTCGAAGTTCGCGAGGGGCGTGATCGCCAACGCCGGGGACGACACGCCGATCGCCTGGGTGCCGCGCGAGTACCGCTACGTCGAGAAGCTCGCCACGCCCGACGTCACGATCGCCGACATCATCGGCGACGTCGATCCGATCAAGGCGGCGCGCGGCGGCCACGTGCTCGGCGACGAGCTGACGATCCACTACGGGATGCTGCCGCGTGCCAACCGCGGCATCTTCGCCCTCAACGAGCTCCCCGACCTCGCCGGCAAGGTGCAGGTCGGCCTGTTCAACATCATGCAGGAGGGGGACGTCCAGATCAAAGGCTACCCCATCCGGCTCGCCCTCGACGTCCTCCTCTGCTTCACCGCGAATCCCGAGGACTACACGGCGCGCGGCAAGATCATCACGCCGCTCAAGGACCGCATCGGGAGCGAGGTCATGACGCACTACCCCGAGACGGTCGAGCTGGGGATGGAGATCACGCGGCAGGAGGCGTGGACCGCGCGCGACGGCAAGCCGGTGCGCGTCCCCGACTTCATCGGCGAGGTCATCGAGCGGATCGCCTTCGAGGCGCGCACCGACAAGCGCATCGACCGCCGCTCCGGCGTCTCGCAGCGCATGCCGATCACCGTCCTCGAGAACGTCATCTCGAACGCCGAGCGCCGCGCGCTCCAGCACGGCGAGGCCGAGATCGTGCCGCGCATCGCCGACGTCTACGCCGCACTCTCGGCGATCACGGGGAAGATCGAGCTCGAGTACGAGGGGGAGCTGGTCGGCGGACACACGATCGCCCGCGAGCTGATCCGCCGCGCCGCCGACGCGACGTTCAAGGAGCGGGCGGGCGGCGTCAACACCGACGACGTCGTGATCTGGTTCGACGGCGGGGGCGCGCTGCAGGTGACCGACGAGGCGCCGGCGGGCGTCGTGCTGAAGGCGTTCGAGACCGTGCCGGGTCTCACCCGCCTCGTGAGCGACGTCGGCCTCGCGCCGCGCGGCGACACGGCCGTCGCCGCCGCGGCGTGCGAGCTCGTCCTCGAGTCGCTCGTCGCCCGCAAGAAGATCTCGCGCTCCGACGGCGGCCAGTACGGCCGCGCCGTCGCCGAGCAGCGGCGGCGTCCCAATCAGGACATGTTCGGGGGCGGGCTGAGCGCATGAACGGCAGGGGTCGGGGGTCGGCGGTCGGGGGTCGGACCATGCCGCTCTCTAATCCCCTAGCACCCGGTCCGCGCAGTCGAGTATCCACACCTCAGGGGGTAGATCGGGCGTGAGGGGGGTCCGGAAGGTGTCACCGACCCCCGATGCCCAGTCCCCGGCCCCCGCAGTCAGGGTCGCCACCCTCGCCGACCTCGAGACCGTCGTCGCGCTCCGCATCGCGCTGCTTCGCGAGCACGCCGGCAACCGCGTGTACGGACGGCTGCGCCCCGACGCGCCGCAGCGCGCCCGGAAGCTCTTCGCCGAGCAGCTCGAGGCGCCGAACGAGGTCACCTTCCTCGCCGAGCACGGCGGCCGCGCGGTGGGGATCCTGCGCTGCATAGACGCCGGCGGCTCCCCCCTGCTCCACCCGGCGCGCTACGCCTACGTCGCCTCGGTCTACGTCGCCCCCGCCGCGCGCCGCGCCGGCGTCCTGCGTCGGCTGATGCACGAGGCCGAGGGGTGGAGCCGCGAGCGCGGGCTGCGCGAGATGCGCCTTCACAACGCCGCCGACAACCCACTCGCCGGCACGGCGTGGGACGCGCTCGGCTTCGAGGTGGTGGAGGTGCTGCGGGTCCGGGCCCTCGACTAGTCGAGGGCCCGGGAAGGGAGCCGGGACGCCCCTTGCACCCGGCCCGACACCGCTGCACTTCTGCCGAGAGCGAAAGAGGAGAGACGGCTCGCCATCTTTCCTCTTTCGCCGTTGCGACCGCCAAGCGACCTCGCCCCCTCGCCTTCCCCGTGCCCATCGTCACCATCTCGCGCCAGTTCGGCTCCGGCGGCTCCGACGTCGCGCGGCGCGTCGCGTCGGCGCTCGGCTGGTCGCTGCTCGACAACGCGATCGTGGACGCCGTCGCCGAGCAGCTCGGGACCACGCCGGCGGCGGTCGAGGCGCGCGAGGAGCGCGTCCCGTCGCTCGCCGAGCGGCTGGCGTCGGCGATGACGCTCGGCACGCCGGAGTACGTCCCCGTGATCAGCGCCGTCCCCGCGCCGCCGTTCGAGGACCGCATCGTGGAGGTCACGCGCCGCATCGTGCAACGGGCGATTGCCGAGGGGCCGGTGGTCGTCGTCGGACGCGGCGCACAGGCGATGCTCGCCGAGCGGCGCGACGCCCTCCACGTCTTCTGCTACGCCCCCCGCGAGGCACTCGTCCAGCGCGTCGCCGAGCGCGAGCGGCTCTCGCCGGCCGACGCCGAAAAGCTGGTCGCCGAGCGCAACAGCCAGCGCGAGCAGTACGTGCGGCGCCACTGGCAGCGCTCCTGGCTCGCCCACGAGCACTATCACGTGTGCCTCAACACCGCGTGGCTCGGCGTGGCGCAGGCCGCGGACGTGATCGTGAGCATGATGCGCGAGACGACGCGGTCGCCGCGTCGCCCGGACGCCGAGAGGCAGCCACGGCCTTGATGGGGGTCGTTTCCGGCCGTTAGCTTATCGCCGATCCCGCGCTTCGCTGCCCGCTGCACCGCCCCGACCGACTGGAGTGGGCCGGGCCGTGCCCCATGGACGCCTCATGACCGCTTCTCCCGCTTCCGCGGCCGCCAGGCCGCGGCGTCGCGCCACCGACGACGCTGAGCACCCGCTCGAGCTCTCGGTGGTGATGCCCTGCCTCAACGAGGCCGATACGCTCGCGGTGTGCGTGGAGAAGGCGCTCCGCGCCCTCGACGAGCACGGCATCGACGGCGAGGTGGTCGTCGCCGACAACGGCAGCACCGACGGCTCGCGGGAGATCGCCGAGCGGCTCGGGGCGCGCGTCGTGCCGGTGGCCGAGCGCGGCTACGGGAGCGCGCTGATGGGCGGGATCGCCGCGGCGCGCGGCACGTACGTGATCATGGGGGACGCCGACGACAGCTACGACTTCGGCGAGATCCCCGCGTTCGTCGCCAAGCTCCGCGAGGGCGCCGACCTCGTGCAGGGCTGCCGCCTCCCCAGCGGCGGCGGCCGGGTGCTCCCCGGGGCCATGCCCACCCTGCACCGCTGGTGGGGGAACCCGATGTTCTCGGCGATGGCCCGGCGCTGGTTCCGCGCGCCGATCCACGACGTCTACTGCGGGCTGCGCGGCTTCTCGAAGGCATTCTACCTCCAGCTCGACCAGCGCTGCACGGGGATGGAGTTCGCCACCGAGATGATCATCAAGGCGAGCCTGCGACGCGCCCGCATCGCCGAGGTCCCGATCACCCTGCACCCCGACGGCCGCCGGTCGCACCCGCCGCACCTCAAGACGTTCCGCGACGGGTGGCGGACGCTGCGCTTCTTTCTCATGTACAGCCCTCGCTGGCTCTTCCTCGTCCCCGGCGCGCTGCTCGTCCTGCTCGGCGCCATCGGGTACGTGGTGGCGATGCCGGGTCTCACGGTCTTCGGGGCGGCACTCGACGCGCACACGCTGCTCTTCGCGACGCTGGCGATCATCTGCGGCTACCAGTCGATCCTCTTCGCCGTCTTCAGCAAGGTCTTCGGTATCACCGAGGGGCTGCTGCCGCCCGACCCGCGCCTCGACCGGATGTTCGGTGTCCTTAACCTCGAGAGGGGGCTGACCCTCGGGGCGATCTCCACGGCCGTCGGAGTCGCCCTGCTGGTCGTCGCGATCCTGAAGTGGCGCGCGACCGATTTCGGCGCGCTCGATTACAGCCAGACGATGCGCTGGGTCATCCCGGGGGTGATGCTCACCGCCCTGGGCTTCCAGACGGTGCTGTCGAGCTTCTTCACGAGCATCCTGGGCCTCCGCCGCCGCTGATGACGGCCGAGCGCGGGGGAGGCACGCCCGCGACGGGGGCGCTCGGTCAGAGCTTCGACCGGTATGCGGCGGAGTACGACGTCGCCCTGAACCAGGGGCTCGCCCATTCCGGCGAACGGAAAGAGTACTTCGCGGAAGGGCGGATCCGCTGGCTCGCGCGACGGCTGCGCTCCCTCGGTGCCAGCGCCGAGCGAGTGCTCGACTTCGGATGCGGTACGGGCGCGTCGACGCCGTACTTCTTCGACGTCCTCGGCGCGCGCTCGGTGCTCGGCGTGGACGTCTCGGAGCAGTCGCTGACCGTCGCGCGCAGCGCGCAGGGCAGGCGACCGGGCGTGCGCTTCGCGGCGATCGAGGTCGACTCCGGCCCGGTTGCCGCGTTCGAGCTCGCGTTCTGCAACGGCGTCTTTCACCACATTCCGCCCGCCGAGCGTCTGACCGCCGTGCGCTACGTCGAGCGCGCGCTACGCCCCGGAGGCGTCTTCGCCTTCTGGGAGAACAATCCGTGGAATCCCGGCACGCGTTACGTCATGAGTCGCGTGCCGTTCGACCGGGACGCTATCACGCTCACGCCCCCCGAGGCGCGCCGACTTCTGAGCGCCGGGGGGCTCGAGGTCCTGCGGACGGAGTTCCTATTCATCTTCCCGCGCTTCCTGCACCGGCTTCGTCCGCTCGAGCCGGCGCTCAGCGCCCTGCCGCTCGGCGGGCAGTACCTCGTCCTCTGCCGGAAGTCGCGGGTGGCCGGCGACCGGACGGCCTAACGATTCAGCCTCACGGCGTAGCCAGTGTCGCCGAGGCTCACCCAGCCGGTTCCCGCCGGTGCGGGGCCCGGGGGGCGGTACGCCGGATCGAGGACGACTGCCCGCACGCCGGCCGCGAACAGCGTCGCCGTGACGCGGCCCACGGCCTCCCAGCTGCGAGGATCGTCCGGCGCTTCGGCGACGACGCGAACGCCGGCAGCCCGCGGCCAGTAGGCCAGCATCGTCGTCCCGCTGATCGTGCCCACCGCGTCGCCCGGTCGGACGCCCGCCTCGCGCAGGTGCCGCGCGATCACCCAGTCGCGATGCGCCGCCTCGTCGTCGCGGGCCTGCTGCCAGAGCGCCCGCAGCGTGGGCGCGACGAGGGGAGCGAGGGTCACGCCGGCGACGAGCATGACCGCGCCGCCGGCTGACAGCGCGGCGGCCCGGGCCGTGGGCTGCCGCAGACTCTCCAACGGGAGCGAAGCCGCGAGCAGCGCCAAGCAGAGTACAACCGCGGGAGCGGCCACGTATCGGCTCTCGACCAGCACCAGCGCGTACAGGCCGAGCATCGCCACCGCGGGAAGGACGGCGACGGCGGCGCGACGCGCGGCACGCACGACGCCACGTGCGCCGCCCGAAATGACCGCCGGGAGGAGCGAGAGCCCGACCAGCACGCCGAACAGAGCGACGTAGTCGCGCACCCCCCTCAACAGGCGGTCGAGTTGACGGAGCGGGGCCATTCGGACGGCGAGCCCCTGGTACCAGTACGACGGGTCGAGCCAGAGCGGATACGTTCCCTCCACTTCGCCACCGAACTCGAACACGCGCGGCTCTTGCATCAGCTGCCGTATGGGGTGGACTGGGGAGCCGCTGCCGGCCGGCTCGCCCGTCCACCAGAACTGCGGGTATCCGTTGACGAACCAGCCGTAGGCGAGCCGGCCGACCTCGCCGAACGTCGGTGCTCCCTTGGCGACGGAGAGCGCGACCACGAGCGGCGCGGCCACGAGTGCGAAGGCGAGCAGGGCGAGCAGGGCCCGGGACACCGCGCCGGCGCTGGGGCCACGCGGGTGCGCCTTGCCGCTCCCCGCGCGACCCGACCGCCAAGCGGCGACCGCTGCGGCGGCCAGGAATGCGAAGGCCGCCGGGAAGAGCGCCGCCTTCGCCCAGTAGCCCACGCCCAGCGTCGCGCCGAGCATTACATACGTTCGGCCGCCCCCGACCCCGCGCTCCGCGCGCAAGAGCAGGGCGGTCGCGGCGAATACTACCGCGGCAACGAGGGGGTCGGGGGTGAGCTTCTCGAGCCCAACGAGCGCGATTCCCGACCACACGAAGAGCGTGTAGGAGACGGCGATCCCGAACGGCGACCAGAGCCACGCCGCGCGGCGCGAGAGCTCCCGCCGCAGGAACTCGAAGCTCGCGGCGCTCGACACGTACGTTGCGTACAGTACGAGGTGGGCGAGCGTCGCTTCGAAGTACGGGGAGGGCCGGACGAGCCGCACCGCCAGGCCGAGGAGCCACGGCAGGAGCGGGCTCCAGTAGCTGCTGATGGCCTGGCCCCAGCGCCCCGCGGCGGCGCGGTCAGAGAGGTCCAGGTAGCTGACGCCGTCCGGGTTGACGTAGTGTCGCGCCGACCACGCCTGGAGTGCTCCGACGATCAGCAGCACGGCCCACCACGCGAGGAGCGCCGGCCGCGCGCGCGACGCCTCGCGTTCGGCGACGGCGGCCGGGAGTGGGTGAGCGGAGGAGGGGGCAGCGGCGGACGGAATGTCGATGGCGGTCATCCCACGGGGACGGCGAAGGGAAGCGGCGTCGCCGCGCGGCCGGGAGCGGTGCTGCAATCTGCGAGGGGACGCCCGAAGGAGGCAATCGGCGCGCGGAGGCTAGAGCGCGGCGAGCTCGGGGTCGCGCCGGAACGCCCACGCCGTGTAGGTGAGCATGATCGCCGCCGCGCCGCCGATCGCCCACTGCACGCCCACGGCGCGCGCCACGCCGCCGGCCGCGAACGCGCCGACGACCTGCGACAGCCCGACGACGACGAACGAGTAGGCCGACATGAGCCGCCCGCGGAACGCGTCGGGGACGATGGACTGGAGCGCGCCGTTGCTCAGCGCGCTGTTGAGAATCATCGTGAACCCCGCGCCGAGGAGCAGCACGCGAGCGAGCCCCACCGAGCGGGTGACCGAGAAGACGAGGAGCAGTAGGGCGAAGGAGACCGACGAGGTGAGCAGCAGCTTCCCCCGCCGGAAGCGCTGACCCACCGACGCCAGAAAGAGCGCCCCCGCCAGCCCGCCGACGCCGACGAAGGCGAGCAGCACCCCGTACCCCGCGGCCCCCGTCCGCAGCAGGTCGCGGGCGACGACCGGCATCAGCGTCAGGTACGGGATGCCGAGCACGGCGAACACCGTGACGAGCCGCATCAGCGCCCACACCAGCCGCGTCGAGCGCATGTAG
>Ga0307412_10001126_pt1 | contig 15317 bp, 15 predicted proteins | sample DK1Cmetagenome_3_FD_203823 | JGI IMG/M metagenome (GOLD analysis project Ga0307412, IMG submission 203823) | Maize rhizosphere microbial communities from greenhouse at UC Davis, California, United States - DK15-C-1 | ecosystem: Host-associated > Plants > Roots > Rhizosphere > Soil | place: USA...
AATCCGAAAAGCCCAGCCTGCCGCATCGTCCGCTCCCGCTGACCGCCGACAATGAATCATCACTGCGTCAATTTGGCGAGAGGTAAATGGAGGTGCCCATCTCAGCAGAGTCTTCAAGAAATTGGAGGGAGAGACGCCAATGGCTTGGCGTCGAAATTTCCGGTTACCATTCGAAATGGATAACCACCCCTCTTTAGGGTGACCGATCCATCAGTTGGTCGCCACTGCAGCCTTCCTTGGATAAGGGGTGATTCTTAGCATGTTGGCTGGGTTGTTGCTTGCGCGCGTATTTGCTCGCAACGCCTTTTATCGGATAGGATGTATCCTGTTGGTTGCTCGGGACGGAGAGCGGCCTGACCTTCGTTGAGCAAATCACTTTCTGCGCCCTTCACCAGCTCGCGCATGATCGCACAGGTTCGCTGTAGGTCCGTGAGCGCCGATCGGAGGCAATCTAAACCGGCTGGGGTGTTGGGCGACGGATTATCAAGCCAGCGCGCCGCAGCCGCGACACTGCACGTTCCTGCCATCACCGAGTTGGCAGAGGCAACGATCTGGAAGCGGACCTTGTTGTGCGCAGGCTTTTGCGCCTCTCGAGCGGCCATCGCGCCCGCATCGGGAACGGCCTTACCCAGGAAGCAACTCGATCCGTATATTAGCAATGTTGTTGTAGCTAGGGCGCCCGCCACAGCCAGCATTGGGGACGGGGTGGCCGTTCGCATTGCCATCAAAATAGCAAAGAAGCTTGCACATATCGCGGTGGCGCCGACCGCTTGCTTCTTGCCTCGATCAAACCAAGTTCGCGGTCGGGTCTCAAGATTTCTGAAACGCATGGCGCACCTACTGATACCTCAGGAACCCCGATGATAGGAGAGTTGCCAGTCAAGATCGTGGAGGAAGAAGCGGTTCTGCGGACGATGCTGCTCAAAAAATGGCGCGACGCCGGCCCCCTTCAATCTAACCTAGCTAGCGCTGCCGCGAGTCTCCCTCAGCGCTTGCTCGGGCTTTAGGCCGCTTCGATCGTTTCCAGCAGGATGTCAGGGTCGATCGGTTTTGCCATGAAGGCTCGGGCTCCCGCTGCAATGGCCTGTTCTTCCGAAGCATGCGTCGGGAAGGCAGTCATCAGAATGATCGCAACGTGGATACCCCGTCGACATACCTCGGTCTGAAGCTCCAGCCCCGTCATGCCGGGCATATGGAGGTCGGTGATAATCCAGCTGAACCGTGCTGGGTCGTCTGCCAGAAGGTCCTCTGCGCTGCCAAAAGCGACGCTGGGGAGCCCAGCAGATCGAAACAGGCTGTTGAGGCTGCCTCGAACATCTGGATCGTCATCTACAATCGCGATGACCGAGGTGGAGTGGGCGTCTAGCACTGCGTGATACTCAGCATGAGGGCGGGGGTGGCCTATTGATTTGGGCTATCGATCGGGTAAGCGCCATCATACTCAAATCTTAAACCGGCAGATGGTCTCGTCGCGAACGCCAAGCATTTCAGCCATGCGAACAAGGTCCGCGAGTGACTGGGCCTCCATTTTTCGCATGACGTTGCCGCGGTGGATCTTGACGGTGATCTCGGACAGCACGAGCTTTGCAGCGACCTGCTTATTCATCAGCCCGGCAACAACTAGGCCCAGCACCTCACGTTCTCGAGGTGTTAGCCGTTCATAATTCTCTTTTATCGCCGCGATGGTCTCAGCGCCGGCCTGACGATCGCGATCCCTTGCAAGGGCGGTCGCGACGGCCCGAAGCATCTGGTCGTCGTCAAAAGGCTTCGGCAGGAAGTCGACAGCTCCTAGCCGCATGCCGCGCACGGTCATAGGGATATCGCCGTGGCCCGTAATGAAGATAACGGGGATGTCCTTGCCCTCGGCCGTGAGGCGCTCCTGAAAATCAAGGCCGTTGATCCCAGGAAGACGGATGTCGAGCACGAGGCAGGCGGCGCCTCCTGGCTGCTCGGCCTTCAGGAACTCGGCCGGATTTTCATGCAGTGCCACATCCAAGCCGGCTGAGCGGAAAAGACTGCCGAGTGAGCCGCGAACTTCGGCGTCATCGTCGATCACGAATACACAGCCGTCGCCGATTTCCATTTCGGCTACATCTGTCATGCTGCAGTCTCCACTTGTTCAGCTGAGGGTAGGTAGAAGCTGAAGACCGCCCCCCCGTCCGGATGATTGGTAGCGCTAAGGCTGCCGCCATGATTTTCGACGATTGACCTGCAAATGGCGAGACCCATCCCCATCCCGTCGTTCTTCGTGGTAACGAAAGGGTTGAAAAGCCCTTCAGACTCGTTGCCAATGCCGATGCCGTTATCGCGGACATGCACGGTTATTCCTCCAGAGCTGCAGTCAGCATTGACTTGAAGTAGACGCTGCTCTGACGGAGTCTGCGCCATTGCCTGCTGCGCGTTGAGCATGAGATTCATGATGACTTGCTGAATCTGAATTCTATCGCCCAAAAATTTTGGCAGCACGGGAGAGATCGAAAGGTCTACGGTTACATCGTGCGAATTCAGCTCCCGCCGGAGGAGTTCGACCGTCTCTTCGACGAGCGGGAGCAAATTGATGTCTTCCTTAATTGGATCTGCCCGTCGCGTTAGCGTGCGAATGCGGGCGATCACGTCTGCGGCGCGGGCTCCGTTTGCCACGACGCGGTCGAGGCAGTCAGCCACCTCACGCGCATCCGGAGCTTCGCGCGCAAGCCAACGCTTACCGGACTTTGCGTAGGTGATGAGGGCTGAGAGCGGTTGGTTCACTTCGTGCGCAATCGAGGCGGTGAGCTGCCCGAGTGTGGTGATGCGCGAAACGTGCGTTAGCTGCGCTTGTGCCTGGGCAAGCCTGGCCTGCGCTTGGTTTCGCTCAGTTACGTCGATCGCCATCACGAGCACCTGCCGCCACTCCCTGCACTGGGGGGAGACCGCAAGGCGTAAGACGAGGTCCACATGGTCACCTAGCGCTGTGACGAAGCGGGCTTCATCTTCGACCTCGGTCTCGCCTGCACCGAGAGCTTGTAGAATGCGGCCGAGCGCTGCCTTGGATGCGGGTGTATGGAAGGGCGTAAGCGTGCGACCGATCAGGTCATCCCGGCAGCGCAACCCGAATAGGGCTGCGGCGGCCTGATTCGCGTCGCCAATAACGGCATGTGACGCAGCCAGGTCGATGAACTCCTCGGTTGTGCCATGCCCCTCCTGCAGCAACACATAGGCGGTGGACCAATCACCCTCCCAGGTTGGCACAGCCGACGCATAAAACAGGGCTTTGTATCGCGCATCGGCATTGCGCTGTCTCTCCGCAGCAACCTGATGGAGGATGGCGATCAAGGTGGTGATCGCGATAGCCACCAGGCTTACCGCCAAGCGCACCGCGGCAGAACTGAGAGCTTCCGCCTCGTGGCTAATCCAGTATGCGGCGATCGCAAGCAGTCCGCATGTCAGCCCGACTGCTACCGTCATCTTGCGAGATTCTGCGCGAATGCTGATGAAAACAACGCTAGTGTATAGGACCGCCACTGCACCTTGCAGAGGGCTGAGCACATCGAGGGCAAAGATGCCCGTCGTTAGCGCGATCATGGCAGCCGATTGTGTCAGCCCGGCTAGGTTGCCGCGTCTGGTGATAGGGTCAAGGCGAAGGTCGTCCGACACCGGGCTCAATTGCCTCCGGTCGGACTTGTGCAGCCGTTGAGTGCGCTCGAGTCGCCAACGCGAGGCCCTGTGATCGCAACGTCAGAGGATGTTTCCTCAGTCATGATACTGGACCTCCGCCTCTCCAACGGTTTGCATCCTCCTCACCAGGATGGCGATAAAGAAGGTAAGTTCTCATTCCGAAAGTCAGGTCCAACGCAACGCGCCTTGGGATAGAGCCCTTCGAAGTTGAGCACGGAGCAGTCGCCGATCTCGCGAGAGGGCACCATCATACAAAAGTTTGATGATAGCTCCGTCGGCGCAGGTGGCGGTGGATCGCTACCTGGGTGCAGCCTGTCGCGCTGTTAGCTTCTCTCAAAGTTAGATGCTGCCAGCAGCCCCACACCAATTGAAACGGTAAGGACACACGCGGCGATCATCGCTGCAAGGGTGGCGCCAAGCAGCGGAAGGGGGGTGGACGCACTCTCAACCATTATGTCCAAGGCTCCGATCATACCCCTAAACGCGTAGGAGCCGGGGACCATCGCCACCACGCCGGGGAAGACAAGCGCCGTCCAAGGCGTTGCCAGCCGCTGCCCAATCCACTGCGCGAGGAGCCCAGCGAGTAGCGAGCCTGCTAGCGTGGCGATCCCGATATCGACGCCTATCGCCATTAGCGCGGTTCGCGCTCCATGGGCCAAGGCGCCGGTCAGGGCGATCGGAAGGATCGCCTGTCGCGGGGCGCCGAACAGGATCGAGAAGCCGAAAGCGGCGACAGCAGCGAAGATAATGTCCCACTGCAGGCTGAGGTTCGGCGTTCGCAGCGCGATGGGCAGGTGCACGCCCATGGCTAGGCTCGCAAAGGCGAGGCCAGCGGCAATAGCGAGGACAATAATGGCACCATTGGCAAGTCGGGCGAGGCCGATCGCGGCATGGCCGCGCACCAAATCGCGCACGCCATTGATCAGTGGCACGCCAGGCACGAGGATCATGCCTGCCGAGACGAGTGCTAGGGTCGGGTCTGATTGGATCAGGCGTAGTGGCAACACAGCGGCAATGCCGCTGATCGCCGCCGTGATTGCCGCAGCGGCGACCGGCTTCACGCCCAAGCGGGGCAGCATTCGACGCAGCAAGGTGTTGATCAATCCGGCCAGGAACGCGGCGCCGACCACGGACCAAGGTGCGCTGAAGAGGCGGGCAAGCGCCGCTGCCGTCGCGGCTACCGCGAGGATTGTCAGCCAGTCGGGATAGGAGGGCTTGCTCGCAGCAATCGCCGTGAGGCGAGCATCAGCTGTGGGCAGGTCCAGCTCGCCGCGAGCGATCGCGGCCACAACGGCCTCTAGAGCGACCATCCGCCCAGAATCGATCCCCATCGCACCAACCGCATGGCCGATGCGAGTGCGATAAGCCTCCCCGCTTCCCAACATCAGCAACAGCCGCTCGCTGCCAAGGAACAGCTGGGCCGCGAAGCCCAGCCGTTCTGCAAGCGCCTCAACGCGCCGGCGGACATGCTCGCTGTCCGCACCTGCTTCAAGCAGCAGGCGGGCGAGCAGCAGCAGGACATGGCCGGCTGCGTCGAGGCGGCTCGCGTCAGCCATCGATGTTGTCGATCTTGAGCACCGGTGCCGTCGCCGCGCGGGTGGCGCGACAGGCCACGGCATCCTCGGTCAGGTCAATGCCCCAGGTCGGGAAGATCGTGCGGAGGATCGGCAACCAGCCGGCTTCGGTCAGCTTTTCGGCGAAGCAGGCCTGCAGCACCTCCACCGCGATCGCAGCGGCAGTGGACGCGCCTGGCGAGGCGCCGAGCAGAGCGACCAGCGACTTGTCCGCTGCTGCGACAAGCTCCGTGCCGAACACCAGTCGGCCGCCATGATCCTCGGTGTCCGGCTTAATAATCTGCACGCGCTGCCCCGCAACCGCTTCCTGCCAATCACCCCGTTTCGCCTGAGGAAAGAACTGGCGCAGCATCTCAAACTGGTGGTGACGGGTCTGGAACACCTGTCCGATCAGATACTCCTCCAGACCAGCGTTGTTTTTGGCGACGTCGAGCAGCGGAAAGAGGTTGTGGCCGGTGATGGACTCAAACAGGTCGGCGTCTGATCCGTGTTTCAGGAATTTGGTCGAGAAGCCGGCATAAGGACCGAACAGTAGGGAAGTCTTGCCGTCGATCACCCGCGTGTCGAGGTGCGGAACGGACATCGGCGGCGAGCCGCTTGCAGCCTTCCCATAAACCTTCGCGTGGTGCTGCGCAGTGACCGCATCAACGTCGCAGCGCAGCCAGATGCCGCTAACCGGGAATCCGCCATAACCCCTTGCCTCTGGGATGCCGGACATCTGGAGCAGCTCGATCGCCGCACCGCCTGCGCCGATGAAAACGAAGCCTGCGGTGATCGTCTGGCGGGTGCCGTCGAACACATCCTCGAAAGTGACCGCCCATCGCCCTTCCGCATTACGCTCGATGCCCACTACCTCGCGATTGTAGCGGACATCAGCGCCTTCCACCTGCAGATGTCGCACCAGCAGGTGAGTAAGGGAGCCGTAATCGACGTCCGTCCCCGTCACCATGCGCGTGGCGGCGATCTTTTCAGACGGATCGCGCCCGTCCATGATCAGCGGCGCCCACTCGGCGATCTGCGCGGGGTCCTCGCTATATTCCATGCCGTGATAGCAATGGTGCGCGCTCATCGCCTCGTGGCGAGCCTTGAGGAAGGCGACGTTCTCCTCGCCCCATACGAAGCTCATATGCGGGCAGGGGTGGAGGAAGGCGCGGGGATCGGGGATCGCGCCGGCCGTCACGAGATGGGCCCAGAGCTGGCGGGACACGTCGAACTGGGTATTGACCTTCAGCGCCTCGGCGATGTCGATGCTGCCGTCGGCGCGCTGCGGCGTGTAGTTCATCTCGCAATTGGCGGCGTGGCCGGTGCCGGCGTTGTTCCAGGCCATCGAGCTTTCCTGCGCGCAGTCGCTCAGCCGTTCGAGGATGGTGATCTTCAAACTAGGGTCGAGGGTGTGCAGCAGCGTGCCGGTCGTGGCGCTCATGATGCCTGCGCCAATGAGCAGCAGATCAGTTTCGTTGTTTGTCACGAAAGTCATGCCTGCTTCTCCTGAGGCGTGAAGTGGAGGTCAGCGCCGTCATCGTAGATGACATAGGCCCGGCGCCACGGCTCGCTGCCGATCAGGCGCCAGCGGTGGCCGCTGCCGCTGTTGTCTTGGGCGAGCAGCACGTCGCCCGGGTGGATGGTGAAAGTCGCGCCGGACTTCACCTCGAACTCGATCGTGCCGCTCAGGGTCAGCACGAACTGCGGCTGCGGGTCCTGATGCCATTCGAAGCTGCCGCCCCTGGCAGTTTCCTGGAAAGAGAGTTCGTTCACGGCAATCGGCAGGCCGGAAGCCTTGCCATGGAGGCCGGTGCCGATGTCGAGATGGCCTTCCTCGAACAGCGAATTGCCGTCCGGGCCGGTCCACATGCGGATACAACGGATCATGGGTGCGTCTCCTCAGGCGCCGGCCAGGCCGTGGCCGACCATGTCGAGCGGACGGATGGTCTTATCGAACAGGGCTTCGTCGACCTTGCCGGAGGCGAGTGCCGCCTCTTTCAAGGTCGTGCCGTCGGCGATGGCCTTCTCGGCGATATGCGCGGCGTTCTGATAGCCGATCACCGGCGACAGTGCGGTCACCAGCATCACACTGCCGTCGACATAGGACTGGATTTTGTCGCGCAGGATCTCGGTGCCCTCGACCGAAAACTCGCGGAACCGGTCGCAACCGTCCGCCAGAATGCGGATCGAATGCAGCACGTTGTTGATGATCACCGGCCGCATCGCGTTGAGCTCAAAATTGCCCTGGCTGCCGGCGAGGGCCACGGCGCTGTCGTTGCCGAGCACTTGGATGGCGATCATTACCATCGCCTCGCACTGGGTGGGGTTTACTTTACCGGGCATGATCGACGAGCCGGGTTCGTTGTCGGGGAGCTTCAGCTCGCCGAAGCCGCAACGCGGGCCGGAAGCGAGCCACCGCATGTCGTTGGCGATCTTCATCAGCGCGACGGCCAGACCACGCAGCCCCGCCGAGGCGCGGACCATCGCGTCGAGCGACCCTTGCGCGGTGAACTTGTTAGGCGCGGTCACGAAGGGCTTGCCGGTCAGCTCGGCGATCTTGGCGGCCACGTCTTTGGAGAAGCCGGCAGGCGCATTGAGCCCGGTGCCAACCGCTGTTCCGCCGACGGCCAGGTCATATAGGCCGGTGCGGCTCTCCTCGATCGCGGCGATGCAGCCGCGGATCTGCCCGGCCCAGCCATGCCATTCCTGGCCGACCGTCAGGGGAACCGCGTCCTCCAGGTGGGTGCGGCCGATCTTGACCACGTCCATCCAGCCATCCGCCTTCTTCTCGATCACCTCGACCAGCCGGGTCACGGCGGGCAGCAGCTCTTCCTCGATGGCGATGACGGTCGCGACATGCATCGCGGTGGGGAAGGTGTCGTTCGACGACTGGCCCATGTTGACGTCGTCATTGGGCCCGACCGGATGCTGGCTCCCGAGCGTGCCACCGAGCAGCTGGATCGCCCGGTTCGACAGCACCTCGTTGACGTTCATGTTCGACTGGGTGCCGGAGCCGGTCTGCCACACGTAGAGCGGGAAATGCTCGTCGAGCTTGCCGGCGATCGCCTCGTCTGCCGCCTGGACGATCGCGTTTCGCTTCCAATCCGGCAAGCGGCCAGCGGCGGCGTTCACAAGGGCACAGGCTTTCTTCACAGTGCCATAGGCGTGGTAGACCGCCTTAGGCATGCGGTCTCCGCCGATGTTGAAATGGTGGAGCGAGCGCTCGGTCTGCGCGCCCCAATAGCGGTTCGCTGGCACCGAGACGGTGCCCATGCTGTCGAACTCTTCGCGGGTGCCGCTGGCGTCTATGCCAATCGGGACCGACTGCAGAGTGGGGGTATCAGTCAACGCAACTCTCCTCAGGAACTTGGGCGATCTCGAAAAAGGTCTGCTGGACCGGCTTCAAGAGTGTCGCCCGCTTGGGATCAGAAAATACTGTGGTCATGCCCCCGCGTGATCTGACGCTGGGTGCTCGCCGTAGAGGTCGCTCTGCGACACCCGCCCCTTGAAGAGGAAGTAGACGGCAAGGGTGTAGGCGAGCGTCACGGGAAGGACGACGACGCCTGCTCCCCAGAAAAGGAAGTCCTGTGAGCTCGCCGGCGCGGCTGCCTGCGCAGCCGTGATCGCGTAAGGGATCATGTAGGGGTAGAATGAGATAGTGAGCGTGCCAAACGCTGCGGCGAACAGCAGGACCGAGCCCAGGAACGGCAGAAGCGGTCGGCGGAAGGCCACGGCAACAGCAATTACGATCGCCGCGACGCCGCCGATGCCCGGCACGATCCGCAGCATCGGATTGCCGGACCACGCTTGAAGCGCCGGCACATCGAGCCGCACCGCGGTCACGAACGCTGCAATCAGGAAGATGAGCACACCGGCCAGCAGGCGAGGGAGCAGGTGGAAGGCGCGACGCTGCACTTCGAAGCCAGTCTTGTAGGCAAGCCAGCCGGCTCCCATCAGCATATAGCCCAAGCACAGCCCGGCACCGCACAGCAGCGCAAATGGTGAGAGCCAGCCGAACGCGCCGCCTACATAGCGGCCATCCACGATCGGCAGACCTTCGACCAGGGCGCCGACGGCTGCTCCCTGAATGAAGCTCGCCACTGCCGACCCGCCGAAGAAGGCACGATCCCAGAAGTCTCGGAAGCGCACACTCTTATCGCGATATTCGAAGGAGACGCCGCGCAGGATGAGCGCAGCCAGCATTGCAAATAGCGGCAGATAGAGCGCCGACAGCAGCGTTGCGTAGACGAGCGGGAAGGCGCCGAACAGAACGGTGCCGTTCACCACGAGCCAGGTCTCGTTCCCGTCCCACACCGGCGCAACAGCCGCCAGCATCGCGCGCCGCTCTCGCTCGCTTCGGGCCAGCGGCAACAGCATGCCGACACCGAGGTCGAAGCCATCGAGGGTGACGTAGAGGAAGATCGACAGCGCCAGAACGCCGAGCCAGAAGGAGATCATTAGACCAGCTCCTCGTCAGGAACAGAGTGGAGGTTGCCAGGGCTTCCACCCGGCACGGAGAGCGGACGCTTGGGGTTGGTTCCGCCGAGCTGCGGGTCGGCTTCCCCGACGGGACCGCGCTTGATCAGGCGATAAAGAACCATCACGCCGAACCCAAAAATTGCTGTGTAAACCACGGCGAAGATCGCGAGCGTGGCTGCCACCATGGGTGTGGTCAGGAACGGCGTTACTGCGTCGGCAGTGCGCAGCTGTCCGTAGACCGACCAGGGTTGCCGCCCGACCTCAGCCACGAACCAGCCGGTCAGCGTCGCGATGAAGCCCATCGGGAAGGAGAAGGCGGTCGCCCACAGGAGCCAGCGCGATTGCTCCAGCCTGCGCTTGGCCATCAAGAAGGAGCCATACCAGGCGATGCCAAGCATCAAGAGGCCGCAACCAACCATGACGCGGAAGGCGAAGAACGGGATGGCGACTGGCGGACGGTCTTGCGGCTTCCAGTCGGTCAGTCCCACCTCACGCGAATCCAGAGTCATCGAGGCGATAAGGCTACCGGCATAGGGGATGCTGATCGCGAACCGGTTTTGCTCGGCCTCCTCGTCAGGCCAGGCGATCAACACCTCGGACGCGGGCTGCTCGTCGTGCCAGCGTGCTTCAATGGCGGCGAACTTGGCGGGCTGGCGGTCGTGAACATAGTCGCCCACGAGATGGCCGATGCCGAGCTGCAGGGGCACGAGCACAGCAGCTAGACCGAGGCCCATTCGCACCATCACCGTTGCTTCATCCCGGAAGCGGCCGCGTATAAGGTGCCAGGCACCCGTCGCCGCGATGCAGAAGGCGGTGGTGATATAGGCTGCGAGCAGCATGTGCGGGAAGCGCACCCAAACCACGGGGCTAAAGAGGATCTCGTTCCAGCTGGTAGGCATGAAGATGCCGTCGGGCCCGCGCGTGAAGCCTACCGGCGCGTGCATCCAGCTGTTGTTCACCATGATCCAGAAGGACGACATGGTGGTGCCGAGGGCAACCATCACGCAGGCCAGGAAATAGAGCCAACCCGGCACCCGGCCCCGGCCGAACATCATAACGCCGAAGAAGCTGCTCTCGAGCGCAAAGGCGGTGAAGCTCTCATAAACGAGCAGCGGACCCTGGATCGCACCCGTCTGGCGCGAAAGCTCACTCCAATTCGTGCCGAACTGGAAGGCCATGACGATGCCGGAGACGACGCCCAACCCGAAGGCTACGGCGAAGATCGTCCGCCAGAAGCTGAACAGCCGCTGATACACGGGACGGCCGGTTGCCAGAGACATTCCATCCAGCACGCACAGCCAAGCGGCGAGGCCCACCGTAAAGGCGGGGAACAGGATGTGAAACGAGATAGTGGCGGCGAATTGCACCCGCGATAGGAAGAGCGCTGTCCACTCCATGGGTAAGCTGTCCCTTGGTTCGATTAAGACCTTGCCTCTGAGCAGAGGCGGCCGGTATGGCTCTCAAGAGGTTGCCCTCTTAAGTTGCCGCCACCGTGGAATGAAAAATCAATCAGTTCATCTGTAAGGTCTGTCGTTCAGCGCAAAGCTGTGCTCGTATCAACTGTCTTACAGGGTGAAAGGTCGGTCATCTTCGCCATCAATTCCATAATATCTTTGTATGGGAGCGCCGTGGTCGGCGCCAAATCGTCGGTGAGCGGAGGCATGTCAGTTTAGTCCGTGTGGCGTTCCGATGGGATTGGACCGTGCGACACGGATCACCTCACGACGCGATGATCTGAATGGCGTCTTCGAGGCTGCCCGGAAGCCCAACCACATCGAACACCGTGATCACGATGGCAGTGATCCAGCCTAGGATGAGCAGCACCTTGGGCGTCGCCCAGCCACTCGTGAACCGCTTCGCGCTGACAAAATGGAGGAGCGGAAACATGGCGAACGGCAGCTGCATGGCGAGCACCACCTGGCTCAGCACCAGCAGGTCGTTGATGCTGCCTGCGCCTTTGAAGCCGATCACTAAGACGGCGGGGACGATCGCCATGAGTCGCGTGATGATCCGCCGCTTCCAAGGCGCCACGCGCCAGTTCATGAAGCCTTCCATGACAACCTGACCGGCGATGGTGCCAGTGATCGTGCTCGACTGACCCGAGGCCAGAAGCGCGACTGCAAAGATGACGCTAGCTACGGCCGATCCAACCGCGGGCGCGAACGTCAGATAGGCAACGCGGATCCAGTCGGTATCATCGTTGAGGACGTAGCGGTGTCCATCGAGAACCAGCTCGTTTCTGCCGTGGAATACCATCGCTGCCAGGATGAGGATGGCGGCATTCACCAGAAACGCGAGCGACAAGGAGACGATGGTGTCGACCGCATTGCAGCGCAGAGCGACCTTCTTCGACGCGACTTCGTCATGGGTCTCGCGGCTCTGCACGAGCGAGGAATGGAGGTAGAGATTGTGGGGCATCACCGTCGCCCCGATGATTCCGACCGCCACGCTGGCCATGCCGGCCGTCGCCAGATTCGGGTGAACCAGAGCCGTTCCGATCTGACTGAAATCGGGCCGTGTGCCGGGAAGCACGAAGAGCTCGATGAAGAATGAGCCGGCAATCGTGAGCACGAGCACCAGAACCACCCGCTCGATTGTGCGCATGCCGTGGTGCTGCAGCAGGAGCAGCAGAAACACGTCGGCCGCCGTCATGATGACAGCCCAGAAGAGGGGCACGCCGAAGAGGAGGTTGATCGCTACTGCCGAGCCCAGAACTTCGGCAAGGTCGCAGGCCGCGATCGCGATCTCGCACAAGATCCACAGGGGCAGCCTGCACCAGGAAGGATACCATGCGTGGCAAGCCTCGGCGAGGTTCTTGCCGGTGACGATGCCAAGCTGGGCCGCCAGCATTTGCAGAACGATAGCCATGGCGCTGGCGAGTGCGACCACCCACAGCAGGCCATACTGATACATGGCGCCGGCTTGAAGATCAGTGCCCCAGTTTCCGGGGTCCATATATCCGACGCTCACGAGGAGCGCAGGGCCCAGATAGGCGCGGTATTGTTTTAGCGACGATGCCGACCAGTGGGGGACCGCGATTGAGCCTACCAGACGATGCAGTGTCCAGGCTGTCGACTTGCCGGCGAGGAGCGCAGGCTGTCTTGGCGGCTTTCTGAACATCGTCGGCCTTTCAGTAGAGCAGAATCATGGGCAGCCTTCGCAGGCGTCGCCTCGTGAAGCTGAGTCGGTGATCACATCGCGGCTTTCGCCGGTCGCGGGCGCCGTCAGCTCCCCGCGCCTATGCGTAATCAGATGCGGTCAGCCACCGGTCGATGCCACCATCCTTAAGTGTGAGCCGGAAGCCCACGGGCACTTCAGGCGAGCTCACCGCCACGTGCGCAGAGCCGCAAAGACGCGGCGGCTTCGTCCAGCGAAGCCGCCGCGTTTGGCTTCAGGCGTGATCCAGCTTGCCGAAGCGGTGGTTGAGGCGCCGCAGTCGGACCGAGGCCCGGATTGTGGTCAAGCCGCTGGCCGTCAGGCTCACCGCGATGAGCATGCTGATGAGCGGGATGCCCAGTCTCTCCCAGTCCATCGCCAGGATGACGGCGACCACAAGATCGACCACACCGGTGATGATGAGGGGGAGGCGCTCCGCAGGGGTGCGGAAGGCGGTCATCAACTTCAGAATGCCACCGATCGCCAGCCACAGGCCGAGTGCCCAAAGGAGGCTGAAGGCGCCGGCGAACGGATCCACGAGGATCAGCAGGCCAGCAGCGATTGAGATGCCGCCGATGAACAGGTCGAGAGAGTGCCCCCTGCTCGGCGCCGTGCTGAAGTTGTTGACCATCGATAGCACGCCGAGGACGATCATCGCGCAGCCGAAGTATAGGCCGAGGGCGAAAGTGCTCGCAAATGGGTAAAACAAGGCAGTGAATCCTATGAAGATTAACAGAACGCCTTGGAGTGATGTGAGATACCAGTGACGCGCACTTTGGCGCATCACGTTCATCCGATTTTCTACCATGAGACTAACTCCTGATCTCGCGGCTTACGACCCGAAGTTGTAGGGGATCGACAGGTAGCCGATGTTCGCACCGCCCTCGGCGTGGATGGTCGCGTCAAAGTCGACGGTCTTCTTCGACGACGGCACGTGTTGAAAATACAGCCAACCTTCGAGCGAGCCGCCCGGATCGAGAATGCCTTCGGGCAGCACGTTCCGGCGCATTTCGGGCGTCGGCAGCTGAACGTTCGCGAAAGCGGTGTCGTAGTAGGTCCAGCCATAGGGCTGGCCATAGAAGCCGCCGCGATACCAGGGCATGCCCGGGTAGAGGCCAGCATAATAGGGCGCGACACGGAAGCGATTCCAGCGGAAGGCCGGATCAGTGATCGGATAGTAGCTGCCCACCGGCAGGTTCGTGGTGGCCGAGCTATCGATCTTGTAGAGCGGGAGCGCTGCGTAGCTGGTGCCGTCCGTCGCATCGAGCTTGAAGTCGGCGTAGCGGATACGAACCGGCTTGGAGCCATTGTTGGTGATCTTGACCTTGATCGGGGTCACCGCGCTCTCGATGTCGACGATGCCGGGGAAGTTCGGCGTCATGGTGACGATGTTCACGCCTGCTGCGCTGGACGTGGCGCCGCCGTGCGGCGCAAGCGTAGCGCCCGGCGCGGGATGCAACGGACCGGCGCATGCCGAAAGGCCAAAAGCGCTGGCTGCGAGAAGCAGGATGGTGGTGGTCTTGGTCAGGTATTGAGCGTTCATAACAGCCTCCATGTGAAACGTTGAGGCGCGAGCTGAAGGCTCAGATGAGCAACTTCATGCATCTCCGCGCGATTTGTTCGTGAAAAGAGAGCAGTGTCGACTGCTTGAAGGGACTTCAGAAGCGGAATCCCACGCCGCCCAGGATCTGGTTCTGGTGCAGGTGGTCGCCGTATTGCGAATAGCGATACTCGCCAGTCACGAAGACCTGACGGGTGACTGCCCATTCGGCACCAGCACCCAGGCGGTATCCGCTGTGGTCGTCAGCGAAGCGCGGGTTCGGCGTGAGGCCCGTCGAGATATTCTCGTAGCGGTCGCTGAACCGTGCGTTGGTGTAGCCGACCTTGCCGTAGACGAGCAGCTTGGGGGCCGCGGTGTAGCCGAGCCGCATGCCTGCGTAGAGGTCGCGATCGGAGCGTCTGCATTCGCGAGCGCTCGCACCGCCAGCGGGGTAGCGCTTGCAGGCATCCTGGGTGGAGTCAGCAATCCAGACTTCGGGACCGATGCGCAGATTGCCAGCCGCCACGTCGTAGCCGAGCGTTGCGCCATAGTCGAAGCCGTCACCGGCCACACCGTTGCCTGCCACGCGACCCCAACCCGCCTCCGCACTCACACGGGGACCGGTGAAGCGGGGAATATCCTGGGCGAAGGCAGGCGCTGCTGTCCCGGCGAAAGCCAGTCCAGCGAGCGACAAAGCAGTCTTCATGTTCTTCCTCCGAGTTCCTAAGCCTGGCGGGTAAGCGGAATTTGGCAGGAAAAAAGAGATCGATGAGAGATACCCAAGTATGCTGAAACTTTGGTATTAGCCTTGCCGGTCAGATTGCTGATCCCGTCGGCATAAAACCTAAGTTCAATACGAAATCGGGGTGCCCGTGCTGATCATTGCGGAGCGGCTAGTTGCATGACCTTCATGGCGACTTGCCCGGCATCAC
>Ga0307412_10001127_pt1 | contig 15298 bp, 13 predicted proteins | sample DK1Cmetagenome_3_FD_203823 | JGI IMG/M metagenome (GOLD analysis project Ga0307412, IMG submission 203823) | Maize rhizosphere microbial communities from greenhouse at UC Davis, California, United States - DK15-C-1 | ecosystem: Host-associated > Plants > Roots > Rhizosphere > Soil | place: USA...
GTTGTCGGGCCAGGCGCAGGGATCGATGGCGACCTCCGCCATGGATCCCCTGCAGTCGATCTGCTCCATGGCAGGCGAAAGCGTCATCGACCACGTCGATCATGCCGAAAACACCAGCGACGGCACATCGCATGATCGATCGCATGGCAAGGCCGCCGATTGCCCCTGCTGCACGCTTTGCCGCCTCGCTGCCCACGCAATGCCGGCCATCCTCGGTGCTGACACCGCGATCCTCCACGTCGATGCCGTCGGCACAGCCGCGATCGTCTTCACCGCAGACGCCGCCATTGCGCCCACCCTGCGTGGCCGGATCGGCCAACCGCGCGCGCCACCACAAATCTCCTGACGTCCGACTGCAGGCGCTGTCAGTGCCGGCCTCAATGTTCATCATCAGGAGACATATCATGTCCGACTTCACCATCGGTCGGGAAAGCGCGAGCGCTGCCGTGCGTTCCCCGTCCGATCTCTACCGCGCCGTCTGGCGCTGGCATTTCTACGCGGGTCTTCTCGTCCTGCCCTTCATGCTTTCGCTTGCCGTCACCGGTGCGCTCTATCTCTTCAAGGACGAGATCGACAATGTCGTCCATGCTGATCTGAAGCGCGTGGCAATCAGCGAGCAGGCAACGCGACCGCCATCCGCGATGGTGGACGCCGCCCTTGCCGCCCATCCGGGCACCGCAGTCAAGTTCACCGATCCCGTCGACCCCGGCGCATCGGCGGAGATCACGATCAACACCGCGGCCGAGGGCAATATCGCCGTCTATGTCGATCCCTACAGCGGCAAGGTGCTCGGCGCGCTGCCCGATCGCGGCACGATCATGTGGACGGTGCGCTATCTCCACAGCCTCAAATATTTCGGCTCCGTCACCCGCTCGCTGATCGAGATTACGGCCGGCTGGGCGATCCTGCTTGTCGGCACCGGCATCTATCTCTGGTGGCCGCGCAAGCAGACCGGCGGCGTGCTCAGCATTCGCGGCACGCCACGCAAGCGCGTCTTCTGGCGCGACACCCATGCGGTCCTCGGCCTTTTCGTCGGCGGCTTCATCGTCTTCCTCGCCGTCACGGGCATGCCGTGGTCCGGCGTCTGGGGCGCCAAGGTCAACGAGTGGGCGAACGGAAACAATTTTGGCTATCCGGCCGGCGTGCGCGTCGCCGTCCCCATGTCGGATGAACATGTCGACCATATCGCCAAGACCACATGGTCGCTCGAGCAGGCGCAGGTGCCGCAATCCCCGGGCCATCAGCATGGCGCGATGCCGATCAACCTCGATGAAGCCGTCGCCACTTTCGACCGCCTCGGCCTGCATCGCGGCTATGCCGTCAATATCCCCGTGGATGCAATGGGCGTCTACACCGGCTCCGTCTATCCTGACAATCTCGCCGAGCAGCGCGTCGTCCATCTCGATCAATTCACGGGAAAACCGCTGATCGACATGAGCTACGCCGATTACGGCCCGCTCGGCAAGGCGCTGGAGTGGAGCATCAACGTCCATATGGGGCAGGAGTTCGGACTGGCGAACCAGCTCGTCCTGCTCGCCGCCTGCATCGGCATCGCGCTGCTCGCCATATCCGCCGGCGTCATGTGGTGGAAGCGCCGCCCGGCAGGTTCGCTGGGCGTCCCGCCCATGCCGGCGGATAAGCGGGTGTTTCGCGGTCTGATCGCCATCCTCGCCATCGGTGGCATCATCTTCCCGCTGGTCGGCCTGTCGCTCGTCGTGATGCTGGCGCTCGACTGGATCTACGTGAGAACCCGCCGCCGCCGATCGATCTGAAAGCCGTGAGGAGGCATCTTCGATGCCTCCTCACACTTACTCCTGAACGATCCCGACACAGAAATCGATGAACGCCCTGACCTTCGCCGGCACATGCTGGCGCGAGGGATAGAAGGCGTAGAGAGGAAATGTCTCGTCGGGCCAGTCAGGAAACAGGTCGATCAGCTGGCCGCTTTCCAGATAGTCCTGCATCCCAAGCGAAAACACCTGCGCGATGCCGATCCCGGCAAGGCAGGTGGCGAGCGTCGTGCCTGCGTCGTTGACGAGAATGCGCCCGCGCGTCTCGATCGGCACGACCTCGGCGCCACGCCGCAATTCCCATTCGAAGGGACGCCCGGTGAGTGAATCCCGGAACTGGATGCAGGTGTGGTCGGCAAGATCGCCGGGCGCCGTTGGCCGCCCATGCTTGGCGAGATAGGCGGGTGCTGCGATGGTGATCACCCGCGTACGCATCAGTAGCCGCGAGATCAGCGTGGTCTGCGAGGGATCGCCGAAGCGCACCGCCACGTCCATGCCGTCTGCCACCAGATCGCCGATCTCGTTGCGGGTTATGATCTCGATCTGCAGCTCGGGATAGAGATCGAGAAACGCGCCGAGCCTGGGCCCCAGAACCAGCCGCGAGAAATACGGATCGACATTTACCCTGAGCCGCCCGCGCACCGATTGCGCCACGCCCGAGGCCGCCATCGCAGCTTCCTCGATACCGCTCAGCAGCGGCGCCACCTGCTCGTAGAAGCGGGCGCCGTCGTCGGTCAGGCGCATGGTGCGGGTGGTGCGGTCCAGTAGCCGCAGACCGATGCGGCCTTCCAGCCGGGCAATGGCGCGGCTGACGCCTGACGGAGATAGGCCCATCGCATCTGCTGCCCGCGCGAAGCTGCCGCTTTCGATCACGGCGGCCAGCACGCTCACCCCGTTCAGCAATCGTCCGTCGAACATCGATCCATCCGTGATTTTTAGTCACCAATACCATGACATATGCACACTTCAATCAAAGATCGGAAAGGATCATTTTGCGGGCGGACGGAAAACTGAACCAAAGGAGTTTCCAATGTTCGCCATTACAGGAGTAACCGGACAGGTCGGCGGCATCGTCGCCACGCAGCTGCTGCAGGCCGGTTTGCCGGTCCGCGCCATCCTTCGCAACGCCGAGAAAGGCAAGGCTTGGCGCGACAAGGGCGCCGAACAGGCGCTTGCCGAAATGACTGATGCCGATGCGCTGACCGCCGCCTTCACCGGTGCGGAGGGCGTCTTCCTGCTGATCCCGCCGACCTTCGACCCGACACCCGGCTTCCCGGAAGTCCGCGCCGTCATTGACGCATTAAAGACGGCGCTGTTGCGGGCGCGACCGGAAAGGGTCGTCTGCCTCTCCACCATCGGCGCGCAGGCCGAAGAGCCGAACCTTCTCAGCCAGCTGGGCCTCGTCGAGCGGGAACTCTCGACCCTGCCGCTACCGATCGCCTTCCTCCGCGCCGCCTGGTTCATGGAGAACGCCGCATGGGATGTGGCGGCCGCGCGCAAAGCTGGCGTCATCGCAAGCTTTCTCCAGCCGCTCGACCAGGCCTATCCGATGGTCTCGGTCGCCGATGTCGGCGAAAGGGCCGCGTCACTGTTGCGGGAGAACTGGACCGGCAAGCGCATCGTCGAGCTGCAGGGGCCGGAGAAGGTGACGCCCCCCGACATCGCCGCCGCCTTCTCCAAGGTTCTCGGCAAGCCGGTCGGCGCGGAAATCGTCGCGCGCGACAGCTGGGAGGAGCTGTTCAAGGGGCAGGGGATGCTTAACCCCACACCACGCATCCGCATGATCGATGGCTTCAACGAGGGTTGGATCTGCTTCGAAGGTCAGCCCGAAATCGGAACGACCACGCTGGAGACAGCCATTCGCCGGCTGGTCGAAGCCGCCTGACACGAACGAAAGGCCGCGGACGAAACACCCGCGGCCTTCCATGCGAGCTTGATACTCGATGTCATAGATTGCTCATCCCGCCATCGATGACGAGTTCGCTGCCGACGATATAGGCGGCCTCGTCGGAGGCGAGGAAGATCACGGTCTTGGCGACTTCGGCGGCGTCGCCGAAGCGGCCGACCGGGATCTGCGACTGGATATGATCGGCCATCGCCTTCGAATCCGCTTCCGATGCGCCGAGCTTGCTGTAGAGCGGCGTGGCGATCGGGCCGGGGCTGACGGCGTTGACGCGGATACCGCGACCGATCAACTCGCCAGACAGCGTCTTGGCGAGCGTCAGCAGCGCGCCCTTGGTCAGCGAATAGACGCTGGAGTTCGGCATGCCGATATGCGCGTTGATCGAGGTGTTGAGCACGATCGCGGCCTGCTTGGAGAAGATCGGCAGCAGCGCCTGGATCAGGAAGAACGGACCCTTGACGTTGATCGCGATCGACTTGTCGAAGGCGGCCTCGCTCCACTGCTCCACCGGGCCGAACTCGGCCACGCCGGCATTGACGAAGAGGATGTCGAGATGGCCGAAGGCGTTCTTGATGGCTTCGGCAACGACCTGCTGCCCGGCGACATTGCCGGCATCGGCCTGGATGACGATCGCCTTGTCGCCGAGTTCGGCGCGGGCGGCTGCGACGCTGTTGGCGCTGCTGCCGGTGACGGCGACGCGGGCGCCTTCGGCGATGAACTGGCGGGCGGTTTCAAGGCCGATGCCGCTGGTGCCGCCGGTGATGAGGGCAGTCTTGTTCTGAAGGCGTGACATGGATTGATATCCTTGTGGGATGGGCTGCTTGCCCATGATGTGTTGTTGGGGGGCGGTCGGCAGAATGCCTTGCTGTCCGGTTACGATCACCCCCTCCGAAAGGCGAAGGTGATCGGGCGAGTATGCGTATCAGGTGCGGGTGATCGAGGCGCCGCCATCGACCAGCGAGGCCGTGCCGGTCACGAAGCTCGAGTCGTCCGAGGCGAGGTAGAGCACCGAGCGGGCCAGTTCGTCAGGCGTTGCCACGCGCTTCAGCGCGTGCAGGTTGGTGACGAAGCCCTGCTTGTCCGGCGTGTCGTTCATCTCGCGATACATGTCGGTATCGACGGCACCTGGAAGCACCGAGTTAACGCGCACGTTCTTCGGGCCGTATTCGGCGGCCAGCGCCTGCGTCAGGCCGATCAGGCCGGCCTTGCTGGCGGCATAGGCTGCCACACCGGGGAAGGCGAAGCTGTAGCCGACGAAGGTCGAGGTGAAGATCACCGAGCCGCCGCCGTTCTTCTCCATCTGGCCGATCTGGTGCTTGGCTGCGAGGAAGGAGGCCGTCAGGTTGATCGTCACCGCCTCGGTGAACCCGGCTTCCGAAACGCCCGTGCTCGGGCCGGCTTCGCCGAGGATACCGGCATTGTTGAAGGCGATGTCGAGCTTGCCGTAGCGTTCGACGGCGGCGGCGACCAGCGCCTTGTGATAATCTTCCGAGCGCACGTCACCGGCAACGGCGACAGCGTCTCCGCCGGCGGCCTTGATCTCCTCGACCAGGCTGTCCAGCTCGGCCTGGCGGCGGGCACCGACCACGACCTTGGCGCCTTCGGCGGCAAAGAGCTTGGCCGTTGCGCGGCCGATGCCGGCGCTGGCACCGGTGACGATGGCGACTTTTCCATTCAAGCGGTTCATTCTTCCATCTCCTTTTTGGGTTGGGGTGGCGTTTGCCGCCCCGTTCGATGAGTGGAAGATGGCATTTTCCTTTTGTTCGGATTAGTCTCCAAATAGCGGAACTCGAATTCGGAAATGCCGAACGATGATCGGGATTGAGGGAATAACGGCATTCGTGTCGGTGGTGGAATCCGGCTCGGTCAGCGAGGCGGCGCGGCGCCTTCGCCTGTCGAAATCGGTGGTCAGCGAAAGGCTGGCCGAACTGGAGCGCTCGCTGGGCGGCATGCTGCTCCACCGCACCACCCGCAAGCTGACGCTCACCGAGGACGGCACCGCCTTTCTCGAGCGCGCTGCCCGCATTGTCCGCGAGATCGAGGATGCCACGGCCGAGATGGCCGAGCGGCGCGGCACGCTCTCCGGGCCGCTCAGGATCGCCGCCCCCGTCACCTTCGGCCGCATGCATCTCGGCCCGGCGCTCTATCCGTTTCTGGCCAAGCACCCGGAGATCCAGCTGGTGCTCGATATCGACGACCGCCGCGTCGACGTTTCATCGGAGGGCTATGACGCCATCGTCCGCAACGGGCCGATCGTCGATTCCCGCCTCGTCGTCTGGAAGCTCAGCCGCAGCCGTCGTCTGCTGGTCGCGTCTCCCGATTATCTTGAACGATACGGCACGCCGAAGACGCTCAATGATCTCGATGGCCACAAGGGCATTTTCTACACCAACCGCGGCGTCTCTGACTGGCGCTTCCAGACGCCCGATGGCGCCATCGTCGTGCGCGCCAGCCAGGTGCTCGGCATGAACAATGGCGACATGATCCGCGATGCGGCGGTGGCCGGCCTCGGCATCGCACTGCTCCCCGCCTTCATCGCCGGCCCGGCGGTGAGCGAGGGGCTGCTGAGCGAGATCGACGTCGGCTACAAGCCGGAAGCCGAGTTCATCTACATGGCTCATCCCGAAGGTCGCAATCCCTCGGCCAAGCTGCGCGCCGTCGCCGATCATCTGCGCAAGACCTTCGGCGATCCGCCCTATTGGGACCCCGCTGGTTGATCAGGCAAGGCGGATCAGATCAGGCTCATTAGATTGCCGACGACACGCGACCGCCGCGCCTTCAACATCGCCAGCCCAAGCCGCGCCACCAAAGGCGGTCCCTCGATCGGCCGGTAGGCGACGCCGTCGAGTTTCAGATGCGCGAGCGAGCCCGGTACGATCGACACGCCGAGATCGGCGGCGACCAGATTGATGACGGACGGGATCTGCGGCGCCTCCTGCGTCACGACAAGCTCGAAACCGGCATCCCGGCAGCCGCGCACGATATCGTCGTAGAGGCTGAGCCCAACGGTGCGGGGGAAGAGAATGAACGGCTCGCCAGAGAGTGCGGAGAGCGGCACGGTCTTCAGCTTCGCCAGCGGATGGTGCGCCGGGAGCGCGATCAACATCGGTTCGTCCGCCAGCCGCTTCAGGTGCACATCTCTCGGGTCTTCCAGCCCGGGCCGGATGAAGGCGGCGTCGATCTCCTGCCGCATCAGCTTTTCCATCAGCCAGTTGCTGTTCATCTCGGTGAGCGACAGGCTAACATCCGGCCATTGCCCGCGAAACCGGCGGATCGTGCCGCTGACGGCGGTGTTGAAGGCCGAAGACGCGGTGAAACCAAGCGCCAGCCGCCCGGTCTCACCGCGCGTCGCCCGCTGGGCGGCCAGCTTCGCTTTTTCGGCGGAAGCAATCGCAGCGCGTGCCTCCGGCAGAAACGCCGATCCCGCCTCGGTCAGTTCCGCGCCATGCGGCACGCGGTGAAACAGCGCCGCCCCGATCTCGTTTTCGAGATCGCGGATCTGCTGGCTGAGCGGCGGCTGGCCGATACCGAGCTTGGCGGCGGCGCGGGTGAAATTCCGCTCCTCGGCCACCGCAAGGAAATAGCGGATATGGCGCAGCTCCATCAGTATCTCCAAAACCTATCAAGAAAGCCAGTTTCATATATTGGAAAAATGATGGTCGGTTGGCTAGATCAAAGGGCGTGAAAGGTTGGTCCTCAATGCCGCGCGCCGCAGACAAGCAGTCCGTCCCCTCGGAAATTCCCTCCCGTCCTCATCTCACCGTCATCGAGAATGCCGCCTCCCAACAGCAGGGAAGCGAAGCGCAGGAAAAGCAGTTCCTGCTGCGCGGCACCCCGGCCTACAAGCGCGCAAGCATCGCGCTGTTCCTCTCGGGCTTCGCCACCTTCTCGCTGCTCTATTGCGTCCAGCCGCTGATGCCGATCTTCGCCAGCGACTTCGGCATCAGCCCGGCCGCAAGCTCGCTCTCTCTGTCGCTGTCGACGGGCCTGCTCGCCTTCGCCATCTTCTGCGCCGCCGCCGTCTCCGAAAGCTTCCGCCGCCGCAGCCTGATGTTCGCCTCGCTGCTCGGTGCTGCCCTCTGCACGATCGCCTGCGCGCTGGTCCCGAGCTGGCATGCGCTGCTGGTCATTCGCGCGCTTGAAGGCCTGCTGCTTGGCGGCGTCCCCGCCGTCGCCATGGCCTATCTCTCGGAGGAGATCGATCCCCGCGGCCTTGGCGCCTCCATGGGCCTCTACATCGCCGGCAACGCCTTCGGCGGCATGGCCGGCCGTGTGGTTACCGGCACGCTGGCCGAGTTCTTCTCCTGGCGCATCGCGCTCGGCACGCTGGGCGCCATCGGCCTTGCGGCGGCCATCGGTTTCTTCCTGCTCCTGCCCGCCTCGCGCAATTTCACGCCGCGCAAGGGCTTCAACGCCCGCTTCCACCTCGGTGCCTGGGCCGGCCATATCAGGAGCCCAGCGCTGCCCTTCCTGTTCGCCATCGGCTTCCTCGCCATGGGCACCTTCGTCACGGTCTATAATTATATCGGCTTCCGCCTCGTCGAAGCGCCCTACAATCTGAACCAGACCGAGCTCGGCCTGATCTTCACGGTCTATATCTTCGGCATCGCCGCCTCCTGGATCGCCGGCCTGCTTGGAGACCGCTTCGGCCACTTCGTCGTGCTGCCTTCTGGCATCGCCCTGTCGGCGATCGGCGTGGCGCTGACGCTCTCGGCCTCGCTGCCGCTGATCATCCTGGGCATCGTGCTCCTGACCTCCGGCTTCTTCGTCGCCCACTCTGTCGCAAGCGCGCTGGTCGGACGATTGGCCAAAGGCACCAAGGGCCACGCCTCGTCGCTTTATCTCTTGTCCTACTACATCGGCTCCAGCGTCGCCGGCTCCGTCGGCGGCTATTTCTGGGGTGCCGATGGCTGGAATGCGGTTGTCATGTTCACGCTGACACTGCTGGCGATCGGCATGGTCGCGGCACTCGCCGCCGCAAGGCTGTCGCGTCGATAGCAAACATAGAAAAAGCCCGCGGCAAGGCGGGCTTTCTAGCTAGATGCGGGCGCACGGGAGCGCTCAGCTAACCACCCAGGCGATATAAACAAGCGTCAGCGCGATCAGCCAGAGTGCCCAGCGACCGGAGCGGCTGTGGCGGGCTTCCGACTTGCCGATCGCCTCGGCCGTCTCGGCGTCGAAGCGCAGGCCATTCTCGCTCATCCTCAGCAGTTCGTGGTGGAACTTCTCGGTCTTGGCGGCGATCTCGGGTGCCGCTTCGGCAAGCTTCACAGCAGCCTTCAGCCCGTCCTTGATATCGGTCGCGATCCGCTTCGGTCCGAGATTGTTGCGGATCCATTCGCCGACGACGGGTTCGGATGCCTTCCACATGTTGAAGCGCGGGTTGAGGATGCGCGCCACGCCCTCGACCACGACCATGGTCTTCTGCAGCATCACCAGCTCGGGCCGCGCCGCCATGTCGAACAGCTCGGTCACCTCGAACAGCAGCGTCAGCAGCTTGCCCATCGAGATCGTCTCGGCCGGCTGCCCGTGGATCGGTTCGCCGATCGCCCGGATCGCCTGCGCGAAGCTCTCGACATTGTGGTGGCCGGGCACGTAGCCCGCCTCGAAATGCACCTCGGCGACGCGGATATAATCGCGGGTGATGAAGCCATAGAGGATTTCGGCGAGGAAGCGGCGCTCCTTCTTTCCGAGACGCCCGACGATGCCCATGTCGACGGCGACGATCATGCCCTTGGGATCAACGAAGAGATTGCCCGGATGCATGTCGGCATGGAAGAAGCCGTCGCGCAGCGTATGGCGCAGGAAGGACTGGATCAGCGTGTCGGCCAGCGCATTGAGATCGTGGCCGGCGGCCTTCAGGCCCTCGACATCGGACATCTTGACGCCGTCGATCCACTCCATGGTGATGACGTCGCGTCCGGTGCGTTCCCAGTCGACGGTCGGAACGCGGAAGCCCGGATCGTTCTGGGTGTTCTCGGCGATCTCCGAAAGCGCTGCCGCCTCGAGCCGGAGATCCATCTCGACCTTGGTCGTCTGCTCCAGCGTCTTCGTCACCTCAACCGGCTTCAGGCGCCGGCTGGAGGGCATGAAGCGCTCCTGCAGATGGGCGACGAGATACATCGCCTCGAGATCGTGGGTGAAGCGCTGGCGCACGCCGGGGCGCACCACCTTGACGGCAACCTTCTTGCGTCCCTGCGGCGTCATCACCTCGGCCGGATGCACCTGCGCGATCGAGGCTGCGGCGATCGGCTCGCCGAAGCTGACGTAAAGCTCATCTACCGGCCGGCCGAGCGAGCCCTCGATATTGGCCTTGGCGGCTGCATCGGGGAAGAAGGCCATCCGGTCCTGCAGCTGCGACAGGTCGTCGGCGAACTCGACGCCGACGACGTCGGGACGCGTCGCCAGGAACTGGCCGATCTTCACATAGGAAGGCCCCAGCCGCTCGACGGCCTTGGAGAGCCGATCGCTGCGCTTCTGGGTCTTGGCGCGCTTGCGCGCAAACATGCCGACGAAGGACTTGGCAGCCGCGACCGATGGCGGAAGCTCGTCGGAAGGCAGCGCCGAGACGACGCCCTCGCGCACGAGAATCCAACCAACCCGCCAGAGCTGGAAATATGCCGAAACAGTGCTCATACGCTCAAGCCTATAGCCGGCGTTGAAGCAATCTCTGCCCTCATTCCTGTGCTTGTCACAGGAATCCAGCCACGGCGCGTCTGCGCCGTGAGGGAAACATGTCGCGTAAAAGTGTCTCTCGCACTCCCGGACGGGAGTGCGCTGGATTCCTGTGACGAGCACAGGAATGAGGGAGGAACGATTTGCGTGCTCATTCCGGCTTAAAGCTTCCAGCCGGAGTGAAGGGCCGCGATCCCGCCGGTATAATTAGTGTAGCTGACGCGCGAGAAGCCGGCATTGCGGATCATCGCCGCGAAGTTCTCCTGGTTGGGGAACTTGCGGATGGATTCGACCAGATACTGGTAGGGCTCGGCATCGCCGGTGATCGCCTTGCCGAACTTCGGAATGGCGTTGAACGACCAGCTTTCATAGACGCGGTCGAGCAAAGGCATGTCGACTTCGGAGAACTCGAGCACTAGGAGCCGGCCGCCGCGCTTCAACACCCGGTAGGCTTCGCTGAGCGCCACGTCGATGCGCGGCACGTTGCGGATGCCGAAGGCGATCGTATAGGCGTCGAAGCTGTTGGCCTCGAAGGGCAGTTCCTCGGCATTCGCCTCGACGAAGGTCAGGTTGTCGGAGAGCTTCTTCTTGGCCGCGCGCTCGGCGCCGACTGCAAGCATCGATCCGTTGATGTCGAGCACGGTCGAGTGCGCCATCCGGTTCGAGGCTTCGATGATGCGGAATGCGATATCGCCCGTGCCGCCGGCCACGTCGAGTGTCTTGTAGCCGGGCTCCTTGCGCGGGTTCAGCGCCGCGATCATCGCATCCTTCCAGACGCGGTGCATGCCGACCGACATGACGTCGTTCATGATGTCGTAGCGCTTGGCGACCTTATGGAAGACTTCGTTGACGAGGCCCTGCTTTTCGCCGCCTGAAACTTCGCGGAAGCCGTATGATGTTTCCATGCCGCCGTCGGCGGAGGTGCGGCTGTCTGACATCGAATACTCCAATCTCTTAAATCAACGCGGCGACCATAGCGAAATCAGGCAGGCAACGCTATCTGTGGGCAACGGTCCGGTCCGCGACACCATGGCGCTATAGCGCACATCGCGGGCGGTTGAAACATGTTCGATATAGATGGGTTAAGATGCCGGAATTGCCAGAAGTCGAAACCGTCAAACGCGGCCTCGCGCCCACCATGGAGGGCGCGCGCATCGTCAAATTGGAGCTCAGGCGAGGGGATCTTCGCTTCCCGTTTCCTGAGGCCTTCGGCGAAAAGGCATCCGGCCGCACCATCGTCTCTCTCGGCCGCCGCGCCAAATATCTGCTGATCGATCTCGATAGCGGTGCCACCATCATCGCCCATCTCGGCATGTCCGGCTCCTTCCGCATCGAGGCCGGCCCGATCGCCGAAACCCCCATCTCCGAAACGCCGGGCGATTTCCATCTTCCGCGCTCCAAGGATGAAAAGCACGATCACGTGATCTTCCATCTGGAGGGGCCGTCGGGCGTTAGCCGCGTCATCTATAATGACCCGCGCCGCTTCGGCTTCATGGATATGGCCGATCGCACCGCGCTCGACATCAATCCCTTTCTCTATGGGCTCGGCCCGGAGCCGACAGGCAATGCGCTGAGCGCCGCCTATCTGGCCGAGCGCTTCAAGGGCAAGGCGCAGCCGCTGAAGAGCGCGCTGCTCGACCAGAAGAACATTGCCGGCCTCGGCAATATATATGTGTGCGAGGCGCTGTGGCGCTCGCACCTGAAGCCGACGCGCGCTTCGTCCACGCTGGTGACGCCGACCGGCAAGCCTACAAAGCAGCTCGACCTGCTGGTCTCCTCGATCCGCGACGTCATCGCCGACGCCATCAAGGCGGGCGGCTCGTCGCTGCGTGATCATATCCAGACGGATGGCTCGCTCGGCTATTTCCAGCACTCCTTCTCCGTCTATGATCGCGAAAGGCAGCCTTGCCGGACGCCCGATTGCGGCGGTACCATCGCCCGCATCGTTCAGGCCGGGCGCTCCACCTTCTATTGCCCCACCTGTCAAAAATAGCCTGGGCATTGGCCCGACCGGGAGGAACGCATGTCTTATGAAACGCTGATCGTCGAAACCCGTGGCGCCGTGGGCCTGATCACGTTGAACCGCCCGCAGGCGCTCAACGCCTTGAACTCGACGGTGCTGAAGGAACTGTTGCAGGCTTACGCCGCATTCGAGGTCGACGACGCCATCGGCGCCATCGTCCTGACCGGCTCCGAGCGTGCCTTCGCCGCCGGTGCCGATATCAAGGAAATGCAGCCGCTCGACTTCGCCGATGTCTATCGTCGTAATTTCCTCGGCGGCTGGGACGATGTCGCCAAGGTGCGCAAACCCGTCATCGCCGCCGTCAGCGGCTTCGCGCTCGGCGGAGGCTGCGAGCTCGCCATGATCTGCGACTTCATCATCGCGTCGGAGACCGCCAAGTTCGGCCAGCCGGAAATCACGCTCGGCGTCATCCCCGGCATGGGCGGCTCCCAGCGCCTGACGCGCGCCGTCGGCAAGGCCAAGGCGATGGACATGGTGCTCACAGGCCGCATGATGGATGCGGCGGAAGCGGAACGGGCAGGGTTGGTATCGCGTGTGGTGCCCGCCGATCGTCTGCTCGATGAAGCGCTGGAGGCCGCGGCCAAGATCGCCTCGCTCTCGCGCCCCTCGGTGCTGATGGCCAAGGAGGCCGTCAACCGCGCTCTGGAGACGACGCTGGAGGAAGGCCTGCGCTTCGAGCGCCGCCTGTTCCACAGTCTCTTCGCGACGGAAGATCAGAAGGAAGGGATGACAGCCTTCATCGAAAAGCGTAAACCCGCCTTCAAGAACCGCTGAGCCCTGAAGAGAAAAGGCGACGGTTCCTTGAAAATGCGCGTTGACGCCGGTCGGCTTTAGGGTTATATGCCCGCCCAAGGTTCGGGAAGCCAGTCCGGTTTCCCGATAATACTCCCGCATTGCTGTGTAGGAAGTGGCTGCAAGGCCCGCGGCGGTAGCGGAATTTGTTCGAATTCTTGAGAGAGGCATCCATGGCCAATACAACTTCGGCGAAAAAAGCGACCCGCAAGATCGCCAGCCGTACCGACGTCAACAAGGCTCGTCGCTCGCGCGTTCGCACGTTCGTTCGTCAGGTCGAAGAAGCACTCGCAGCTGGCGATGCTGCCAAGGCCAAGGAAGCTTTCCAGGCCGCGCAGCCGGAACTGGCCCGCGCAGCAAGCAAGGGCGTCCTGCACGCCAACACGGCATCCCGCAAGGTCTCGCGCCTCGCAGCTCGTGTGAAGGCTCTGTCGGTCGGCGCGACCGCTTAAGCTTCCGTTAATAAAGACAGCTATATGATTAGCCCGGCAACTTTGTCGGGCTTTTTCGATTCCGCGAATTGCCCGAACTGTGGTTAATTTGGCGACGATTTCGTGTCTGGCAAATGACACAAAAAAATGAGTGATTACAAGGGCTTGTGCCAGGTTGTTCCTGAGCGAAGAGACTCAGACCTTCCCTTGCGGCGTCTAAAACGAGTCAAGAAGCTTTTTTCTTTTTTTCTTTTTATGCGTGTCAAAATAGCCGGTTTCCTGAATCTCCTTGATTCAAAAGCGATTCTTTTTTTGCTCCAGTGCAGCGCCCTAAATCTGCCGCAGGAGTCAACCGGCTACGCTTAATTTTGGCGAAATATGCCCGTTGATCTCGACCCCCGATCCTGCCTAAATGCCTCCCAACAAGGGGCTCGGACATCACCTGTTTTAAGGCTTGGTCTGAAACTGCCACGTCGGCAGGACGATGCTTTAGTGTCTTTTGTTGCGGAAGTTTCGACCTCCGGATTTTCACGCACTGATGCAGATTGGACTGCGGCTGTGGCTGCCGCGGAACGGGATCATCTGTGCGCGATTTTTGAGGGCTGCACGCAGCGCGTGCGATCCTAATGAAGAGAAAAAGCATACGCAGGCAGGCTGGTGTTCGTTGGACGAGGAGCGGACACCTAGGAGACAAGAAGCAATAAGACCGCATGAAGCGGTTGGCTTCGCCTCCAACAGTCGCCTCTCGTTAAGAGGCACGCGTTTGAGTGAACCGGCCGACGGCAGAGCATGAGGGTGATGCTGTCAGGTCATAAGCGGGGAAATGATCGGGCGACCAGGATTAGGTCGGCCGATGGAACTATAAGGCGGCAAGATGCACATGAATTCGATGGCGGCGAGTGCTTTGGACAACTCGGACAAGGTATCTCAGACGTTAGGCTCTATTTGCCCAGACGCGGCGGGGGAAAAGGGAGACATGAAGAATGATGGCATACTTTTTGAACGAGCAAGTGCACGCCTGAAGGCGCAGGTCGGTCCGGATGTCTATGCAAGCTGGTTTGCACGACTGAAGCTCCATTCCGTCTCCAAGAGTGTCGTACGGCTGACGGTCCCAACAACTTTTCTGAAGTCCTGGATCAACAATCGCTATCTCGACCTGATCACCGGCATCTTCCAGGCGGAAGACGCTGAAATCCTGAAGGTCGAAATCCTGGTTCGCACGGCAGCGCGCGCAATCAGCAAGCCGGAAGAAACGGCGACCCAGGAGCCGGTATCGTCCGTCGCGCCGATCCGTCGCCCGGTCGCTCAGCAGGCCGGCCAGATCGTCCAGCAGGCTGTTTCGGCAGCGTCTGCGGCGCGTCCGGCGACCTCTGGCCAGCCGCTCTTCGGCTCGCCGCTCGATAACCGCTTCACCTTCGACACCTTCGTCGAAGGCAGCTCCAATCGCGTCGCTCTCGCGGCCGCAAAGACCATTGCCGAAGCCGGTCAGGGCGCAGTGCGCTTCAACCCGCTCTTCGTTCATTCCACGGTCGGTCTCGGCAAGACCCATCTGCTGCAGGCGATCGCCAATGCAGCCGTACAGAACCCGCGCCAGCTGCGCGTCGTCTACCTGACGGCGGAATACTTCATGTGGCGTTTCGCAACCGCGATCCGCGACAATGATGCGCTGACGCTGAAGGACTCA